>Ga0196963_10000499_pt1 | contig 35352 bp, 32 predicted proteins | sample S1_5metaG_FD_148600 | JGI IMG/M metagenome (GOLD analysis project Ga0196963, IMG submission 148600) | Soil microbial communities from Anza Borrego desert, Southern California, United States - S1_5 | ecosystem: Environmental > Terrestrial > Soil > Desert | place: USA: California | collected...
GAGCGGTAGGGATGGGTCGGGTGGGAGGGGTAGCGGCCATAGGCGGCCTTCCTAACAGGTCGCCGAATGCCCCGCAAGCCGGCCGGCGATGGAGCGAATTCATTGAATACACAGGCCATTTCGGCTCCCCATCCGGGTAAATCGGGCTGGGCTTTGGCCGCTGTCTGGCTATAATCGCGCCGCTACAGGGGAGCGTACACAACGATGCCCGGTCGTTTGGGGCAACGAACAGACCGCCACGAGGGGGGCGCGCGGCGGCGGCTTTTGTCCGCTCTGCATTGCGCCACCGTAACTGCGTGTATGGGGATAGCTGCAGGGCTGCCGAACGCGGTCTCGGCGCAGCCGCGGACTTCAGAAAATGCGGCGCCCGCGCTCATCACGGCTGATGAAGTCACTTATGACGAGCAGCTCAACCTAGTGACGGCTCGTGGCAATGTTGAGATATCCCAGGGCGAGCGGGTCTTGCGCGCGGACGTCGTATCGTTCAGCCGGCTGACAAACGTGGTCACGGCAACGGGTAACGTCAGCATCACCGAAGTGACTGGCGATGTAATGTTCGCCGATTACGCCGAGATGTCGGACGAGCTCAAGGAAGGCACGATCCAGAACTTCAGGGCTCTGTTGGCGGACCAGTCGCGTCTGGCGGCCGTAAGTGCCCGGCGCAGCGGCGGCAATACGACCATCGCCCGTCGCGCGGTTTACAGCCCGTGCGAGCTCTGCAAGGAAGATCCGACGCGAGCGCCCGTATGGCAGATCAAGGCAGCGCGCGTCACGCACGACCAGAAGGCCCAGCAGGTTCGCTACAACGATGCCCGCATGGAAATCCTCGGGGTTCCGATCGCCTATACGCCATATCTGGCTCACCCCGACGGATCCGTCGAGCGCCAGTCGGGGTTTCTTGCTCCCGAACTGAAATCATCCAGCACGCTCGGCCAATTGATCAGCGTTCCCTATTATGTAGTCATCGACGAAAGCCGGGACGCGACGATCGAGCCGATTTTTCTTCTCAAAGAAGCGCCCGTCATGGCCGGCGAGTACCGCCAGAAGACGGCCAGGGGTGATTTTCGCGGGTCGGCGAGCTTGACCCGCGCGGATCGGCGGGATGACAACAACAACCGCCTGAACGAGAAGGATACGCGCGGCCATATCAAGGCCAATGGGCGTTTCGATATCGATGACGACTGGCGCTGGGGCTTCCAGGGCGAGCGGTCGACCGATGACACATACCTGCAGCGCTACCGTCTGCATCAGCGCTATCGCTTCCTGTCGTCAGAAACGTTGACCTCGAACATCTTCACCGAGGGATTCCGGGACCGTAATTACGCCGCAGCAAATGCGTATGCTTTTCAGGGGTTGCGTCAGTCGGACGATCCGGGGCTGACACCCTTCGTCCTGCCGATGGCCGATTACAACTTCATCGGTGAGCCCGGCGAGTACGGTGGCCGATACTCGTTCGACGCCAACACGCTCGCGATCTACCGCAGTGAAGGGACCCGAATGCAGCGCACCGTGCTGCGAGGGGGGTGGAGCTTGCCGTACACGGCGCCGAGCGGCGAGATCTATACGCTTTCGACGTCCGTCCGCAGCGATCTCTACAACACCAGCCAGATTGGAAGTTCGGCAGACCCCTTCCGTCCAACCGAAGATGGGGTGCATGGGCGAGTCATTCCTCAGGCCGAACTAAGCTGGCGCTATCCCTTCGTGCGGCGTGACGGCGATGCGCGGACGATCCTCGAGCCTATTGCGTCCGTGGGAGCGGCGCCCATCCTCAGCAACCAGAATCGTTTTCCTAATGAAGACAGCCGAGCCGTTGAGTTCGACGAAACCAACCTCTTTCGCGTGAGCCGCTTCGACGGCCTTGACCGGGTCGAGGGCGGACAGCACGTGAACTACGGCTTCAACTCGACTTATCTCCGTAACAACGGCATGCGCGCCGGGCTGTTTCTCGGCCAAAGCTACCGCTTTCAGAACGAATCCGCCTTCCCGGCCAATTCGGGCCTCGCGGGAAATCAGTCCCATTACGTGGGTCGGGCGAGCTTCTCGCCTCATCCGTGGTTGTCGACGCGCTACAGCTTCCAAGTCGACCAGGATGACCTCTCGGCCAAGCGCAACCGTGCCACGGTCGGTGTAGGACCCAGCGCTTTGCGCGCATCCGTCAGCTACGTATACGTTGATCGCCTGACTCAGACCGGCTTGAACCGGAGTATCGAGCAGCTCGGGACAGCCGTGGACGCTAAATTGTCCCCGCATTGGCGGACCCAGGCGCGCTATCTGACAAGCCTCACCGAGCAGGATTCGGGTTCGCTGCTCTGGGGCGGCAGCCTGATATACGAGGATGAGTGCGTGCTGGCTGGCGTCGATCTAACGCGTCGTTACATCGGCAACCGCGACAATCCACCGGATACGGCAGTTGTCATGCGCGTCGTTTTCCGCAATCTCGGCGAGATCAAAACCGGCCTGTTCTGATCGCGGTCAGGGATCCAGCCGCGGGGGTGCCTTGCCTGAGAAATAGGTGGCAATCTGCAGACGAATATCGTTGCTCACGTCTTGCAAGGCTCGATCGCGGGCGCTGGCATAGCCTGAGAGCGTGGCAAACTCCGAACCTGTGACCTCGTAGGTGGTTTCCGTCGAGGACGACCCGGCGAAGAGAATGCGCCGCTGCCGGGTATCATGAAGCGTAAACGCAGCGCTAGCCGTATACGATAAGCGGCTCGCCGTATCGTCGCGGCGAATGGAAACCTCACGGCGGGGCTCGTTCAGGGTGATAGACAGCACATAGAGTTCGGGGCCCTGGATGCCCCGGGGTGTAAGAGCATCCAGCAGATAGTTCCGCAAGATCTGCCCCGAGCGGTCGGCAACGGATGCGATCCGGATCCTCTCCATCTCCGTTTGGACACGGGGATGGGAAACCTGGCTCATTAAGGGCTCAAAGCCGCAAGCCGACAAAAATGCCGCTGCAAACATGATCACGAGGCGTCTTGTCTGTCTCTCCCCCTTCGTTGCCATGATGCCCGCCCCCGAAATGCTCTGATCAGTCCAGCTCGAAATCGTTCTTGTATTCACGCCGAAGAGATTGGTCCTGGTCCATTTTAACAAGATAAGCGTTGCCGACAACCAGCGCCTCAATGTCGCTCCCCATGAAGCAGCGAAACGCGTCTTCAGGCGTACAGACGATTGGTTCGCCACGCACATTGAAACTCGTGTTGACGAGTATTGGGCATCCGGTCTTATCACGAAATTCGCTCAGCAGCGCATGGAAGCGAGGATTGGTTTCGCGATGAACCGTCTGAATCCGCGCGGAATAGTCCACATGAGTTACCGCGGGAATTTCCGAACGCGGTACGTTCAGCTTGTCGATTCCGAACAATGCCTGTTCCGCTGCCGTCATTGCGCGCCGCCGCCGTTCCACGACCGGCGCGACCATGAGCATGTAGGGGCTTTCGCCTGCGAATTCGAACCAGTCGCTCACGGCTTCGGCCAGGATAGCGGGCGCAAAGGGGCGAAAGCTCTCCCGGTATTTTACTCTCAGGTTGAGAGTCTTTTGCATCTGGGGCGATCGGGGGTCAGCGATAATGGAGCGAGCGCCCAGCGCACGTGGGCCGAATTCCATACGCCCTTGAAACCAGCCGAGAGCCTTTTCGCTGGCGAGGTCATCGGCGGCACGCTCGATCAGTGCTTGGTCGTCGAGCATGGTGAATCGGGCGCCGGCAGCCTGTAGACGGGTGGCGATCTCGTCGTTACTCCAGGCTGGGCCTAAATAGGAACCCTGCATCGCGTCGAGAGCTCCAGAAATCTGACGCGGCTGCCCTTTGTAGAGATGATAAGCCGCAAAGGCTGCGCCCAAGGCTCCCCCGGCGTCCCCAGCCGCCGGCTGGACCCAGATGCGCTTGAATTTTCCATCGCGCGCGATCTTGCCGTTGGCGACGCAGTTGAGTGCGACGCCTCCCGCCAAACAAAGATTCTCGGCACCTGTTTCGCTCGCCAAAGCGCGTGTCATGCGCAGCACGATCTCTTCCGTCACTGCCTGGACCGATGCCGCCAAATCCATGTGACGCTGGGTCAGGGAGTCTTCGGGGCGCCGCGGCGGGCCCCCGAACAGTGCATCGAAGCGGCCGTTCGTCATCGTCAGGCCGGTGCAGTAGTTGAAATAGGACATATCGAGGCGAAACGAACCGTCCGCTTTGAGATCGATCAGATGATCGAGAATGGTTTTTGCGTACCGCGGCTCCCCATAGGGTGCGAGGCCCATCACCTTGTATTCACCAGAGTTAACCTTGAAGCCGACGTAGTAGGTAAACGCCGAATACAGAAGCCCTATGGAGTGAGGAAAATGAATCTCGCGCTGCATCTCGAGATGATTGCCGCGACCGACTCCAACCGACGTCGTGGCCCATTCGCCCACGCCGTCCATAGTGAGCACGACGGCTTCTTGGAACGGTGATGCAAAGAAAGCAGAGGCGGCGTGACTCTGGTGATGCTCCGAGAACAGCAGCCGCTTCTCCCAGTCATACTCGGGGGCGTGGCGGGCCAGCTCGTCCTGCAGAAGCTTCTTCTGGAACAGCTTCTCCTTCAGCCAAAGTGGGATAGCCGCGCGAAAGGACTGAAAGCCACGCGGTGCGAACGCGAGATAGGTTTCGAGCAGCCGTTCGAACTTCAGGAATGGCTTGTCATAGAAAACAACGAAATCCACTTCGCGCAATACGATGCCAGCGCTGGCGAGACAATACTCGAGGGCTTGACGAGGAAAGCGAGCGTCATGCTTCTTTCGGGAGAACCGTTCCTCTTGGGCGGCGGCAACGATCCGCCCATTCTCGATCAGAGCTGCAGCGCTGTCGTGGTAGAACGCGGACAGGCCAAGAATACGCAACGCGACGCGCTTTCAGAAAAGCGTGTAGATGAATGGCGCGACGGCAGAACCTTGGCTGAGCACCACCAATCCGCCAAACACGGCCATCATAAGCATGATCGGCAGAAGCCAGAATTTCTTGCGGATTCTTATGAAGGACCAAAGCTCTTGCATAAAGGACAGCATGTCGATTGTCTAAAACTGGCGGCTCATGCTCTCGGGTGCCGGTCCTGGAGGCGTGCGATTGATCCAATAACTGTGAGCCGAAGGGTCGCGCTTCAGGTTAAGGAGGTCCTTGCCGGAAATTCGCATCAGAAGCCCGATCGGTAAGACCGTACCGAAGAACAGAAACGCCATCACGATCGGATTGACTATGGCGTGCAGGAACAGGCCTAAACGCATCCATAACCGGTTAAGGGGGCGTAACGGTGCCTGCCACGCCACCGCTAGTATCAGGAAAAACAGAGCGATCATAAACGCCCAGGGTCGAGGAACGCCGCCGGACGTCAGCGGGAACAGGCCAACGATGCCAAACACGACAGCGAATACTATGCCGAAGGAGCGCTCGCTGCTCGCTTTGATCTCGTGTTGACGCTGTAGGTCTTCGTGCATAAGGGCTTCCGTTCGAGCGGAAGATGCCCTGACCTTGCGGCAATGTAAACCCTTGGGGGTTATGCCTGCCGAGTGAGGCGGCAGGCATAGAATCCGTCCATGCCGCCCCGATCTCCGGCATGGTTGGGCAAGGTGCGCAATTCTCCCTGAGATGTCAGGAGCTCCGAAATCCCGCCGATTTCCTCAGGTTGAACCGGCATTCGTTGAAACTCGGGATGTCGACCGAGGAACGCCATGACACGCTCGCTCCCTTCCTCGGGCTGCAAGGAACAGACGCAATAGATCAACAGTCCGCCCGGACGCAGGCCATCCCGTGCCGCCTCGAGGAGGCGATCCTGAAGCGGCAGCAGCCGCTCCACGTCCTGCGGCGTCTTGATTCTGGCGAGATCCGGATGGCGGCGGATGGTCCCCGTGCCCGAGCAGGGAGCGTCAAGCAGGATCATATCCGCAAGGGCTGATGGTCGCCACTCCGCGGCATCGGCAACGACCGTTTGTGTCTCCAACCGAAGCCGGCGAAGATTCTCGATAAGCCGGTCCATGCGCTTGGCGGAGCGATCGACAGAGGTCACGACAGCACCGGCCGCAGCCAGTTGGGCAGTCTTTCCGCCCGGGGCCGCGCAAAGATCGAGGACCGTGCGGTCCCGGACATCGCCACACAGTCGGACCGGCAGCGCCGCCGCGGCATCCTGCACCCACCAGGCTCCTTCGGCATAGCCTTCGAGGTCGGCCACCGGCGTGTCGCCGCGATACCGCAAAGTGCCGGTCGGCAAGAGCTCCGCGCCCAGACGCGTGGCCCACAGCTCGGGCTCGGCTTTCACCGTGAGGTCCAGCCCGGCTTCCTGCAGATGAGCCCGCGCGATGGCTTCCGCCGTGGCCTGTCCGTAGGTCCGACACCACGACTGCCAGAGCCAGGGTGGCGTGTTGATCTGTCCTTCGGCGGCTGGCTGGCGAAGGCTTGCCCCTTCACGGGCGACCCGCCGCAATACCGCGTTGGTCAGACTCTTGTAAGGACCGAGATGGCCTTGGGCGAGTTCGACCGTTTCTGCCACGGCGGCATGCACCGGAGTTCCGAGGACCAGGATCTGAGCGACGCCGAGACGAAGGATGTTGGTGACAGCGCGTGCCTTCGGGGTCAGTGGCTTGTCGAGGCACCCCCCAATGACCGCGTCGATCTCGCCCAAGCGCCGCAGAACGGACGCAGCGAGAGCCCGTGCAAACGCTCTCTCACGCCCAGGCAGCACTGCATAGCCCGGCATCTGGTCCAGTGCGTCGTCGAGCGCCAGTTTTCGATCCAGCACATCATGCAGCAGAGCGAGTGCTGCGTTTCGCGCGTCCGGTACCGGTTTGCGGCCTCGCTCCTTAACCATGGCCGCGCTGACCCTGAGAGTAGGGGCGCGGGAATACCGGCGCGAGATCGTACGTTGTGGGGGCGAGGAGAAAGCTGGTATGACGCTTACGCGGGTACAGGCGCTGATTATCGCGACGGGATTGGCCCTGGTCGGTGTTGCTGCAGCCCGTGCCGGCAGCGATGCGCCGGCGCCCAGCGAGCGTGTGCAGGCCCCCGAATGGCGCCATTTCGCTGACGGGCGTCCTTCGCCGGAGACCCGGTTTCCGTGGGCAACGCCCCTCGATCCGGCCGCCCGCCCTTCCTTTTCCCGTCTCTGACCGGCCCAGCCGGACTCGGCGGACGCTTAACCCCACGGACCCGAACGCCGCCCGGATTGACCGGCCATCTCGCGCAACGCCTGCACCCGATTTGCCGTATTGGGATGGGTCGAAAACAGGTTGTCGACCGCACCCCCGTGCAGCGGGTTGACGATGAACAGATGAGCCGTGGCCGGATTGCGCTCGGCGGCCTCGTTGGGAATCCGGTGCGCCAGGACTTCGAGCTTCTCAAGGGCCGATGCCAGCCAAAGAGGCTGGCCGCAGATCAGCGCCCCTTCCCGGTCGGCTTCGTATTCGCGACCGCGGCTGATGGCCATCTGGACCAGCATCGCGGCAATGGGAGCGAGGATCATCATCGCAATCCCGCCGATCATCCCCAGCGGGTTCGCGTTGCCGTTGGCATCGCGGCTCTGGCCGAAGAAGAAAGCGAAATTGGCCAGCATGCCGATGGCGCCGGCAAGCGTCGCGGTAATCGTCATGGTCAACGTGTCGCGATGCTTCACATGCGCGATCTCATGCGCCATCACGCCGGCGATTTCTTCGCTGCTCATGCCGCGCAGCAAGCCGGTGGTGGCGGCAACCGCCGCATGTTCCGGGCTTCGGCCGGTGGCAAAGGCGTTAGGCTGGTCGTTTTCGATGATGTAGACGCGCGGCATGGGCACGTTGGCGCGCTCCGCCAGTTGCGCGACGATGCCATAGAAGCCGGGGGCGGAGTTTCGATCGACCTCTTGGGCGCCGTACATCGACAGCACCATGCGATCGGAATTCCAGTAGGCGAAGAAGTTCATGGCCACGGCGATGCCGAAAGCCACGAGCATCCCGCCCTGGCCCCCGATCAGATAGCCGATGGCGAGAAACAGTCCGGTCAGTGCCGCAAGCAGCAATCCGGTTCGCGCATGGTTCATGAAATTTCTGTAATCCTTTTAAGGCTCTATAGCCGCTATGACATAGCCTCGACCGCGGCTTCATTCAAGCCAGCGGCCTTGCCCGCATAACGGGAGCTACATCGCCCTTAGGAACTCGGGCACGACCGGCTTGCCGCCAGATAGGCGAGGCGCTTCGCCTCCAGGCGCCCGCGCGCAACGCTGTCGAGAATGACGCCGCAGGCGAAGCTGATGAACGCCAGCAGCACGATGCCGGTCACCAGGATCGCCGTGGGAATGCGCGGGACGAGACCGGTATCGAGCCAAGTCAGAAGAAGAGGCCATGCCAGAGCCACGGCGACGGCGAGCAAGGCGATCCCGATGGCGCTGAAGAAACGGAAGGGCCGGATGTCTTTGTGCAGCTGCAGGATGGTCAACAGGATTCGCCATCCGTCGCCGAAGGTCGACAGCTTGCTAACCGATCCTTCGGGGCGCGCGTTGTAGGGCGACGGAATTTCGGCGACCGGCAGTCCAAGCTCAAGCGCGTGCACGGTCAACTCGGTTTCAATCTCGAAACCGGTGGCAAGCGCCGGAAACGATTTGACGAAGCGCCGCGAGAACACGCGGTAACCGGAAAAGATATCCGTGAAGCATTCGCCGAACAGCCGGGCGACGAACCCGGTCATGATCCGGTTTCCGCTCGCGTGCCCGGGCCGGTAGGCGGCGGAGCCGTCGCCCGCTGGCAGTCGCTTGGCAACCACCATATCGAGCTGGCCCGTGACTAGCTTCTCCACCATGTCGGGTGCCGATGCGGCATCGTACGTCTGATCTCCATCGGCCATGACGTAGATATCGGCGTCGATGTCGGCGAACATGCGGCGGACAACATTGCCTTTACCCTGGCGGGATTCGCTCCGGACTACGGCGCCCGCCGCCTTGGCGACACGCACGGTGTCGTCGCTGGAGTTGTTGTCGTACACATAGACGGTGGCACCCGGCAACGCTGCGGCAAAGCCGCGGACCACATCTGCAATGGCGATTGCTTCGTTGTAGCAAGGCAGCAGGACGGCAACGCGCTGATCCGGCATGGCGTTTTTTGTAACCGTCGAGAGCGAGACCGACAAGCCGGGGCTCAATCGGGAAGGGGAGAGAGATTGGACGGTGGCGCACCGGCCGGCCGGCCGACCAGCCAGACTATTCCGCCCGGAAGCGAAACGATGACCGATGCAAGACCGAACAGGACCGAAACCGCCAAGGCGCCATCCGCCGGTACGCCTACGAGGCTGAATCCAGCCACCATTGCTCCTTCCCGAACACCCCAGCCGGCGACGGAGATCGGCAGCGTCGTGAGCAGAACCACCGTCGGCACGATCATGAGGCCATCCAGGAAGCTGACCTGGATGTCCAACCCCCAGGCCAGGAGCATGACTGCCAGCACAGTCAGGAGGTGAATGACGGTCGACAGCAGCAGCGGGGCAAGGGCGGCTGGTCGTGTGAATAAGCGGCGGAAATCGGAAGCAAGGTCGCCGAAGGGTCGCGTGGCCCGCCAGCGCCGGAGCAGAACGGCAATGTGTTCACCGGCTATCAGGAAGACTACCAGACCGATGGCACCGATGCCCACTAGAGCGCCCAGCGCGGTGCGAGTCGCATCATCGCTCACGCGCGCATAAATCGCCGGGAGGGTCGTGCCGATGATGGCGACAAGAACAACCAAGGCAAACACCCGGTCGCACAGAACGACGTTCACCGCCTTGCCCAGCGTGGTGCCTTCGCGCGCCACCAGCCATACGCGTACGGCATCGCCACCGACGGATGACGGGAGGGTCTGGTTGAAGAACATGCCGATGAGCAGGATACGCAACGCGGCACGCAGAGAGAGGGCGGTCTCGGTGATCCGGGCGACCGTCCACCATCGCAGCGTGACGAGGCCAGTCTGCGCGACTAGCACCGCCAGGCAGAGCCCCGCCTCATAGACGTCCAGCGTGCGCGCCCGGGCGACGACCTTGGCGAGGTCGATCCGGTCGAGCAAATACCAGATGAGCAGGATCGAAATCGTCGCCTTGGCGGCGACGGCAAGCCATTTACGACTCATGCAGGGATGTGCGGTCAGAGCGAAAGGAGAGTTACGTACCAGTTGGCCAGTTGAAAAAGCAAGCGGCCAGAACCACTTGCGAAAACCGGTACTTACAGCCCGAGAGGGCTGTTATCCTGAGGGCGAGGTGGTAATGGCGCGGCCCATATTGGTGACTGGTGGGGCAGGGTATATCGGAAGCCATGCGGCGAAGGCGCTCGCCAAGGCGGGCTACCTCCCTGTTACGTATGACAATCTCGGCCACGGGCATCGTGCCGCGGTCCGCTGGGGACCCCTCGAGGAAGGGGACCTTCTGGAACCGGCGCGCCTCGACGCCGTGCTCCGCAAGTGGCGGCCTGAAGCGGTCCTGCATTTCGCCGGGCTGATTTCCGTTGGCGAATCTGTCGAAAATCCGGGCCTCTACTATCAGCACAATCTTGTCGCCTCCCTGAATCTGGCGCAGGCGATGCGCGCGCACGATATTGGCCGGATTGTCTTCTCGAGCACGGCCGCAGTGTACGGCACGCCGGACGTTGTCCCGATTCCGGAAACGGCGCCGATGCGGCCGCTCAATCCTTACGGGGCGAGCAAGGCTATGGTTGAAGCCGTCCTGGCCGATTTCGGCCAGGCCCATGGATTGCGTTCCGTAGCGCTGCGCTACTTCAACGCCGCCGGTGCCGATCCGGACGGGGAGACCGGCGAAGCCCATGAACCCGAGACCCATCTCATCCCTCTGGCGCTTGACGCCTTGGAGGGCCGACGCGGCCCCCTGACGATTTACGGCGATGACTATCCGACCCCCGACGGCACGTGCTTGCGCGACTACGTTCACGTGAGCGATCTGGCGACGGCTCATGTTCAGGCGCTTGAATACACCGGCACCTGCGAAGCCGGCACGAGCGCGGCATTCAATCTCGGTACAGGGACCGGTTATTCTGTCCGCCAGGTCCTCGACAGCATCGGGCGCGCCTCGGGCAAGACCGTTCCGGTGCGGCTCGGGCCGCGCCGCCCCGGTGATAGCTCGGCGCTCGTGGCCGATCCGGCGCGTGCGCGTGCGATCCTGGGGTGGAAGCCGGAGCTTTCGGATATCGACATGATCGTGCAGACGGCCTTGGCCTGGATCAGCCGCGAGGAAGCGGCTTGATCGCCCAGGCCAAGCCTGGCCGGCTTTCGACCTGCGCCAATCCCAGTTCGCGCAGAAGCGCCGCGATACGCTGATGTGACTGGCGGATCTCGTAGCGCGGGCTATACCAGTCGAACGTATCGAGCAGCGTCCAGCGGAATTGCTGCGCCATTGTCAGCTCGCGATTATGCACCGCGCAGATGGGCAGCATCACATTGATGATGCGGACGAACCGTACGTGGCTGAGCAGCCAGCTGAGCGGAAAGAACGCGAGGACGAGGGTCAGCGAGAGACGTTCGTTGGCGGCATTGCTTAGATAGGGCGTGACAAGCCGAAGCGCGTACTTGATTGGTTGCAGGCGGGTGCGCCAATCCGTTTCATAAAAATTGTAGACCAATCGGCCGCCGGCTTTCAGATGGGCGGGCAGACGCTGCATGATGCGCGCCGGGTCCGGCGTGTGCTGGATGACGCCCATGCAGAAGATGCCATCGAAGGCATCGGCGCGAAGCGGCAGGCGAAACAGCGATGCCTGCACAACCTCGACGGCCTCCCCGTGGTCCCGTGTATTCGCTTTCGCCGCGCTGACCGCGCCGCTGAGATCGACCGCAATGACGCGCGCCCCCAGAGTCGCCGCGACATCGCTGAAGCGCCCCGCCCCGCAGCCGGCATCGAGGATCAGCTTGCCGCGCAGCCATTCCGGATCCCAACGCGAATCGGCCAGAAACCGGGTCGTCGACAGACGGTGTTGAGAGAAGCGGTCGATCTGGACACGGCCCCAGCGCTGCCATTCATGGGCGAAGTTTCCGCCGTAATCCTCGGCGTCATCGACGAAGCGCGGAATGCCATCCCGGATTGGCCAGGACCTCTCGCAGGCGGGGCAGGTGAGTCCGCCCGTGACAATGTCGTCACCCTCGCGCTCGACGGCCGAAAGAGCGGGACGGATATCTCCCGGGCAATCCGGGCAGACCAGAATATCGAGAAGAGCCGGTCTCACGATGAGCCTGGCACGGCGGGCGCGGGTAGGGCGCCGCTAAAGTTGCAGCGAAGAGCGAGGCGGCAGCCTATACTGGGCCGCTTTTGACGGCTTGCGTCTCTCATGAACCGAATCACCCGCTACATCTCCAGCCAGCTTCTCCTGGCAACCCTGTTCGTGACGCTGACCATCACCTGTGCGGTGTGGCTGACGCAGTCGCTGCGCTTCATCGAGCTTATCGTCAATCGAGGGCTGACCATCGCCTCGTATCTTTACTTGACGCTCCTGCTCCTGCCCAGCTTTCTGGCGATGCTTCTGCCCATCGGGCTGTTTGCGGCCGTGCTGTTCACCTACAACCGATTGAATGCCGATTCGGAATTGATCATCCTGCGCGCCGCTGGTCTGGGGCCGGCGCAGCTGGCGAAGCCTGGTCTCGTTCTGAGCTTCATCGTCGTGCTGGCCGGCTACGTGCTCACCTTGGTCGCCATGCCACTCTCCTACCGGCAGTTCAAGGATCTCGAGACCGGGTTCCGGCACGACTATTCAGCCGTTCTGCTTCGCGAAGGGGCCTTCAACACCCTGAGCGATGGGATTACGGTCTATGTCCGCGAGCGGGGAACGGACGGCGAGTTGCGTGGCCTGATCGTCCACGACAACCGGGCCAAAGACCGAACGGTCACCATCATGGCCGAACGGGGGCTTCTGGCGCAGACGGATGAAGGGCCGCGCGTCATCATGGTCAACGGCAACCGTCAGCTCGTTGAGCGCGATACCGGAAAATTGTCGCTTCTCTACTTCGAACGATACAGCGTCGATATTGGCCGCCCGACGGGGGCGACCGGCACCGACGAGGTGCGCTGGCGTGAGCCGCGCGAGCGGTTCCTCCGCGAGCTCCTGTTTCCGGGCTCGAGCCCTATGGACGTGCAGAATTACGACCGCCTGCGTGCCGAAGGGCACAACCGCTTGACATCGCCCCTGTATGCCCTGGTCTTCGCGCTGATTGCGCTGGCAGCTCTGCTGTCCGGCGACCACAATCGTCGCGGGCAGTCACGGCGTATCATTGTCGCGATCGTTCTCACGGTCGTGTTGCAATCAGGCAGCGTCGCAGCCAGCGGGCTGGCGTCGCGCAACGGCGCGCTGATCCCCCTGATCTACGCGAATGTGCTGGTGCCGATGGCGATCGCAGTATGGTGGATCCTGCGCCACCCGCGCCGCCGCCGCGACGCGACCTTTGCCGCTGAAGGGGCGGCGTAAGGCCCAGCAACGTCAGCTGCGGTTCATGCGCCCCGTGGCGTCAGCCGCGATCCATGCGCCCCGCGGCGTCAGCCGCGATTCATGCGATTGTCGACGAGGTCCTTGACCACCGCCGGATCGGCGAGGGTCGAGGTATCACCGAGCTGGTCATGCTCGTTGGCGGCAATCTTGCGCAGGATGCGTCGCATGATCTTGCCCGAGCGCGTCTTCGGCAGGCCGGGCGCCCATTGGATCAGGTCTGGCGTGGCGATCGGCCCGATCTGCTTGCGGACCCAAGCGACGAGTTCCTTGCGCAGCTCCTCATTCGAAGTCTCGCCTGCGTTGAGCGTGACATAGGCGTAGATGCCCTGGCCTTTGATGTCGTGCGGATAGCCGACGACCGCGGCCTCCGCCACCTTCGCGTGGGCAACCAAGGCGCTTTCGACCTCGGCCGTGCCCAGACGATGGCCGGCAACGTTGAGCACGTCGTCGACGCGACCCGTGATCCAGTAATAGCCATCCTCGTCGCGCCGGCAGCCGTCGCCAGTAAAGTACTTGCCCTTAAAGGTCGAGAAATACGTCTCGACAAAACGTTTGTGGTCGCCGAACACGGTGCGCATCTGGCCGGGCCATGAATCCGCAATGCACAGATTGCCGTCGCAGGCCCCGTCGAGCACCTTGCCGTCGTTGTCGACGATCTCCGGCTTGATGCCGAAAAACGGCTTGGTGGCCGATCCCGGCTTCGTTGGGATGGCGCCCGGCAACGGGCTAATGAGGATGCCGCCCGTCTCGGTCTGCCACCAGGTGTCGACGATCGGGCAGCGCTCGTCACCGACCACGCGGTGATACCACAACCACGCCTCGGGATTGATCGGCTCGCCGACCGAGCCGAGCAGCCGCAGGCTTTTGCGGCTGGTTTTCTTGACCGGGCCTTCGCCTTCGCGCATCAGGGCGCGGATGGCTGTGGGGGCGGTGTAAAAGATGTTGACCTTGTGTTTGTCGACGACCTGCCAGAAACGCGAGAAATCCGGGTAGTTCGGCACGCCCTCGAACATGAGGGTGACCGCGCCGTTGGCCAGCGGGCCGTAGACGATATAGGTGTGGCCAGTCACCCAGCCCACATCGGCGGTGCACCAGTAGATGTCGCCGTCCCGGTAGTCAAACACGTATTGATGCGTCATCGACGCATAGACCATGTAGCCGCCGGTCGTGTGCAGCACGCCCTTCGGCTTGCCGGTCGAACCCGAGGTGTAGAGGATGAACAGCGGGTCTTCGGCGTTCACTTCCGTCGGCGGGCACTCGGCCGATACCGCGGGCATCTCGTCGTGATACCAGAGGTCGCGGCCCTGGACCCAGTCCACGTTGCCGCCGGTCCGCTTGACGACGAGCATCTTCTTGACGCTCGGGCAGGATTTTAGCGCCGCGTCAGCGTTTGCCTTGAGCGGCACCTTGCGGCCGCCGCGCAGGCCTTCGTCGGCTGTGATGATGAAGTTCGAATTGCAATCCTGGATCCGACCGATCAGCGAATCCGGTGAAAAGCCGCCGAAGACGACAGAGTGCACCGCGCCGATACGGGCGCAAGCGAGCAGCGCATAGGCCGCTTCGGGGATCATCGGCAGATAGACCGTCACACGGTCGCCTTTCTTGACGCCGTGCTTCTTCATCACGTTGGCGAGGCGGCAGACCTGCTCGTGTGCCTCCTTATAGGTGATGTACTTGCTGTCTTTCGGATCGTCCCCTTCCCAGATGATCGCCGTTTGATTGGCGCGCTTGGCCAGGTGCCTATCGAGGCAGTTGACCGAGGCGTTCAAGGTACCGTCGTAGAACCACTTGATGTGGACGTCGCCGCTATAGGATACGTCCTTGATCTTGCTGTACGGCTTGATCCAGTCGATGCGCTTGCCGTGCTCCGCCCAGAATCCTTCCGGGTCCTTGACCGAGCGCTCGTACATCGTCTGATACTTCGCCGCGTCGACCCATGCGGCTTTGGCGAGCGATTCCGGAACCGGGAAAACCTGACCCTGCGACATAAGCGTCTCCCTGGGGATGCTTTGATTCTTGGGCGGATTATTGGCGTAAACCCCGCCTGAGACAAGGCGGGTGCGGCGCGCTGCACCCCGCAATAAGGGTTTACCCTACGAGTTCGTTGCCGCGTTTGAACAGCCGCTCAGCGCGGTCAGTGCCCGCGAGAATTTCAAGGATGCGCGAGAGCACAGCGACGTGGGCGCTGGCGTGCTGGCGCTTGATGCGGTCGAGATTCGCCTTCGTCATCTGACTGAACAGAACGGTCGCGACTTTCTCAAATTCGTCGATGGTCTCTTGAATCGCGGTCGTGATCTTGTCGCCGATGCCGAGCGTGATAGCGCTGGTTTCGCTCCGTTTCAGCGCCTGTGCATAGAGCTCAGCGTTGCGCACCGACGCGGGGTCGGGCGGCTGGTCGAAGGGCCAGCGTACGGAGGGCCGCGCTCCGGCCGGGGTGATGGTCGCCGGGGCGCCAGTCAATGCGCTGATGAGGGCACCCACACCGCTTCCGGCGAGCTTGGCGCCCACCAGGTCGCAGAGCTTGTTGCGCATCATCTCGACTTCTTCGGTCTGGGTCGGGCTGCCGTTGACGGCCAGCGCCGAGCCCGTGCCAGCGAAATTGTCGGCGCACTGCCCGATGGTCTCGGCCAGCGCCATCGCCGCTTCGCCGATCGGGGTTGTGGGCGAGGCGTTGTCGGGGCTGGGCACCGCGTCGATCAGCTTGCGTACGTCCTGCACCTGGCCTTCGAGCTTGCCGATCATCGCCGCGGTGACGAAGCCGCTGATCCCGGCGCTGGACTTGAAGCGCCCGCTGTTGGACAAGATCTCGAGGACGTTGGAGATCTTGAAGGGCTGGGCCATCTGGCCCATGACAATGAACAGCGCCATCTGAATCTGCTCGGGCGCGGCCTTGCGGATGTCGTTCAGGGCCTCCGCCAAGCGGTCAAGATCGGGATCCTTGAAATCCTCGATCGGCTTGGGCGGCAGCGCTGCGCGCAAGCGTATCAGCTGCTCGGCGATGGTCGAGGCGCCGACCATGAGCTGCATCGCATGATAGTGGGATTCAGCACCCAGTCGTGCCATCAGGTTGCGCGCCTTACTCGGAAAGGCGGCTGCCTCGTCGAGCTCGGGCTGCAAGGTGGCCGCGAACATCGCGCGCAGTTCGGCAACACTGGCGGGCTTGTTCAGCTCCCGCTCGAGCTGCTCCAGCCGGGCCTTGTCGGCACGCTCCACGAAGAGCGACCAGACCGGCATGATCGCAGACCGCGGGATGCGGGCTGCGGTCCGGCTCTCTGTCTCGCCGTCGATCAGCATCTCTTCGAATACGGCGCACACCATCCGCCGCCCGCGCGGCAGGCGGGGCGGACGGTAATGCACGATCTGTGAACGAAGCTCATCGAGCATCTTCCGCGCCGGGTCCCCGTCGGGGCGCTCCACGACCGATTCGAGAAGACGCACCACCTGGGTGAGCTTCTGGCTGGACAGGCCGCCGCGCCGAGGCTTCGCCCGGCCCGGGTTACTGATGAGACCCGGCGGCTGCAGGGCGTGGGGTCCGAGGACTTCGAGCATCGTCTCGACGTCGACGCCTTCCTCATTGGCGGCAATCAGCTTGGTGAGCTCGGCGTTCATATCCTCCCAAGCTGGACGTTCGTCGGCCGTGACCTCGTTGGTCGGCACCATCGGCATGACGTAGGACATCAGGATGAGGCACTGCGCCTGCAGGCTGCGCTCCTTGTTCGACACGTTCTGCCAGGCCGATACCAGCCGTTCCCAGCCGTCGAGCAGCCAGAGCGCGCGCTCGGCGCGGGCTTTCACCTCGTCGATCCGCTCGTTCCAGGCGGCCAGAAGAACGTCGACCGCGCCGGTTTCGGCGTCGAGGTTGGAAAAGCAGTTGTTGGCGTAACGCACGGTCTCCAGGGCGACGCGGCTCACCATGACGGCTTCGGCATCGGATTCGCCGCCGGTTCCTGCCCATTTCTCGAGGACCTTGCCCACCAGCTCCAACCGCCGTGTCAACCGGCGGGCCGGCGTCTGGGCGGTCATTCCGGGAACGCCGATTGGCCCGAGGATGCTGCTCAACGTTTCGATGCGGGCGTAAAGCTGCTGTCCGTTGATGCCGTACACGTGGGCGATCTGGGACAGCTGGTCGGTGGCGCGGCGCTGGCCGTCCTCGGTCGCCATTTCCTCGCTGGTGATGACGACGCCGCCGGCGCTCAGGCGCTCGATGATCTTCTGGGTCAGGGCGAATCGTGCAAGAACCGGAAGGCTCTCATTGTAGCGCGCCGTCTCTTCGCCTGCCGCCAGGACCTCACCTCCGGCCGAGCCGCCCAAGGCAACCTTGAGGGAGATGGCCGACAGGGCTGCGGGCGTCGGCGTGGGGGCGATGGTGAGCTGGAAATGCAGCAGCCGGTCATGCAGCGAAAGCTGGAAACGGTTGCGCATGCTCGCCCATTCATAGACGTAGATGCCGCGAGTCTGCGCGAGACCGGGGACGAGAAGCTCCTTCGTCTCCCCTTTCTGGCGCATGCGCGCGAACATCAGTTCCGTCGTCGTGAACGGCACGGCGGCACCGCGTTCGGCGAAGGTCTTGGGCGCGTCTTTGCTGCTGGAAGCCGGGGTGTCGTTCATGGACCCGCGGTTGCGAGGATCGGGAAGCCGGGGGCTGGTTTTACACCGCGGCGGCAGTCTTGTCGCGTCAGGGGCCGTTCCTGGACCGAGCGGCGGGGCAGGGCTTTTCTACGGCCGTCCGGTCTAAACGACTGTGCTCTTGGCTCCGATAGGGCCGAAAGCACCCATCTGCGAGACACGCAGCGCCACTTGCGTGCGGTTCTCGGCATTGAGCCGGCGCATGATCTGCATCACGTGCGCCTTCACCGTGGTTTCCCGCATGCCCAGCGCGCGGGCGATGATCTTGTTCGACATGCCCTGGCAGATATAGCCCAGGACATCGAGCTGGCGAGGCGTGAGGCCGAGGGCCCCGCGCTGCAAGTGCGGCGAGGCACTGATCTCCGGCGCCGAAGCCGGTGCGAACCAAGTGGGCTCGCAGGGGAAGTAGGTACCGCCGGCGAGGATGAGGCGGAGCACGCACAGGACCATGTCGGCCGACATGCTGCGGGCGACGAGACCGGTCACGCCGTGCGCCATGGCGCGGCTGACCAGAGCGGCGTCGTAGCGATCGACCATCATCACGATGGGGGTGCTGGTCGACACGCCAAACACGCTGCGCAGCTCTTCCATAGGATCGGCAACGTCTTCTCGGCTGCGCCACACGATAAGGTCGATTGCCCCGCCACTCTGCAGACGGGGCAGGAATTCGGCATCGGCGGTGCAGGTTTCCACCGCCAGTTCCGGTGCGCGCGCCTCGATGAAGGCTTTGAGCGTGTCGCTGCCCAGTCGCGCGGTTGAACGCAGGATAACCCGACGCCGCGGCGGCAAGGGCTCGAGGGAGGCGGGCTCGCTGGAAAAGACGGTCATGACGGGACAGACTCGGCGCTGCGGTGCGCGGCGTCGCTCTCGGTCATGGCGAAGACGTCGTGACTGGCTCGACCGTCCTGGCGACGGCGGCCACGATTTCGTCTGCGAATGGCTCTCTTCCCCCTGCACGCGACAGGCGTCCCTTGTTATCGGGACATCGTGTCGCACCTGACACCTGGGCATTCATAGAGGAGGCTGCGGCAGCACGCAACCGCAAGGCACACGCGTTACGGTGGGACGGAGCACAATACCGCAACGTTAAGTGGTCGGAAGGGCAGGTAGAATCCGGCTGCCGACGATATCCACAGATGCTTTCCTTAAGAGCGTGCCTCGCGCACCACAGTTTAGGCGTCGATCCCGGCCAGCCGGCAGACATGCGTCCACTCGGAAAGCGTGACCGGCTGGACCGACAGCCGTGAGTAGCGCACCAGCGCCATGTCCTTCAGCGCCTTGTCGGCACGCACGGCGGCCAGCGTCACCGGCGTCTTGACAGGCTTGATCGGCTTCACATCGACCATGACCCAGCGTCCGGTGTCGTCAGTGGAATCCGGATAGGCCTCGCGCACGATCTCCATCACGCCGACGATCTCCTTGCCGATGTTGGAGTGATAAAAAAACGCCCGGTCGCCTTTCTTCATGGCCTTGAGGTTGCGCGCCGCGGTGGCGTTGCGCACGCCGTCCCATTTGCCTTTCCCGTCCTTTACCAGCTTGTCCCAGCCGTAGACATCGGGTTCGGATTTCATCAGCCAATACGCCATGGCTAGGCCTCGCTCCTGAAGGGCCGCTCCAGCACAGCGGCAATGGTCCGGGTGATGTCGGCGCCGTGGTGGACGATCGCATCGACGGCGCCGACGATCGGCATGTCCACCCCGCGCTTCTGGGCGAGCGCATGCACCGCGGCTGCCGTGGCCACCCCTTCGGCGATCGAACGCCGTCCCGCGAGGATCTCTCCCAGTGGCTTGCCGCGGCCCAGCGCAATGCCCAGCGACATGTTGCGCGACTGCACGCCGTTGCAGGTGAGGGCGAGATCGCCCAGCCCGGACAGCCCCATGAGCGTCTCACGCTTGCCGCCGAGGGCGGTGCCCAGACGCATGATCTCCGCCAAGCCGCGGGTCATCAGCGCGGCGCGGGCATTGTCGCCCAGCCGGCGCCCCTCGACGATGCCGCAGGCGATGGCGATCACGTTTTTGACCGCGCCGCCGATCTGGGCGCCGACCACGTCGTCGCTGAGATAGGGCCGCAACGCCGACGAGCCCAGCGCCGCGGCCAGCCCGCGGCCGCGCTCTGCGTCGGCGCAGGCCAAGGTCACCGCCGTCGGCTTGCCCGCCGCGACCTCGGCCGCGAAGGTCGGGCCGGACAGAACCGCTAGCGCCGCGCCGGGCGCGGTCTCGACCAGAATCTCGCTCATCAGCTTGCCGGTGCCGACTTCGATGCCCTTGGCGCAGAGCACGAGGATCGCGTTCGGCGCCAGATGGGGTGTAAGGCGTTGGCTCACCGCACGCAGATGCTGGGCAGGCACCGCCAGAAGGACGATGGCAGCGTCGCGCGCCGCCTCGGCGAGCTCCGTTGTCGCGTTGAGCCCGGCCGGCAGCAGGACGCCAGGAAGGAAGGTCGGGTTGGTGCGCTCGCGGTTGATCGCTTGCGCGACGTCGGGCTCGTGGGCCCAGATGGTCGTTGTCGGTGCCGTGCGGGCGCGCCCGCTGGCGAGCGCCAGCGCCGTGCCCCAGGCACCGGCGCCGATCACAGCAAGGCGGGCCGGGGCGGATGCAGTCATGGGGCCGGATCATCGCGGCAGCCGCCCAGCCGCGCAAGTGATGTAACGGGCGGGGTCCGCATCGACCCAAGGCCCTGCTTGAGCTATGTTGGATCCGTCGGCCCGGTCCGCGATAGAACGATCGTTAACCACCGGGTGACGCGTGAACCTCATGCCGCAGAACGCGGCCCAGGAGTCGTCATGGCCATCATAATATCTCCGGCATCGCCGGCCGGTTCTCCCGCTCCAGCCTCCGTTTCGATCCACAAATCGCCCAAGCAGGCTGCGCTTCAGGAAGCGCTGGCCATCGTCAAATCCGTCGCAGCCGGCAAGCCCGGCGCGGCTATCACCGCGCAGCTCCGTGACCAGCGGGCGGCTGCCGCCCAGGAAGCACTCGGCCGCGCCCAGGAACGCCACAAGCTGCTGCGCAAAACGATGCTGACGGTGCTGGCCGCCGGCGGCGATCCGCGCTCGGTCGTGCGGCTGGCACGCGAGGCGGCGACGGTGGCGCGCGACGTTGCCAGGGCGGTGAAGGATATCTCGGTTGCCACCAGGGACGGCGATCCGTCGTCCTCGGAGCAGCGTCGCGCCACGCTCGACAGCCTGCGCAAGGAATCCCACAAGCTGCTTTACGGCGTGCGCAGCCTTATCGATGCCGCGCGGCTGGTGAATGACGGCAGCGAGGGCGGGCTGCAGCAAATGCGCCGGGCGAAGGAGATCAATCGGGCGCGTCGCGATGCGCAGGACGCGCTGGCGAGTGTCACGCGCGACATCGCCAACGCGCGGATGGCGGTCGGCGGCGGTGTCGCACTCGACACCTGATCTCAACCCGGCGTGAGAAAGGCAACCACGGCCGCAATCTCGGGCGCGGACTCGCTGCCATCGGGCACCACGAGATAATGCGCGTGGCGGGCCGGCAGGCGCTCGCCGAACAGGTCAATCAGCCGCCCTTCCAGGAGCAGCCCGTCGATCAGCGGCGCGGTGCCGAGCATCACGCCGCCGCCGCCGGCGCAGGCCTGCAAAGCGATTAGCAGGCTGTCGAATTGCAGCCCGTCGGCCGCGGCGGGCGCCGGCAGGCCGAGGCGCTGAAAATAGCCGCCCCAGTCTTCGCGTTCGCCGAGCACATGGATGAGGCGGTGGCGCTGCAGATCCGCCGGTGCGGCGAAGGGTGCGTCGGCGGCCACCCGGTAGCCCGGACTGCAGACCGGCAGGAACGATTCCTCGAACAGCTTGAGCGCCATCACGCCAGGCCAGGTGCCGCCCCCGTACCGGATCTCGATGTCGACGCCGTCCTGGCCGAAATCGACCGGCGCATACAGCGTGGTCAGGCGCAGCGCGATATCCGGGTGGCGGTCGCGGAACGCGGCGAGCCGCGGTGCAAGCCACAGCGCCGCAACGGTGGTGGCGGCGCGCAAGGTTACCGCGCGTTTCCCATGATGGCCGAAAATCTGCTCGGTGGCGGTCCCCAGCCGGTCGAGGGCATCGCGCACCTGGGGTAGATAGGCGATCCCGGCATCGGTCAGGGTTAACGAACGCGGCAGGCGCTTGAAGAGCTGGATTCCCAGCCAATCCTCAAGCTGCTTCACCTGCTGGCTGACCGCGGCCTGGGTAACGCCCAATTCTTCGGCGGCGCCGGTGAAGCTCATGTGCCGGGCGGCGGCATCGAAGATGCGCAGCCAGTTCAGTGGGGGCAGGCGGCGTCTGAGGGGCGGCGGCATAAGTGGTCCTGGGGCAAAGGCCTAGAACGGCGGCCCTGTCGGCGTACCGGTGGCGGTGCGATGATCGGTACCACGCACCAACCTGCGGCAACCGGCCAAGCCAGGCAAGGCCCGGCCCGGCCGACATGCCGCCACGGAGATTAACCATGGCCCGGGGACCTTCCCTCGACCTGCCGGCGCTCCTCGCCAGCCGCCGCCCCAACAGCCCATTGCCGGGTGCCTTTTACACCGACACTGACGTCTTTGCGGTCGACATGGACCGCATTTTTCACCGCCGCTGGCTGTTCGCCGGCCCGGCCTGCATGATCCCCAATCCCGGCGATTGGTTCACTTGGGCCCTGGGCAAGGAGTCGATCGTCGTGCTGCGCGATGAGCGGGGCGCCGTGCAGGCCTTCCACAATGTCTGCCGGCACCGCGGCTCGCGCATCTGCACCAGCGAAACGGGCCATTCCGGCCGGCTTGTCTGCCCCTATCACGCCTGGACCTACGGTCTCGACGGCAAGTTGCTGATGAATACCGAGAAGGAGTTCGGCATCGACCGCTCGCAGCTGTCGCTGCACAGGCTGCCGACCAAGGACATCGCCGGGCTGGTCTTCGTCTGCTTCAGCGACGACGCGCCCGATTTCGCGCCGGTCGAGCGGGACGTGATTCATCGCCTGAAGCCGCACGGCCTCGACCGCGCCAAGGTCGCCCACGCCATCGACTACGTGGTGCCGGCGAACTGGAAGATCATCTTCGAGAACAACCGCGAGTGCTATCACTGCCCGCCTAATCACAAGGAATACAACGTCGCCACCTATGACGTGGCGCGCGACATGGCGAAGCTCGATCCGCGCAAGCAGGCCGACCTGGACGCGCGCGTGGCCGAGTGCAACGCGCGTTTCCGCGCGCTGGGTCTCGACGAAGGCGACACGCAGTCGATCATGACCGGGGAATACTGGCGCGCCCACCGCACGCCGCTGATGACCGGCTTCACGACGCAGAGCATGGACGGCAAGCCGGTGGCGCCGCTGATGGGTGACTTCAAGGAGCGCGATGTCGGTACCCTGCGCCTCACCATCTTCCCCAATTTCTGGCAGCACGCGGGCGACGATTACGCCTGCGCCACGCGCATCACGCCGGTCAGCGCCGACCAGTGCCACGTGCGCGTAATCTGGATGGTGCACAAGGACGCGGTCGAGGGCCGGGACTACACTCTCGACCGCCTGCTGCCGATCTGGCAGATCACCTCCGAGCAGGACTGGAAGATCTGCACGGACCAGCAGATCGGCGTCTCCTCCAGTCACTATGTCCCCGGGCCCTACTCGACCCTGCGCGAGCAGAACGTCAATCACTTCGTCGAGTGGTATCTCGGCGAGCTGACAGGCCCGCAACCTTTGCGCAAGACGGGCTGATCCGCACATGCAACAACAGGCCAAGCCCGTTGCGGCGGCTGGCGCCGTTACGGTTCCGAGTCACGCACGCATCGTCATCATCGGTGCGGGCGCCATCGGCTGCTCTATCGCCTATCATCTCGCCAAGTCCGGAGAGCGCGACGTCGTCATACTCGAGAAGAGCGGCATCACCCACGGTTCGACCTGGCACGCCGCCGGCCTGGTGGGGCAGTTGCGCAGCAAGCGCAACCTGACCCGACTGATGCAGCACTCGGTCGAGCTCTACAACCAGCTCGAAGCCGAAACGCCGATCGACTGGAAGCCGGTCGGCAGCCTGCGCCTCGCCTCATCCGAAGCGCGCTGGAGCGAAATCCGGCGTTCGGTGACCACGGCGCGCAGCTTTGGCTTTGAGGCGCATCTGATGTCGCCGGCCGAAGCCAAGAAGAGTTTCTCCTACATCTCGACCGATGGTGTGGTCGGCGCGGCGTTCATCCCGTCGGACGGCTATGTCGATCCCTCGAGCCTGACTCAGGCGCTGGCGCGCGGCGCGCGGGCGGGCGGCACCCGGATCATCGAAGGCGTGCGGGTCACCGGCATCACGGTGAAGGACCGGCGCGCCGTCGGCGTGTCGACGGACAAGGGCGATATCGCCTGCGAGATCCTGGTCAACTGCGCCGGCATCTGGGCGCGCGATGTGGGCAAAATGGCGGGGGTGCGCGTGCCCGCGGCGGCGGTCGAGCACCAGTACATGGTCACCGAGAAGATGGGTGACCTGCCCCGCGACCTGCCCAGCCTGCGCGATCCCGACAAGGGATTCTATCTCAAGCCCGAGGTCGGCGGCTTTGCCGTCGGCGGCTGGGAGCCGAACACCGTGCCCTTCGGCGCCGACGGCGTGCCGTTCGATTTCGGGCGCGAGCTCTTCCCGGGTAATTTCGACCGTTTCGAACAAATCGTCATGCCGGCGGCCGAGCGCCTGCCGATCCTCGGTGAGATCGGCATCCGCAACCTGATCAACGGGCCTATCCCGATCTCGCCGGACGGCGAGCCGATTCTCGGTCTCGCCCCCGAGCTCGACAATTTCTTCGTCGCGTGCGGCTTCACCTCGGGCATCGCCGCCGCCGGCGGCGCTGGGCGCGCCATGGCCCAATGGATCCGCGGTGGCGAACCGGAGATGGACCTCTGGGCCTTCGACATCCGCCGCTTCGGCACCCATCATCTCGGCACGCGTTACCTGCACGAACGCGCCGTCGAGAGCTATTTCCGCTACTACCAGATCCATTGGCCCGTCGAGGAGATGCACACCGGCCGCGGCGGTCGGCGCAGCCCGCTCTATGGCACGCTCAAGCAGCAGGGCGCGGTCTACGGCTCGCGCTTCGGCTGGGAGCGTCCCAACTGGTTCGCCGGCAACGGTACTGAGCCCAAGGACGTGCCCTCCTTCGAAGGCAAGCCGAGCTGGTTCGAGCCGGTGGCGCGCGAGCACAAGACGGCGCGCGAGGGCGTGGTGCTGATCGACCAGAGCTCGTTCTCGAAATTCGAGTTCAGCGGTCCTGACTCGTTCGAGGCGCTGCAGCGGATCGCCGCCAACGATCTCAACAAGCCGGTCGGTGCGGCGGTCTACACACAATTGTGCAACGCGCGCGGCGGCATCGAGGCCGATCTGACGATCCTGCGTCTGGCGGAGGACCGCTTCTATATCGTGACCGGCAGCGGTTTCGGCGTGCGCGACAGCAGCTGGATCCGCCGCCAGCTGCGCCGCGACGACGCGATTGCGATGAACGACATCACGAACAGCCGCGCGGTGATCAACCTCGCCGGGCCGCTCGGCCGTAAGGTGCTCGAGAAGGTCGCCGATGGCGATGTCAGCCACGCCGGCTTCCCGTACATGACCTGCAAGGAGATCCGCATCGGCTACGCCCCGGTGCTGGCAGTGCGTATCACGTATGTCGGCGAATTGGGTTGGGAGCTGCACATCCCGGTCGAATACGCCCAACATGTTTACGAGCTGCTGCGCGAGGCGGGGAAGGAATTCGGCATCGCCAATGCCGGTTATCGCGCCATCGAGACGATGCGCCTGGAAAAGCGCTATCTCTACTGGGGCGCCGATATCACGCCTGACTACAACCCTTACGAGGCGGGCTTGGGCTTCGCCGTGGCGCTCAACAAGGGCGAGTTCGTCGGCCGCGAGGCGCTCGAGCGCATCAAGGCCGAAGGTCCCAAGCGCCGGATGTGCGTCTTCACCCTCGACACCTTCGCCGCCGTCTACGGTGGCGAGGCGATCTATCACGACGGCAAGGTGATCGGCGTCACCTCGTCTGGCGGCTTCGGCCACACCGTCGGCAAGCCGATCCTCTTCGGCTACGTGCCCGCCGAGCAGGCCGGCTACGACCTCTATGAGATTGAAGTCTTCGGGCGGCGTTATCCGGCGCGCCGCCAGGCGAAGGTGCCGTACGACCCCGAGCGCAAAAAAATCATGCTCTGATCGTCAGCGCTGATGGGCTCGGCTGTCCGGGTGTGACGGCTATCACCCACGTGCGGCACGCCTCAGCTCTCGGCCATTCAGGTTGAAGAGGAGCGCCGGGAGGGTCGGCTGGAAGCCGGGTCCGTGGACCACACGTGGCCCGCCGTTTACTTGATCGTGGAATGACTCCATAGTCGCCGCCGCAAACAGGGGCGGGGCATGGAGTTTTTTACCGGCGACTGGCTCAACGCGTTCGTGCGCCTGGCGCACGTGGTTTTCGGCATCGGCTGGATCGGCGCCTCGTTCTATTTCATGTGGCTCGACGCCAACATGGCGAAGCCGCCGGCGCCCAAGGCCGGTGTGGAGGGCGAGCTCTGGATGGTGCACTCGGGAGGCTTCTACCGCGTCGAGAAGATCCACGTCTCGCCGGCGGAGATGCCGCCGCACCTGCACTGGTTCAAATGGGAGGCGGCCTTCACCGGCATCACCGGCTTCATGATGCTGTGCCTCGTCTTCTACGCGGATGCCAGCGTCTACCTCATCGATCCCGCGAAGTATGATTTCACGCCGGTGCAGGCGACCTTCGTCGGCTTGGCCACGCTGCTCGGCGGCTGGGCGGCTTATGAAGGCCTGTGGCGCTCGCCCTTCGGCAAGAAGGGCGGTTGGCCACCATTGCTCGCGACCTTCCTGCTGATCGCCGGGATCGCCTGGTTCCTGTCACAGATTTTCAGCGGCCGCGGCGCCTTCCTCCATGTCGGTGGGCTGATGGGCATCATCATGTCGGCGAGCGTGTGGACGGTGATCGTGCCCGGCCAGCAGCAGCTGATTGCCGCGACGCGCGAAGGCCGCAAGGGCGATCCGGCCCACGCGGCGGCAGCCAAGCAGCGCTCCGTGCACAACAACTACATGACCCTGCCGGTCGTGTTCATCATGCTGAGCGGTCATTACCCGAGCACCTACGGCCATCCGCAGAACTGGCTGGTGCTGATCCTGGTGGCCCTCACCGCCATGGCGGTGAATCACTTCCTCAACATGCACAACAAGGGGGTGATGAAGCCCTGGCCGCTTATCCTCGCGGCGGCGATCTTTGTGCCCCTGTATTGGCTGACCAGCCACGACGCCGGCACGGCGGCCCTCAAGCCCGGCGAGACCGCGGTTCCATTTGCCGAGGTCCGTGCCGTGATCGCCCAGCGCTGCGTCACCTGCCATGCGGCCCAGCCGACCGACGACACGTTCAAGCAGCCGCCCAACGGTCTGGTGCTAGAGACGCCGACGCAGATCCGCGCCAACGCGCAGAAGCTCAACGCCCGGGTCGTGCTGACCCGGACCATGCCGCCGGCCAACAAGACCGAGATGACGGACGAGGAGCGCACGCTGCTCGGCGCCTGGATCGCCCAGGGCGCGCGGACGCACTAGAGCTCGTCCCGCGGCTCGGCGTCGAGCTCGTCCGCCATCCGGCGCACGCGGCGCTCGATACGCAGATTGTTGACGACCACGACAACCCCGCTGGCACAATCAGCGATGTCCTCGGCGCGCCGGCGCGACAGCCGGTCGGTCACCGTGCCGTCGAGCGTCGCCTCGCTGTTTTTGACCGTGACCTCGATATCCGTGGCGTCGATCAGCGGATCTTCGGTTAGCCGGTCACAAATATCCTCGAGGATGCGTTCATCGGAGCGGCGATAGCCGCGGGGCCCCCGGCCGCGATGGCCCCGTTCACGCTCCACCGTCCGGCGCCGGTCGCGCACCCGCTCGGCTTCGTCTTCGAGGTCGAGCGGAGGCATCGCGCGTCGCGGTCGCGACGCGAGTTCGTTGTCGGGCTCGAATTCGCTGGGGCGGGGGGCGCTCCGCGTTTCGCCGGCGTAGGCGTCGGACGCGCGGTCGACCGCGGAGTCGGCATGGTCATCCATGTCCCGGCGCCCGGGTCGCTGCCCGGGGCGGGCGCGATAGCTGGCGCGGTAATCCTCCGGGCCGAATCCCCGGCCGACGCCGCGCCCGTCGCTGGAGCTGGGTTCATAGTCGCGGGAAACCGGCTCGCGCCGCTCGGGTTTGCGGCCACGCCAGAGATTGCGGAACAGGCCCATGTGTCCTCCCGGTCAGAAAAACGCCTGGTCACCCTGTCCGTTCCGCCGTACCCCTTTACCGAATTGCCCTTTCAACCGCCGAGGCGAATACCGATATTTCGCTCAGGAGACTGACCGCCATGAGGAAATCGCGTTCGATCCGGCTCGTTCTGCTCGGCAGCGCCGGGATTGCGCTGGCGGCTTGCGGCGAGGACCCGCTGCCGCCCGACGCCAAGTTTTTCACCGATACGAATGAATGCAGCGCGGCCTTCCCGACCGAGGCCTGCCAGCAGGCCACCGCCGAGGCCCAGAAGGCCGCGGAGACCGAGGCCCCGCGCTTCTCGCGCAAGGAGCAGTGCGAGGCCGAGTTCGGCGTGGGCAATTGCGAGACGCGCCAGACCGCCGGTGGCGGCAGCTACTTCATGCCGCTGCTCATGGGCTACATGATGGGCAACATGATGGGCGGCAACCGCTTCGCCGCCCCGGTGTTCCGCGGACCCAACAACACCGCGGTGCTGCCCAATCGCGGCCAGATGTTCAACGTCGGCCGCTTCGGTGCCACGGCCGCCGGCCGCCCGGCCTTCCAGCCGGCATCGCAGGTCACGGCGGTGTCGCGCGGCGGCTTCGGCAGCACGGCGCAGGCCTATCGCAGCGGCTCAGGCAGCTAACACGTGGAGCGCCTGGTCATAGAGCCCCGTCCTGACTGGCGCGCTCACGTGGAGCACGATCTCGGGTTCGTCTTTCATACGATCGACGGCAAGCCCTACTGGGACGAGACGGCGTGCTATCGCTTCGAGGCGGAACAGATCGACGAGATCGAGGAAGCGACCCGCGAGCTCGAGCAGCTGGCGCTCGATCTTGTGGATCGCGTCGTGCAGCAGGGGCCCGAGGCTTACGGGCGGCTGCGCATCCCTGAAGCGGCGTGGCCCGCCATCGAAGGCAGCTGGCGCGGCCAGGAGAAGAATCTCTATGGCCGTTTCGACCTGCGCTACGACGGCGAAGCCCCGCCGAAGCTGCTCGAATACAATGCCGATACGCCGACCGCATTGTTCGAGGCGGCGGTGGTGCAATGGGACTGGCTGCAGGCGGTGAAGCCCGAGGCGGACCAGTTCAACTCGATCCACGAGCGGCTGATCGAGGCGTGGAAGAATTTCGACATCCTGCGCGAGCGCGTCTACTTCTCCGCGGTGAAGGATCATGCCGAGGATAACGGCACGATCGAATACCTGCGCGATACCGCGACCCAGGCCGGCATCGACAGCGCGCGGATTGCCGTTGAGGAGATCGGCTGGGACGGCAAGCAGTTCCTCGATCTCGAGAATCGGCGCATCGGCGTGCTGTTCAAGCTCTACCCGTGGGAATGGCTGCTCGGCGAGGCCTTCGGGCCGCATCTGTTGAAGGGTGTGGTGCGCGTGGTCGAGCCGCCGTGGAAGATGATCCTGTCGAACAAGGCAGCCCTGGCGCTGCTCTGGGAGCTGGCGCCGGGCCATCCGAACCTGCTGCCGGCCTCGCTTGAGCAGCCGAACGAGATCGAGGGCACGGTCGTGCGCAAGCCGATCTACAGTCGCGAAGGCGCCAACCTGCAGGTGCTCGAGGGCGGGCGTGTGGTGACGGAGACGCCCGGCGGCTACGGTGCCGAGGGCTTCGTCTACCAGCAATACGTCGAGCTGCCGTCGTTCGGCGGCAATTACCCGGTGGTCGGCTCGTGGGTCGTGGCGAGCCAGCCGGCCGGCATGGGCCTGCGCGAGGATACGACACCGATCACCCGCGACACGAGCCGCTTCGTGCCGCATTTCTTCGAGTAGGATTCCCGATGTCGATCCTGTTGCCGCTGGAAACCCTGGGCAGTTTTCTCGGCTATTTCGCCGCTGCATTGATCGCGCAAGGCGTGTTCGTTGCTGCCTACATGGCGGTCACCTCGCATCATGAGGTCACGCTCATCCGTCGCGGCAATGTTGCGGCGGCGATCAGCCTTGCCGGCGCGGTTCTCGGCTTTACCCTGCCGCTGGCCAGCGCGATCATTCATTCGGTCTCGCTGCTCGACATGGCGGTGTGGAGCGTGGTGGCGCTGGTTGTTCAGCTTGCGGTCTTTCGTTTGGTCGACTTCCTGCTCCGCGGCATCTCGCGCCATATCGATGAGGGCAACATCGCCGCCGGTATCACCCTGGCGGCAGCGGCGCTGGGCATCGGAGCGGTCAACGCGGCCAGTATGAGCTACTGAGGTCCCGCGGCCGATTAACGTTAATGATTATATTGCGGGTGGCAGGGTTTGCCACCCGGCCTGAAAGCAGCTAGCGTGGCCGTATGCCCGCCCGCTCCGCCCAGAACGTTTCTCTCACTCCTGAACTGCAGAAACTGATCGCCGACAAGGTTGCATCCGGCCACTACCGGAGCGCCAGCGAGGTGGTGCGTGCCGCGTTGCGCCATTTCGCGGGCACGGCGGAGCCGGCCCGGGTCACCGGGGTGGGTTTGGACCCGGAGAGCGAGCTCGTCACCGTTCTCGAGGGGATCGGCGAGGGGTTCTATTCGCTCGACCGCGATTTTCGCATCACCCGCTACAACAGCGCCTGCACAAGGCATTTCGGCAAGCCGCCGCAGGAGGTAATCGGCCGGGTTCTGTGGGAGGTGTTCCCCAGCGCTACCGATACTCCCCTAGGCCGCAAATTCGTCGAGACGATGAAGACCCGCGCACGGGTTACGGGCGAGACCCTGTCGGTCATTGTTCCCAACCGCTGGCTGGCCTACCGGCTGTTCCCTCTCGGCGACGGCATGGGCATCGTGTTCAACGATGTCACCGACCGCAAGAGCGCGGAAGAGCACCGCGAGCTGCTCATCCATGAGCTCAATCACCGGGTGAAGAACACGCTGGCCACCGTGCAGTCGATGGCAGCGCAGACCCTGCGCAACGCGGGTGTCGACCCGGGCGTCCAGGAAACGCTGGAATCGCGCCTGATGACCCTGAGCAACGTCCACTCGCTGCTCACCAACGAGAACTGGGAGAGTGCGGAACTGCGCGACGTGGTGTGGGCCAGTCTGCGGCCCCATATGGCGCCGAACCGCGAGCCATTTCGGGTGGCAGGGCCGGATATCCGCCTGCGGCCGAAGAGCGCCGTGATCGTGTCGATGGCGCTGCACGAGCTCAGCACCAATGCCATCAAGTACGGCGCCCTGTCGGTGGATAGCGGCCATATCCAGCTCGATTGGGGGATTGCCGACGGGCGTTTCAGGCTGCGTTGGCAGGAACAGGGCGGGCCGGTCGTGGTGCCGCCGTCGCGCACAGGGTTCGGCTCCCGGCTGATCGAACGCGGTCTGGCGGCGGAACTCCGCGGCCGCGCGGCCATTGATTACCGCACAACGGGCGTGGTCTACACGATCGATGCTCCGGTCGAAGCGGTGCGCGACACCGACTATCCGTAGACAGAATCGCAGGCCACCCTTGTCTTTTGTGCGGTAGACTGCACCCCGAATTTCTGGTGTCTAGAGCCAGTGGCGCCCGTCCCAAGGCGTTCTATTTCCTTAAAATCAAGAGGTATTGAGAGTATGCGCGGTCGAGAGAATAACAGCCTGCAGGACCGGTTGAGCGCGGCGGCGAACGCCAAGAAAGCGCTTCTGGAGCGGGCGAAGGCCAACAATCCCGCCAACGACCCGGGCTTTGCCGAGCGCCAGAGGGTCCGGCTGGAAGCTGCCACCGCTCGTGAGGCGCGCGAGGCCGAGCGTCGGGCGGCGAAGAAGCTGGAGGAGGAACGGGAAGAGGCAGCTCGCGCCGCCGCGGAAGCCCTGCGCATCGAAGCGGAGAAGCTCGAAGCCGAGCGCCGCGCCGTGGAGGCCGTCGAAGCCGAGGCCCGCAAGGCTGCCCTGCTGATCGAGCAGAAGGCGGCGCGTGACGCTCGGTACGCCGCGCGCAAGACGCGCCAGGGGCAGAAGCGCTAACCCAGCCCCAATGTTCGGCGTACCGTATCGGCAATCCCCGCATTGGCTGCCGCGAGGACGCCGAGCCGTCCGTCCGGCTGGTAGGCGCTGCCGTCGTAGCGCATGACAGTCCCCCCGGCTTCCGTCAGCACTAGGGCGCCAGGGGCATGATCCCAAGGCAGACCCCGCCAGTATCCGACGAAATCGAGCTCGCCGCACGCGATCGCCGGATAGTCGTAACCGGCGCACATCGAGCCCGGTAGCACCTCGCCCAGCCGGGTCGCGTTGCGCCGGACGCGTTCCTGCATCTCTGGCGTAAGAAATTTGGTCAGCATGGCGCCGCGCAGCGCGTTCGCGGGCTTCACGATCGCCGGAGCAGACAGGCGCGTGCCGTCGACAAACGCGCCGGCCCCGCGTTCGGCCACGACCAGAGAGCCGTCCGCTGGTGTGAGAATCCAGGCCCCCACGGTCTCCCGTTTCAGGCGCAGCGCCACCATGATGGCGAAGCGGGTCTGGCCGTCCATGAAGTTGCGCGTGCCGTCGAGCGGATCGACGAACCACAGCGGCTCATCGATGGTGTGCAGGCCCTGCAGCAGCTCTGGCCGGGCGTGGCACATCTCCTCGCCGATGACTGTCGAAGCCGGGACGATCGCCTTCAGTCCGGCGATCAGCGCCGCCTCCGATTCGCGATCGGCGATCGTGACGAAATCGTCGGGCGACTTCTCCTCGACCTCGCCGCTCTTCAGGGCGCGGAAGCGCGGCATGATGATGGTTGCGGCAACCTCGCGCAGCAGCACCGTGACCGCATCTAGGGGAACGCCGGCCATCAGCCGCCCTCGATGACGCGCTCGAGCTTTTTCGACAGCAGCCACGCCGCGCCCAGGAAAAGCAGCAGCAGGCCCAGACCGATGCTGGACGCGGCTTCGCCCAGCGCCTTTTCCGACATATGACCGAAGCTGTAGCCGGCCGAGACGACGACCAGTGACCAGATTCCGGCCGAGACGATATTGAGCGCCAGGAACCGGCCCCAGCTCAGATTGGACATGCCGAAGGCAAAACCGGCAAAGCCGCGGATGCCGTGCGGATAGCGATGGACGAAGATCATCCACAGCGCGTGGCGATCGACCAGCCGCAAGATAACGTGAACCCCGCGCTCGAATTTCGGGAAGCGCCGCACGAGATTCATGCCCCAGCGCCGGCCGACCCAGAAGCGGATGGCATCGCCGATGACGCCCCCGGCCCAGCACAGGAGGACGAGCGTGCCCCAGTCGAAAACGCCCATATGGGCGGCATAGCCCGCGAAGAGAGGCGCGAGCAGGCTGTTCTGCGCGGCGTAGGCGAAGACGAAGCCATAGGCGATGTCGCCGTGCTCGCGAATCGCCTCGAGTATCTGTGTCAGGTCCATGAATGCGCCCGGCTTTTTGGTGGCGCCTACATATCACGGGGAGCGGCGGAGGCGAGCGGTAAAACGTACCAATCGAGAACCTGTCGCAGCCCGGTGCTCTACCCTGCGGGGCTAGTTTTTCAGCCGGTAACCGGTCCTGAAGATCCAGTGCGTCGCGGCGAGGCAGAGGGCGAGAAAGCCGAGAGTCATGCCAAGGCTGATCCCGACGCTGACATCGGCCACGCCGTAGAAGCTCCAGCGGAAGCCGCTGACCAGGTAGACCACGGGATTCAGCAGGGTGACCGTCCGCCACAAGGGCGGCAGCATGTCGATCGAGTAGAAGCTGCCGCCGAGGAAGGTCAGCGGCGTAACGATGAGCAGCGGTACTAGCTGCAGCTTCTCGAAACCGTCGGCCCAGATGCCGATGATGAATCCGAACAGGCTGAAGGTCACGGCGGTCAGCAGCAGGAAGAACAGCATCCAGATCGGGTGTTCGATGCGCAGCGGGACGAAGAGCGCTGCGGTCGCCAGGATGATCAAGCCGAGGATGATCGACTTGGTGGCCGCGGCCCCGACATAGCCCAGCACGATCTCGATCATCGAGATCGGCGCCGAGAGAATCTCGTAAATCGTGCCGGTGAAACGCGGAAAGTAGATGCCGAAGGATGCGTTGGAGATGCTCTGGGTCAGCAGCGACAGCATGATGAGCCCCGGCACGATGAAGGCACCGTAAGTGATGCCGTCGATCTCCTGGATGCGCGAGCCGATGGCCGCGCCGAAGACGACGAAATAGAGCGAGGTCGATACGACGGGCGACACGATGCTCTGCAGCAGGGTGCGCCCGGTGCGCGCCATCTCGAAGCGATAGATCGCGCGTACGGCTTGGAAATTCATCGGCGTTTCACCAGGTCCACGAAGATGTCCTCGAGCGAGCTCTCATCCGTCTTGAGGTCACGGAAGGCGATGCCGGCAGCCGTGAGGTCGCGCAACAGCCCGGCGATATCGCTGTCAGGCCCTTGCGTGTCGTAGGTGTGGACCAGGGAGCTGCCGGCGGCCCCCAGCTCGAGCCGGTACCGGGCTAACGACTCCGGGATGCGGCCGAGCGGCTGCTGCAGTTGCAGCGTGAGCTGCTTCTTGCCGAGCTTGCGCATCAGCTCGGTCTTCTCCTCGACCAGGACGAGCTCGCCCTTGTTGATGATACCGATGCGGTCGGCCATCTCCTCGGCTTCGACGATGTAATGAGTGGTCAGGATGATGGTGACCCCCGCGTCACGCAGATCGCGCACCGCTTGCCACATGTCGCGGCGCAGCTCGACATCGACCCCCGCCGTCGGCTCGTCGAGGAACAGGATCTGCGGCTCGTGCGACAGCGCTTTGGCGATCATTACCCGGCGCTTCATGCCGCCCGACAGCGTCATGATCTTGCTGTCCTTCTTGTCCCACAGCGACAGGCCTTTGAGCACCTTCTCGAGATGGGCCGGGTCGGGACTCTTGCCGAAGAGGCCGCGGCTGAAGCTCACAGTGCCCCATACGGTCTCGAAGGCGTCGGTGGTCAGTTCCTGCGGCACCAAGCCGATCTGCGAGCGGGCGGCGCGCCAGTCGCGCGCGATGTCGTGGCCGTCGGCCGTGACCGTGCCGCTGCTCGGATTGACGATGCCGCAGACGATGCTGATCAAGGTCGTCTTACCGGCGCCGTTAGGCCCGAGCAGGGCAAAGATCTCGCCGCGGCGGATTTCGAGGTTGACGCTTTTCAGCGCGTGGAAGCCCGAGGCATAGGTCTTGGACAGATTCGTAATCGAGATGATCGGCAGCATG
>Ga0196963_10000501_pt1 | contig 35238 bp, 38 predicted proteins | sample S1_5metaG_FD_148600 | JGI IMG/M metagenome (GOLD analysis project Ga0196963, IMG submission 148600) | Soil microbial communities from Anza Borrego desert, Southern California, United States - S1_5 | ecosystem: Environmental > Terrestrial > Soil > Desert | place: USA: California | collected...
GCGGCCGGCGAGGCCGCGCAGGCCGCCATATCGACGGCATGACCGACTGGACCGACCGCGCCGCCCCTTCCCTCGACGATTTCGCGATCCTGGCCCAGGCCGCCTTCGACGCCCTGCCCGAGCCATTCCGGCGGCTGGCCGGCGAGGCCGTGGTGCGGATCGACGACTATGCAGACGAGGAGACCCTGGAGGCGCTCGGCATCGAGGACGTCTTCGAGCTGACCGGCCTCTACCACGGGGTGGACCTCAGCGAGCGCTCGGTGGTCGGCCCGGCCCCGATGCCGCCGCGCATCTTCCTCTACCGCCGCCCGATCCTCGACGAATGGGCCGAGCGCGGCGACGTCACCCTGGGCGAGCTGGTCACCCACGTCCTGGTCCACGAGATCGGCCACCATTTCGGCCTCAGCGACGCCGACATGCATCGCGCCGAGGACGAAGCGTGAACGAATCGGCTAGACTCCCGCCATGCCCCAGCTGTTCGACATTCCGGCCCTCACCGAGGGCATGCCCGAGGCCCGTGTCATGCGCGGGGAGAACTACTTCGGCCACGGCTGGGTGGAGCTGGTCGACTACGGCCCGGCCGGGGTCCTGGCCCATGTGATGGGCGAGCGGGGCATCGCCTATGTGGTGGAGATGAAGGCGGCTGACGGTCGCGGCGCGGTCTGCGGCTGTCCGGACTTCCAGGACTCCAAGCTGACCTGCAAGCACATCGTGGCGACGGCCCTGAAGGTCAATGCGGTCGACGACGCCGCGCTGAAGGAGGCGGCCCAGCGGATTCCCCGCCTGCGCGACATGCTCGACATGGAGGGCCGCGAGGACGCCGACGACCTGGCGCTGAGGGCCCGGCGCGACCCGGCCCTGCTGAAGGACCTCGAGGGCTAGAGTGCTTGCTGGCGCCCTTTACCAACGCCTCCATCTGCCGCTCATCCCGAAGAATGCCGGGAAGAGCGGTAGTTAAGGAGTCCGAGGGAGCAGCGAGGCCTTCTCAAACCGCCCCCAGAAACCCCCCGAACCGGATCAGGTTCTCCTGGAACAGGGCCTCGTCCCGCCGCATCGGCGAGACGGCCAGCAGCATCTCCTGGGGCTGGTCGAAGGCGTGGGTGCCCTCCACCGTCACCGTCTCGACCTCGCAGCCGGAGGCGCGGGCCCGGGCGTAGGCCGCCTCATGCAGCTTTGGCCCGCCGAGGTGGTCGCGGCGCGCCAGCACGCCCAGCACCCGGGGCCGGTAGCGCCAGTCGCGCTTGGCAGCCCGCGTGCCGAAGCCGACATAGGGGTAATTCAGGTACAGCCCCTTCACCCCGTTGAGCAGGCCTGGGCCCGCCCCGCCGATCCGCGCCTCCTGCGGCGTCTCAAGGGCCATGGTCATCAGGTCCATGATCGCCCAGCCGCCGTGGCTCCAGCCGACCAGCACGACCTGCGAGGCGTCGATGTCCTCGCGTTGACCCATCCCGTACAGTGCCGCCAGCACGTCGCCGGCCCGCTCGAAGCCCCAGAACCGCGCCCCGGTGCAGACCACCCCCAGCCCGTAGGCCCGGCTCCAGCCGCGGGGCGCGAAGCTGTCGACCACGGCGGAGCGCCAGCCGGCGGCGGCAGCCACGGCGGCGTAGGCGTCGAGGTGAGGCTGCACCCCGCCGCAGCCGTGGAACAGCAGGGCGAGGGGGCGGCGCTCGGCGTCGGCCGGTCCGTGGACCTTGGCGTGCGGTTCCAGCCTGGCCCAGCGGGCTTCGAGCGTATCCATGTCCATCCCTCGGAGCGGTCGGAAGCACCCTATCCAACAAACGCCACCAAATGCAAGTGATTGATCACTCACATCGGCCGCAGCCCTTGAGTTTCCCTTTTGTTCCAGACAGCATGAGCCGTCCGAGACGGAAGGATTCGCCATGACCGCCCAGGCCCAGGCCGCCCGCCGCTTCCGCGCCCTGCATAAGGGGCCCGGCTTCATCATGCCCAACGCCTGGGACGCCGGCACAGCCAGGCTGCTGGCCGCCGAGGGCTTTGCGGCCATCGCCACCACCAGCGCGGGGGTCGCCTTCTCGCTCGGCAAGCCCGACTACGGCCTCGACGATGCGGCCCTCACCGTGAGCCGCGAAGCCATGCTGGCGCGAGTCGCCGAGATCGCCGCCGCCACCGAGCTGCCGGTCAACGCCGATCTGGAGGCCGGCTGGGGCGACGATCCGGAAACCGTTGCGCAGACGATCCGCCTGGCGGTCGCCGCCGGGGCCGCCGGCGGCAACATCGAGGATATCAGGGGCGAGCGGCTCTACGACGAGGCCCTGGCCGTGGAGCGGATCGCCGCGGCCCGGGCCGCGGCGCCCGACTTCGTGCTCACCGCCCGCACCGACGTCTTCCAGGGGCCCGGCGAGGACGCGCTCGCCCAGGCCATCCGGCGCGGCAACCTGTTCCTCGAGGCCGGCGCCGACTGCGTCTTCCCGCCCGGCGCGCCGGACCTGGCCACCATCCGCACCCTGGCCCGCGAGATCGCCGGTCCGGTGAACATCGTGGTCGGCCTGACGCCGATCGACGGCGGGCTGGACGCCCTCTTCGAGGCCGGGGTGCGCCGGATCAGCGTCGGGGGCTCGATCGCCCGCGCGGCGCTGGGCCTGGTTCGCCGCGCCGCAGCCGACCTCAAGGCCGGGAGGCTGGACTACGCGTCGGACCAGATCCCACAGGGCGAGCTGAACGCCCTGTTCAGTGGCGGAACACCCGCAGGCCGGTGAACACCATCGCCACGCCGGCCGCGTCGGCGGCGGCGATCACCTCGTCGTCGCGGATCGAGCCGCCCGGCTGGATCACCGCCGTGGCGCCGGCCTCCGCCGCCTGGATCAGCCCGTCGGCGAAGGGGAAAAAGGCTTCCGAGGCGCAGGCGCTGCCCGCCAGGTCCAGGCCGAAGTCGCCGGCCCGGATGGCGGCGATGCGGGCGCTGTCCTTGCGGTTCATCTGGCCGGCGCCGACGCCCAGCGTCTGGCCATCCTTGGCGAAGACGATGGCGTTGGACTTGACGTGCTTGGCGATGGTGAAGGCGAACAGCATGTCGCGCACCTCGGCGTCCGTGGGGGCGCGCTTGGTGACCAGCTTGAGGTCGGCCGGCGAGAGCCGGGCGGCGTCGCGGGACTGGACGAGGAAGCCGCCGCTGACCGACCGGAACACCTCGCCGGGGCTCAGGGGGTCGGGCATCTCGTGGGTCAGCAGCAGGCGCAGGTTCTTGCGGCCGGCGAACACCGTCCGGGCCCCGGCGTCGGCGTCGGGGGCGATGACCACCTCGGTGAAGGTCTCGACGATGGCCTGGGCGGTCGCCTGGTCGAGGGGCCGGTTGACGGCCACGATGCCGCCGAAGGCCGACACCGGATCGCAGGCCAGGGCCCGCTGGTAGGCGGTCAACAGGTCCCCCGCCGTCGCCGCGCCGCAGGGGTTGGCGTGCTTGACGATGATGCAGGCGGGTTCGGCGAACTCGGCGGCCAGCTCGAAGGCCGCGTCGGTGTCGGCGATGTTGTTGTAGCTCAGCTCCTTGCCCTGCAGCTGGCGGGCGGTGGCGACTCCGGGCCGGGTCTCGCCGGTGACGTAGAAGGCCGCCGCCTGGTGCGGGTTCTCGCCGTAGCGCAGGGTCTGCCGCAGCTCGCCGCCGAGGGCCCGGCGGGCCGGCGCGGCCTCGCCCAGCTGCCTGGCGAACCAGGCGCCGATCGCCGCGTCGTAGGTCGCCGTGCGGGCGAAGGCGCGGGCGGCCAGGTCCCGTCGCAGGGCCAGGGTCGTGCCGCCGCCCCTCAGCGCCTCGACCACCCGCGCCATGTCCTCGGGCGCGGTGCAGACAGCGACATAGCCATGGTTCTTGGCCGCCGAACGGATCATCGCCGGGCCGCCGATGTCGATGTTCTCGACGCAGGTCTCGAAGTCGCCGCCCGCCGCCACCGTGGCCTCGAACGGGTAGAGGTTCACATAGAGCAGGTCGATGCCGCCGATCCCGTGCTCGCCCATGGCCGCCGCATGGGCCGGCGCGTCCCGCACCCCCAGCAGGCCGCCGTGGACCACCGGATGCAGCGTCTTGACCCGCCCGTCCATCATCTCCGGAAACCCGGTGAGCTCAGTGACGTCCTTGACCGGGAGCCCGGCCGCCGCGATCGCCGCCTTGGTGCCGCCGGTCGAGACCAGCTCGACGCCGAAGTCGGCCAGGGCCTGCGCCGTCTCGACCAGTCCGGTCTTGTCGCTCACCGAGATCAGGGCGCGCTTGACGGCGACCTTGTCGGGCGCGGGGGGGAAATCGGGGGCGGCGGGCATGGCGGACTCCGGCTGCTAAGCGGTGAGGTCTCGCCCAGGCGCGCGGCGGATGGCGTCCTCAGCTCCCCGGTGGTGCTCCACCTGTGCGCCAGTCGCTGAGACGAGGCGGCTCTTACAGGAAGCGCGGCAGAGTCGCCAGCCGCGTCAGGACGCCCCGGGGCCCAGATAGGCCTGGCAGGCCGGCACGCTCGCCTCCGTGCGCAACAGGTCTGGCGGCGGGGCGCCCGTCGCCTTGTCGACGATATCGAGCCTGCAGCCACTGGCCTCCGCATGTTGGGTGACCGCGTAGCTATGCCCTGCGAGCGGCGTGAAGCCGAACGCCTGGGTGCAGGTGCGGCTCAGCATGCCGCCTCCGGTGCTGTTGAGCAGTTCCGTCTTCGCCTGGATCCACAGGCGGCGATTCGCGTCGATCGGCTGGGCCACCATGGCCGGCGTAGTCCAGGTCAACGCTGTCGCCCTCATTTCGGGACAGCGGGGATCGTTGACCGCCTGATAGAAGTGGATGCCCGCCCGGCCCGCACCCACGCCGTTGTAGGCGGCGTAGCCCTTGTTGAATTCCAGGCTAGCAGCCGGCCCCGTCACCTTGCTCGGCATCGTCGCACACCCCGCCAGAACGCACAGCAGGGCGGCCGCCATAGCGCTTTTCGTCCACATCTTCGGTACCCCCCAACCCGACAGCACGCTATCCAAACGCAGTCCGCCCGCCGATGCTAGCCCTCGGCCCGCGACATCTTCCACCGAATCCGCCCCCCGACGTCCACCCTGACCTGCCCCGTCAGCACCACCTGGTTCGAGCGGCGCGCGCGACCGTGCTCGAAGTGGGCGCTGGGCTCGATGGAGACCTCGATGGCGTCGTTGCGCAGCCACCAGCCTTGGTCGGAGGGGCCACGCAGCAGGACGCTCTTGCCGTCGCGGGCCAGGCTGGCGCGGGCGTCGGGGTGCAGGTGGAAGCGGATCTTGAACGGCAGGTAGCGGCGGGGGCCGTCCTCGGGCGGGCCTTCGAGCATCGGCCGGAAGGCGTCCTCACCGCGTAACTCGCCCGCCGCCAGGTCCAGATAGAGCCGCCGGTCGTGGACCAGGCCGTAGGACAGCGCCCAGCCGTCGTGGCTGCATTCGAGCCAGACCCCGGCCTCGGCGTCATGGCGGCGCACCTCCACCTGCCGGGCGGCGCCCTCCAGCCGGGGGCCGACGCCCCAGGCGGTGAGGCCGCGCAGCGGCTCGCCGGCCGAGCCGTCGGCCAGGGAGGCGGTAGAGGCGCCGTCGGTAAGGCGCAGGGCCTGCGGGGCGGCGGCGTCGGGGCTCCAGGCGCAGCCGGTGACCAGCCGGTCCGGACCGGCCAGGATTTCCACCGCCAGGGTCTGGGCGCAGGCGGTCGCGCTCCATACCCCCCGGGCCGGCGCCGCGCCGTCGAGGATCAGCGACAGGCCCGCGCCATCGAGCCGGTAGAAACCCCCGTGCGGCGCCTTGAGGGCCGGCGACCCGGCTTCTTCCTCATGCGCCAGGGCCGCGGCGATCCGCTGGGCGCCGACCGCCTCCCCGCCTTGGAAGGCGGCGAGCCGTCCGTCCGGCAGGGTGAAGAACCGGGTCGCCGCGCTCAGCCGGTCGATGGCCCGGGTCATCTCGTCGGGGCCTGCCTGGCCGCGCTGGTGCAGGGCCTCATCGAGGGTTATCAGGTCAAACAGCAGTTCCAGCCCGATCTCCGGGCTGCGCGAGGCGTGGACCCCGTCGGGCGCCACGGCGCCGGGCAGGCCGCCCTTCAGCGCCGCCATCGAACGGTCGATAAGCTGCTCGCCCGCCTCACCAGCCAGGGCGCAGCCTGCGATGCCGACCACCGCCATCCGCTGGATCGCCCGCTCCGGCTGGACGGTGATCTCGCCCAGATGGCGGGCTTGGCGGACGAGGTCGCCGGCCAGCAGGGACCGCTCGGCGTCGGAGGCCACGGCGCCCAGCCGCCGGGCGGCGCAGGCCAGGTTGAACACCCGCCGCTCCAGGCAGTTCGGCCCCCAGGAGAACCCGTTCCACCGCCCGAACACCCGCCGCCAGTCGGCCACCAGCCGCAGCGCCGCCCGCGCGCCCTCCTCCTCCTGGGTCAGCAGGTCGGGCAGCCATCCCATCCGGTGCAGGGCGATGGCGAACGCCCGGTCGGGGCTGGGCTTGTCGAACGGATCGCCGCCGGCCCCGACGCTCATCCGGGCGCCAGCCAGGTCGAAGATGCCGGCCAGCAGCCGCCGGCCCTCGGCCGGGTTGGCGGGACGGCGGTCCCGCGGGTTGGCGGCGAAGCCCTCCGGCGACGGCCGGGCTAGCAGCATCCGGTGCAACGGATTGCCGAACCACTCCTGCTCGCCCTGCCGGCGGACCGCGCCGGCCCAGCCGCGCAGGACGGTCAGGGCCGGGCCGGCGATGTCGCGGCGGGGCGGCTTCAACGGATCAGCCCCGCAGGGCGGCGATATTGCCGGCGTAGGCCTGCGGGCCGCCCTTGAACACGGCCGAGCCGGCGACCAGGGCCGTGGCGCCGGCGGCGAGGCATTGCGGGGCGGTGATGGCGGTGACCCCGCCGTCGACCTCCAGGATGATGTCCTTGCCGCTGGCGTCGATCATCTCCCGAAGGCGCTCGATCTTCTTCAGCTGGGAGGTGATGAAGCTCTGGCCCCCGAAGCCCGGGTTGACCGTCATCACCAGCACCAGGTCGACGTCGTCCATCATGTACGCGATGACGTCCGGCGAGGTGGAGGGGTTGAACACCACCCCGGCCTTGGCGCCGAGTTCGCGGATGCGCTTGAGGGTCCGATTGAGGTGCGGCCCGGCCTCGGGATGGACGCTCAGGATGTCGGCGCCGGCCTCCCGGAAGGCCTCCAGGTAGGGATCGACCGGCGCCACCATCAGGTGAACGTCGAAGGGTATGCTCACATGGGGCTTCAGGCTCCGGACCACGTCCGGGCCGATGGTGATGTTGGGCACGAAGTGGCCGTCCATCACGTCGACGTGGAGCCAGTCGGCCCCCGCCGCCTCGACCGCGCGGGCCTCTTCGCCGAGCCGCGAGAAGTCCGACGCCAGGATGGATGGCGCGATGATCGTCATGGCTCTGGCTTAGCGGAGTCGGACGGGCGGGGCTAGGCTCGGGCCAGGCGTGCGACGAAGAAGCCGTCCTGGCCGCCTTCACGCTGGTGCGGGAGGAGTCGCAACCAGCCCTCGGGAGTGAGCGAGGCTTTCGGGGCGCCGCCCTCGCTGGCGGCGCAGGGCTCAGTGACGAAGGCGGGGTTCCGCTTCAGGAAGGCGCGGACCTGTTCCTCCCCCTCCTCGGGCTCCAGGGAGCAGACGCAGTAGACCAGCCGGCCTCCGGGCGCCACGCGGGCCGCGGCGCCGTCCAGCAGCCGGGCCTGCACCGCCGCCAGCTTGGCGATGTCGCCGGGCCTCGCCGCCCAAAGCACGTCCGGATGGCGGCGGAAGGTGCCGGTCGCAGAGCAGGGGGCGTCGAGCAGCACCGCATCGAAGGTCCGGGCGTCCGCCCAGTCGCCGGCGTCCGCGGCGATCACCTCGGCGGTCAGGCTCATGCGGGCGAGGTTCTCGGTCACGCGCTTGAGGCGTTCGGCGCTGCGGTCCACCGCCACCGTCGCAGCCCCGGCCGCCGCCAGCTGCAGGGTCTTGCCGCCGGGCGCGGCGCAGAGGTCGACGGCCGTCTGCTCGGCGTTGGCGTGCAGCAGCCGGGCGGGGATGGCGGCGGCTGCGTCCTGCACCCACCAGCGTCCTTCGGAGAAGCCCGGCCACAGGGCCGGATCGCCGCGCCGGGCGACCCGCACGGTCCCGCCGGGCAGGACCTCCGCCTCCAGTTCGGCGGCCAGGGTCTCCAGGTCGCCGGTCTCCCGGACAGTGAGATCGGTGGCTGGCTCGGCGGCGATCTGCGCGGCGATGGCCCGCGCCGCCTCCGGCCCCCAGGCCGCCTGCCAGCGCGCGTAGAGCCAGGGCGGGGCCAGGGCTTCCGGATCCTCGGCCGGAGGGCCGTCGCGCAGCAGGCCGCGCAGCACCGCGTTGACCAGCCCCTTGAACGGCCGGGTGGCCTTGTCGCGGTCGGCGAGGGCGACGCTCGTCGAGACGGCGGCATGATCCGGGGTGTCGAACCAGAACAGCTGGGCCACGCCCAGCCGCAGCAGGCCCCGCACCCGGGGCGGCGGCTCGCGGCTCAGCTTCGGCGCCAGCAGGCGGTCGATCGCGCCGAGGCGGCGCAGGGTCGCGAGGGTCAGGGCCCGGGCGAAGGCGCGGTCGCGGGCGTCGAGCGCCTTCAGCGGACCCGCCGCCGCGGCCTCGTCGATGCCGCCGCGCCGCTCGAGCGCGGCTTCCAGAAGGGTCAGGGCCGCGCGGCGGGCGGAGAGGTCGTCGGTGGGCGCAAGATCGGTCACGCCCGCCTCCTGAGCCTTCACGGCCTGGGAGGCAAGGGCAAGATCAGGCGGCGACCTTTCGCCAGTTGCCGGCCACCGCAACGATGAACAGCAGCAGGCCCAGGATGGCCGGCAGTTCGGCGGCCATCATCACCTGCCCCGGCATCTTCTGGGTCAGCACCTGCGGCAGCAGGGCGCCCATCAGCACCGCGCCCGCGGCGGACAGCCAGAAGTTGGCCCAGGCCAGCCTGGGCGAATAGCGGACGCCGGGCAGGGCGTAGAAGCCGCCCATGATCGAAAGGGTGACCCAGCCCAGGAGGTTCAGGTGGGCGTGCGCCGGGCTGAGGCTGTGGTCCCCACTGATGCCCATGTAGGTCCCCCAGGCCATGCCGCAGAGGGCGGCCAGCGCGGCGGCGGTGAAGAAGGCGACGGAAACACGCGGCATGATCTTCCCCCGAAGAATGCGAAAAAGGGGTGGTCCTCCCGGAACCACCCCTAAATTGAGCAGTGTTCTGCGAGCCGATCAAGCCATGGCGGTCAGGCGCGGGCGAACCGCTCCCGCACCATCCGACTGGCGAAGACGTTGCGGCGCAGGCCGATGACCACTGCGACGGCGAAGGCCAGGAAGCCGAAGATGGTGCTGAATGCGCCGATGGCCATCAGGGGGGCGACCTGCGGCAGGGGCAGGGTCTGGCTGAGCGCCAGGGCCAGGCCGCTGGCCATGCAGGCGACGCCGACGGTGTTGAGGACATAGTTGGTCGCCACGATCCAGTTCGGCGTATCGCGGCCAAGCACGGCGTAGTAGGTCCCCATCACCGCCAGGCTGAGCCAGCCGAGGAGGTTGAGATGGGCGTGGCCGGGCGAGGTGGCGAAGTCGTGGGTGATCGACATGTACAGTCCCCAGTTCACCCCGATCAGGATGAAAAAGGTGGCGGTGGCGAAAAACACATAGGGCCAGCGTGACATGCTTGTAATCTTCTCTATAGTTGGACTTACTGTAGGGACGCGGCATAGACCCGAATGGATCACAATCCACAAGACACCGTTCGATTAAATCTTGGTCACGATGCGGACCCGCCCGGGGCCGCGCCGGGCAAGATGCTGTCCCCCGCCGCCCGTCGCGCCCTGGAGGAGGCCCAGGCCCGCCGCGAGGCCGAGCGGTCCGCTGCGCGTCCGGCCGAGGAGGGCGGCCCCGCCGGGCCCGAACCGACCCGCTTCGGCGACTGGGAACGCAAGGGAATCGCCGTCGATTTCTGACGGGTCTTAACGGACGCGGTTAAATCACCCGCCGCAGGCAGGCGCCGCGCCCGCGCGCCTCGCCTCCCAGGCGCAGGCGGTCGCGAGGGGCGAGCCCGGGGCGTAGCGTCCCCGGCTCACGCGAGGACTGCCCATGGCCCGTTCGATCCTGCTGCTGACCGCCGCCGCCCTGATCGCCCTTGGTCCCGCCGCCGCCAGCGCCGGCGACCGCTATGGCCCGCAGGTCTCCGACGCCGACGAGGCCTACGCCTATCGCCGCGCCGAGGCGTCCGGCGAGCGCTACAGCTACGAACGGCGCGAGACCGGCGGCTACGGCTACGCGGACGAGTCGGCCTGGGCCGACGACGGCTACGGCTATCGCGATGGCCGCGCCTCCGCCGACGGCGACCGGGACGACTACCGCTACGAGAATGGGCGCGGTTACGAGGAAGGCTATCGCTACGAAGCCGGCTACGACGATCGGTACGAAGAGGGGCGCTACGAGGAAGAGCGCTGGGTCGACGATCGGCGCGACGGGCATCGCGGGCCCAAGCGCAAGTGCCAGCCCCGCCACGACGACCGCGGCCGCGCCATCGAGACCTGCGGCGAGGTCCGCCTGTCCGACAGCTTCTTCTGGGGCGGCGGCGGGGTTGGCCCCGAGTACATCGACGCCGGCGGTGGGGGCGGGGGCGGCTTCGCCTACGCCGGCGCCGGGGCCAGCGCCTCGGCCTATGCGTCGGCCCGCGCCAGCGTCGGGGTCAGCATCCGCATCGGCGGCAAGCGCGGCCATGGCGGCAAGCCGGGGCATCCGCCGAAAGGCGGCGGCTGCTGCAAGAAGCACTGACGTCCCCCGAAAGGGAGCGCGTCGCACTGGCTCCTGTCTACATCCGCTCCGGCGTCTCGATGCCGAGCAGCTCGAGCGCCAGTTCGATCTGTCCGAGCGTCGCCGCCACCAGCCGCAGGCGCGAGCCGCGCACGGCGTCGTCCTCGGCGGTGAGGATCGGGCAGGCGGCGTAGAACTTCGAATAGGCCTGGGCGAGCCTGAACACATGCTCGGCGATGAAGTTCGGGGCCTTCTTGTCGTAGGCCTCGGTCAGGGCCGTGTCGAAGGCGTCGAGCAGCAGCACCAGGTCGCGTTCGGCCGGCTCCTTGACCGTCACCCGCGAGGGATGGGCATTCTCCGCCGCCGCCTTGCGCAGCACCGACTTGCAGCGCACTGCCTGGTACAGCACGTAGGGACCGGTCTTGCCCTCGAAGGAGCTGAACCGGTCGAGGTCGAAGATGTAGCTGGTGCCGCGATAGTTGGAGAGGTCGGCGAACTTCAGGGCGGCCACCGCCACCTTCATCGCCGTGTCCTCGAACTCCTCGGGCGACAGCTGCTCGCCGAAACCGGCGGCCTGCACCTCCTGCAGCCGTAACCGGGCCTTGTCGCGGACCATCTCGATCAGGTCGTGCAGCTTCAGCACCCCACCCTCGCGGGTCTTGAAGGGCTTGCCGTCCGGCCCGTTCATGGTGCCGAAGCCGATGTGTTCCAGGCTCCCCGGCTCGGCGTAGCCCGCCAGGTAGGCGGCGCGGAACACCTGCTCGAAATGCTCGGCCTGCCGCTGGTCGACGCAGTAGAGCATCAGCTGCGGATCGAAGCTCCGGCGGCGGTCCAGGATGGTGGCGAGGTCGGTGGTCCCGTACATCGCCGAGCCTTCGGAGGAGACCACCAGCAACGGGCTCGGCGAGGGCACGACGACCGTGGAGCCGTCCTCCAGCTTCTTCTTCTTGGTTTCGCCGGGCCGCGCGACATGCACCACCCGCGCGCCCTGGTCCTCGACCAGCAGGCCCTTGGCGTCGAGTTCCGCAACCATGCCGGCGATCAGCGGATCGGCGTCGCTCTCGCCTTTCCATAGGTCGAAGTCGATGCCCAGCGCGTGGAACTCCCGCTCCAGCGCCACCCGGCTGACGTCGACGAAATGGCGCCACAGCAGCCGGTAGCCGAACCGGCCGGCCTGAAGCTCGGCCGTCGCCTTGCGGGCCCGGTCCCGGAACTCGCCGTCGGTCTTGGCCCGGGCCGCGGCCGCGGGATACATGCGGTCGAGGTCGGCCAGGGCGATGTGATTGCCCAGTTCTTCCAGCACCCGCTGGCTGTCGGCCTCGGAGAAGCCGCCCGGCGCCTCGACCAGCCGCTCCATCAGCGCGCGGATGAAGGGGAACTCGTCCGTCGCCGCGACGATCAGGAGCCCCATCTGGAAGCCCCAGTCCCCGAAGTGGGCGTCGCCCAGCACCATGTCGCCGCGGAACCGGTAGATGCGCTTGACCGCCTCGCCGATGATCGAGGCGCGCAGGTGGCCGACATGCATCGGCTTGGCCACGTTCGGCCCGGCGTAGTCGACGATCACCCGGCGGCTGGCCTCGACCTCGCTGGCCCCGCGGCGCGGATCGGTGGCGATCTCGTTGGCCCGCAGCGACAGCGCCTGGGCGCTGACCCGCATGTTGATGAAGCCCAGGCCCGCGATCTCCACCGAGGCCAGGGCCGGATTGCCGGCCAGCCGCTCGACCACCCCTTGGGCGATCTCGCGCGGCGGCCTGCCGGCGACCTTCGCCCCGGCCATCGCCCCGTTGGACTGGAAGTCGGCCAGGTCCGGCCGGTCGGAGGGCGTCACGCGCGCCAGTTCGGCGGGAATCCCCAGTTCGGCGAAGGCCGCGGCCGCCGCCTCGCCCAGGGTCCGTTTCAGATCGGTCATTAAGGTCTTCTGGCTGGTCTTCTTCAGTTGCCGGTCTTGGGAGCGCCGGCGGTCACGCGGAACCGCTTACCGTCGCGGTTGAACTCGGCCATCTGGGGGGTGACGTCGAAGCCGACCAGCACCTCGAAGTTGGCGCCGCTGGTCTCCAGGCTGGCCCGCGGGATGACGATGCCCTCGATCTTCTCGGTGACGAGGGCCCGGTCGCCGTCGAACTTCACCGGCAGGTCGAAGTACTCCTTGGCGATGACGCCCTGGTTCCGCTGGGTCACCGCCACCCAGTAGCGGTAGGTCTTGCGGTCACTGGTCGCCTTGGGCCCCTTGCCCAGCCCGAACAGCAACTCCATCGACACCCGGATCGGTTCGGCGTCCTTGTATTCGCAGCCCGACGACAGCCCCTGGATCTCGCCGCTGTAGACCACCGTGCCGGCGCTCTCCCGCCCACCCTCGAACTCGACGTAGCGGCCGGCGTCGTACAGCACCTTCACATAGGGGCAGGGGCCGGCGTTGCGCAGCTGCGGCAGCGGAGCTTCCGGCTGGTTCCACTCGCGGTCGCGGGCCTTCTTCTTGGCGTTCTTCTCGTCCTGCTCACGGTCGGCGTCGCGGCGGTTCTGGGCCACGGCCGGGGCCACGGAGACGACGATCAGGCCTGCGAGGAGGACGGTGAGGAGGCGGCGCATGGCGGTTCCGAACAGACAGCAGGGCGTCCGCCCCCGACGGGCGGCCCTTCCAACTTGTTCCTGCTGATAAAGGCATATGCGTGACCCCGCAACGCAGCTCGACCTCACGGGCGAAAGTCGTGTCCGTTCGGCGCATCCGCTGGCGGCCGGCCGGCGGAACGCCTAACTAGGGCTCATGACCCTCCCCGCCGCCAAGCCCCCCCTGCGCGTCCTGCTGGCCAGTCCGCGCGGTTTCTGCGCCGGGGTCGACCGGGCGATCCAGATCGTCGAACGGGCGATCGAGAAATACGGGGCCCCGGTCTATGTGCGGCACGAGATCGTCCACAACCGGTTCGTGGTCGACCATCTCAAGGCCAAGGGCGCGGTGTTCGTCGAGGAGGTCGAGGAGGCCCCCGCCGACCGGCCGATCATCTTCTCGGCCCATGGCGTGCCCAAGAGCGTGCCGGCCGAGGCCCGCGATCGCCAGATGCTCTACCTCGACGCCACCTGCCCGCTGGTCTCCAAGGTCCATGTCGAGGCCCAGCGCCACCACGACGCGGGCCGTCAGATCGTGCTGATCGGCCACAGGGGCCACCCGGAGGTGATCGGCACCATGGGCCAGCTGCCCGAGGGGACGGTGACCTTGATCGAGACGGTGGAGGACGTGGCCGCCTTCGATCCGATCGATCCCGGCAACGTCGCCTTCGTCACCCAGACCACCCTGTCGGTTGACGACACCGCCGAGATCGTCGCCGCCCTGCAGGCGCGCTTCCCGGGAATCGCCACCCCGCACAAGGAAGACATCTGCTACGCCACCACCAACCGCCAGGATGCGGTCAAGGCGATCGCCGGCCAGTGCGATCTGCTGCTGGTGATGGGCTCGCCCAACAGCTCCAACTCCGTGCGGCTGGTCGAGGTCGGCCGGCGCGGCGGGGTCGAGAAGGCCTACCTGATCGACGAGGCGGCCGACCTTCGGGACGAATGGCTCGATGGGGTCAGGACGCTGGGCCTTACCGCCGGCGCCTCGGCCCCGGAGGTGCTGCTCCAGCGCCTGCTCGACCGGCTTGGCGAACGCTTCGAGATCACCGTCGAGGAAGTCGCCCCGACCCGCGAGACGGTGACCTTCAAGCTGCCGCGGGTGCTGACGGCCTGACCCGCCACCTCCAAGGATAGCATCCTTGGGGGGACAGCCCTTGACCCACGTCCCCCGCTCCCGCATCCCCGCCCGATGGCGGTCTATACGGACATCACCGACGAGGAACTGAGCGGTTTCCTTGCCCTCTACGACCTGGGCGAGCCCCTGGCGTTCAAGGGGATCGCCGAGGGGATCGAGAACTCGAACTTCTTGCTCGAGACCGCCGCCGGCCGGTTCATCCTCACCGTCTACGAGAAGCGGGTGAAGGCCGGCGAGCTGCCCTATTTCCTGGACCTGATGGCCTGGCTGGCCGACGCCGGCTTTCCCTCGGCCCGGCCGATCCCCGACCGCCAGGGCCAGGTGCTCCAGACCCTGCGCGGCAAGCCCGCGGCCCTGGCCCAGTTCCTGCCCGGCCTCTCGGCCCGCCGCCCCACCGTCGCCCAGTGCCGGCAGGCTGGCGAGGGCCTGGCCTGGCTGCACCAGGCCGGCGAGGGCTTTCCCGGCCGCCGCGCCAACGACCTGGGCCAGACGGCCTGGGCGCCCCTGTTCGACGGCCTCCAGGACTCCGCCGAAGCCCTCAAGCCCGGCCTTTCCTCGGTCGTCGCCCGCGACCTCGCCCACATCGCCGCCGCCTGGCCGAAGGCCTTGCCCGAGGGCGTCATCCACGCCGACTTCTTTCCTGACAACGTCTTCTTCCGCGAGGGCCGCTTCGCCGCGGCCATCGACTTCTACTTCGCCTGCGACGACTTCCTGGCCTACGACCTCGCCGTCACCCTCAATGCCTGGTGCTTCGAGAGCGCCGGTGACTTCAACGTCACCGCCGCCAGGGCCTTGCTAGCCGGATACGAGTCCCGCCGCCCACTGGTCCCGGCCGAGCGCGCCGCCCTGCCAGTGCTGGCCCACGGGGCGGCCATGCGCTTCTTCCTGACCCGGCTCGCCGACTGGGGCCGCACGCCCGAGGGCGCGCTGGTCCGGCCAAAGGACCCGCTGGAATACGAGCGCAAGCTGGCGGTCCACCGGGCCGGCCTGTCGATCCTGACGGATCCCGCATGACTCCGAAGGTGGTGATCTACACGGACGGCGCCTGCCGCGGGAATCCGGGCCCGGGCGGCTGGGGCGCCATCCTGATGTCGGGCAAGCACGTCAAGGAGCTCAAGGGCGGCGAACTGGCGACGACCAACAACCGCATGGAGCTGATGGCCGCCATCCAGGCTCTGGAGGCGCTCAACAAGCCCTGCGCGGTCGAGCTGCACACCGACAGCCGCTACGTCCAGCAGGGGATCAGCGAGTGGCTGGCGCTGTGGAAGGCGCGGAACTGGCGGACGATGACCAAGGGCGCGGTCAAGAACGAGGACCTCTGGCGGCGCCTGGACCAGGCCCGGCTGAAGCACACCGTCGACTGGCGCTGGATCAAGGGCCACGCCGGCCACGAATGGAACGAGCGCGCGGACGAGCTCGCTCGGCAGGGAATGCTGGAGACCCTGGGGGAGGCATAGCCCGTCGTGCGGGGCGGCCGAGCCCCGACCAGGAAGAACCGGCAAGTTGACTTGTTCAATATTGAACCATATATTTCGTTTAATATTGAATGAAAGGCCCCCGCCATGGAGCGCCGGGATTTCATCCGCCTCGTTGGCGGCGGTGCAGTCCTCGCCGCGGGTCTCACAGGCTGCGCGGAGGCTCCCGATCCCACGACGGCCTGGGTCTCCCCCGGCTCTTCCGAGCGTGATGTCCGCCGCTACGCCCTGGCCCACGCCATCCTCGCCCCCAACCCGCACAACCGCCAGCCCTGGCTGGCCCGACTCGACGGGGACTCCGACCTCACCCTGTTCGTCGACCGTGGCCGCCTGCTCCCCGCCACCGACCCGTTCAGCCGCCAGATCGTCATCGGCTGCGGCGCCTTCCTCGAGCTGCTGGCGATCGCCGCCAGCCTCAAGGGATACCTGGCCCAGGTGACCGCCTTCCCGGACGGCCAGCCCGGAAAGGCCCTCGACGAGCGTCCCTTCGCCCGCGTCTCCTTCGTCCACGGCGCGGCGCCGGACCCGCTGTTCCGCCACATCCTCCGCCGGCGGACGAGCCGCGATCCCTTCGACCTCGAGCGCCGCCTGCCCCGTCCGGATCTCGCCGCCCTGGAGGCCGCCGGCCTGGCGCCTGGCCTGCGCACCGGCTCGGCCTCGGGCGGCCCGGCGCTGGCGACTCTGCGTGACCTCACCCGGCGGGCCTTCCGCCGCGAGGTCGACACCCCGGCCGCCAACCAGGAGACGGTCGATCTGATCCGCATCGGGGCCAGGGAGGTCGCCGAGCACCGGGACGGGATCAGCCTGACCGGCCCGGCCATCGAGGCGATGAAGGCGGTCGGCGTCCTGACCCGCGAGAACCTCGCCCGGCCAGGGACCTTCGCCTTCAAGCAGAACCGGGGCTTCTATGATCCGCTCTGCGCCACGGCCCAGGCCTATCTCTGGATCGTCAGCCAGGGCGAGGGCCGGGGCGCCGAGATCGCCTCCGGGCGCGCCTACGCCCGCATGGCCCTGGAGGCCACCGCCCGCGGCGTCGCCCTCCAGCCGATGAGCCAAGCCCTGCAGGAGTATGCCGAGATGGCCCCGTTGTTCGCGGAATCCCTGAGGGCGACCGCCGTCCAGCCGGGCGAGCGGCTGCAGATGCTGGTCCGCGCCGGCTACGCCAAGGAGGGCCCGCCGGCGCCCCGCCGCGGCCTCGCCGCCCATATCCAGGCCGGCTGATGGCCGCCCGCAGCCGGCCCGACATCGAGGTCCTCACCGAGATCGGCATCATCGCCCAGCTGTCGAACGCGGCCCTGGAGCGCAGCCTGCCCGCCGGGATGAGCGCCGCCCAGTTCGGGGTGCTGAGCCACTTCACCCGCCGCGGCGGGGCCGAGAGCCCGGCCAGGCTCGCCGCCGCCTTCCAGGTCACCAAGGGGGCGATGACCAACACCCTGCAGCGGCTGGAAGCCCAGGGCTTCGTCGCCATCGAAGGCGACGAAGCCGACGGCCGCAAGAAGCGGGTCTCCCTGACCTTGGCAGGCGCCCAGGCCTACGAGGCCGGCCTGCAGGCCCTCCGTCCGCGGATGGAGGGCCTCCGCGAGGCCTTCACCGACGCGGAGTTCGCCGCCGCCCTGCCGTTCCTGAAGGCTCTGCGGGCCTGGATGGACGAGAACCGCTAGGCCGCCTTCACCCGCAGGCTCGCCGCCGACAGCACCTCGACCACCTGCACCGCCTTGCCGGGGATCAGCGGATCGTCGCTCAGCGCGTCCCACTCCTTGCCCTCGACATGCACCCGGCCGCGGCCCTCGGCGAAGATGCTGGCGGCCTCGCCGCGCAGGCCCACCAGGCGGGTGACGTTGTCGTTGATATCCGGCCCGTCGCCCGAGATGTTCTTGGGCAGGTAGCGCCGCGCCGTCAGGGTGGCGGCGATGGTCAGCACCGCATAGATCACCAGATGGACCGCGATGTTGGGCGGCAGCACCAGGGTCAGCACCGCGGTGACCGCCGCGGTGACGGCGGGCCACAGCATCCAGCCCGTGCCGGTCGACAGCTCGGCCACCAGGATCACCGCCCCCAGGGCCAGCCAGAACCAGACCGCGTGATCGGCATAGAGCGCGTCCATGGTCAGCTCCTCGGGGTGCGCGGCACGGCCGGCGCCCGGGGGGGCGTCGGGGCCACGTCGGTCGTCAGGGTCTTCACCAGTTCGCCGATGCCGGCGATCGATCCGGTCAACCCGGCGAAGTCGGCGGGCACGATGACCGTCTTCTGGCTGGGGCTCTCGGCCAGCTTGCCGAACGCCTCCACATACTTCTGGGCGATGAAGTAGTTGATGGCGTTGACGTCGCCGCGGGCGATGGCCTCGGAGACGAAGGCCGTCGCCTTGGCTTCCGCCTCGGCTTCCCGCTCGCGGGCCTCGGCGTCGCGGAAGGCCGCTTCCCGGCGGCCCTCGGCCTCGAGGATGGCCGCCTGCTTAGCGCCCTCGGCCCGGGCGATCTGGCTCTGCTTCTCGCCGTCGGCCTCGGTGATCACCGCCCGGCGCTCGCGCTCGGCCTTCATCTGCCGGGCCATGGCGTTGGTGATGTCCGGCGGCGGGGTCAGGTCCTTGATCTCGATCCGCGTGGCCTTCACCCCCCAGGGGTTGGTGGCGCTGTCGATGGTGGCCAGCAGGCGGCTGTTGATCTGGTCACGCTGGCTCAACACCTCGTCCAGCTCCATCGAGCCGACCACGGTCCGCAGGTTGGTCATGCAGAGCTGGGCGATCGCGTAGTTGAGGTTGTCGACCCGGTAGGCGGCGCTGGCCGCGTCCATCACCTGGATGAAGACGATGCCGTCGACCTTCACCACCGCGTTGTCCTTGGTGATGACTTCCTGCTGGGGCACGTCGAGCACCTGCTCCATCATGTTCACCCGCCGCCCGATGGTCTCGATGAACGGGGTGAGGATGGAGATGCCGGGCTTCAAGGTGCGGGTATAGCGGCCGAACCGTTCGACCGTGTACTCGCGCCCCTGGGGCACGATCTTGAGCACGCTGAACACCAGGAACAGCGCCACCACGATCAGAATGACCGCGAAAATCCAGAACATGACGTCCCTCCAATCGACTTGGAGGGGAGCCTATCTCGGTGGCGCGGCCTGTTCCACAGAATCCGGTTCGCCGTCCTTGAGGTTCGGATCGTCCGGTCCCATCCGCTTCACCACCCGCACCGAAGCGGCCAGCTTGCGCGACAGGCCCTCCCCCTTGCGCGCCACGGCCAGTTCGGCTTTGCGGCTGTCGGGGCCGCAGCTTGGGAATTGAGCCTGGCGCGCGGCGAAGCCGCTGTTGAAGGCCTGGTTCAGCCGGGTCTCGAAGCCGGCGTCGGCGGCCTCTGTCTCGGTCAGCTGCACCATCCGGTCGCGCCAGAACTGGTCGCCGTCCCCCTGGCAGACCTGGCGCAGGGCATGGCTCTCGCCGATCGCATAGGCCAGGTCGACCAGGGTCTGCCGCTCGGGCGGACCGCGCTCCTGGGCGCCGACCGATCCGGCCAACACCGCGGCCCCGAGGCCGATCCAGCAAAGACGTCGGGCTTGCATCATGGCCGCCATCTAAGCCAAGCATGGGCGACGGCGAAAGGGGATGCACGGAAATGGCGAAGTGGATGGCCGGGGTCGCGGGCGCCGCGATCCTGATGATGGCGGGGGCGGCCTCGGCCGCGCCGTTCGACGCGCGCAAGCCCGCCGACCTGGCGGCCGCGATCAAGGGCGCCGGGGCGACCGGCGAGGTGAAGACCGACAGCGACGGCAAGCTGTTCTTCGAGGGCAAGCAGGACGATTTCAGCTTCTCGGTCGAATTCCGTGACTGCAAGGACGGCGCCTGCGAGGCGGCCTACTACATGGCCTCCTGGGATATGGACGCCCCGCCCATGAAGATCATCAACCTGTGGAACGACGTCACCTACTTCTGCCCCGCCTTCGTGGGCGCCGACGGGGATCCCTTCCTCAAGATGGGCTTCCGTCCCAAGGCCACCGACACCCGCGCCGGCGTCCTGGCCGACTACGAGAAGTGGATGATGTGCGTCGACGAGTTTAAGGGTCTGCTGTCCGATCCGGACGGCTTCGAAAGCTCGATCAAGCCGCCGGGCGGGGGCTCAGACTAGCATCACCGCGCTGAGCAGCCGGCCATAGTCCGGCTCGCCCCGCTTGAAGGCCCGGCGGTTGGAATAGAACAGGCCGGCGTCCGCACAGGTGTCATGGCCGGTCCATTCGGCCTTCGCCACGCCCGCCGCGGCCAGCCGCTCCAGCACGAACCGGGGCAGGTCGAACATCCGCCGGCCCGGCGCGCCGGGGCTGAACCATCGCGCGTGGTCGGGGTCGGCCTCGACGAACTGCGCCTGGAACTCCTCGCCCACCTCGTAGGAGTCCGGCCCGATGCAGGGCCCGACCGCGGCTGCCATCCGCTCCGGGTTCGCGCCCAGCCGGACCATCGCCGCCACCGTCTCGGCCACCACTCCGCCCAGCGCTCCCTTCCAGCCGGCATGGGCGGCGCCGACCACCCGCGCCTCGGGATCGACGATCAGCACCGGGGCGCAGTCGGCGTGCAGCACCCCGCAGACCAGGCTGCGCTGGTCGGTGACGACCGCGTCCCCTTCCGGCCGGTAGCGGCCCCAGGGCGCCTCGGCCACCAACGCCCGGCTCGAATGGATCTGGTAGCAGCAGTTCAGGGCGTCCGGCATCACCCCGAACCAGTCCGCCGCCCGCCGCCGGTTCTCCTCGACCTTGGCCGGATCGTCCTGCGATCCCCGCCCGAGGTTGAGGCTCTCATGCACCCCGGCGGAGACCCCGCCCTGGCGGGTGAAGAAGGCGTGCTTGACGCCCGGCTGGGCGGCCAGGAGCGGGGAGTGCAGGGGAGTGAGGGTCATGGCCGATGGATAGCGCTAATCCAAGGTGGTCCGATACCGGCTCATCGCCAGCCCCGTCACCACGACGACGAACAGCACCAGCGCCAGCAGGCTGCCCCAGGCATGCTCGACCCCCACCCCCTTGAGCAGGGCCCCCCGCACGATCCGCAGGAAGTGGGTCACCGGGATCGCCTCGCCGATCGCCTGGGCCCAGCCCGGCATCCCTCGGAACGGGAACATGAAGCCCGACAGCAGCAGGGACGGCAGCAGGTAGAAGACGCTCATCTGCATCGCCTGCAGCTGGCTCCTGGCCAGGGTCGAGAACAGGAACCCCAGGCTCAGGGATCCGACGATGAACAGCACCACTCCCAGGGTCAGCGCCCCCCAGCCGCCGACGAACGGCACCCCGAACAGCAGCCGCGCCAGCACCAGGATGATCGTCGTCTGGATCAGCCCGATCCCCACATAGGGCGCCAGCTTGCCGACCATCACCTCCAGCGGTTCGACCGGCGTCGACAGCAGGGTCTCCATCGTTCCCCGCTCCCGCTCGCGGGTCAGGGCCAGGGCGGTCATCATCACCAGGGTCATCGACAGCACGATGCCGAGCAGTCCGGGCACGATGTTCAGCGCCGTGATGTTCTCGGGATTGTACCGCCGGTGGACCACCACCTCGAACGGCTGCGCCGCCGCCCGCGCCGCCAGCGGCCCCTTGAGATCATGGCTCAGCGCCTGGCCGGTCAGGCCCGACACCGCCGCAACCGCCCCCCCGACGGTGGTCGGGTCCGAGGCGTCGGCCTCGATCAGGATCTGCGCGCGATCGCCCCGCACCACCCGCCGGCCGAAGTCCTGGGGGATGGTGATGGCGAACTGGGCCCGGCCCTCCTCGATGGCCGCGTCGAGCTCGGCCGGCGAACGGGCTTCGGCGACGAAGCGGAAGTAGCCGGTGTTGTCCAAGGCCACGAGCACCGATCGGCTGAAGGCGCTGCGGTCCTGGTCCAGCACGATGGCCGGCAGGTCCTTGGGGTCGTTGTTGATCGCATAGCCGAACAGCAGGAGCTGCATGATCGGGACCGCCAGGATCATCGCATAGGTCAGCCGGTCCCGCGTGAGCTGGATGAACTCCTTGATCAGCACCGCCAGGATGCGCTGGCCGTTCATGAGAAGTTGTCCTCGGCCCGGCTCATCAGGTGGATGAAGACGTCCTCGATGGTCGGCCGCACCTCGCTCCAGGCGAACCGGCCGCGATACGGCGCGATCGCCGCTTCAAGGGCCCCCTGGTCCGTCCCGCTGACGTGCAGCGCCGATCCGAAGGGCGCCGCCATCTCAACCCCCGGCCGCCCCGCGAGCTCACCCGCCAGCCGGTCGGCGCCCTCGCCCTCGGCGCGGAAGGTGATCAGCCGCGACTGCTCGATCAGCTGCGGGATGGTCCCCCGCGCCATCAGCCGCCCGTAGGCGATATAGGCGATGTCGTGGCAGCGCTCGGCCTCGTCCATGTAGTGGGTGGAGACCATGACGGTCAGCCCGGCCCCGGCCAGGCCGTGGATCTCATCCCAGAACTCCCGCCGCGCCTTGGGGTCGACCCCCGCGGTGGGCTCGTCGAGCAGCAGCAGGTCGGGTTCGTGCAGGGTCGCCGCCGCCAGCGCCAGCCGCTGCTTCCAGCCGCCAGACAGGGCCCCGGCCACCTGGCCCCGTCGCGCCTGGAGGCCCAGCTTCTCCAGCGCGGCGTCGATCCTTCGGCGACGGTCTTCCATGCCGTAGACCCGGGCCGTGAATTCCAGGTTCTCGGCGATGGTCAGGTCCTCGTAGAGCGAGAACTTCTGGGTCATGTAGCCGGTGCGCCGCTTGATCGCCCGCGCCTCCTTGCGAAAGTCCATCCCCAGCACCAACCCCTCGCCGCTGTCTGGGGTGAGCAGGCCGCAGAGCATCCGCATGGTGGTCGTCTTCCCCGACCCGTTCGGCCCCAGGAACCCGGTCACCCGCCCCGCCTGCACGGTGATCCCGACGTCCCGCACCACATGCTTGTCCCCGAACGACTTGTTGAGACCGCGCACGTCGATGGCGGGGGCGGTCACTCTGCATCCCCCAACCGCGCGATCTCCACCGGCTGTCCGGGCGCCAGCTCGCCCGGCCGCTCCGGCGTGGCCTCGACCAGGAACACCAGCCGCTCGCGGTTGCCGCGGCTGTAGATCACCGGCGGGGTGAACTCCGGCCGTGGGCTGACGTAGGCGATCCGCGCCTCGCCGCCGCGGCAGCCGTCGCAGGAAAACCGCACCCGCCCGCCGGGCCGATACCGGGTCACCTCGCTCTGCGGCACGAAGAACCGCAGCTTCACCCGGTCGTCGGGCAGCAGGGCCACCACCGGCGTGTTGGCCACCGCCCACTCCCCGGGCCGGTAGAAGACGTCCTCCACCCGTCCGGCCACCGGCGCCGCCGGCGACAGCTGCCGGGTCCGCACATCGGCTTCCGTCACCCCCGCCCGCGCCCGCTCGGCTTCCGCCGCCGCCGCCTGCGCCTGGTCCTCCCGGGCGCCCAGCTCGGCGACGTCCAGCCGCCGCAGGGTCTCCTGGTACTGGGCCCGCGCCACTCCGACGCTGGCCCGCGCCTGGTCCAGCCGGGCGGGCGCATAGATCCCCTTCGCGGCCAGGGTCTGCACCCGCCGGAACTCCGCCTCGGCCTGGTCGAGCTGGGCCTTGGCGCTGGCCCGCTGGGCCTGGAACACCGCCAGCTCCTGCGGCCGCTGGCCCTTCAGCGCGTCCTGCGCCCGCTCCCCCGCCGCCTGGGCCGCCGCCCGCGCCTGCTCGCCCTGCGCCTGCGCCGTCCCGGCGTCCACGGCGAACAGCACCGTCCCGGCCGCCACCCGCTGGCCGCGCTCGACATTCAGCGCCGTCACGGCCCCGGAGGCCGGCGCCGCGAAATACAGGGTTTCGCCCTCGACGTAGCCGGTCAGCCCCGCCGCGCCGCCGCGCGGCCAGAACAGCCAGGTCGCCAGCCCGATGCTGGCCAGCACCGCGACCGCGACGATCGTCTTGAGGGGAGGGCGCTTCATGACGAGGCTCCGGTCAGCATCCCGGCCTTCAGCACCCCGAGGTGCTGCGCCGCCAGCTGGTTGATGTCGAAGGGTTCGGCCCCGACCGGCACGAAGGTCTCGCGCCACAGCACCGCCATCAGGAAGGGGGCCATGATCTGGGCCGCATACAGCCGGGGATCGCCCGCCCGGACCTCGCCGCGCGCCTGGGCGGCGGCGATCATCCCCGAAACCAGCCCGATCATCGGGGCGACCAGCTCGTCGTGCCAGTAGCGCGCCAGTTCGGGGAAGTTGCGCCCCTCGCCGATGACCATCTTGCCGATCGGCGCCACCGCCGAGGTCGCCATCACCCCGGCGATGGTCGGCAGGAACAGCTCGAGCAGTCCGCCGAACGGCCCCGGAAAGCTCTCCAGCCGCTGGCGCACCATGGCGATGTTCGGGGCGATGGCGCTCTTCACCACCGCGTGGAACAGCTCTTCCTTGGTCTCGAAATAGAGGTAGAGCGCCCCCTTCGAGACCCCGGCTCGGCGGGCGATCTCGTCCAGCTTCGCGCCGGCGAAGCCTTTTTCGGAAAACACCGCCAGCGCGGCCGCGACGATCTCGCCGGGACGGTCGTCCTTGCGGCGCTGGAACTTGGGGGGACCGGGCTGGAGCATGGAGGCGCTCGATTTAATAACTGACTGGTCAGTTATTAAAGGATCAAAGAACGATGGTCAATCCCTGCACGGGGCTGGTTGGATCAGTTGGATCTTGTTGGGGACAGGTTGGATTCCAACGTGTCCCCAGGCTCCCCGTCGCTACTCGAACCCCGGCGGCTCAAACCCCGGCTGGCAGATGCACGCCGCCTTGAACAGCTCGCCCATCTGGTCGGGCGCCACCAGCCGCGCCAGCTGGCGGCCGACCACCATCGACCGGTCCGGCCGCGCCGCGATCAGCGCTTCGGCCCGGTGCTGGATCCCGAGCCGCCCGAGGAACAGCCCTTGCGGGACCGGCCCCGCCGTCTCAGCCCCGGCCTCCCGCGCGGCGCCCAGCAACCCGGGGAAATCTACATGCGCCGTCAGGTCGCTCTCTCCGGGCGCATCGAGCGGCCCGACCTTCTCATGCCCCTTGAGCGCCTGCAGGGTGTCGCCGAACTCCGGCTCGCCCCGTCCATAGTCGACGACCAGCGCCGCCCCGCCGTCGCGGGCCACCCGCTCGCCGATACTCGCCGCCAGAGCCTCCTTGGCCGGGGAGACCTCCAGCACCATCGCCCCCGGCTCCGGTACGGAGCCGTGCTCCGACGGCGCCAGGCCGAAGGTCAGCTCCCCCTCTGGGGTCAGGCCGACCAGCCGCTCCACCCAGCCGCCCGGCGTCATCACGAACTGGCGGATCGGCAGGCAGTCGAACAGTTCGTTGGCCACCAGGATCAGCGGCGCTCCCTCCGGAACGCCGTCCAGGCTGTCCGCCCACTGCGCGCCCGGCAGCTTCTCCGCCTGCACCGCCTTCAGCGGCCCCGACGTCTCCACCAGCCAGAGGTCGGCCGCGGCCGTGAACGCCGGCGCCAGCTTCACGGCCCGCAGCAGGTCGCTCATCAGCGTACCGTCGCCCGGCCCCAGCTCGACCAGCCGGAACCGCGCTGGCCTGCCCAGCCGCGTCCAGGTCTCGACGCACCACAGCCCGACCAGCTCGCCGAACATCTGGCTGACCATCGGGGCGGTGACGAAGTCCCCGCCCGCCCCGATCGCCGGCCGGGTGGCGTAATAGCCGTCCCGCGCATCGTACAGGCAGCGGACCATGTAGTCGGCGACCGGGATCGGCCCGCCCTGGGCGATCTCGGCCTTCAGCCGGTCCTTCAGGCTCATGACGAGGCTTTGGCGTCCTTCGAGGCCTTCGGGGCGGGGGCCGCATCGCGCACGATGGTCACCGGCTCCTTCAGCCCCCGCCACAGCAGCCACGCGCCGCCGAGCAGCATCGGGATCGACAGCAGCATGCCCATGGTGATCCCGCCGGTGGCGTTGGTGAAGTCCTGCAGGAAGCTGTCGGGCTCACGGACATTCTCGAGCAGCAGGCGGAACAGGCCGTAGCCGGTCAGGAACAGCCCGACCACGACCCCGCGCCGCTGCAGCCACAGCCGGCTGTGGGTCGCCCAGCGCAGCAGGATGAACAGCACCAGTCCCTCCAGCAGGGCCTCGTACAGCTGGCTGGGATGGCGAGCGTAGCCGTCGCCAGAGCCCGGGAACACAACCCCCCAGGGCAGTTCGGTCGGCCGGCCCCAGAGCTCGCCGTTGATGAAGTTGGCGATCCGCCCGAAGAACAGGCCGAACGGCACGGCCGGCGCGGCCAGGTCGGCCAGCTTGATCAGGTCGATCCGATTGGCCCTGGCGAAGAACACCATGGCGACCAGCACCCCCAGCAGCCCGCCGTGGAAGCTCATGCCACCTTCCCAGATCTTCACGATCTGCGCGGGCTCCTTCCAGATGATCTCCGGCTGGTAGAACAGCACATAGCCGAGCCGCCCGCCGAGGATCACCCCGAGGGTGACCCACAGGATCAGGTCGTCGATCTGCGCCTGGTTCGCCGTCGGCGTCTGGCCGCCCCACAGCCTGGAATTCCGCACCAGACCCACCGCATAGCGCCAGCCCAGCAGGATGCCGGCCACATAGGCCAGGGCGTACCAGCGGATCCCGAGGGTCATGCCGAACAGTTCGACGGTCCAGCCGCCGACGTAGGGCGAGATGTCTGGAAAGGGCACCGCGTTAACCTCGTGGCTGAAGGATTCTGGGGATGTCGTACCTAATCCCCTTCGCATTCACCAACCGTTTCCCATATGAGTCAGGCCATGCATACCCAGAACCCTTTCCTGGACGAGATCGCCAAGCTGACCACCGCGGCGGCCGGCCTCGCCCAGGCCGCCGGCGAGGAGGCCAAGGCCGCCTTCCGCGCCCAGGGCGACAAGTTCGCCGCCGAGCTCGACCTGATCCGCCGCGACGAGTTCGAGGCCCTCAAGGCCGAGATCGCCGCCCTCCGCGCCGAGGTCGCCGCCCTGAAGGGTGCGACAGAAACACCGCCCACAGACTGATTGGGGCGAGTGGCTTTCCCCCTGCGAAAGAAGGGGTTGTGACGCACCGACCGAACCAGACTAGGGTCAGGAAGTGCAGGCGATTCGGGGCCGCCGCCGCGAAGGTCCGCCTGCCTTCCAGAGGACAGTAAGACCGATGGACATTTCACCGCCTGAAGACGACGAAGCCCTGCTGGCGCTCGATCCCCTGGAGGTGGTCGAACACGTCCTGTCGGCGGAGAACCTCGCCTTCGACCGCACCGAGGACGGCGACCTGGCCTTCTCCCTGGCCGGTGACTGGAAGGACTACGAGCTGTGGTTCGCCTGGCGGCCGGAGGCCGAGTGCCTGCAGCTCTGCCTGAGCATCGACCTGAAGGCCGGCAAGGCCGTGCGGGTCAAGGCCTGCGAGCTGGCCAACCTGGTCAACCAGCGCATCTGGCAGGGCCACTTCGAGATCTGGGCCGACGATGGCGAGGTGGTCTTCCGCCACGCCATGGGCCTGTTCGGCGGCGAACGCCCGACCCCGGCCCAGACCGCGGCGATGATCGACGTGGCCATGGAAGCCGCCGACCGCTTCTACCCGGCCTTCGACTTCCTCCTGGCCGGCGCCAAGACCCCGGAAGAGGCGATGGCCGCCTGCATGTTCGAGACGGTGGGCAGGGCGTAGCGGCGCGTTTCCTCCCTCCCCGAATGGGGAGGGCAGGCGCGCGTTGCGCGCCGGGTGGGGAAGTCGGCAACCGGCGCGGACGGCCAAGTGCCGCTGAACCTGGCGCGCCCTGCCCCTATCAAATCCACTGCCCCACCCGACGCGCGTACCGCGCGTCCGCCCTCCCCATTCGGGGAGGGATGTCTATGCTGCGCACTTCCCCATCCGTGGAGCCCCCCATGACCCCTCTCCTCATCCTCGGCGTCGGACGCATGGGCGGGGCGATGGTCGGCGGGTGGCGGCGGGCCGGAACCTTCGCCCCTTCTGAACTCTACGTCCGCGATCCGAGCCCCAGCCCGGACGCCGACCTCAGTGGCGTCCGCTTGAACCCGCCGGATGGCGATCTTTCCGCCTGCCGCACCGTCCTCCTCGCGGTCAAACCCCAGGTCTGGCGCGAGGCGGCGCGTGAGGTCGCCCCCCACCTCTCTCCCGATGCGGTGGTCGTCTCCATCGCCGCCGGCGTCACCTCCGACGCCCTCACCGAAGTCTTCGGGCCGCTGCGCATGGCCCGCGCCATGCCGACCACGGCGGTCGCCATCAACCAGGGCACGATCAGCCTCTGCGCCGCCGACCCCCAGGCCCGCGCCCGGGCGCACGCCCTGTTCGATCCCCTCGGCCGGGTTGTCGAACTGCAGTCGGAAGACCAGATGCATGCGGCGACCGCCGTGTCCGGCTCCGGCCCCGCCTACCTGTACGCCTTCGCCGAGGCGCTCGAATCGGCTGGCCTGGACGCCGGCCTGAGCCCCGTGGCCGCGGCGCACCTCGCCCGCTCCACGATCGCCGGCGCCGCCGCCCTGATGGCCTCGGGCGACACCCCGGCGGCCGAGTTGCGCCGTCAGGTCACCTCCCCCGGAGGCACGACGGAGGCGGCGTTGCGGGTGCTCATGGGCCGGGACGGGCTCGAACCGTTGCTCAAAACCGCCGTCGCGGCGGCAATCGACCGCTCGCGCTCGCTCGGCTGACGTCGCGCCTTGATCCGGCCGCGCGGCCCTGCCAATCAGGGACATCACATCGAGGGCCACGATGGAAAACCCCTTCACCGCTCACCCGCGCTCCATCGGTGAGTCCTATACGGAACACCTGGGACACAGCTGGAGCTTCGGCCTCACCCTGCTGGGCGCCGGCCTCGCCTGCCTGATCCACGGCCTGGTTCCGGCCCTGTTCAAGACCACCGGCAGCCGGACCATCTACCGCCTCAACGCCAAGCTGACCGGCCGCAAGCCCGACGGCGCCGGCTACGGCGACTGGACCGGGGCGGGGGTCTAGCTCCGCGCCTTCTCCATCGCGATCCACCGGTCGACCCGCGCCTCCAGCAGGTCCATCGGCAACGGCCCGGCCAGCAGCACCGCGTCGTGGAACCGGCGGATGTCGAACTTCTCGCCCAGCGCCGCCTCGGCCTTGGCCCGCACCCGCACGAAGGTTCGCTCGCCGATCTTGTAGGCCAGCGCCTGCCCCGGCCAGCTGACGTAGCGGGCCAGTTCCATCTCGATGTTGTGGGCCGACAGGGCGCTGTTCTCCGCGAAGCAGGTCCTAGCCTGCTCCAGGCTCCAGCCGAGGTAGTGGATCCCCGTGTCGGCCACCAGCCGGCAGGCCCGCCACATCTCGTACGACAGCCGCCCGAACTGCTCGTAGGGATCCCGGTAGATGCCCATCTCGACGCCCAGCCGCTCCGCGTACAGGCCCCAGCCCTCGACGAAGGCGGTCATGTCGGCGTCGCGGCGGAAGGCCGGGACCTCCGGCAGCTCCTGGCTGAGCGCGATCTGCAGGTGATGGCCCGGAACCGCCTCGTGCAGGGTCAGGGCCGGCAGTTCGTAGAGGCCCCGCTGGTCCAGCTTGCCGGTGTTGACCATGTAGCCGCCCGCCACGCCCAGCTGCGGGCTGCCGGGGAAGTAGCGGCCGGTGGTGTAGTTCTCCTCGATCTCCCGCGGCACCTCCCGCACCCCGTAGGGCAGGCGGGGCAGGGTGGCGAAATAGGCCGGCAGCCGGTCGTCGATCCGCTTGGAGATCTCGCTGGCCTTCTCCATCAGGTCCTGGCGGCTGTCGGCGACGAACCGCCTGTCGCTGCGGAGGAAAGCCAGGAACTCGGGAAAGGTCCCCTTGAAGCCGGCCTGGACCATCACCGCGTCCATCTCGGCCCGGATGCGCTTCACCTCCGTCTGGCCCAGCGCGTGGACCTCCTCGGGGGTCATCGCCGTGGTCGTGTAGCGCCGGGCCAGCCAGGCGTAGTAGGGCTTGCCGCCCTTCAGGCTCCCCACCCCGAGTCCCTTGCGCGAGGCCGGCAGGTATTCCTTCTCCAGGAAGGTCACGAACCGCGCCTGCGCCGGCCGCAGGCCATTCTTCAGGATCGCCACGCCCCGCTGCCTGAGCGCCGCCTTCTCGGCGGCCGATACGCTGGCCGGCAGCTTGTCGAGCGGCCGCAGCAGCGGGTCGGCCTCGCTGACCGGGGCTGCGGCCACCGCCTTCGACTGGGTGATCACCAGCTCGGTGATGTAGGCGGGCTGGGTCCAGCCGGTCCTGATTCCCCGCCGGGCGTTGTCGGTGGCGTCGGCGTAGAACTTCGGGGCGGCCGCCAGCCGCGACAGCCAGGCCTCGGCGTCGGCCTTGGAGCCCATCGGGGCGCTGTCGGCCAGGTAGGCGAACAGGCCGTCCCAGGTGTCGTCGCTGGAGAAGGCGAACCGGGACTGGTCGAACGCCAGCGCCGCCAGGTCGTCGTCGATCACGCGGATCAGGATCGCCCGGTTCAGGGCGTCGTTGTCCGACAGCCCGGCCTCGGGGACCGCCTTCAGCCGATCCTTGAACACCGCCAGCTCCCTGGCACGCCGCTGGTCGGCCGCCAGGGTGATGTCGGGCAGGCGCGCCAGCGCCGCCCGGTCGCCGTTGAACCCGGCGCTGATCGGATCCTCCCGGTCTGACCAGGCCTGGTAGTCCCTGACGATGGCGTCCAGCGCCGCCTTGCCCTCCGGCGGCTGGGCCGTCGCTGCGAGCGGCAGGACGACAAGCGCTAAGGCGGCGGTCAGGGCCTTCCACATGGCGGGGTGTCTCCGATGATGCGGCGCGGAGGTTGGACCGGTTACCGTCATGGAGGCAAGCGCCGGCGCCTCTTCCCTTTCGGGGAGAAACACCCCCATCCTCCGCCCCTAAGCCCTGGGGAGGAGCACATGAGTTTCCTGACGCGGCGTAAGCCGATGGACGGCGGGTTCGTCGCCGAGCACCACAAGCTGACCCCGACCCTCGGCTGGCCGCACCTGATCGCGCTCGGCGTGGGGGCCATCGTCGGCACCGGCATCTACACCCTGATCGGCGTGGGAGCCGGGCTGGCCGGTCCGGGGGTCATGCTCTCCTTCGCCATCGCCGGGGCGGTCTGCGCCTGCGCGGCCCTGGCCTACGCCGAGATGGCCACCCTGATCCCGGCGGCGGGCAGCGCCTACACCTACAGCTATTCGGTGCTGGGCGAGGGCCTGGCCTGGATCGTCGGCTGGAGCCTGATTCTCGAGTACACCGTGGTCTGCGGGGCGGTCGCGGCCGGCTGGGCAGGCCACGCGGCCGAGTTCGTCACCATCCCCGTCGACCCAAAATGGATGGCCTCGACCTTCGCCCTCGCCGATGGCCAGCTGACCTTCACCGGCGGCTTCAACCTCCTGGGCGCTTTCATCGCCCTGGCCGTCGCCGGCCTCCTGCTGGTCGGCACCCGGGAGAGCGCCACGGTCAACATGATCCTGGTGGTGGTGAAGCTGGCGGCGCTCGGTCTGTTCGTCTTCCTCGCCTTGCCCGCCTTCGACGCGACCCACTTCACCCCCTTCATGCCGCACGGCTTCTCCGGGGTGAACGCCGAGGGCACCAAGGTCGGGGTGATGGCCGCCGCCTCGATCATCTTCTTCGCCTTCTACGGCTTCGACGCGGTCTCCACCGCCGCCGAGGAGACCAAGAACCCCGAGAAGAACCTGACCATCGGCATCGTCGGCTCGATGATCGCCTGCACGGCCATCTACATGATCGTCGCCGCGGCCGCGATCGGGGCGGTGGTGCCGGAGGTGTTCGCCAGGTCCGACGCGCCCCTGGTGTTCGTGATGGAGCAGCTGGGCCACGCCGGCGTCGCCAAGCTGGTCGCCGCCGCCGCGGTCATCGCCCTGCCGACGGTGATCATGGCCTTCATGTACGGCCAGAGCCGGATCTTCTTCGTCATGGCCCGCGATGGCCTGCTTCCCGTGGGCCTGGCCAAGGTCAGCAAGCGCGGCGCCCCCAGCTTCGTCACCCTGATCACCGGCATTCTCGCCGCCGTGCTGGCCGGCGTCCTGCCGCTGGGCGAGATCGCCGCCCTGGCCAACGCCGGCACCCTGGCCGCCTTCGTGGCGGTGCTGGTCTGCATGATGATCCTGCGGGCCAGGGCGCCCGAGCTGAAGCGGGTGTTCCGCACCCCGCTCTGGCCGGTAGTCGGCGTCGCCGGCGTGATCGGCTGCCTCTACCTGTTCACCACCCTGCCCAACACCGCCATCTGGGGCTTCTTCATCTGGAACGGCATCGGCGTCGTGGTCTACCTGCTCTACGGGCGCCGCAAGAGCGCTCTCAATTCCTCCTCCGGCGCGTAGCGGCGGGGGAGGGGGACCACGCGCGAATACGCGCGTGGTGGAGGGGGCGGAGCAGGCCCTTCCGAATGAAACGCGTTCTGGCGCGGCCGTGACAGCTGGGTTCTTGGCCTCCGGCCGCCACCGGCGCTGCCCCCTCCACCACCGGCCCTAAGTCGGGCCGGCGGTCCCCCTCCCCCGCGCGAAGCGCGGAGGAGGAATTTTAGCTAGCCCCCGCCGACCATTGACTGGCTGATCCGGTACGCCGCCGGCAGGATCAACACCCCCAGAAGGCAGGGGAAGATGAACAGGATCAGGGGCACCATCAGCTTGGCCGGCAGCGCCATCGCCTTCTCCTCGGCCCGCAGCATGCGCTTGGCCCGCATGTCGTCGGAGAACACCGCCAGGGTCTCGCCAAGGCTCGTCCCCATCTCTTCTGCTTGCCTGAGCATGGTCGCCAGCGACCGCGCCTCGTCGATGCCCAGCCGCTCGGCGAACGCCCCCCAGGCCTCCTTGCGCGCCTTGCCGGCCCGCAGCTCCAGGGTCAGCACCCGCAGGTGAGCCGCCAGGTTCGGATATCGCCGGCCCATCTCCTCGGCCACCCGGTTGACCGCGGCGTCGAGCGACAGCCCCGCCTCCACCGAGGCGACCAGCAGGTCGAGCATGTCCGGGAAGCCCTCGACATACTCCAGCTCCATCTTGCGCCGCCGGCCCTTGACCACCTGGTCGGGTCCCAGGATCGCCGCCACTGCGAAGATCCCCGCCGCCCCGATCGCGGCCGGCCCCCCGATGCCGCTCAGCGCCCAGGGCACCGTGAACAGGGTGGCCACGGTCGCGACGATCAGGCTGGCCCCCCGGGCGCCCAGGTAGATGGCCACCGCCTCGCGCTGGTACCAGCCGGCCTGGATCAGCTTGGTGCGGATGTTGGAGAGCTGGGCCGGGTCCTGGATGGCCATCTTCTCGCCCAGGCGCTTGACCCCGCGCATCACCCCGCTGTCGGCCTTCTGGCCAGGCCGGGTGACGAGGGTGTTTCCGGCCAGCCGCTCCTTGCGCCTGGCGCTGGTCCGGGCCTCGCGCAGCAGCATCATCCCGCCGCCGCCGACGCTCATGGCGATCAGCGCGGCGGCCGCATAGGTCAGAATCTGGTTGAACAGCACCGGGTCCATCTCAGATCCTCATGTCGATCATCTTGCGCATGACCATGTTGCCCAGGAACATCCAGGTCCCCAGGACGGCCAGGCCGATCTGAACCGGCCGCTCGCCGATCACGTCGCCGTAGAAGTGGGGGCTGGCGAAGGTCAGGATGCCCAGCACCCCGAACGGGGCGGCGGTCAGGATGATCGCGCTGGCCCGGCCTTCCGAGGAGGCGGCCTTGATCTTCAGCCGCATCTTGTGGCGCTCGCGCACCGCCTTGGCGTTCATCTTCAACAGGCCGGTCAGGTTGCCGCCGCTCTTCTCCTGCAGCCGGATGGTCGCGGCGAACAGGTCGACGTCCGGGTGCCGGCAGCGGTCGGCGATGCGGCCGATGGCCTGCTGCAGGGTGGCGCCATAGGCGATCTCGTCGCCGGCCATGCCGAACTCGCTGCCCAGGGGATCAGGCATCTCGCGGCCCACCAGGGCGATGGCCGTCGGCACGGGGTGGCCGGCCTCCAGGCTGCGGATGATCACCTCCAGGGCGTTGGGCAGCTGCAGGCCGATAGCCTTGGCTCGGCCGGCCGCCTTGAGCTTCAGGAACATGATCGGGCCGATCAGGGCCACCGCCGGCCCGACCGGGGCGGCGATCATCCAGTTCCTCGTCCACAGGAAGACCAGCGCGCTGACCAGGGCCCCGCCCAGCAGCACCATCGGCAGGTGCTTCTTGAGCTGGATGTTGAGGCCCGAGCGGATCACCAGGTCGTTGAACCAGCCCATGCCCCGGGTCACCTCCCCGTCGGCGCCCAGGCCCCGCTGCTTGCGCAGCTCCCCGACCAGCTGCTCCAGGCTGCCGGTTTTCTCGACCGTCGCCAGCCGCTTGTTGACCTTGCGCTTGGCCACCCCCACCCGGGCCAGGCCGGTGATCGCCTGAACCCCGGTGAACACCGCCGCGAAGATCATGATCAGGACGGCGAGGCGGGCGTCGAACTGGATGTCAGGCATGGTTTCCACCATCCCCCAGGCTGTCGTGAGAAGGACGCCCCGAGGCAGACCCTTCGGACTTGAGCGTCCTCACAGCGGCCTCTGCGGGTCGAAGTTGGCGGTGTCGTAGAGGATCCCGCGGCGGTTCATCTCGTCGAGGCACTTGGGGCGCAGCCCGGTGGCGCGGAACTCGCCGACCACCGTGCCGTCGGCCTCGGTGCCCAGGCGGTTGAAGACGAAGATCTCCTGCATCTGGACCACCTGGCCCTCCATGCCAGTGATCTCCGAGACGCTCATCACCTTCCGCTTGCCGTCCGACAGGCGCATGACCTGGACGATCATCCCGACGGCCGAGGCGATCTGGCCCCGGATGCTCTCGGGGGTCAGGCTGAGGCCGCCCATCGCGACCATCTGCTCGAGGCGGGTGATGGCGTCGCGCGGGGTGTTGGCGTGGATGGTGGCCATCGAGCCCTCGTGGCCGGTGTTCATCGCCTGCAGCATGTCGAAGGCTTCCTCGCCCCGCACCTCGCCCAGGATGACCCGGTCGGGCCGCATCCGCAGGGCGTTCTTGACCAGCTCGCGCTGGCGGATCTCGCCCTTGCCCTCGATGTTCGGCGGCCGCGTCTCCATGCGGACCACGTGCGGCTGCTGCAGCTGCAGTTCGCAGGCGTCCTCGATGGTGATGAGGCGCTCGCCCTCGCTGATGGCGGCGGAGAAGGCGTTCAGCAGGGTGGTCTTGCCCGAGCCCGTGCCGCCGCTGATGACGGTCGAGACCCGGGCCTTCACCGCCCCGTGCAGGAACTCGGCGACACAGGCCGGCATGGCCCCGACGCCGACCAGCCGTTCGAGGCTGAGCGGCTTCTTGGAGAACTTGCGGATCGACACGGCCGCGCCGTCCACGGTGATCGGATAGATGGCGGCGTTGACCCGGCTGCCGTCGGCCAGGCGGGCGTCGACCATCGGGCTCGACTCGTCGATCCGCCGCCCCACGGCGGCGACGATCCGGTTGACGATGCGCAGCA
>Ga0196963_10000502_pt1 | contig 35180 bp, 20 predicted proteins | sample S1_5metaG_FD_148600 | JGI IMG/M metagenome (GOLD analysis project Ga0196963, IMG submission 148600) | Soil microbial communities from Anza Borrego desert, Southern California, United States - S1_5 | ecosystem: Environmental > Terrestrial > Soil > Desert | place: USA: California | collected...
CTGTCGCTTTCACGATCGAACTCGTTGCGGTAGTTCGAGTTGGACGGGTCGCGGTCCGAAGTCATGCCGTCCACGACCGCATTCCCCAACGCATTGCCGAACGCGTCGGTAGCCACCTGCTGGATCGTCACCTTGCCGCCGCGCATCGCTGCGGCGGCGGTGCCGGCGACCAGGCCCGTCGCAAGCCGCGCGCCGAACTGACCAAGCGGGCTGCCCCCGAAGGCCGCGCCGAACGCCGGGCCCACGGCGGCGCCGACGCCTGTACCAACCGCCGATGCGGCCACATTTCTCCAGCTGAACTTGTCCTGCAGTCCGGTGGCCACTGCGATGCCCTGGGTCATTGCGTTGGCGGCCGCGCCCTGCACTATCCGGGTGGGAATATCGGCCGCATTCGGCACGTTCACGATCGACCCAGGCGTTATCCCTTGGGTGACCCCGGCACTCAGCGCCGCGATCCCCACCTGCTTCCAGCTGAACTTTTCCTGCGCACCAATGGCGATACCAACGCCTTGGCTCGCAATCGACCCAACGGCTGCAGCTCCGGCTGCGATGGCGACGCTGGCTACGCTCAACTGGCCCATCGCCACACCGAAGTACATCGCGGCAGCGCCGGCCGTGAAGAAGGTGACCACGATGGCAACAACAACCATGATGATCTGGCCCAGCGCCCCGCACCCGCCCTTCTCCGGCATCGGCAGCGTCGGGCTCGTATCCCCAATCACCTTGCTCGGGTCGTACGGCTCGAACGTGTCGCTGGCGTTGTGCACGCCGCCCACGCCCGCGGGAATGACCAGCGTCTGCCCGACCCTCAGGTCCGAATCGCTCTGGACCCCATTGGCCTCCGCAATGCGGTACCACATCCGCGAGTCGCCGTAGGCACCGCGCGCAATGCCCTGCAGCGTGTCGCCTTCGCGCACCGTGTAGCTGCCAGGGCTCGCTCCGGGGTAGTTGCCGTTGATCTGCTGGTAACCCCACTCGAAGTTGACCTGCGAATCAAACACCGGGTTGCGCTGGCCGTCCTTGGGCGTGATCTCGTTCAGCCCGACGCCGTAGCTGCCCAGCACTTCGCCGTTGGCCACCAGCTGCCGCAGCAGCTTGCCGCCCTGGTTCACCAGCAGCGCACGGCCGGCCACGTCGCTGTAGATCTCGCGGTTGTTCGCGCTGTTGCCTCCGTCGGTCACGCTCTTCAGGTGTCCGTTGGCGTCGTACTGCAGCGTCGACGTGGCGGTCTTGTTCTTCGGGTCCCTCACCGTCTGCGTCGCCTGCACGTAGCCGTCGAACGCCGCCAGCGCGTTGGTGTGCGTGTCCGTGCCTGCGCCGGGCACGTGCTGCCGGTACGTCAGCACGTTGCCCGCCGCGTCGTAGCTGTCCGCCGCGAGGTAGTCCGTCCCGTACTTGAATCCCCCATCGTTGCCGTGCACGTTCTGCATCAGCAGCTTGCCCGTCGCGTCGTACCAGCTGACCCTGCGCTCCAGACCGATCGTCTTGCCCGCGGCCACGTCCTCGTTCAACTTCTCGACATACCCGGTCGGCACCTTGCCCGTTGATCCGGTGACCAACGCACGCCCGGCGCCGTCGTACTTGCGCAGGTCCACCTGCGTGCCATCCCGAACCACGCTTTGCAGCCGGCCCAGGTTGTCGTACTCGTACTCTTCCGTGACCATGCCCTGGACGCGGTCGTACATGATCGGCGTCTGCGACTCGTAGCTGTACTCGCCGCTGTCGTTGGAGACGGTGATGGTCACCGTCTGCCCTCCGCTCATCACCACCTTGTTGCCCCAGAAACTGTCGCTCTTGCGCGTGCCGTCCAGGTTGTACTCGATGGTGTGCGTCACGACGCCTTTGTCCTCGTCGTACTCCTGCACCACCCGCTGCCGGTTCATCGCGTCGTACTCGAAGTGCCGGGCGCTGTTGTGCACCACTTCCTTGCCTGTGGCCGGGTCCAGCACGCTCAGCTGCGTCGTGATGGTCTCCCGGTTGCCGTTCAGATCGTAGCCGATGCCGATGCGCAGCCGACCATCGCTCGCATGTCTCAGCCGGCCCAGCACGTCATACGCCAGGTGGTTGTCCTGCAGCAGCAGCTTGGTTGCCCCCACCGTCTGCTCCGTGCGTTCAGCCACCCGGTTGCCCGCCGCGTCGTACTTGTAGCTGGTGGTACGCCCAACGGCTGCGTCGTTGATCTGCAGCAACTGGCCTGCGCCGTCGTAGCGGTACGTCTGGTTCTGGCTCGCCACGGCTTGGCCGTTGACGACGTGCGTCCCGCTGACCGTGCTCATGCTCTGCAGCAGCTTGGCGTTGTCGTACTCGTACTTCACCGTCACGCCGCTCAGGTCCGTGTGGCTCTGCACACGCCCGAACGCGTCCGTCACCCACTGCTGCTGCTTGCCGTTGGCGTCGGTCTCGCTGGTCTTGTGGCCGTGCTCGTTGTACGCATACCGCGTGCTCCTCGACAGAGGATCTCGCACTTCCACCACGTGGCCGGCCGCGTCGTAGTTGTACCGGGTGGTCTCGTCCCCATTGCCCGGCTCGCCAGGCTTCCAGCCAGGCTGGGTGTGGTCGACGTCGCCGTTGGTGCGGGTCCTCAGCCGCCCGACCTCATCGTAGGTGTAGGTCTCGGCGACCCTCCTCTTCACCGGCGCGACCACGTCGAGCTTCCACCACTCGGCGTCGTTCTGCTTGACGCTGTAGACGTTGACCTCGCCGTGTTCGACCTGCAGAAGCCGGCCCATCTTGTCGTAGCGGTAGTCCGTGGTGCGGCCGATGCGCCGGGCTTCCGCCTTGGCCGCGTCCTCTCCCGGCTGCTGCGCCTGGTTGCCCACAGCGTCGGTGCTCCGCACCTTCTGGCCGAAGGCGTCGTAGCGGAACGTCACCCGGCCCCCGTCCGCGTGCAACTCCTGCACGAGGTTGCCGGCCCGGTCGTGGTACTGGCGGTTGATGTAGCCCTCGGCGTCACGGATGCCCACTTGCCGGCCCATCACGTCGTAGTACAGGCGCGTGGTCGCCTTGGCGCCGCCGCTGGATTCATCCGCCGGACGGACCTGCTCCACGAGCTGGTTGTCCCAGTTCCACTTGTAGGTGGTCTTCCACTGCGCGTTGCGGGGATCGGTGGTCTCCACCACGTTGCCCCAGCGGTCGAGCTTCTGCTCGATCTTGGGCCTCAGCACGTAGTCTCCCGGCGCTGCGCCGCCCTGCGCGGTGGCACTCAGGCTCAGGCGGTCGTCGCTGATGGCGCTGGCGTGCGTGGCGGTGGTCAACTGGCTCAGGTACTGCGCCAGCGTCGCCGCGTGGCCCGGCACGTACGGCGGCGTGGTGACCTCCACGCTCGGCGCCGGGCGCGTGGACGTTGCCGCCGCGAAGTTGACGACGCCCGAGCCGATCGCCGTGACCTTGCCCGCCTCGTCCGTGTAGGTGATGCGGAACTCGTACGACGCAGCCTGCGTGACGTAGTTGAAGCTCACGCCATCGTTGGCACCGCTGCGCGTGGCAGCGATTTCCGACCACGTCGTCTCGTTCACGGCGCGTGTTTCTACTAATGCCGTGCCGGAGGCCGGCGCGGTCCAGCTGACGCTGCGTGGCGTGGCGGCAAAGCCGCTGATGACGGCAGGCGCGGCATCCACGTCCAGCGTGGGCTTCTGTGTACCGGCCACCGGAGCCGGCACATTGAAGTTGCCCGCGCCGCTGGCCATCAGCACGGTGTCCCCGCCGTCGCCGCTGCGGTATTGCACGCGGAATTCGTACGGACCCTGCGGCAGATTCAGCGCGCCGATGTCCACGCCGTGCTGCGCGCCATAGCCGCCGACCGGGGCCGTCTTCCATTCCGTGGTGTTGATCGCGCGGTACTCGAAAGTGGCCGTACCGGCGACGGCCGCGGTCCAGCGCACCTGCGTCGTGCCAGCGGGTACCGTGAAGCCAGCTACCGCGGAAGCGGCACTGGCCACTTGCGGGTGGGGCTGCGCGGCATAGACCAGGCCGCCCACGGTGACGCCCACACGGGCCGCGGCGCTGACGCCGCTGGCGTTGGTATAGACGACGCTGTACTCGTGGTCGCCAGCGTCCAGCACGCCGATGGCAATGCTGTCGCGCCCCGACGCGCTGCTGACCGGGCCCACGGACACCCAGTCGTCGGCGCTGTCCTTCTTGCGGCGCTTCACGTCGGCCGTGCCGCTGCCCGAAGTCCAACTCAACACCCCGTTAAGGATGTCGAAGTCGCCAATCGGGGAGGCAACGACCTCGCGGGATGCACTGCCGGCCGTGCCGGTAACCCGGCCGAAACCGAGGGCTAGCACCCGGCGCTGGCCGTCCACCGTCTCCCCATAACTGATCCGGAAGTCGACGGTGCCGACCATGCCCGCGATGCGCACTCCGGGCTTGCCGTCGGCACCGATGGTGATCCAGTGCGTGACGTCGATCCAGTCCGAGATGGTCGGCTCGTAGTACTCGGCCTTCACCGTGCCGGCGCTATTGGGTGCCGGATCCCAGCTCAGGCGCATCGAATCGGCCTGGATGCCGGTGACGTTGCCCAGCACGCGGTTATCGAGTGAGACGGCCTGCGGCACCGAGACCGTACCACTGCCAATCGCGAGCACCAGGCCCGTGGTGGGATGCGTGTACTTCACGCGCCAGTCGTGGTTGCCGGCCCCGAGCGAGGAGAGCTCGATGCGATCATGGCCGGCTTCGGTGTGCGCGCTGACGGTGATGCCTGCGCTGGACCAGTTGGCGCCGACGCGCCGCTCGAAGACCACGACGCTGTTTGCAGGTGCAGATGCCGGGCGGGCCCAGATCAGACGACCGGCCCGCATCACCGGCTGGCTGACCGTCGAGGTGATCGGCGTCAACACCGGTGGCGACATCACCCCGACGCTGAAGGTACCGGTGCCCAGCGCCTTCAGCTCGTCCGGGTCTTTCGAGACGTCCGTGTACGTCACGCGATAGCGGTAGGTGACGTTCTCCAGGCCGGCGACATCGATCCCGCGGCGGATGCCACCGAGGTCGAGCACAGCCCGCGGCGCCCAGTCCCCGGTATTGGCGTCGAAGTACTCGAACAGCTCGGTGAAGCCGGCGAGGGCCGCGGGGCGGTCCCAGCTCAGGCGGGTGCGGTCGCCTTGGAAACCGCCAACATTCGTCGCGGCGTCTGGGAGGACCTGCGCCGCCTGCGGCAGCAGCGTGCCCATCGCCATCGCCGTGACCAGGTTGTTGCTGTCGGTGTAGACGATGCGGAACTCGTGCGCGACGTTGCTCAAGGCGGCGAGATCGGCACTCGTTCCGCCGCTCAATCCGCGCTCGATCCAGACGCTGTCGCCGGCTCGCTTCGTGTAGACCCGAGCCGTGCCGGCCACGGTCGGCGCGGTCCAACGCAAGCTCGTTCCCAGCGTGTTGACCCCTTCGACTTCGCCACGGACGGTGTCCGATACCACCGGCGAGCCGCTGGTCGAGCCGGTGAAAGTGCCGCTGGCCAGCCCGACGACCGCACCGTCCACCGTGTACTCGATGCGGAACTGGTAGTTGCCGGCGTAGCCTCGCACCGAGGCCGAGTGTTTGCCGCCGGCAATCGCATCGACGGAGCGTGACTCGAGGAAAGCGCCCGCGCTGCTGTAGATCTTGAACGTGGCCGTCGCGGCGGTCGCGCCTGTCACCGTCGACTGGGGCCACTCGAGCGTGGTGCCATTCGCCGGAGCCATGACCGGACCGATGTCGGATTTCGACGTCACAGGCAGCAATGGTGCGCTCGGCACGATCAGCGTGCCGCTGCCGAAGGCCACCTCGCCGCCGCTGCTGCTGTAGACGACGCGCCAGGCCCAGGAACCGCCGCCGCTCAGCTTCGTCAGGTCGAAGTTGTCGCTGGGCGCCTCGGTGCTGGACCAGTTGCCGCCGCTGGACGAACGCCAGTAGAAGATCGCCGCGCCGCCGGCGGCAGGGCGGTTCCAGACCAGCTTGCCGGACTCGATGCGGTAGCCGCTGACATCGGAGGCGGTCACCTGATGGTTGGAAGTCGAGGCCGCCGTGGCATTGAAGCTGCCACTGCCGAAGCCGACGTCATAGCCGCCCGAGACGTAGCGGACGCGGAAGTTGACCGGCTGACCGTAGATGTTCTGGATGTTGACCGTCGGGTTGCTGGCCGTGCCGCCGACGGTCTGACCCTGTTGCCAGCCGCCGCCGGTGTTGTATTCGAATACCGGCATGCCGCCGATCGCTGGTGGCGTCCAGGACAGCGTCGTCTGGGCAAGGTTGAAGGTGCCGACGAGGCTGAGCGATGTGCTGACGACACTTGGCGCAGCGTGGATCCGTACCTGCGGGCGTGCCGCCGCGATAACGTGATTACCTGGCTGCCTGCGGTAGATGATCCGGAACTCGTAGTCGCCAGGGCCAATGGACGAAACGTCGATGTACTGCCTCGCCCCGTTGTCGCGGCTCTTGACCGGATAGTTTGTGTGATGGGTTGTCCAGGTGCTGACGTTCGTTAGCCGGTATTCGACGCCCACTGTCGTGTTGGGCCAGGCAGAGAGATTCGCCGGGGGCGCCCAGCTCAGCTCGCCAAGGCCCGAGAGGATGCTGCCGCCGAAGAACGAATTCGTCTGCTCGGTGACCAGCGGTGCGCTGGTGCTGCCCTTGAACTCGATCGATCCTTGGACGAACCCGCTCTCGTTGTCGTAGTAGATGCGGAACGGGTACTTGGAACCGTTGGCGTATTGCGCGAAGGTGCAGCTGCCCTGGGTACCGCTTTCGTTGGGGTTCACGCTCGCGGGTAGCGTCGTGACGTTCACCCACGTGTTGCCGTCCCAGTACTCCACCACCGGACTGCCCGTGGGCATCTTGTTCCACACCAGCTTGGGTCCCGCCGCTCCCGTAACGCCAGTGATATTCCCGCCGCTTTGCTGCGTCACCGTCGGTGCGCTCGCAGTGAAGCTGCCGACGGCCAGGTGGGTCGTGCGCCCACCGCTGCTGTACGCAACCCGCACCTCCCAAGCCCCCGAATCGAGGCGACTGATGTCGGCCGAGCGTTGATCGGACGACAGCGTGAGCAGATCGCTCCAGGTCGACGTGTTGACTCGGCGTACGCGCACTTCCGGCGTTCCGCTGGCGCCGCTGGGCAAGGTCCAACTCACCTTGGTGCGGTCGAGCGCCGCGAAGTCGACCCTGCCACCCCAGTTGCTGCCCAGGCTGGCCGTCGCCGCCGTCGTCGTCAGCCGACCCGTGCCCAACGCGGTGACCGCGCTGCCGTCCATGTAGACGATGCGGTATTCGTATGTCGCCGAGATGTTCGACAGGCTGGCGATATCGACGCTCGAGCCGTTTGGAGTCTCTCCCGGGGTCCAGCCGCCGCCGCTCACATTGCGATAGAAGAACTTCGCCGAGCCGGTGTGGCCAGTGGACGTCCAGGACAGCGTGGTCGCCGACGCGTTCATGCCGCTGACGTTGGCGCTCGCATTGGTCGTGGGTGGTGTCCACGCGCCGCCACCGGTGATCGTGCCCATCGCCATGGACGTGACGAGGCCGCCGCTGGAGTAGGTGATGCGGAACTCGCCGTTGAGCGCACCGTACTTCGTCAGATCGACCGCGTCATACGACGAGCCGACGGTCTGGCCGAAGATCAGGCTGCCGGGCGGCACCGCCGCGAAAGCATTCGTGCCCTCCCGGTACTCGACCTTCAGCGTGCCGGCCTTCTTGATCCACTTGAACTGCCCCGTTGTCGCGGTCGACAGCCCCTGCAGCTTGGAATCGCCCTGGCTCGGGACCGGCGCGGTGGTCGTGGTGTCCATGCGGCCCGTATCCAACGCGACCAGCGTGGTGTCGGGCAGCTCATAGAAGATGCGGTAGTCGAACGCGCCATTCAAACCCGTGAGATCGACGCTGTGCTTGTCGTTGAACGGCTTGACCTCGATCGGGGTCCAAGCGCCATTGTTGTTCACCGCGCGGTAGGCGAACTTTGCGGTGCCGGTGGCGTTCGGCGTCCAGCTCATGCGTCCGGGACTCTGCGTGAGCCCCTGGATGTCGGCGCGGTCGACGCTGCCGAGCTTGCCCGGCACCGGAACGACGAAGGTGCCGGTCGAGAAGGCCGTCGCCACGGCATCGGTGCCTGCACCTTCGGTGTAGGTGACCTCGTAGACGTAGCCGCCCGGCGTGTCTGTGAACGGTGCAATGAAGTCGCGGTTGCCGTCCTGCTGTACCGCAATACCCGCGGACCAGGCCCCGCCCGAAGCAGGGCGGTACCGAGCGATCCCGGCACCCGCTGGCCTGTCCCAGCTCCAGCGGGTGGCCGTGACTTCCAGGTTCTTCAGGACAGCTCCATCGGTCGCGCTGAGCTGCGGCAGCGGCCGGTTGACCACCAACTCGCCGGTCGCCAAGGCGCCGATGACACCGCTGGACGAGTAACTGATGCGGTAGTCGTAGGTGCCGTTCAGCGTGGCGATCGACACACTGCGCTTGCCGTCGACCGGATTGCCCGGCAGCAGGTCGGTGCGCCAGTTGGACTCAGTGCTCAGCTTGTACTGGAACACCGGCGTGCCGGCAGCCGGCAGGTCGGTCCAGCTCAACTGCGAGGTGCTCGGCTGGTGAACCGCGATGCCGACATTCGCCGGATTCACCATGCCCATGGGCGGCAAGGTCAACGTGCCGCGCATGAGGCGGGTGATGCTGCCGCCACTGGTGTACGTCACCAGCACGTCCAAGGTGCTGGCGTCGCTGTCGCTGAGGTCCACGCCTTGCAGGGTGCCCTCGGTGAAGATGGCCGAAGACCGGACGGGATGCCACGTGCCGTCCCCCGGCACCGTGCGGACCTGGATGGTCACTTCCCCGTCAGCCTTGGTCCACGTGATGCGACCGGGTCCGGTGGCAAAGCCGGTGATCTGGCTGCCGCTGGTGTTCTCCAGCACCGGCTGGGGCGAGCTGACATTGACCTTGCCGCGCTCCATCGCCGCGATGACTCCCTTGGCATCGGTGTACGTCAGGCGCCATTCGAACTCACCATTGCGCCCGGCGATGTCGACCCCCTTGCGGCCGCCGGGCAAGTCCTTGATCTCCAGTTCGGTCCAGTCTTCGCTCGTGTTCGCAGTGCGCCCCACCAGCTTCGCCGTGCCACTCCGGCCGTCCCAGCTGAGCCACAGGCGATCGGCCTGGATGCCGGTGATGCGCGAGTCGATGGCGAAGGTGCTCGCCTGTGCGGCCGTGGGCGTGGGCGGCAATTCGACGGTGGCCGCCCCGAGCGCGAACACGATGCCGTTGGCGTCCAGGTGCTGAACGATGTATTCGAAGGTCTGGAACGTGGCGTTCGTGGCCGGCAATGCCACGCTGTACACCCCGTTGGCCAGCGTGACGCCGCTGACCTGTCGATAGCTGGCCCCGTCACGAACGTACAGCCTGCTCGTCGTACCGGCCGGACCCGCATTCCACTGCAGGCGACCGGTAGACAGGGCGAGTCCCGCCACCTTCGCATCTGCGGCAAAGATCCCAGGGGAGGCGCCCCCCAGAACGGCGCTGCCGCCGCCACCCGCCAGGATCACGCCATTGCGGCTGTACGTGACCCGGAACGAGATGGTCCCAGACAGACCGGCGGGCAGGGTCGCGCGGTCGGTGTTTCCGTTGGAACTCGCGCCGAAGCTGTGCCACGCCTGCGTCGGGTCTGCCGCGTCCCGGTATTGCAGAAGCGCCGTGTTGGGCGCGGCGAATGGCGGCCGCCTCCACTCCAGGCCGCCATCCTTCCACGCAAACTCCGCAATGACGTGGCTGATTGAATGATCGAGCACAGCAGGGCCGCTGGCGGGATCCGGATAGATCTTGACGAACCGCGAGTCGAAGGCCACCAGCGCATCGCCGTTCACGTAGCTGATGCGCAGTTCGTACTCACCGGGCGGGATCGCGGCCAGTTGCAGCTTCGCCTTGCCGCCGCTGGTGGTAGGAGTGAAGTTGGCATCCCACGTGTGCATGCCGGCATGCCGGATCTCGACATGCACCGCCGCGCCGGCCACGGCATTCCAGCTGATTTCCTGACCGGAGACCTGGATGCCGCTGATGCCGGGCACGCTCGTGTTCGACAAGGTCGGCGGCTGCGAGATGCCGGCGCCGTTCGCGTGGATCGTGAGGTTACCTGCACCGATCGTCACCGTGGCGCCGCCGACCTCTTCCGACGTGATCCGGAACTCGTAGCGGCCGGGGAGCACTCCGCTGATGTCGACGCTGCCGGTGGTGCCGTTGCGAACAGTCTGTGCCGACAACCAGGGCCCGTCACCCGGCTGCCCGTCGGCCGCGCGCAAGCGGTATTCGATCTGCGAGTTGTTGCCGGTGTTGGCCCAGCTCAGGGTCGTTCCCGTCGCATCGATCGCAAAGCCGGAAGAGAGCAGGGTAACGCGGTTGGTCACCGTGGCGTCGGGTGCCGCCTGGAAGATGGGATCGGCCAGAGAGACGGTCAGCAGCCCAAGCGCCGTGCGCGCACCGTTGGCGGCATAGCTGACCCGAAACTCGTATTCGCCACCCGGCATGTCGCCAATGCTCAGGCTGGCGCGGTTGCCTGCGATGGTGATGTCGCTGCGCGACTGCCAGTCGCTTTCGCTGACCAGCCGCCATTCGAACGTGGGCGTGCCTGCGATCGGCATCCCCTCGATTTGCGTGTCCCAGGACACGGTGGTTGCAGAGACCTCGATGCCGGTGACGTTAGGCCACCCGCTCGGCTGCTGTTCCGCCTGTGCCGGCCTGACCTGGAAAGTTCCGGTGGCGTGCGCGTTGGGAACGGCATGGCCCGACGGTGTCCACAGCAATTCGAACTCGTAGTCACCGCGACCCAGGATCTTCGTATCGAAGCCATCGAAGCTGGCCGAGATGCCGGAGACCGACGCCGGATGCCATTGGCCCGAGCCCACCTCGCGGTAATTCAGCAACTGGGTGGTTCCTGAAGGCGGTTTCTGCCAGGCCAACACGCCCTCTGCGGCGCCGCCCTGATCGAAACCGATCGGAACGTTGATGGCCAGCAGCGTCGGTGCATCGGTGATCAGGATGCGGCCGGTGGATCCGGCCTCCGGCCGCAAGAGCCCCGTCACGGGGTCCAGGCGGTCGTAGAACACCCGGTAGTCGAAGGTGCTGGTGCCCAGTTGGGTCAACTCATATCGAATGACCGAGCCGAAGCGAATGCCATTCTGCGGGGTCCAGCCGCCGCCGGTCGCAGGCTGTGTTTCCAAGCGGATGGCCGTGGTCGGATCTGCCGGAACGGCGACCTCCACGCTGTAGCGCTTGCTGCCGATAGGGCGGTCGAGCACCTTGCGATAGGTGCCATCCACGTCCTTCTTCCAGACGACGAAGTTGTGCACCTCGAGCAGCGATTCAGGGCGGTCCGACCAGAGCATCTTCACACCCTTGGCCGCTTCCTCGGCACTGAACACCTGCTCCCGGGAAAGGGACTTCTCCTCCCAGGAGTCTGAGTAGGGTTCGAAGCAATTCGCTCTGTAGAACAGCTCTACCTTGACGTCGCCGGCGCCCAACGATTCAAGGGCGTCCCAGGTCAGAGTCGCCTCATTGGCACCTTCAAACCGGTAGTTGTCGTTGTGCGTGTTGTAGTACGACCGAGTCTGAGAGACGATCCCAGTCGCCCCAGCCTGCACGCGCATCACGACACCGCCCTGAGTTTCGCTGCGCTCCGGCTGGGTCTGCATCACCATCCGGCCCAGCGCGTCGTACTGCTTCAAGGTGTAGCGCAGCTTTTGCGTGGCCAGCACGTCGGCCTTCACGGCTGCCGCGCTGGCATAGGACATCAGGTCGGCACCGCGCTCGGTTTCGTCGAAGTCTGCGCCGCGGGAGCGGACCTCCGCCGTGTTGCGGCCGAGAACGTCGTAGAACATCACCCGCGTGACGCCATCGCCACTGTTGGTGCGCCACAGCCGGCCGGCATTGTCGTACTCGAAGAACTCGATGACGTTGCCGTTGACCTTGCGCTCCCGCACTTCGCCGAATGCGTTGTAGCTGAGGTCGGTGCGGGTTTCACCGCCACCAGCGGTGCCGAGCACGTTGGACGATGACGGTTCGCGCGTGGTCACCAGCCGGCCCAGGCGGTCGTACTCGAACTCCTGGTAAATGGTGCCGAGCGCGCGGTCGAGGTCGGTGAAGCTCTCCTCGGTCCTCGCCACCTGGCCATTCGCCGCGTACGCGCTGTGGCGCGTATGGCCTTCAGCGTCCATGGTGGACAGCGCATGACCCATCAGGTCGTACTGCGCAAGCGTGTGCCGGTCCCTGTTGGGCTGCAGCGCGCCAACCGTGAAGCCCAGTTCAGTGGCTTCAGCCGCGCCGCTGGCGTAGTCGGTCTTGACGGTCACGTTGCCGTACTCGTCACGGAGAAAGACGCTCAGAGGCATCAGGCTGCCGTCGACTCCCTGGGCCGCCGGCGACACCACCGCCGTCACGCGGCCGAGCGCGTCGTAGTAGCTGAAGGTCGTTCCGCCGTCCGCCGCCTTCGTGCGCGTGAGGTTGCCGACAGCGTCATAGCCATACTCGGTGACGACGTCGGCTGCGCCAGGCAGGGTTCCACTGCCGGGAATGGCATCGGCATTGGCGACAAAGCCGGCGCCAACGCGGGTCTCGCTGGTCTTGCGGTTCAGCTGGTCGTAGGTCCAGAGAGTCTCGCGATCCTCCGCACTGGACACCGGCAGGCCATGGCCGTCCAGGTTCCAGCCGCCGGCATCCAGCGCACGCGCGTACTCCTTGCTCGACAGCATGTTGCCCGCACTGTCGTAACGGCGCACGGTGAGGTGACCGAGCGCGTCGACCTGGGACTTCTGGCGCCCCAGTTGGTCGAAGTAGAAGAAGGTGTCGACCACCGTGGTCTCGCCCAGGTCCGATACGCGGGTCTTCACCACCTTGCCGAAGGCGTTGTAGGTGTTCACGGTCTTCTTCTTGCCCGGACCGCCCAGCAGCGTGACGCCATCGAAGTTGTAGACCTCCGGCTCGATGGTCTCTCGCACGCGGCCGAGCTGGTCGTACCACGTCGTCAGCGTGCGATCGAGCGCATGGTCCAGCGGGGCCACGGCGCTGCCGATGGCCGCGACGACTTCGGCACTCGCCATGCGCGCCACGGCGGCTGCCGTGGTACTGGTCGGCAGGTCGGTCGGCTTGGCGTACCGGATCAGCGTTTCCGCTTCGCCGAAGACATTTCGCTCATAGCCGGTGACGTGGCCCAGTGCATCGACTTCATAGCGGAGCCGGCCCGCAAGGTCATAAGCCTTGTAGAAGGTGTTGCCCGCCACGTCGACGTTGGCGACGGCATTGCCGAGCGTGTCGTAGAAGGTTTGGGTGGTCAGTGCCCGGGCTTCGGTCTCCCGATGGACCATCACCGCTGGGTACGTGACCTTCACCTGGCGGCCACGGGCGTCGTACTCGTACGACGTGGCGCGCTGCCGGATTTCACCTTCCGCCTCGGTCCGGCGCGTCAGGTTGCCCAGGGCGTCGTACTCCAGGAAGGTCTTCAGTGCGACCGTGCGGCTCGTTCCCGCCACCAGCTTGCCGTTCGCATCGGCGCTCGCCGACGTCAACTGCACCTCCGGCGCAGTCTCCCGCACGAGCCGGCCCGCCGCGTCGTATTCGTAGCGCCAGACACTGCCCTTCTTGTTCGTGAAGGTCTTGCTGTTGCTCCGCGTGTCGTAGGTGTATGACTCTGTCTGGTTCAGGGCATCGGTGTGCGCCAACAGGCGGCCGGCATGGTCGTACTGGTAGATATCGACCTGATCGGCGGCAGCGTTCTTCACCACGTTTTGCGGATCGTCCCCGACGGTCAGCGTCGCGGCGAAGCGCGTCGTCGTGCGGCGGTTCACCGCATCGTCGTAGGTCCAGCGGGTGACGTAATTGAGCGCATCCACCATGTAGTTGCGCCGGCCCGCGCCGTCATACGTGTAGCGCGTGACACGGTCTTGCGGATGGCTGCCGACCTGGCTGGGCGCGGTTCCGGGGGTGACGGTGTTGAAGTACCGGGTACTGGCGAGGAGATTGCCGTCCTTGTCGTACTCGCTCTTCGTGACGGCGCCCATGGGATCGGAGCGCCAGACTTCGCGGTTGGCGCTGTCATAGCCGAAGACGCTCACGCGATCGGCGCTCGCCAGCTTCGACACCTGCGAGGGCAGCTTGCCCGCGTCCAGCTTGCTCGCGTACTCGGTCAGGCGGCTCAAGTTGCCGTTGTCGTCGTACTCGCGCAGCGTCACCGCGCCCGTCGCATCAGCCTGATAGGTCAGCCGGTTCAGCGCGTCGTACTGGTTGCGCAGGCGCTGGTCACTGCCAGAGCTGGCGACGACCGGCGGATCGCCGCTGGTCCAGGCGGCCAGGTCGATGGCCTTGGCGTAGGCGATGCGCTCCTCGACGTTGCCGTTGTCGTCGTACCTGTACTCGACGACGGCACCTGTGCCGTCGACGGTGTAGCGCAGGCGGCCGTCGCGGTCGTATCGGCGCGCGTCGACAGCATCCTTTCCAGGAGTGCGGACGACATTCGGCTCGATGTCGCTGACGCTCGCTTCGAGCGGCAGGCCGGCCAGGCTGATCTCCTTCGCATACCGCGTGACGCGCGTGACGCGGTCGTTCTTGTCGTACTCGTGGCGCGTGACGCCGCCGACCCCGTCGACGGTCAGCAGCAGGCGACCTTCGGCGTCGTAGACATAGCGCGTCACCGCACCCGTCGGCTCGGTGCGCGCGCGCACGTTGCCCTGGTGGTCGTAGGTGTAGCTGGTCTTCAGCTTCAAGCCGTCCGGGTCCACCAGTTCTTCGGTGCGGCGGCCCAGGGCGTCGTACTGGTACCGGGTGACCTTGCCGCCGGGACTGGTCACCGTCAGCACGTTGCCGGCGGCATCGTGCACGTACTGCGTGACGAGGTTGAGGTTCTCCGGCCCGGTGCCGTGGTCCACCGTCTGCGTCATCACCCGGCCACCGAGTTCGTACTCGGTGAGCGTGACGATGCCTTCAGGGTCGGTGACCTTGCACTGGCGCCCGCTGGCGTCGTATTCGTACTTGGTGAGCAACTTCAGCCCGTCCGGGTCGAGTTCGCGCTCCATGACCCGGTTGGCGTCGTCGTAGCGGTACGTCACGCGGACGCCATTGCCGTCGGTCGTCTCCACCAGGCGGCCGCGCTCGAACGTGTGGCTGGTACTCGCGCTCGCGATCGGGGCGATGGTGTCGGTCAGGTTACCGTCGCGGTCGTAGACGTAGCTGGTGGTGTGGCGTTCACCATCCGTGATGCTGAGGACCTGGCCGTGGCGGTTGTGCACCGTCGTGACCTTGATGCCTTCCGGCGTCTTCATCTCGACGCTGCGGCTGGCCGTGTTGTGCGTGAACTCGGTGACCTGGTCCAGCGCGTCGTACTGCTTCAGGACGCGATCGAAGGCGTCGTAGGTCGACCTGCGGGCCTGCCCGAGACGGTCCGTCACCATGACGACGCGCCCGAGCTTGTCGTAGTCGGTCTTGCTGAACTTGCCGGTGTTGTGGTCGTGCACGTAAGTACGGCGGCCGAAGGCGTCGTACTGATACTGCGTATCGATGCGCAGCCCCGCGGCATCGGCCGTCTGGCGCAGGACGAGGCCACGGCGATCGAAGGCCGACTCGTCGTGGCGCACGCGGCCGCTGCCGTCGTCGAGATCGGTCCAGCGATCGGTCTCCTGGCCGAAAGCGTTGTAGTCGAACCGGGTGACCGAGCTTCGACCACCCTTCAAGGACACGGTGGCCGAATCGACCAGGCCGGACAGCTCGTAGGCATAGCTGGTTTGGTCGTCCTTGGCCGCATTGGCGATCTTGGCGACCTCTGCCGCGATCGTGGTCAGGCGGGCCTTCAGGTTCCCCACCGTGCCGGCGCCGACGCGCGTGCCGTAGCGCAGCGTCGCCGCCAGCTGGCCCAGGTCGTTGTAGCGCCGCTCTTCCACCTCCCCCATGGCGTTGACGGTGAAGGTGAGCTGGCTGTCTTCGTTGTAGAAGAACAGCGTCGCCAGCCCGTTTCGATCCGTCGTGCTGATGCGCCGTCCGGCCTTGTCGTAAGCGTGCTTGCTGCCGTACTGCTCGAAGATCGCGGCCACTTCGGCGTCGCTCTGGCCCGCGGTCAGCCGCCACGCTTCGGTTGCCGCGAGTTCGGCGACGAGCCGTCCCTGCACGTCGTAGCGTGCGTTGAGGGCCCGCTCTTCGGTCCCCTGGCCGAAACCGCGCGTCGTGCGCACCAGGTTGCCGACCGCGTCGTAGTCGAACTTGGTGACCGTGCCGTCTGGGTCGGTCTTCAGCGTGAGGCGGCGGAACTCGTCGTATTCCCAGGTCGTTACCTGCTGTTCCTTCACCACACCGGCGGGTGGGGTCGCGTTGGCCCAGTTCCAGTGCGACTTCAGCCCCGCGACGGTCGAGGTCGTCGTGACAACGGCGGTCAGCGCCGGGTGGTAGCGCACCTGTCGCTTGACATTGCCGTTCTTGTCGTACTCGAACTCGGTCAGGTAGTTCGCGGCGTCGACCTCGGCGAGGACCTGGCCCTTGTTGTCGTGGAAGGCGTAGGTCGAGTCACTCGGCGGCGGCGTCTGGCCGAGCGAGGTGATCAGCTCAGCCAGCGTGCCGGCGGCACGCTGAGCCTCTCCCGTCCTTCCGGTATAGCGCACTGTCAGGTTGCGGCGGCCAGCGACGCTGTACCGGTACTCGACCAGGTAGCCTTCGGCATCGAGCTCGGCGCGCAACAGGCCTTCGCGATCGTAGAAGCGGCGGCTCGTGCGGTCGCGGGCCGTATCCGGCGTGGGCGCGATTGACTCCGGCGTCGGTTCGGTGCCGAGCCCGGCGGTGGAGATGGTTTCGAAGTACTGGGTGACTTTCACGACGCGCGAGGCACCGTCGTAGAAGGTCTCGGTCACCGCACCTTCGCCATTGACCGTCTTGACCAGACGGCCGCCCTTGTCGTAGGCGTTCCACTGGTACCGGTCCAGCGCGCTCGTGGCCGGACGCAACGTGCCCAGTGCCGGCGCGGTCGGCTTGCCGTTGCCGTCGACCAGTGCGGCCGTACTGACCGCCGTGGCGTAGGCGGTCGTGCGCGTGAGCAGGCCGCTGCGGTTGTAGACGTACTCGACGAGACTGCCATTGCCATCGATGTCCGCCACCTTGCGGCCGGCCTCGTCGTAGAGCATCCACTGGCGCACGCCGGTCGGATCGGTCGTCATCAGCAGGCGACCGTTGGCGTCGTAGGCGTACTTGCGTTCGCCCAGGCCTAGCGCGGCCGCGTCGTATTGCTGCACGGAAACCAAGCGGCCGGCCTTGTCGTAGACGCTGGTGCTGCGCAGCCCCGTCTGCGCGATGGTCTGCTCGACGGTGTTGCTGGCGTCGAGGTAGGTCGTCTTCGTCGTCGTCCCGTTCGGCTCGACCCGTGTGAGGACGCGGCCCAGGCCGTCGTAGGCGATCGACGTGACCCCGGCGGTCGGCGAGACCGTCTCCAACAGCTGGCCGGCCTGGTCGTAGACGTAGTGCGTCACCGACTCGTTGCCGTTGAGCAGCCCGTCCCCGGTGTTAGCGTCCGTGGCCGTGTAGGTGGTGGTCTTCTGCAGCTGGCCGCGGGCGTCGTAAACCATGTCGACGCGCTGGATGAGCTTGCGCCAATCACTGCTCGCGACATGACTGGCGACCTGCGACTCGGTCGGCACCCACGTCTGGTGGACGCTGTTGACCGGATACAGGTAGACGAGAGACGGGTGCGAGTGCAGGAAAGTTGCAACGCGCTGCCCCTGAGCGTCGTAGCGATGCTCGGTGATCCGGCCCTCGGGCGAAATCACGAATCGCAGCTGGTTGCGGCCGCCCGCATCGTAGATGTAGCGTGTCGTGAAGTGCGAGCCGTGAGGGGTCGAGGTCGTCGGGTTCGGTGCAGCGTAGAACGACTCGGTGACGACCTGGTTCAGCGAATTGAAGGTGCGCGAAACGGTGTTGCCCGCGGCATCACGCTGCGACAGCTGGTTTCCGCGCGAATCGTAGGTGAAGGTGGTGACGTTGTTCTGCCCATCGGTGATGGTGGAAACGTCGCCATTGGCGTTGTACTGGTAGCTGACGCTCTGCAGCACGCTGCCGCCGGCCATCGTCGACACGCCCTTGAGCTGGCCGCTCCCGAGGTCGTAGTCGTAGACCGTCTGGACACCCAGCGGATCGACGACCGTGGTCCGGCCCCCGCCAGCGGCGTACTGGTACTCGGTGAGCTTGTCGAAGGCATCGCGGACGAACTGCACACGGTCGTTGGCGTCGTACTGCACGCGCAGCACGACGTCGTTGTTCTGCTGGATGCTGGCAACGCGCTTGCTGTCGCCGTCGTAGGTGTAGGTCGTCTCGAAGATCTTGCCGTTACCGATCGAGTTGTCCTCTGGCGTCAGGTCGACCTTGACCTTCCACAGCCGGTTGTGGTCGTCGTACGTGTAGTGCACCCGCGTGAGCGTCTGCGTGCCGCCGGCGATCACCGTGCGCACCCCGCGCAGCTGGTTGCCGACGTAGTCGTAGAAGGTCTGCTCGCCGTTGGCGTCGGTGACGCTGATCAGCTGTCCGGCGGCGTCGTAGCCGTAAGTCAGCGTATTGCCTGAGCGGTCGAAGACCGTCATCAGGCGGCCGGTCGCCGTGTCGTAGGTCTCGCGCAGGCCGGTGGCGCCGTCGGTCCACGTCCAGCTGGTGGCCGTCGCAGCGATGCGATCGAAGGCGCCACCGCCGCTCTTGTTGACGTACAACTGGAGTCCGCCATCCCAGGTGTAGGTGGCCTGCGCCCCATCGCGGTCGGTGCGGACGAAGGTGCTCTGCGACGTATTGAGCGTGCCGCCGTTGAGCTTGAGCTGCTGCGCGTACACCCCGATCGACCAGTTGTCGCCGTTGTCATCGGTGAACTGGCCGCGGCTGTTGTAGGTGCGCAGCGACTCAACCGACAGGCCGCGACCGACGAGCATCTCGTCGCGCGTCTGCAGCACGAGGTTGCCGGTCGCGGCGTTGACATAGGCCATCTCGCCGTTGCGCCCGGTCGATGCCGAGCCACGAGACCCCTGCTGCCCGAGAACCGCCAGCGAGCTCGTGTTCAGGCCCAGCGCATTGCCGGTGACGATCGCAACCATGGATTCCTCCCCCTCCGACGCGGCCGGTGGCCGCGTGCCTGGTCAGTGTTGATTCATGCGGCTGCGCCCATGCGCGATGCCGCCCGATGACCAATACATCCGAAGATTTCGAGATTTGTTTAGCCGAAACGCCCCCTCGTTCAGGGGGTGGCCGCTCAATTCGTGCGCGCGAGCAGCAGCTCTGCCGCTTCGTCCATCGCCCGCACCAGGTCGGCATCGGCCTGCATGCGGGTCTGCACCTGGTCCACCAGTTGGTAGAAGCCGGCGTCGTTGATCAGCGCCTCGCCCAGTTCGGCGAGCAGCACCGATTCCAGGAACACGCGGAAGGCCTTGCGCCGCCGCTCGGGGTCGTCCGGATCGATCGCCTGCACGCGGCGGGCAATGACGGCGCCGAGGCTCACGGCCCCGCCGGCGGCCGACCGGGAGGATTGCCCGGCGGTGCGGCTGGCACCGCGCGGCGCCGGGTCACGCAACGCGTCGACCTGGCGCCGGATGATCTCGGCGATGCGCCCGGCGGAGTCGATTCGAGACATGGCGGCTGGAAACCCGTGCTCAGTGCGTGGACTGGCTGTGGTAGTTCGACAGCAGCACATGCGCGCCGTCGCCGGCCTCCGGCTCGGCGGCGCCGGCCAGTTCGACCGGCTGCAGCGCGGTGGGCGCGCCAGCCTGCGACTGCAGCAGGTCGTCGATGCCCGTGATCACCTTGCGCATGTCGGCATTCAGCGGCTCGTTGCTGCTGTTGCGCGCGATGCCAGCCGCGAAGGCCTCCTTCGCCTCGCTGAACCGGTCGCCGGCCAGTGCCGCGAAGGCCCGGACGAAGTGCGGCAGCGGATCGTCCGGCGGCAGCGCCAGCAGCGGCTGCCACGTCAATAACGCGATCGCGGCGCGGCCCGAGGTGAACTGCAGCAATCCCAGCTGGAAGCGAGCGATGTGAAGTTGCGGGGCCAGCAGCACGGCATTGGCGTAGGCGCCCTCGGCATCGCCGATGGCGCCGGCCTGGGCCAGCTCGGCCCCCAGCAGGAACTGCACCAGGGCGGATGCTGGGTCTTCGTCGGCCGCGGCACGCAGCAGGCGGATGGCCTCGTCGGTGTCGCCGGCGGCACTGACCTGCAGCGCGCGGTTCACGGCGGGCGGCAGGTCGGCGGGCAGGCTGGGGTTGATGCTCATGGGTTCACTCCTTCGATGTTCTCGGCCCTCGGCCGGTTCAGAAGCCGCGGCTGAATTTGGCGCGCCATTCGTTCAAGGCGCCATCAGGCCGCCGGCCCGTCGTCGTCCACCAGGCCCAGCAGCTCGACCATGCTGCCGCCCAGCGGCGCCGGCCGGTTCGCCAGCGTGCGGCGGGCCAGGCGGCGCAGCGCCGGCAGGTCGCGCGCCTCGCCGTCGATCACCGCCTGCGCGTAGCGTGGAGCCAGGCTCTTCGGATCCAGGCGCAGCGCGCGTTCGATGCTGGTGCGCGCCGCGTCGGTCTCGCCAGCCAGCGCCTGCACCACCGCCAGCGCGCCATGGCTCTCCGCAAAGTTGCGGTCGCGGGCCAGGGCCTCTTCGAAGGCGCGCCGCGCGCCGGCCACGTCACCGGCCGACAGCGCCGTCCAGCCCAGGCCGTGCCAGGTGCCCACGTGCTCGGGGATCGCGGCCAGCGCGCGTTCGAATGCATGCCGCGCCGCATCCCAGCGGCGTTCCAGCAGTTCGCAAAAACCCAGGGCCGACAGCGTGCGCCCATCACCCGGGTGACGGGCCAGCGCATGCCCCAGCAGCTCGCGCGCGGTGCGCACGTCGCGCTGCGCCAGTGCCGTCGAGGCCCGCGCGACCAAGGCCTCGGGGCACACGCCCTGCTGGCGCAGCGCCGCCTCGGCCCATTGGTGCGAGGCTACCGCATCCTCGTCGTCCAGCGCCATCAGGCTGGCTACGCCCAGCGCCTCCGGCGCCAGCGCGCCCTGTTCGATGCGCGGACGCGCCCACTGCAGCGCTTCATCCAGGTGGCCGGCCCGGTGCATCAGCCGCAGCCACAGGGCCTGGATGGCGGCCCTCGGCGCGCCAGCCAGATCCGGCCGATCCAGCCAGGGCCGCAGCGCTTCCGCGCCCTCGGCGTGGCGGCCTTCGCGCAGGTCGACATAGGCCAGGTCGTGCGCCACCGAGGCCTGCAGAGGCAAGGCCTGGGGCCCTGCGTCGCGCAGCCTGGCCAGCACGGCTCGGGCGTCGGCAAAGCGGTGCTGGGCCAGCAGCCAATGGGCTTCACGCCAGGCCCAGGTGTCGGCGTCCTGCTTCAGCGCCTGGCCATGCCGCAGGTGGAATTCCGCGCGATCGATGGCGCCGGCGCGCAGCGCGGTCTCGAAGGCATCGGCCAGCAGCACCAGGTTCTGCGGATCGTCCTGCAGGTAGCGTTCCAGCCGGTCCAGGCGGTCCAGCGGCCCGGGCGATGCTTGAGGAGTGGGAGCGTTCATGGGTTCCTCGGTGATGGCGGCAGGTGGGTGCTGCCGCTCAGAAGCTCAGGTCGCAGGCCTGGCCACCGGCCAGGACGCTGCGCAGTGATTCGAGCGCCTGCCTGTGCAGCTGCGACACGCGGCCGCGGGTGAGGTCCAGGCGCTCGGCGATGTCGGTGAAGCTGACGTCCTGCAGGTAGTGCCATTGCAGCACGCTTCGCTGGGGATTCGGCAATGCCGCCACCAGCTCGGCCATGCGGCGCTTCAATTGCGCCATTTCGACTTGGCGGTAGTGCTGCTCGGGCTCGGACGCCACGCCGGCCGCATCGCGGTCGATCATCCCGGTCTCTTCCAGCAGCATGCCCAGAGCCAGCCCGATGCCCACCTCGGCCAGGTAGGCAAACAGCTGCTGCTCGGCCGGCGGCTGCTGCGCGCCGCGCTGCACGGCCTCGGCGGCCGATTCCTTCGCGGCCTGCAGGCGTTCGCGCAGCAGCCGCTGGCGCACCGCCATCTGCTGCTGCCGCTCGGTGAGCCGCTCGAGCCCGCTCAGGATCGCCCCCTGCATGCGGCGCGACGCATAGGTGCGGAACTGCGCTTCTCCGCCGGGCTCGTAGCGGTCGACGCACTCGACCATGGCCAGCGATGCGAGCTGCAGGTAGTCGCCGAACTCGACGTCGTCATGGATCCGGCGGGCATAGCAGGTGGCGGCGATGATGCGTGCATAGGGCAGGTGCCGTTCGATCAGGGCCTGGCGCGCCTCGGGGTCGCCGTGCGAGCGGAGCCGGTGCCACAGCTCCCCTTCGCCTGCGTCCGGGTCGGCCGCCAGCACCGGCTCGTGCATGGGTTTGCCGCGCTCCTAGTGGAGGGAGCCGACCAAAGCCCGCAGGATCAGGCTCCAGCCGTCGACCAGGATGAACATCAGCAGCTTCAGCGGCAGCGCCACCGTCACCGGCGGCATCATCATCATGCCCAGCGCCATCAGGATCGAAGACACGATCAGGTCGATCAGCAGGAACGGCAGGAACACGACGAAGCCGATCTGGAACGCGGCGCGCAGCTCCGACAGCATGTACGCCGGGATCAGCTGCAGCAGGCCCACGTCGTCGACGGTTGCAGGCCGCTCGGCCTTGGACAGCTCGATCGTCAGCGCCAGGTCCTGTTCGCGCGTGTGCTTCAGCATGTGTCCGCGCAGCGGGCCGCTGGCCTGCTCGAAGGCCGCCTGGTGCGTGAGCTTGCCGTCCAGGTAGGGCTGCACCGCGTCGGTGTTCACCCGCTGCAGCACGGGCGACATCGTGAACAGCGTCAGGAACAGCGCCAGGCCGATCAGCACGGTGTTGGGCGGCGTCTCCGGCATGCCGATCGCCTGCCGCAGGATCGACAGCACGATGATGATGCGCAGGAACGAGGTGAGGCATACCAGCACCGAGGGCAGCAGCGCCAGCAACGTGAGGCCGACGACCACGCGCAGGGCCAGCGCAGTTTCCGCGCCCGTGCCCGGCGGCAGGCGCAGGTCGACCCCGACGCCCTGCCCGGCGGCCTGCGCGGCGAAGGCGCAGCACGAGGACAGCACGCCCAGCACGCCCAGCAGGACCAGCCGCCACCCGCCCCGGCGTGTTGGCACGAGGCTGCTCATGGCGCACCACCTTGCGGCGGCGCGGGCCGGCGGTCCAGCACCACCGGTGCCGCCTGCCCGGCCACGCCCAGCAGCACCTCGCCTCCCGACCAGCGCACGACATAAATCCGATGGTGAGCGTCCAGGCGACGCGCGCACAGCACGTCGAGACCATCGCCGGCGGGCGCGGCGCCGCCGCGTCCACCGCCGAGGCTCCAGCGCCCACCGCGCCGGGCGGCCAGGCCGCGCGGGCCGAAGCACCAGGCCGCGGCCGCCGCGGCCAGCAGCACGAGCAGCAGCACCACGCCGCCGGCGGGAAACCACGGGGCGCTGTCGGCCTGAGGTGCGTGCCACGGCGGCACGGCGGCGCTGGCCGCTGTGCGCGGCGCGCTGGCGGTGGCAGTCGTCACGGCTTCAGCGGCAGCGGCAGCTCGGTGATGCGCACCGCGAACTGGTCCTCGACCGCCACCAGCTGGCCGCGGGCCACGACGCGCCCTTCCAGCAGCAGGTCCACCGGCGCCTCGATGCCTTGGTTCAGCGTCAGCACCTGGTGCTCGCGCAGGGCCATCAGCTCACCGACGGAGATCACCGCATCGCCGACGCAGACCTGCAGCTTGGCCTTGATCTGGTGCAGCGGATTGGAAGAAGCACCGGCCAACGGTGGCCCGGCTTCCGGTGGGTGCGCGTCGTGGATGTCGCTGAAGGCGATGACGTGGGCGGAGGTGTGGCTGGAGGACATGGGATGCGGTGTGGAATTGGGATGGATGCGATCGGTCAGCAGATCAATGGGCACTGCCGCCTGGCGCCAGCTCGGCGACGAGGCGGCCGCCGCGCTGCGCCAGGTGGGCCCGGCACCAGGGAGTCTTCGACGGAGCGTCACCGAGATCGACCGTGACCTGCAGCGGCTCGTCCAAACGATGCGGCAGCGCGATCACGTCGCCGACCGACAAGCTCTGCAGCGAACCCAGGTCCAATTCGACCGGGGTCAACTGCACCGACAGGCGCACCGCGCGCGAAGCCAGCACGGCCTGCACGGCCACCAGCGGTGTGCGCGCAGCCCCCGCCGCGGCCACGGCAGAAGCGGCTTCGGCCGGACGCGGCACCGCGCACCACCCGGCGGCGCAGGCGGGGCTCAGCCAGGCGCAGAAGCGCAAGGGGCCGGTACTGCCGTGCAGCAAAAAGTCGATGCGAACGGCCCCGGACCAGGCCGACGTCGCCGGGCCGATGCTGGCCGCGGGCGCGGCATCGCCGGCCGCGGCCTCGATGGCGCACTGCAGCTCGCGCCAGGCCTGGCCGCTCACTTCAGCAGCCAGGCCGCCGTAGCCGCTCGTCGCGGCGTGCGCAGCGCCGAACATCGCGCACGCCACGGCTTCGCCGGCTGGCCCGCCGTCGTGCCACAGGCGCACCGCGCCGGCCGCCAGCGGCTGCGCATCGGCGCCCGGGTGATCGCCGGCGGCGTTGCTTGCCGCCACGGCCCCCAGTTCCAGGCCCCAGCCGATGGCCCAGGGCTCGACCGCCTGGCGCAGCCGGTCGGCGGCCGCGGCCAAGGCAGCGGCCGGCCACCAGCGCAGCGCCTGGGCGCGCGCGGCGTCGACGACAGTTGCAGCAGCGGCCATGGTCAGCGCTTCATGCCGAAGAGTTCCTGCAGCATGTCGTTCGCGGTCGAGACGACCTGCGCCGAGGCCTGGTATCCGCGCTGCATGATGACCATGTCGCTGAACTCCTGGGACAGGTCCACGTTGCTGATCTCGACCGAGCCGGCACGCACCGAGCCGAAGGCGCCCTCGCCGGCGGCCCCGTAGCTCACCTCGGCGCCATCGACCGCCACGAAGGAGTTGCCGCCCACCGCTTCGAGCAGCTGCGGCGTGTCGACATTGGCCAGCGCCAGGCGCGGACCTTCCCCGGTCTGGCCGTTGGCGAACTCGAACTTCAGCGCGCCCTTGTCGGTGAAGCTGAACTTGCTCATCGCGGCCGCCTGGTAGCCGTCGTGGCCGGACACGCTGACCGGCGCGCCCCCCGAAGCGAACGAGGTGACCGCGCCCAGGTCCAGCGTCAGGGTGAGCTGGGGCTGGCCGGCGGGCTTGTAGCTGAAGCTGGGTTTATCGGTGCCCGCCTTGGGCTTGCCGTCGACGAAGGTGACGGTCGCGGTGCCGACGGTCGTCGATCCCTCGGCCAGCGTCACCTTCCACCGCAGGTCCTCGGTGCCGGTTTCCTTGGTGAAGGTCGCCGTCAACGCATGCTGCGCGCCGGAACCATCGATCACCGTCAGCCCGCTCACCGTCTCCTCGGACTTGCTGCTGGCCAGGTTGCCCGTGAAGCTCAGGTTGCCGGTGGACTTCGGTGCATTGACGCGGTGGGCCGTGATGTTCACCTCGACCAGTTGGCCGCTCCCATCGAGGCCCATCACCTTCGCGCCGCTGACGCGGTCGACCAGGAAGCCTTCCTGAGTCATCTCGAACTGGCCGGCCCGCGTGTAGCGCAGGCCGCCGCCGGCATCGCGCAGCACGAACAGGCCCTGGCCCTCCACCGCCAGGTCCAGCGAGTTGCCGGTCTGGCGCAGGTCGCCCTGGCGGAAGTTGAGCGACGACTGGCCGGTTGCGACGCCATGGCCGAACTGCGGGCTCACCGAGCCCTGGCGCGCGCCGGCGCTGCCTTCGTTCGAATAGAACATGCTCGAGAACTCGAGCGACGAGCTCTTGAAGCCCGGCGTGTTGAGGTTCGCCACGTTGTTGGCGATGCCGCGCAGGCCGCTGGAGTAGCCGGTGAGGCCGCTCATGCCGATGTAGATCGTTTCGATCATGGTGTGTCCAAGGGGTGAATCAACGCGGGGCTGAAGGCCGCTGCCATTCAGCGGACGGAAGTGATCTGGCCGAGGCCGATGCCGCTGAGCGTGGCACCGGCGGTGGTCTGCAAGGTCAGCTGCGGCGTGTCGGTCGCCAGCGACAACGCCGTCACCGTGCCGACGATGCCGCCGCCGATCTCCACCGTGCGGCCGAGCAGGCCCACGGACTGCAGCGACGCCTGGGTGCTGAGCAGCGCGTCGGTCTTGGCATTGAGCTGCTGCGTCTGCTCCAGCGAGGTGAACTGCGCCATCTGCGCCATGAACTGCTGGTTGTCCATGGGCTTCAGCGGGTCCTGGTAGGTCAGCTGCGTCAACAGGATCTTCAGGAAGTCCTGCATGCCGATGCCATTGGGCTGCAGGTTCGATGCAGAGGCTTGCACTGCGCCAATCGTTGCCATTCAGTTCTCCGCCTGGGTCGATGAAGCTTCGCTGCCGAGCGCACTCACGCGGCTCGGGTGCGGGCGGTGGCCGTTGGCCGCCGCCGGGGTGTCGTTGGGCGCTGGATCCGGTTCCTGCCCCATGCCAGGCCGGGCCTGGACGATGGTGCGGCCGTTGCAGACCAGGGCCGACAGCTGCAGCCCCTGCTGGCTCAGCACCTGCTGCACGGTGCGCAGCAGCAAGGCCGCATCGGTCGTGCCGTCGACGCCCACCCACACGGTGACGGCCCGGCCGTCCCAGCTCAGGTGCAGGCGCGGTCCAGGCTGGCCGCCGAGGGCGCTGCCAAGCATGCGTTCGATGGAGGCCAGTGCGCGCGGCCCGGCCGCCGCAGGGCTTGGTGCGGCGCCGCCTTCCTCGGCCAGGGCCATCGCACCGGCCGTTGGCGCCGGCGCCGCCAGCCCAACGCCGGAGGCCGGTGGCTGCACGGCCGCCGGGACAATCCGCGCCGCCGGCTGGCCGGCGTTCGGGGCCGGCGGCCGGGTGGCGGCCGCGGCCGGCTCGACGCGGGTGGCCGGCGTGGCCGGACCGATCGCGCCGGAAGGCGCCTGGGCCGCGCCGCCGGCCTCCGCGCCTTGGGCCGATGCCGGCATGGCCAGCGCGCCCACGCCGTGCAAAGGCGACACGATGTCGACTCGGTCGCTAACGCCGGCAGTACGCGTCCCAGCCTGTGGTGGGGGCGTTTCCGCGGGCAGCGCGGTGCTGGCCGGCGATGCATCCATCGCTTGCCAACGCGCAGCCAAGTCCCCACTCGCAGCACCCTCGCCGCCATGCGCTCGTTCGACCGGCAGGGGGCCCTGTGGGGTGTCAATCGCTCGCTCGTTCAGCGGCACCGCGCGATCGCCAGGCAGGTCCACCGCAGCCGCTGCGGGCGCCATGTCTGCGCCAGGACGCGGCGGCATCGCCTGATCCGTCGGCACGGCCTGTTCGACCACCGGCTGACGTTCGCGCACCGGTGTCGGTGCCTCGGAGCTGAGCCCTTCGCCGAGCAGTGGGCGTGCGCCGGGCGGTTCATTGGTCTTCGGTGCCATCGTGTCCGCCTGCACTTCCGAAGCCGGCACCGACCGCCGTGAATCCGATGGCTCCGCATGCCGAGCGCCCGGCCGGTCCTGCAGCAGCCGCCCCCCGGTGGCTCGGCCGTCGGCCTGCGCCGGCAGCGTGCCCGCCGCCGCACCGGGCAGCGCCCCCTGGAACCAGGCAGCCGCCTGCAGCCGCTCCATCTCGCGCTGCCAGGCCGAGCCCCAGCGCTTCGAGTCCTCCGCTTCGGACGCGGCCGGCGAAGGCCGCTCGCGCACCGCAGCGGCCTGCGCCAGCGCGCCGCTCACGCTCGTGCCGGCACTCATGTGGATTCACTCGCCATCGGCAAGCCTCCTGTCGTCGTTGTCGTGTGGGTCGTCCATTGCTCGTCGGCCAGGGCCGACTCCTTGCGCAGCTGCACCTGCCGGTGGGTCGCCAGCGCACGGTCGCGGTGGGCCTGCAGCCCTTCCAGGCGCGCCTGGGCCTCGGCGCATTCGCGCCGCTTCAGCGCGCATGCGCGCTCGGCGTCGTCGCAGCGCCCGGACTGCTGCTGCACGCGCTCGGCGAGTTGGCACAGGTGCTGGACGATCGCCCGGGCATGCAGCGGATCGAAGCGCTGGCCGGCAGCGGCCGCGCCGGTGCGCACCGCGTGCTGCTCTTCCCGCAGCCGCGCCAAAGCAGCCTGCGCTTCCTGCTGACGCCGCAGCGCATCGGCCAGCGCGCACTGCAAGGCATCCAGCTGCCACTGCGCGCGCTGCAGCAGCACCTGCAAGCCGTACTTGAATCCGCGCGGATCGCTCATGCGCCTTTCCCCAGCTGCAGCGCAGCCGCCAGTTGGCGCAGCGCTTCTTCACGTGCCACGCCACCGTCGCGCTGGCGCAGGAACGCGTTCAGTGCCGGCTCCAGCTTCAGCGCGCGGTCCAGTTCCTCGTTGACCCCGGCGGTGTACGCCCCGATCTCCACCATCGAGCGGTTGCGTTCCAGCAGCGCCAGCGTGCGTTGGGCGAGCAGCGCCAGCTCGCGCACCGGTGCCGGCGCCAGGTCCGGCAGCAGCCGGCTCGCGCTTTGCAGCACGTCGATGGCCGGGTACTGCCCGCGGTGCGCCAGCTCGCGCGTGAGCACGATGTGGCCGTCGAGCGTGGCGCGCAGCAGGTCCGAGATGGGCTCGTTGTGGTCGTCGCCTTCAACCAGCACGGTGAACAGCGCGGTGATGGCGCCGCCGCCCGCCTGCGTGCCGCAGCGCTCGCACAGCTGCGGCAGCTCGGCGAAGACCGATGGCGTGTAGCCACGCGCGGTCGGCGGTTCGCCCGCGGCCAGGCCGACCTCGCGCCGCGCCATCGCGTAGCGGGTGATGGAGTCCATCGTCAGCATCACCTGCCGGCCGCGGCCACGGAAGTGCTCGGCCATCGCCAGCGCCGCCAGCGCCGCGCGCAGCCGCGACAGCGCGGGCTGGTCCGAGGTGGCGACGACGACCACGGAACGCGCCAGGCCCTGCGGGCCGAGGTGCTTGTCGATGAACTCCTTGACCTCCCGACCTCGCTCGCCGATCAGCGCGATGACGTTGACGTCCGCGCGCACGTGGCGAGCCACCATGCCGAGCAGCGTGCTCTTGCCGACCCCGCTGCCGGCGAAGATGCCGACGCGCTGGCCCTGGCCCAGCGTCAGCAGCGCATCGATGCTGCGCACGCCGGTTTCCAGCACGCGCTCGATGCGCGGCCGCTGCATCGGGTTCAGGGGCTCGGCCCGCAGCGGCTGCGTGGCGCGGCAAACGGGATCCGGCCCGCCATCCAGCGCGCGCCCGAAGCCATCGACCACCCGGCCCAGCAGCTCGTCACCGACCGGCACCGACGCCACCTCACCGAGCGCCTCGACCTCGCAGCCGGCACCCAGCCCTTGAATGGCGCCGTAGGGCATCAGCGTCACCGTGCCGGGCCGCAGGCCGACGACCTCGGCCGCCACCTCGGCCAGGCCATCGCGCGAGCGGATGCGGCACATCTCGCCCAGCACGGCGTCCGGCCCGCGCGATTCGATCGCCAGGCCGGCCAGCTGGCGCACCTCGCCGATGCGCCGCGTCAGGTCCGCGCCCCGCGTGCGGGCGCCGAGGCGTTCGAGCAGCGTGCTCACCGCCCTGCCTCCCCGCTCAACACCGCCCGCCAGTGCTGCAGCAGGCGCTGCAGCTGGCTGTCCAGGCGCGCGTCGAGCGTGCCGCCGGCGCTGTCGATCAGGCAGCCACCGGCCGGCACCGCGGCATCGGCGACCCATTCGATACCGGGGTGGCGGGCGCGCAGGCCGCTGGTACCGCGCGACTCGCCTTCGTCGAGCAAGGCCAGGTCCGCGGCATGCAGGCGCACGCGCACCGCCTGCGAGCGCAGAGACGACATCGCCTGGCCCACCAGCGCCTCGACGGTCTCGCGCCGCCCCGCGGCATCGCCCAGCAGCCGGCACACCACGCCGAAGGCCAGCACGGCCGCTTCGGACTCCAGGGCCGCGCAGTGCGACGCCAGGCGCTCTTCGAACGCACGCGCCAGCGCATCCACCCGTGCCACCCGGTCAGCGCACTGCTGCGCCAGCCGCGCCGACTCGCGTTCCAGCGCCGCCGCGGCAGCCGCCTGCGCCGCCCGCGTGGCTTCGCCGAGCCGTTCCTGGGCGTCTTTCAGGCCCAGTTGCAGGCCGGCCTCGCGGCCTTCCTGCAGCCCCTTGGCGCGCGCCTGCTCGAAGACTTCGTCCGGCAGCGCCACCGCCACCGCCGCCACCGGCGGGGGCATGGCCACGACGACGGGCTTGCCGCCCGGCCCTGGCGGCGGCGCATGCGCCGCTTCGGGCAGCGGCGCGGACGGCACGCGCTGCGGCCGCGCCAGCACACGCGGCTGCGCCTGCAGATGCACGCCGCGCAGCAGCGGCGCCAAGGGCTTGGCCGGCGATGTCATCGCGACCTCGGGCGCCGGGGCAGCAGGCGTTCGAACCACCGCGGCGGTGCGTTCAGCGGCGCCGGGCCCACGGCCGCTTGCATCGCCGGCACAGTGGCGGCAACCCGGCGCAGCAGCGCCTCGGCCAGCGCATCGGCGCGCCGGGACGCCAATGGCCCGGGCGCCTGCAGCAGCGGATCGAGGATGCGACCGCTGCCACGCAAAAGACGCAGCAGCTCGGCCTGGCCATGGAGCGGCCCCAGGCCCGTCAGCACGTCGGCAATCAGGCCGTCGGGCTCGTCGCGCAGCAGCCGGTGCAGCGCCGCGCCCGGCAGTTGCGCCAAGGCCTGGCGGGGCGAGGCCTCGGTGGATGCGTTGGCAGATGCTTCGGCGCCGGCCCCCTCGACCGGCAACGGCGGCTCGGCGGCCACGCCCAGCTCGCGCAACTCGGCCAGCAGGCCTTCGAGCACGGCCCGCCGTTCGTCGCCCAGCTGCTGCAGCATCCACTCGCGGTCGGCGGCGGCCATGCCGTGCAGGGCCAGCGCGGCATGGCGCTCACCCGCCGGCATGGACGCCTTCGAGTCGTGCAGATGACTCACGAATTCAGCGGCCATGGGGCACCTCGTCCAGCCATTGCCGCACTTTCAGCAGCGCCGCCTCGCGCTGCGCGGGCGTCATGGCCTGCGGTGCGGCCGATGCGGCCAATGCGGGTGAACGCATGCGTCCGCGCCGGTGCGCAAACCCGAGAGACAGGATGGCAGCCAAGCCCAGCAGGCCGGCCATGCCCGCGATCGCCTGCGTCGCCGTGCCGCCGGCAGCGAGCTGCCCTGGCGTGCCGGCTGATGCAGCGGGCGCCGGGCCCTGCGCGGCCAGCGACATCGCGGCACCGGCATCGATCGCCGGCACCGCGGCGGCATCGGCCATGCCGTCGAGCGACTGCACGACGATCACGTCGCCGCGCTGCGGCGACAGGCCGACCGCGGCGCCGACCAGTGCGCGCAGTTGCTCCAGCTGGCCGGGCTTCAGCGGCGCCTGCACGACCGCCACGACCTGCAGGCGTTCGATGGACCCGGGCTGCGACACCACCTGCTCGACACGGCGGCCGACCTGGTATTCGGTCTCGCGGTGCGAACTGCCGGGGCCTGCGGCGGGCGCATCACCGCGGCGGCCGGCGAGCAGGGCCGATTCATCCTTGATCGTCTCGCGCTCGCGCACGACGACGCCGGACGGCACCTCGCCCTTGCGCACGGGCGGCGTGGTGACGTCCTCGGTCGTCACCCGCACCTGGTTCAGGTTCAGCGTCACGTCCACGCTGGTCAGCGCGCGGCCGGCGCCGAAGGCGCGTTCCAGCACCTCGGTCGCCTTGCGGGACAGGTGGGTTTCGATGTCGCGCTTCAGGTCCAGGCGCTGGTTGCCGTCGGGCAGCGCGTCCGGTCCGGCGGACCGGGTCAGCGCCACGCCGCGGCTGTCGACGATGGTGACGTCCTGCACCGCCACCCCCGGCACCGCGGCGGAGATCAGGCGCTGGATGCCGCTGACCTGCTCCGCGCGCAGTGTCTGGTTGCGCTTGAGTCCGAGCGTGACCGAGGCCTTGGCGCGCGACTGCTCGCGCCGAAACAGGCCCTCGTCGGGCAGCGCCAGGTGCACGCGTGCACTCTCCACCTCGGCCAGCGAGAGGATGGTGCGCGTGATCTCGCCCTGCAGCGCGCGCTGGTAGTTGATCTTCTGCGCGAATTCGGTCATGCCGAAGTCGCTGTTGTTGAACAGCTCGAAGCCGACCGCGCCGCGCAGCGGCAGGTCCTTGCCCAGCAGCTTCAGCCGCGTGCCGTGCACCGTCGCGCGGTCGACCAGGATCGACGTGCCGTCCGCACCGAGCTGGTAGGGCAGCTTCATGCGGTCGAGCTCGCCCGTCATCACCGCCGCATCCGCGGGCGACAGGCCCGAGAACAGCAGGTCGTAGTCGGTGCGCAGCAGCCACGCGCCCGCACCGAGGGTCGCCGCGACGATCGCGACGGCACCCGCCACGAGCCCGACGCGCGCCGACCGTCCCAAGCCTTGCCAAAAATCCTTCAACACCCCGACACCCCCTGATTGCCTGTCATCCGTCGCCTGGCCACGGGCTTCAGACCTGCATCCGCATCAGTTCCTGGTACGACTCGAGCAAGCGGTTGCGCACCTGCAGCACCAGTTGCATCGACAGGCGGCTTTCCTCGAGGCGCACCATGACCTGGTGCAGGTTCGAGACATCGCCGGCCGCCAGGCTGCGCAGGTCGGCCTGCGAGGCCTGCAGGCCGCGGTCGACCTGCTGCAGGCCCTGCGTCACGGCGGAGGCGAATCCGCTGGAAGCGGCAGCGCCGGCGGCCGCGGCGCCCGGCAGCGCATCGGCCGGCGCGGCCAGCGGCGCGATGGATGGCAAGGCTGCGATCGGTGGGAGGAATTCCATGCTCAGGCTCCGATGTCCAGCGACTTCATCGCGACCGTCCGTGCGGCATTGAGGGCCGCGACGTTGGCCTCGTAGGCCCGCGTCGCGGCCATCATCGAGACCATCTCCGTGGCCGCGTCGATGGCGGGATAGGAGACGAAGCCCGACGCATCCGCAAGCGGGTGTCCCGGCTCATGCACACGCCGCGGCTCGCGGGCCGTGGGCTCGATGCGCACGCTGGGGCTGTAGAGGCCGTGGCCCACCAGGTCATCGAAGGTGCCCGGCCCGATGGACGCGCCGCTGCCCAGCGGCGTGGCCTGCACCACCGCGCGCAGCGGCCGGAACACCGCGCCTGCTTCGGCCGCGGTGTTGGCATTGGCCAGGTTCAGCGCCGCCACTTCCACGCGCGTGCGTTCGGCCGACATGCCGGCGGCACTGATCGCGAACGACTTCAGGTAATCCATGCTTCAACTCCTGGACAACGTCGCGCTTCAGCGCTTGCCTTCGGTGACTGCGGTGGCCAGCAGGCCAAGATGCCGCTGCAGCGCGCGCAGCAGCACCTGCTGGTGCAGGGTGTTCTCGGACATCGCGGCCACCTCGGCATCCAGCTGCACGCCGGCGGCCAGACCTTGGCCGGCCGGTGCCGGCTCGACGCTGGCACGCAGTTCCGGCGCGACGCTGCCCATCACCGCCGACGGGCCGAGCAGCGCTTCGAAGCTGACACGCTGCGGCGTGTAGCCGGGCGTGTTGACGTTGGCGATGTTGGTGGCGATCACGCGGTGCCGCAGGCTGCCGGCATCCAGGGCGGCGGTGAGCGCGCGCGTGGTCAGGTGTTCGATCGATTCGATGGACATGGAGGGCAAGGGGCGAAGCAAACGTCGAAAAGGGTCACTGCACGATCAGTTCGGCGTGCAGCGCGCCGGCGGCCTTGATGGCGCGCAGGATCGAGATCACGTCGCGGGTGTTGGTCTTCATGCGCGCCAGCGACTGCACGAGATCGGCCACCGTGTTCGACGACATCAGGTAGCCGCTGCCGGCGGTCTCCTCGACCTCCAGCCGGCTGTTGGTGACGGATTCGGTGCGCACGCCCGGGCCGGCGCGACCGAGCACCAGCGGCTGCGAGACCTGGTTCTCGGCGGCGATCGACACCCGCAGGTCGCCGTGCGAGATCGCCACCTTCGAGATGCGCACGTCGCCGCCCGACACCAGCGTGCCGGTGCGCTCGTTGATGACGACGCGCGCGCGCCGGTCGGGCTCGACGCCGACGTTCTCCAGCCGCGCGATGAAGGCCACCGGCCGCGCCTGCTCGGCATCCGGCACCCGGATCGCCACGCCGGCGGCATCGATCGGCTCGGCGACCGCCGCGCCCAGCTGCTCGTTGATCGCGGCGGCCACGCGCTGTGCAGTGGTGTAGTCGGCGCTGTTCAGCACGAAGGTGATGCTCGACGGCATCGCCGCCGCCGCTCCGCCGGCGCCCGCGGCCCCGGCAATGCCGACCTCGACCGTTGCACCGCCCGGCACCGAACCGACCGTCGGGTGGTTCTTCTGCACCATGTTGCCGTTGGCGTCGTAGCGGTAGCCGCCCACCGTCAGCGCGCCCTGCGCCAGCGCGTACACGCGGCCGTTGGCCGCCTTCAGCGGCGTCATCAGCAGCGAGCCGCCGACCAGGCTGCGCGCGTCGCCGACCGAGGCGACGGTGATGTCCAGGCCGTCGCCCTCGCGCGCGAAGGGCGGCAGCGACGCCGTGACCATCACGACCGCGACGTTGCGGCTTTGCACCTGTTCCGGCCCGACGGTGAGGTTGAACTGCCCCAGCACGTTGGCGAGCGCCTGGCGCGTCGTGCGGTTGCTGGGCGAGTCGCCGGTGCCCGCGAGGCCGGTGACGATGCCGTAGCCGATCAGCGCGTTGTCGCGCCAGCCCTGCAGCTTGCCGAGGTCCTTGATGCGGATGGTGTCGCGGGCACGGCCGCCAGCCGTGGCCGGCTGGGCCCAGGCCGGCAGGGCCAGCACCAGCGCCAGCAGCGCCGCGGCATGTCGAAGAAGTCGAGAGCAGGCGCGCATTTCAGAACCCGAACCAGTCGAGGGCACGCCGCCACCAGGCCGGGCGCTGCCGGTCGGCCAGGTCGCCCTCGCCGATGTAGGTGATGCGTGCACCCGCCAGGCGCGTCGACAGCACGACGTTGCCGTCCGACACGTCCTGCGGCCGGGCGCGGCCCTCGAGGTTGATGCGCTGCTGCTCGTCGTTGATGGTCAGCAGCTGCTCGCCCTCCAGCCGCAGGTCGCCGTTGGGCAGGATCTCGCGCACGGTGACGCTCAGCTGCGCCAGCAGGCGGCCAGTGCGGCTGGTGCGGCCGCCGCCGTCGAACTCACCGTTGGCCTCCAGGCCGATGCGCACCGCCGGCGACTTGGCGTGCACGACGTTGGCACCCACGCCGTTGTTGCGGCGCGATCCGGTGTCGGCATTGGCTGCCGCGGCACTGGGAAGC
>Ga0196963_10000503_pt1 | contig 35157 bp, 30 predicted proteins | sample S1_5metaG_FD_148600 | JGI IMG/M metagenome (GOLD analysis project Ga0196963, IMG submission 148600) | Soil microbial communities from Anza Borrego desert, Southern California, United States - S1_5 | ecosystem: Environmental > Terrestrial > Soil > Desert | place: USA: California | collected...
TGATCTGCTCGGCGGCGCGACCGAGCTCGGCATGGCGCAGTGGCTGCCGGCCTACGCCGAGACCACGCTCGCGTATCCGCGCTGGGTCGGCGGCACGGCGCTGGCGGCGTTCTCGCTCGCGACCGTGATCGGCCGCGTGATCGTCGCCGCCGCCGGCCCGCGGCTCGATCCGTACCGGACGATGGCGTGGAGCTGCGCGGCGTCGATCGCGCTGTTCATGGTCGCCGCGTACGCGCCGGTGCCGGGCATCGCGCTCGCCGGGTGCGTCGCCGCCGGTCTCGCCGGCAGCTGCCTGTGGCCGACCATGCTCGCGGTCACGGCGGATCGCCATCCCGACGGCGGCGCGAGCATGTTCGGCGTGCTCGCCGCGTTCGGCAACGCCGGCGGCATCGTCATGCCCTGGCTGGTCGGGTGGGTCGCGGATCTGTCCGACCTGCGCCACGGCCTCGCGTTGTCGGCGGTGGCGCCGGCGCTGATGCTGCCGCTGGTGCTGGCGCTGCGCCGCCGTCGCTGATCAGCGCGCGCAGATCACCAGGGTCGGCCGCCCGTCGGGAAGCGCGATGCGGCCGTGCGCGGCGGCACGCGTGCCGCGGGCGATCTCGTCGCCGGTGCCGAGGTCGATCGCCCGCCACGGCCGCGGCGCGCGCTCGTCGATGATGTCGACCGTGCCGCCGGCCTCGAGATAGCACAGGAAGAGCCGTCCCGGATCGATCAGTCCGCTGCGGCCGTAGGTCGCGCGGTGGTCCGGCGCGGCGCCGGCCAGCGACAGGCCGTCGAGGATGCGTCCGATGCGGCCGACGTGCGCGGCGCCGGGGAAGTCGAGCGCGTCGCGCCAGTCGCAGCCGTCGGCGCCGGCCCAGCCGGCCTGGGCTTCGCCACGCGTCGGCCGCCACTGCCACAGGCTGCCGGCGCCGTAGACCACGCCCATGGTCCCGCCGGCGAACAGGCTGCTCCACGCCTCGTGCCCCTGCCACCAGCCGGCGGCGCGGCCGGGACAGCCGATGTTCTCGTAGGTCGGCTCGCCGTTGGCGATCGCGCGCACCGGCCGGTCGAGCCACATCGCCGCGACGCGCTCGGGATGGTGCTCGCCGTTGTGCCCGGTCTGGCACCAGTGGAAGTCCAGCCACGGCGCGTCGTGGTGCTCGTGGTCCGAGGCGTGCGGCGCGTAGTGGATGCCGGTCGGCTGGCGGTAGGCGTCGCACGCCTCGACCATCGCGCCGCCCGCGGCGACCGTCGCGTCGCGGCCGGTGCCGTCGGCGCCGACCAGCCAGATCGCCGGCCGCGCGCCATAGCGGGCGACGAGATAGCGGCAGTAGCGCGCGTAGTCCTCGGCCGGCACCTCGCGCCCGGCCACCGGACCGCCGCGAAATCCGTAGCCGTGGAACGCGGGCTGCCACACCGGGACGATGCCGTGCGCGTGCAGGATGTCGGCCAGCGCATCGAGCTCGCGGAAGTACTCGGGACGCAGCTGGAACAGCCGGCGCCCGCCGAGGTCGTCGAACGCCTCGTCCCAGCAGTCGTCCTCGCCGCGGCGGCGCGCGCGCGGTCGGATCAGGTCCGGCTGGAACGACATCAGCAGCGCCGCGTTGAATCCCTGCCGCTGACGGATCGCCGCGTAGGCGCGGCACTCGTCGCGCGTCGCCCGCCACGGCAGGGCCCACGGCGTATCGGCGACCATCAGCCACGGCGTCCCGTCGTGACGCTCGACGACGCGGCCGCCGGGGGCCATGCGCAGCAGCGCCGGGGCGCCCGTCGCCGCGGCGGCGTCGACACTGCCGGTCGCCCCGTCCACGCCGTCCAGTGCGCGGTCGGCGCGCGCCGACCAGCGCCACGCGCCGCTGCCCGCGGTCGATGCGAAGCGCACCCGCCAGGTCGTGCCGCCATCCCAGAACGCGGGCCGGACGATGCGCGTGCCGTCGTCGTGGCGGAAGTCGACCTCGACCGCGACCGCGTACGGATCGTCGACCGCGTCGTCCGCGGTGAGCTCGATCCCGATCTCCGACCACTGGGGCGCGCGCATGCCCGATCTGTCCGCGGCGCGGCGTCGCGGCAATGGCGGTCGGTACCTTGTCTTGTCCATCCGTACCCATGCCGGTTGATCGCCTCGATCGCCGTTTAGGCTGGAGGAATGGCGCGCGACGACGCTGTTTGTCGCCTCATCCACTGCGGCCGGCTGCGGGCGCGGCGGCGCGCGGTGTTCACCGCGCACGACCATCCGTGCCACGAGCTGATCGTGCCCCTGCGCGGCCGGCTGCGGGCGCGGCTCGCATCCGGCGAGGCCGTCGCCGGTCCGGGCACGCTGCTGTGGTATCCGGCCGGTTCGCGCCATCTCGAATCGATCGAGGCGGACGCCGACGCCGACTGGCGCTACCTGCTGATCGAGGCCGCGGGCATCGACCTGCCGCTGACCATCGTCGACCGCGACGGCGCCGTGCGCCAGATGAGCTCGCTGATCGCCGCCGACGATCAGGTGACGGCGGCGAGCGCGGCCAAGCGCCACGCGCTGGCCGCGGCGATCGTCGCCGAGCTGCAGCGCCTCGCGGCCGGGCATGGCGGCGGCGACGACGACCTGGTGCGCACCGTCGACCTCCACGTCCATCGGCATCTCGCCAGCCCGCTGTCGCTCGAACGCCTGGCGCGCGTCGCCGGGGTCAGCCGCTCGTACTTCGCCCGCGCCTATCGCCAGCGCGCCGGCTGCGCGCCGATGGCCGCGGTGCGCTCGGCGCGCATCGCCGCGGCGCGCGAGCTGCTGCTGACCACGGATCTGCCGCTGCGCGTGATCGCGGCGCAGGTCGGCATCGGCAGCGAGTACCTGCTGTCGCGGCTCATCGCGCGCCATCTCGGCACCGGTGCCCGGCTGCTGCGGCGCGGTGGCCGCAGGACCGGACGCGATCACGTCAGGTGAGCGGCCGTGCCTCGGGCTGCGCCGCCGCCGGGACGGGTTTCGGCTCGAGCGCCTCGGACTCCTGCGTCGCCGGGCCGCGGCCCCCGCGCATCAGCCACGCGCCGGTGAGCGCGACGAGCACGGCGAGGAGGCACCAGATTCCGAGGATCGCGAGGGCGAGGGTCATGCCAGGGGTTCCAGGGGCACCATAGCCCGGTTCCGATCCCCATGCCAGGCTGGGCGCAACATGGTTGTTTCCGCGGCATTGCGCCACGGGTGTCGGAATCGCCGCCGCGATCGCCGACGCCCGCGCCCGGCCGGGCTCACTTCAAGGCGATGTACGCGGCGCTGAAGATCTCGAGCCGTCCGCCCGCCACCGCGGCGCGCAGGGCGCCGATCTGGCACTGCTCGTCGTCGGCCTCGGCGGCCAGGCGCACGGCCTCCGGATGCCGCGCGCCCAGGGTCAGCGCCGCCGCCTCGGCCACGGCGCGCGCCGCCACGACGCTCTCGCCGTAGCGCTTCTCGAGCACGCCCGCGACGGCTTCGCGTTCACGCGCCGTCGCCTCGTCGCCCCAGGCGCTCAGCGCCGCCGCGGCGCGCATCACGCCGTCCTGCCAGGCGGTGAGCTTGGCGACGTCGCCGAGCATCAGGCGCGTCCAGGCGTCGCGGTTCGCGCCCGGGACCAGCGTGGTGTCGCCGTTGCGCGCGTCGAAGCCGGGACGCAGCTGCGCCAGGACGGCCTCGTCGCTCTCGACCACGCCGTCGGCGCTGCGCGCGAAGGCCAGCAGGCGGCGCGGGGGCGCGCCGACGTGCAGCCGGCGCAGCACGTCGAGCGGCAGGTGGGCGGCGACCAGCGGCTGCAGGTCGAGGGTGAACTGCAGGACGACGCGCACGCCCTCCCACGGGCCGACGCCGTCCTTCGCCACGCGCCGCCAGGCGGTCGCGCTGCACCAGCGCGCCGCGTCGGCGTCGGCGACCAGGCGGTCGATCAGGCCGTGGCCGAGGTTGAAGAACGCCAGCTGCGGATGCGCCAGCGCGGTGTCGCGGGCGAAGACGCCGCGCTCGGGATCGTCCGAACCGCGACCGCGCAGGCGCCAGGCGTTCGGGCGCTCCTCCTCGCGCTTGGCGTGGCCGCCCATGCCCGACAGCCAGCGCGCGATCGCGCCGGTCGGCGGCGGCGTCGCCGCGACGGTGTCGCTGAGCGCCGCGGCCTCGGCGTAGGTCGCCGCGTCCTCGTGGAAGCACTCGTCCTCGCGCGCGTCGCGCGCGTCGCGTTCGGCCGCGACCGTGGCGACCAGCGCCGGGATCAGCGCGCGCACCGCCGCCGCGCCGCCCGCGAGCGCGGCGGTCGCGGCATCGCCCTCGATGCGGTCGAAGACGAACTCGAGGCCCGAGGACGAACCGGCGAAGACGCCGACCGCCTGGTCGAGGGCGTCGCCCCACGCCGCGTCGACCGCCGAATCGTCCTTCGCCGCCATGATCCAGCTCGGCACGTCGCCGTCGCGGCCGAGGCGGTCGACGCGTCCGATGCGCTGCTCGACCGCGGCCACCGACCACGGCAGGTCGTGGTGGGCGATCGCCGAGACGAACTGGAAGTTGCGGCCCTCGCCGCCGAGCGGATCGCAGACCATCAGGCAGCACTGGTCGTCGTCCTGGAAGCGCCGCGCCGATTCCTCGCGCGCGACCGTGTCCTGGTGGGCGCCGAAGGTCTCGACCGCCTCCTCGCCGAAGATCTTGCCCGCGGCCTTGGCGATCGGCTCGACGGCGAGGCCGTGGCTGGTGAAGATCAGCACCTTCTCCTGCGGGAACTCCTTCCAGAAGCGCTCGAGGCGCGCGAACAGCGCCTTGAGGCGCGCGGTCGGCGCCGTGCCCTTGCCCTCCCAGGCGGCGACCGCGGCGCGCAGGGCGGCGATGACCTCGGCCTCGACCTTGGCGTCGGCGTGGCACGCGGCGCTGACGGCGATGTGGCCGTTGATCTCGTTCTCGGACAGGTCGCTGCGCAGCACCTGGGCGGTGGTCTCGTCCTGGATCGCGCGCGCGCGGTACGCGGCGAACTCGGCGGGATCGGCGAGCACCGCCGCGCGCATGGCGAGCAGGCGGCTCAGGACGCGCGGATGCGCGCCGGCGGCCAGCTCGAGCTGCAGCAGCCAGTGCGCCAGGCGCGGGGGCGCGATGCCGTCGGGGGCGTGCGCGCGGTGCAGGCGCTCGCGGTATGCCGACAGCGCCGCGCGCATCGCCGCCTCGGCGTCGTTCGGCGCGTAGGCGACGATCTCGCGGCTGCGGCTGGCCAGCGCCAGGCCGCCGACGCCGGTGTCGCGCGACAGGCGCGTCAGCACCTGGCGGCGGTGGCGCACGACGCGGCGGTCGAGGCGGTGGTGCTCGCGCACGTAGGCGACCAGGCGGGTGCGCGCGGGCTCGTCGCCGCCCGCCAGGTCGACGGCCATCGCCGCCAGCACCGCGTCGCCCGGGACCGCGGCCCGCCAGGCCTTGGCCAGGGCGACGGCCTCGGTCTTGTCGCCGGCCTTGGCCGCGATGGTGCGCGACAGCAGCGCGGCGACCGCGTCGTGCGCCGACAGCCGCGCCTGGAAGGTCTCGGGCGTGTCGTCGCGGTAGGCGTGCGGCTGGAGCAGCGCCATGAGCGCCAGGTAGGCGGCGGCGTGGCTGCGCGGCGGCGTCGCGGTCAGCAGCAGGACGTGCGGCGTCTGCTTCGAGAGCACGGCGACGCGCTTCGCCAGGATGCCGTTCGGCTGCATGCGGTGGCATTCGTCGACGATCAGCACGTCCCACTTCGACGTCGCGAGGTGCAGCGACTGCTTGCCGTCCATCTCCTCGATGGCGCGGCTCGACGCGATCACCAGCTGGCGGTCGCGCCACGGATCGCCGGTCCAGCCGCGCAGGCGCTCGCCGTCGAGCATCAGGAAGGACCGGCCGCCGAACTTCACGTACAGCTCGAGGAACCACTGGCTGACCAGCGCGCCCGGCACGATCACCAGCACGCGCAGGTCGGGCCGGGCGGTGAGCAACGACTGGACGATCAGCCCGGCCTCGATGGTCTTGCCCAGGCCGACCTCGTCGGCGAGCAGGAAGCGGATGCGGCGGTCGGACAGCGCGCGCCGCGCCGTGAGCAGCTGGTGCGGCAGCGGCCGCACGCGCGCCGCGGCCAGGCCGATGACGCCGCCGGTCGCGGTCCACTGCGCGTCGCGCCAGGCGAGCAGCTCCTCGCGCGCGCAGAACGTGCGCGGGCCCCACGGCTCGGGCGCCAACGCCGTGCCAGCCGGCGCGAACAGCGGGCGGTTGTCGTTGAACGACGCCGTGACCAGCTGTTCGATCGCATCGCGCGGCGACGGCAGCGCGATGATCGCGTCCTCGCGCACGGTGGCCTGGCTGCCGTCGGTGAACAGCACCCCATAGGCGAGGAGCGCGCCGTCGCGCGTCGGCGAGCGCGCGGCGATGGTCCCATCGCGCTCCGCCTCGCCGACCTTGACCTTCACCCGCGTCCTCGGCGCCAGGCACAGGCGCGCGACCAGGCGCTCCTCCTGCGTCATCTCGGCGCCGCTGCCGAGGAAGCGGACGCCGAGATACCCCGACTGCCGGCGGATCAGACGCGCCGGCCCTTCCGCCTGCAGTTCCGGGATCGTGACGAGCGCGCCGATGGGCATGGCCGGAGCATAGTCCCGGAGCGGCGTTCGTCGTGCGCTTCGTCGCGGCGCCGCACGCCGTGGTCGGCGCGCGGCGCAGGATCCTCAGCCGCCGCTGGGCGCCTGGGCGAGCGCCGCGGCGATGTCGCTCGCGCGGTACGGCTTGCTCAGCACCGCGGTGGCGCCGGCGGCGCGCAGCCGTTCGACCAGGTCGGCGTCCGCGTAGCCGGTGGCGAGGATGATCCGCGCGCGCGGGTCGTGCGCACGCATGGCGCGGAAGCAGTCCTCGCCCGACAGCTTGGGCATCATCAGGTCGAGCAGCACCGCGTGGTAGCCGCCCTTGGTGAAACGCGCCAGACCGTCGGCGCCGTCCTCGGCGGTGTCGACCTGCCAGCCCAGGCGGCGCAGCAGCTCGGCGGCGAGGTCGCGGACCATCGGCTGATCGTCAACCACCAGGATGCGGCCGGCCGCAATCGGAACGCCGAGCGCCGGCGTCGTCGACGCCTCGGGCGCGGCGCAGAGCGGCAGCCAGATGGTGAACGTGGTGCCGCGGCCGGGCGCGCTGACGACGGCGACGGCGCCGCCCATGTCGGTCACCGTGCCGTAGACCGCCGCCAGGCCGAGGCCGGTGCCGCGGCCGGGACCCTTGGTGGTGAAGAACGGCTCGAAGGCGCGTCGACGCGTGTCGTCGTCCATGCCGCCGCCGGTATCGCGCGCGCCCAGGCGCAGGTAGCGGCCCGGGGCGAGCGTTCCCGGCGCGTCGGGATCGCCGCCGGGCAGCTCGACCCGGTCGCTGACCAGGCTGAACTCGCCGCCGTCGGGCATCGCGTCGCGCGCGTTGATACCGAGGTTGATCAGGGCGCTCTGCAGCCGCGCGCGATCGCCGCGCACCCAGGCGCCGCCGACGCGCAGGTCGGTGGTGATGATGATCCGGCGATCGATCGAGTGGCGCAGGAGCCCGATGGCGTCGTTGACGACGGCGTTCGCATCGATCGCCTGGATCAGGCGCGGGCCCTTGCGCGAGAAGGCCAGGAGCTGCGAGGTCAGCTCGGCGGCGCGCGTCGCCGCGCGCACGATCGCCTCCGCCTGCCGCTTGCCCAGCGGGTCGCGTTCGGATTGCGCCAGCAGCTCGGCGTAGCCGAGGATCCCGACCAGCAGGTTGTTGAAGTCGTGCGCGATGCCGCCGGCGAGCTGCCCGACCGCCTCGAACTTCTGCGCGTGGCGCAGCTGCTCCTCGAGGCGCAGGTGGTCGGTGACGTCGGTGGTGACGACCAGCGCCTCGTTGCCGTCGACCGCGACGATGCGCACGACGTAGTCGCGCAGGCCGCCGCCGAGCGCGAAGCGCTGCTCCATCTGCTGCGGCTTGCCGGTGGCGAACGCGCGTTCGATCGCCGCCTCGCGCTCGGCGGCGATCGCCGGCGGGAGTATGTCGCACGGCCGCCTGCCGAGCGCCTGCTCGCGCGGGATCGGGAGCATCGCCGTGTTGCCGAGGACGTTCTGGTACGTGCCATCGCGGCCGACGACGAAGATCAGGTCCGGCAGCGTGTCGAGCAGCACCCGCTGGCGTTGCGAGAGGTGGGCGAGGCCCTCCTCGGCCTGGCGACGCGCCTCGAGGTCGTCGCGCAGGCGGCGGTTGACGCGGCCGATGCCGAGCAGCACGGCGACGGCGGCCACGGCGGCGATCGCCAGGACCGCCAGGGCGCTGCCGCCGGCGACGCGCGCATCGGCGCGGGCGCGGGCGCCGACCTCGTCGGCGACCGCGGTCAGCTCGCCGGCGCAGGTGCGCGTGCGCAGGTCGAACTCCTCGAGCTTGCGCTGCACGGCATCGAGGATCGGGATCGACGCCGGATCGGCGTCGCCGCCGGAGAGCGCGCGCTGGTACGCGAGGACGATGCCGGCATCGCCGGTGATCTCGGCCAGGCGGGCGATGGCGATGCCGCCGAGCTGGTCCGGCTCGGCGCCGTGATCCCGTTCCAATGCCGCCCACGCGTCGTCGAGGCGGCGCAGGCGCGCGTGCAAGCCGGCGTCCACCGGTGCCGCGCTGAGCGTGCGCTCGAGCTCCGCGAGGTCCGCCATTCCCGCGGTGCGCGCGGCGCGCCAGTCGCCGGCCAGGCGCGGCAGCGGCTCGCGGGCGCCGAGCAGCGCGCGCGTCGCGGCGTGCAGGCGGTGCATGGTCGCGTGCGCGCGGTGGGCGCGGACTTCGGCCTCGTACAGGCGCGCCGGGCGCCAGCCCGCGACGGCGGCGAGCGCGACCGCACCGAGCAGCGCGATGCCGACGAGCAGTGCCGCGCGCCGTTCGTTCATCGCGTGCCGTCGAGGCCGTCGAGGTGCGCCTGGTAGCGGCGGTCGAGGTCGTCGACGATGCGCTGCATCGCTTCGCCGCTGGCGCGCCGCGCGGGGATCTCGGTGAGCATCGCGTCGAGGACGTGGCCGTGGAGCGATCCCGGGTGCCGGATGTCGAGCGCGAGCACGCCCATGATCGACCGCCACTGGCGTCCCGCTGCGGCGTAGCCGGGATCCTCGTCGAGCGCCGTGAGCGGACTCGGCCGACCCTGGGCGATGCAGAACGCGCCGTTGCCGGCGGGATCGATGGTCAGGTACCGCAGCAGCGCCCACGCCGAGGGATCGTCGGCGCGGTCGCGGCGCATGGCGTACGACCAGCCCTGCGCCGCGACGGCGCCATGCGGGCCATCCAGTCCCGGCAGGGGGCCGACCTCCCACGTCAGCGCGGGATCGGCGGCGCGGATCATCGTCGTCGTCCACACGCCCTGCAGCGAATAGGCCTGCAGGTCGCGGGCGAAGGGGCGGATCTGATCGGCGTTCGCGAGGAAGCCCGCGACCTCCTGGCGCCAGCGCAGCAGTCCGCGCCAGCCGTCGAACGCGCCGTAGACCTCGGCGACGTAGGCGTCGATCGCGTCCATCACCCGCCGCACGCCCGCGGTCGCGATCAACGATCGCCGGCCATCGGGGCTGACGGTCGGCGCGCCGGCGCCGAAGCACAGCGCGAGCCACGGCTGGATGGTCGGTTCGATGAATGGATCCCAGGCGACGACGCGCAGGACGCCCTCGCGGTTGAGCGCGCGGACGACGACGGCGCTGGCCGCGGTGAAGTCGTCCCAGCGGCGCGGCAGGCGCCGCCCGGCGTCGAGACCGGCGGCGTCGGTCACGCGCGTATTGGCGTACAGCTGCGCCATTCCGCCGGCGACGGTGTTGGGCAGGGCGACCAGCGTGCCGTCGACGCGGTTGCGCTCGAGGTCCTGCGTGCGCACGCCCGATGCCGCGGGACCGGTGAGGGTGTCGAGCGGCGCCAGCAGCGCCGCCGCGTCGAACTCGCCAAGCCAGTCGGTGTGGATGCCGACGATCTCGGGCAGCGAATCGGAGCGCGCGGCCGCCAGCAGCTGGTCGTGGATCAGGTCGGGCGGGATGAAGACCGCGTCGACCGAGATCCCCGGATTCTCGGCCTGGAATCGCGCGATGAGGTCGGCGAAGAGCTGGCTGCGCGCACCGCCCCAGACGTGCCAGAGGGTGAGCCGCGTGTTCGGACGGGCGCTGACCGGGACCGTCACGACGGCGACGATGGCCGCGGCGACCGCGGCGATCGCCGAGCGCCACACGGTGCGCTTACGCATGGCACCAACCACGGCGGCTCGGGCGGGTGCTCGGATCGGCCACGGGCGGCAGGCTAGCCGCAGCGCCCGGGTGCGCCATCACCGCCGAAGGGAATGCGATCGGGAGCGCCTGATCGCCGCCGCGCGATCGGGACGCAGCGGCCGCGCGACGGTCGCAGGCTGGGCCGCCGCGCCGTCAGGACATCAATCCAGGATCGGCATGCACTTTTCGTAGGTCTCTTCCCCGCCGTCGTCCTTCTGGTCGGGATTCGATTTGCGCTCGGCGCGCTTCTTGCGCTTCTCTTCTTGCGCGCGCTTCTTGTCCATCTCGCGCTGGCGTTTGGCGAAGGTTGCGGGATTGCGGGCCATGGGAACTCCGTAGGAAGCGTCAGCGGCCGTCGGATCGACGCGAAGGCGCTCAGTTGCCCGCGGCGAAGCGGGCGACGATATCGTAGCGCGTGCGCGCAGCGACCGGATCGGTGCTGGAACGCAGGTAGCTTTCGATCGGATAGCTGCGGATCTTGCCGCGGCACGATTCGCGCAGCGCCGCGACCTCGTCGGCCGGCGTCTTGGCGCCGATCTCGGCGATGCGCTGGACCAGGCTATCGATCGAAGGGTGGATGAGAAAACGGGCACGGGGCTTGGCGGCCACGGCGGACTCCTGCGCGATGGCGGCCTCGGTAACGCGCGGGGCCCGGCCGTCAGGCCGGGCCCCGCGGATCGATGCCGTCGGTGATTGGATCAGCGACGATTGCCGCCGCCGCCGTATCCGCCGCCGCCGCCGCCGCCGTAACCACCGCGATCGCCGCCGCGATCGCCTCCACGGCCACCGCCGCCGCCGCCGGCGCCGCCGGTGCGCTCACCGCGGGGCTCGGACTGGCGGACGGTCATCGGACGACCGCCGGACTGCGACCCGTTGAGGGCCTTGATGGCCGCCTGGCCCTGGGCGTCGTCGGTCATCGTGACGAAGCCGAAGCCGCGGCTGCGACCGGTGTCGCGATCGGTGACGATCTTGGCGCGCTCGACCGTGCCGTGCGTGGAGAAGAGGTCCTGCAGTTCCTGATCCGACATGGACCAAGGAAGGTTGCCGACGAAGAGTTCCATAGACTGAGCCTTACGATGGCACCGCGAGGGCGCCGAGAGAAACGCTGCGGACGCCGGAATGGCATCGTGGCGCTGGTAGAGAGGCGCCATTCGGCGCCGGAGAGGCGACACGACACGCGGCGCCGGGCGAACCATACGGGCGCCGGGCTCGGAAGAAACCGAATCCTCGTGCTCGCATGGACGACGGAGCCGACGTGCGACGCGCGATCAGGTCCGGCGCCTGGCCCTGCCAGGTCCGTGGCCGCGAAGAGGTTGGCGCCGCCGATCAGGCCGCGGTCGCGGCCGGCGCATCGTCCGTGCCGCGGCGCGGGGTGGCGTGCCGCGCGGTCACCGCGGCGAAGCGGCGATGCAGCAGCCAGCCCCAGCCGATCTCGTTGGCCACGCTGACGAACCACAGGACGACGACCGGTTCGGCTCCCAACCGCCCCCACCAGGCGTCGGGAGCGGCGAGGATCGCCAGGCACGGCACGACCAGCAGCGTGCCCAGGCAGCACGGCGCCGCGACGCACATCCAACGGACGTCGCCGATCCCGGCGAGGGCGCCCGCGTAGGCGATGACCACGGCGTCGGCGATGCCCCAGGCCGCGACCACCCACATCAGCTGGCGACCGAGGGCGATGATGCGCTCACCGCCTTCCGAACCCGCCGGCACGAACGCGCCGACGAGCGCCTCGCGGCCGGCGACGAAGGCGACGCCGACAACGACCGCGCACATCCCGGCCAGCGCGCAGCCGGTACGGGCGATGCGCCGCGCGCGCCCGGGATCGCCCGCGCCGGTGGCGCGCCCAACGGCGACGGTCACGGCGCGGCCGACGGCGATCATCGGCACGTACGCCACCACCGTCCACGCCATCAGCGCGTTCGTCGCCGCCATCGGTTCGCGGCCGAAGCGACCCACGACCAGGAAGAACCAGCCCCAGGCCGCCACCGAGACCACGCTGCTCAGGCCCTGCGCTCCGGCCTCGGAGATGAACAGCCGCAGCCGTCGCACGATCCCGGAGCGGCCGTCCCAGGTGCCATAGCGCGCGCGCATGCGCGGCGTCCACGCCAGCGCCGCAGCGACGAGGACGGCGCCGCTGGTGGACGCGACCGCGGCGATGCCGGCGCCGTCGACGCCCAGGTGCGGCCCCGTCTCCGCGCGCACCAGGAACCACGCGAGCCCCGCGTTGATGACGCACGCGGCGCCATCGAGCGCCAGCACGACGCCGCCGCGGCCGATGCCGATGAACAAGCCGTTGAACGCCGCCAGCGCGATCCCCGGTCCGACGGCCATCAGCAGCCATCGTCCGAAGCGCGGGATCAGTTCGGCGACCGCGGCGTCCCTGGTCGCGGCGGCGGCGACCAGGGGCAGCAGCGGGATCGCCGCGATCGCCAGCGCCCCGCCGATCGCGGCCAACGCCAGGCCGGGCCACAACGCCGGTCCGGCGCCGCGTTCATCGCGCGCGCCGACGCGGCGGGCGACGACGCTGGCGAGGTAGCCGGCGGCGGCGAGGAAGAACACGCCCAGCCACTGCGCGAACAACGCGGCGGGCGCGGTCGCCGCCAGCGTCACCGGTCCGAGCGTCGAGAGGATCCAGCGACCGACGAAGTCGTTGGCGGCGATCGCCGCGCCGGCGACCGACAGCGGCAACGCCAGGGCGATGAGTTCACGCGCGATGCCGCGCGTCGGCGATGGAGACGTCTGGACCACGGGGTGGAGGCCTGGTTCCCAGCGTACGGCCGGTGCGGCGATCCGTTGGCGGGCGCGCCCATGGGAACGCGCACATCGTCCGGATCGGCGCCCTCGCCCTCGCTTACGCCTTCGCCGCCATCGGCCTGGACCGCAGCTGGTGCAGGATCGGCGCGAGCAGCTCGATCGTCGCCGGCGTCGGCGGCAGGCCGCTGGCGTCGATCGTCGGCAGGTCACGCCGCGCTTCGCCGGCGATCTCGCCGGCGAGGCGGTCGAGCAGGGCGAGGTTGTCGCGCAGCCGGCGGTCGAACTGGGCGTCGTCGAGCGGGTCCTGCAGCGCGCTGTTGAGCTGGCGCATGAACGGGATGTTCGGCACGTCGATGAAGGTCTTGGCGATCGTCGTGTCGCCGGCCTTCCAGTCGCGGAACAGCCGCTGCATGGCGCGGTTGATCTCGCCCGATCGGTCGAGCTCGGCCTTGCCCCGCGCGAATGCCGCCAGGTCGCACTGCCGGCGATGGAAGAAGAACGCCGCCGGCACGCACCAGTAGTAGGCGAAGTCCCAGAGGATCTTCGCCGTCATGATCTTGGCGTCGCCGAACAGCGGCATCTGCCCTTCGTACAGCGACAGGTGGTTGCGGAAGAAGGTGAAGTAGATCTGGTCGTAGAACTGCGAGCGCGCGGCGATCGGCTCGTTGGCCAGGCTGCGCTTGACCAGGTCGACGACGAACGTGTTGCCCATGCCGATGTAGTCGCTGCCGGGCGAATAGAACGGATCGAGGAACGCGCCCGCCTCGCCGACGCAGGCCCAGCGCTGATCGGAATAGACCTGCTTGGCCGAGTGCGAGAAGCCCTTCAGGCCGAGGAAGTCCTGCAGCTGGTCGTCGCGCCCCTCGCACATCGCCGCGCATTGCGGCTCGTGCGTGCGCAGCCACTCGAGCGACTTGGCGTACGACGAGTAGCCGCTGAACGGATGCATCTTCCCGTCGGCGACGATGCCGACGCTGTGGCTGCCCGAGGCGAGCGGGATGAACCACACCCAGTAGCCGGGGCCCATGAAGTGCACGGTCGACAGCCAGCGCTGGCGGCTCGGGCACTGCGCCTGCCACGTCGCGTCGGTCGACCAGTCGTCGATCTTCACGTGGCGGTCGTACCGCCACCACACGGCGTTGGCGTCGTGGCCGTTGCCCTCGAGCAGGCCGAGCTTGCGCTTGAGGATCGAGGCGCGACCCGCCGCATCGACCACCCAGCGCGCGCGTGCGGTGCGCTTGTCGGCGCCGACGGCGAAGGCGACGGTGTGCTCGCTCTTGTCCTTGCCGAGGTCGATCGCGCCGACGCTGGCGCCGTGGACGAAGTCGGCGCCGAGCTCGACCGCGCGCACGCCGAGGTGGTTCTCGAACCGGCCGCGGTCGATCTGCCAGCTGCGCGACGGCAGGAAGACGTTGCCGCCCATCTCGGTGCGCGTCTCGAGCGCGCGCTTGTCGCCGTCGGCGAAGAAGTAGCGCAGCCCGAGCTTGGGCAGCTGGTCCTTGATGAAGTGCGGCTCGAGGCCGAGCACGTGCGTGAAGTAGTGCGCGCCGATCTCGACCGACGATTCGCCGACCTTGTGCGCCGCCTCGCGCAGCGGGTGCGCCTTCTTCTCGATCACCAGGACGCTGGTCCGCGGCCGTTCCTGCTTGAGCTGGATCGCCAGCGACAGGCCGGCCAGGCCGCCACCGAGGATGACGACGTCGTAGGCCTCGCGCGTCGTGGTCATGCGGTCTTGGTGCCGTGCGCGCGGATGTACGCGGCCAGCGCTTCGAGGCTGGCGAACGCCGCGCGGCCATCCTCCTGGCCCTGGATCTTCACCCCGTAGGAGCGGTCGACGACCACGGCCAGCTCGAGCGCGTCGATCGAGTCGAGCCCGAGCCCTTCGCCGAACAACGGGGCCTTGGGATCGATGCTCGCCGGCTCCACGCCTTCGAGATTGAGCCCTTCGACGATGCGCCGGGCGAGCGCGAGCGGATCGACGTCCATATGCGGACGCGCACGGTCGTCCGCCGCGCCCGGGACTCAAGGCGCGAGGCGGGGCCTCGCGGCGCCACGTCCGCTGCGCGGCGGTGGCGTCCGTCGTCGGCACGCCCGGGACGAGCCGGGTGCCAGACCGGACGCGGAAACATTGAATGGGCGGCGCCCGAGGAGCCCACCACGCTGTGGAGACCACGATGGCCACGCCGACCGACCTCGACCTGCTCGACGCCTTCCGCCGTCGCGCCGACCAGCAGGCGTTCGCCGCGCTGGTCGAGCGCCATGGCAGCTGGGTCTACGGCCTGTGCCTGCGCGTCACCGGCCGCGCGGCGGAGGCCGACGAGGCCTGCCAGGACGCCTTCCTCGAACTCGCGCGCGGCGCGAACCGCGTGCGCGAGCGCGTGCCGGCGTGGCTGCACACCGTCGCCCGCCGCTGCGCCGCGCGCATCATCGCCCGGCGGCCGCTGACCACGGCGTTGCCGGACGACGTCCCGGCGCTGCAGGCGCAACGCGCGGATCTCGCGCACCTGGACGAGGCGCTCGCCGAGCTCGACGTCGACCTGCGCGCGGTCCTGGTCGCGCGTTTCCTCGCCGGCCAGAGCCAGGACGCGATCGCCGCGGGCCTCGCCATCAGCCAGGCGACGGTCAGCCGCCGGCTCGCCGAGGGGCTCGCGCGCATGCGCGCCGCCCTGGATCGCCGGGGCGTCGCGCTCGGCGCGGCGCCGGCGGCGCTCTTCGAGCAGCTTCCCGCGGCGGCGCTGCCGGCGCCGATGGTCGATGTGCTGGGTCGGGTCGCGCTCGTCGCGCGCGCCGCCCCGATCGCCTGGGCGATCCCGGTGCTGCCGCTGATCCTCCTGGCCTCGGCGCTTGTAGCCGCGCTGGCGCTGTGGACCGCGCGGCCGCGTCACGCGCCCACGCCGACGGCGGTCGTCGCCGACGAGCCGCCCGCCCCCGCTCCCGTCCCGGGATTGGACGCCTCCCATGGCTGGTCGCTGGTGCTGCGCCACGTCGAGGCGTCGGCCATCGACATGCGTCGCGCGGTCGGTGCCTCGCGCGTCCTGACCGCGATCAACGGCCGGCCGATCGGGCACTTCGGCTGGTCCGACGCGGCGGGCGACGCGTTCGGCGGGCCGATGGTCCTCGACCTGCTCGACGCAGCCGCGGTGGCGCGGCGTTGCGGACCATTTCCGCCGGCATCGCTGAACGGCGCCTATGCCTGGGATCCGCGCGTCGGCGTGCCACCCGGCGCGTGGGATGACGCCGTGGCGGAGGCCTCGGCGACCTGGCTCGATCGACCGGAGGCCGCGCTCGCCGCGCTGGATCGGGCGATCGACGCCGGCTGTCCGCGGGTAGCGCTGGCCATGCTCGGCACCGCCTGCGCGTCGGCGGCGGGGCGCGACGACGCCTGCGCGGCATGGCACGCCGATGTGCCGGCTGGTCGGGGCGATCGCTGGTTCGCCGATGCCGCGCTCCACGCGGCGCTGCGCGCGCGCGGCGCCATCGAACGCGCGCGCGTGCTGAGCGAGGGCCTCGCGATGTCGCTCGGGCGGCTGCCGGCCGGCCTTGCGGATGCCGAACCGCCGAGTTGGCCCGCGGACTGGTCGAGCATCGCGGCGGCGTTCGAGGACCCCGATCTCGGCGAGTCGCTCGCCAGCGGCAGCGCGCACATCTGGAACGGCGACGGCGTCAGCCTGCGCTCGGAGCCGCTCACCGGGCCGATCGCGGTCTCGATCCGCGGCGACGCATTCACGGCGCTGCCCGGCCTGGCGCGGCCGTATGCGCGGGTGATGGTCGCGCTCGAGCCGGTCGGCGGCGGCGCGAGCCCCGGCGACCACGTCGGCTGGCTGCTGCACAACGGCGGGGCCCAGTGCGTCCTGGATGGCACCGGGGCGCAGGTCCCGTCGCTGCGGCCGGACGACGGCGCGATCGAACTGCGCCTGCTCGCCGACGGCACGACCTGCGCCGTGTGGGTCGATGGGCGGCTCCATGCCGTCGCGCCGCAGCGGCACCAGGGCCAGTGGCGGCTGGTGATCTCGGCGCAGACCAGCGATGTCTATCTGCCGCAGGTCCTCGTGCTCCGCCCCGATGCGCGGCCTGGCGACGACCTGTGGTCGGCGATCCGCGACGACGATGCCGACGCGGTGCGCCGTCGCCTCGCCGCCGGCGACGACCCGACCGAACCGTTCCCGGGCTCGAGGCTGAGCCCCTTGGCGGTCGCGGCGGTGGGGGATCGCTGCCGCGCGATCGCCGCGCTCCTCGACGATCCGCGCGTGCGCATCGACGCCGTCGACGCCACCGGCGGCACGGCGCTGTACCGCGCCATCGACAACCACGCGCTCGCCGCGGCCAAGCTGCTGCTCGAGCGCGGCGCCCCGGCATCGCCCGTCAACCGCTACGGGACGACGCCGCTGGGGTACGCCTGCCGCGCCGCGCACCTGCCGCTCATCGACCTGCTGCTCGCGCACGGCGCCGCGATCGCGGACGAGTCCCGGCATGGCGCGCCGGGCGGGGCCGCGATCGACCTGCTCGGGCCGGGACCGAACGCCGCGGGGGTGGTGGCGCTCTTCCGTCGTCACGGCAAGCCGATCACCGCGCGCGCGCAGGCGCTCGGCGGCGATCCCGCCGGCGCTGCCGCGGCTCTCGCGGACGACGCCCGTCGCGAGGCGGAAGGCCCCGGTCTGCTCGCCGCGGCGGTGCTGCTCGACGACGCGGCGCTCGTGCGTCGTTGCCTCGAGGCCGGCGTCCCGATCGGCGCGCGGGATCCCGGTACGCTGATGACCGCGTTGCAGCTCGCGGTCGGCATCACCGGGAATCCCGACATCGCGCAGGAGCTGGCGGCGCGCGGCGCCGACCTCGACGCGGGCGACGTCGGCAGCACGGCGCGCGATCTCGCCAGGACCACCGGGTTCCCCCTCGAAATCCTCGTCCCGGCCGCTGCGCAGCCGCAGGAGGGCGACGACTTCTGAGGTGCTTCCGGCGCCTGGGCGTCGGTGAGATCCGGTCGCGCACGGGCTCGGGCAGGGCTCTGGCGCGCGACGGGCGGGCGGTACGCTGCGCGGCCCGCCATGGACGTCACCGCGCCGCGTCCCGACGTCGCCAGCCTCGCCAGCGCGCGCGGCTTCCTCGGCCTCGCCCTGCCGCTCGCGGCGGGCGCCGGCGTCAACTGGGCGATGCAGTTCATCAACCGGCTGTTCCTGTCGCACTACAGCCCCGACGCCTTGGCCGCGAGCCTGCCCGCGGGGATGCTGGCCTACACCGTCCAGGCGTTCTTCATCGCCAGCGCCAGCTACGTCGGCGCGTTCGCGGCGCAGCACCACGGCGCCGGCGAGGACGACGAGGTCGGCGCCGTCGCCTGGCCGATGATCTGGCTGGCGCTGATCGCCGGCGCGCTGGCGTTGGCCTCGCTGTGCCTGCGCCACGAGATCTTCGCGCTGTTCGGCGCCGCGCCGGCGGTCACCGCCGGCATGGTCGCGCTCGGCTCGTGGTACCTCGCCGAGACCCTGCCGGTGGTGCTGCTCGCCGGCCTGTCCGGCTGGTTCGGCGGGCTCGGACGCACGCGCCTGGTCATGCTGCTGTCGCTGGGCGTCTGCCTCGGCTCGATCGCGCTCAACCGCTGGCTGATCTTCGGCGCCCTGGGCGTGCCGGCGCTGGGCATCCACGGGGCGGGCCTGGCGACGCTGATCGCCACCACGACCGGCGCCGCCATCGGCGTCGCGCTGTTCTTCGGCCGCGCGATGCGCGCGCGCTTCGCGACCTGGCGGATGCGCAACGCCGACCCGCGGCGGCTGTGGCGCTTCTGCCGTTCGGCGCTGCCGCGCGGCGGCACCGAGGTGCTCGAGATGACGGCGATGCTGGTCTTCACCACCGCCATCGCCGGCCTCGGCACGCCGGAGCTCGCCGCCAACAACCTGGTGTTCTCGCTCTACCTGACCGTGCTCGTGCCGCTGATCGGACTCGGCCAGGGCATCACCATCGGCGTCGGCCAGGCCGTCGGCGCCGGCCGGATCGACGTCGCGCGCGCGATCGTGCGCCGCGCCGGCTGGCTGGTCGCGGCCGTGCTGGTTCCCGCGGCGGCGCTGTTTGTGCTGGCGCCCGACCTGCTGATGTCGGCCTACGTCTCGGTCGACGACGCCGATCCGGCGGCGAGCGCCGCGCGCTGGCGCGAGATCCTCGACCACGGCCGCCCGCTGATGTGGCTGTGCGCGCCGATGTTCTTCCTCGATGGCGGGCACATCGTCTTCCGCTTCGCCGTCCAGGGCGCGGGCGACACGCGTTGGCCGCTGGTGACGCTGACCAGCGCCGCGCTGCTGGTCTTCTGCCTGCCGGTGATGGCCGCGGCGCGGCTGGTGCCAGCCGAGACCTGGCACGCGTTCGGCCTGTCGCCGCTGACCGCCTGCTGGCTGACCTTCCTGCTGTACCTCGCCGCGATCTTCGCGCTGATGGTCTGGCGCTACCGCTGCGGCCCGTGGGCGGCGATGACGCTGCGGCGGTGATCGCGGCCGCGCCGCGACCGGGCGATGCGCGCGATGCGCGCGGTGTCGAAGACGAGCCTGGTTTCGCGAGCCTCGACGGCCGTCGCGAGAAGCATCGGCGCATGATCACCCGTCCTCTGCCGCTGCTCGTCCTGGTCGCCGCCGCGTTGCTCGCCGGGTGCGGCGTGCGCGACAAGGTCCGCGAGGTCGTCGACCGGCGCGACGACGCCGAGATCATGGTCGCCGCCAGCGGCCAGGCGCGGCTCGAGGTCGAGCGCGCGATCGCGCGCTGGCGCGGCGCCGGTCCGTCGATGCCCGCGTCGTTCTGGGAGGACCTGCGCGGCGATCTCAGCGAGCGCGACGCCGAATCCGCGATCGCGGCGGTCTACCGTCAGCGCCTGCCCGCCGAGGATCTGCAGGCGGCGATCCTGTTCTACCAGACCGAGACCGGCAAGCGGCTCGGCCAGGAGCTGCCGATGGCGGTCGACGAGCTGGTCCATCGCGCCGTCGGCGCGCAGGACCGCCTCGACAAGACCATGCGCAAGCCGTTCACCGGCGACGACCGCACCGCGGTGCGCCGCTTCGCCGCCTCGACCAGCGGCAAGCGTCTCGCCGAAGCCCACGGCGAGTTGGCGCGCGAGACCGCCGCCGCGCTCGCGCCGGTCCGCCGGGGATGGGACGAGCGGGCGCTGAAGCGCCTGCGTTCCGCGGGCATCCCGGACGACGAGCTGGCGGGGCTGACGGCGGCCAGCGCGCCGACGCGCTGACGGTTGCCTCAGGGCGCGAAGACCACGCAGGCGGGCTTGCCGCCGCAGGCGAACCGCTCGCCCGCCGTCAGCGTGCCGCGTTCGCCGTCGACGGCGAAGACCGAGAGGGTGCCGGCGCGTTCGTTGGCGACGACCAGCCATCGTCCGGACGGGTCGAGGGCGAAATGCCGCGGCCACGTCACCGCGCCGGCACCGGTGTGGCCGATCGGCGTCAGCGCGCCGGCGTCATCGATCGCGAACTGCGCGATCGAATCGTGCCCGCGGTTCGAGGCGTAGAGGAAGCGGCCGGACGGATGGACGACGAGGTGCGCGCAGTAGTTGGCCGCGGCATCGGCATCGCCGGGCAGCGTCGTGCTCGTCGTTCCCGGCTGCAGGGCGCCGTCCGCGGCGATGGCGCAGCGCGTGATCGTGTCGTCGTGCTCGCCGATGACGTACGCGACGGCGAGCGTCGGATGGAAGGCGATGTGCCGCGGGCCGGATCCGGCGCCGAACCGCGCGACCTGCGGCTCCGCCGCGAGCGCGCCGTCGCGCATGGCGAAGCCGAGGACCTCGTCGGACGATTTCACCGGCACGTGCAGCCGACCGGCATGCGGCAGCGCCATGTGCGCCTCGGCCGCCGTGGCGACGACCGCGGCTGGTTCGGCGACGCCCGCCTCCGTCGCCGCCAGGAGCGCCGCGCCGCCGCTGCCGTAGTTGGCGACGGTGATCCAGCCGCCGCCGGCATCGACGGCGATGTGGCACGGACCGGCGCCGCCGCTCGTGGCGTCGTTCAGCCGCGTCAGCGCCGCGGTCGAGCGGTCGACGGCGAAGGCGACGACCCGCCCCGGGGCGCCCTCGCTGATCGCGTACAGGCGCCCGCCATCCGGCGCGACCGCGAGGAAGGACGGGTTCGCGCAGCCGGCGATGGCGCCGAGGCGCTCGATCCGGCCGTCGCCATACAGCACGCACCACGCGATCGCGTCGCCGTAGCCGCCCACCCAGAAGCGTCGCGCCACGGCGTCTCCCTCGGCGGCGGCCAGGTTCGCGGCGAGGAGGATCGCGAGGATGGCGCTGCGCATGCGCGCCTTGTAGCGGTCGGGGGCCCGCGCAGGAAGCCGCCGCGGCCGGTCGGCGTGGCATCGGGGTTCGCCAGGGGGCCGGGGAAGGCGTGAGGATCGGCCGGTCCTGGGGTATCCTCACCCATGGCGATCACGATCGCCGTCGCTCCCGACCGGATGGAGGCGACGGCCACCATCCCGGCAGGCGATGCCGCCGACGTCGACGGGCTGCGCCTGCTGATCGAGCGGCACGGCCTGCGCGCCGGCCTGGACAAGGACGGCCTGGGCGCCCTGCTCGAGAGCGCGCCGGTCGATCGCGCCATCGTCATCGCGCGCGGCCGTCCGCCCGAGCACGGGCGCGACGCCACAATCGAGCACCTCGTCAGGCCGCAGGAGCATCCGCAGGCGGGCGCCGATGGCGTCGTCGACCTGCACGAGCTGATGGCCTTCGTCGAGGTCGAGGCCGGCCAGGCGCTGGCCCGCGTGACTCCGGCGGGAGCGGGGACCGCCGGGCTCGACGTGCTCGGCAACCCGATCCCGCCGCGGGCGGGACGCCCGCTGGACGCGGCGCGCGAATACGGCGCCGGAACCCGCCCGCGCGCTGGCGACCCCGAGGTCATCGAGTCCGAGGCGCTCGGCGTGATGCGCCGCGCGCGCGACCGGCGCTGGGAGGTCGTCGTGCCGCTGGTCATCGAGGGCGACGTCGACTTCCGCTGCGGCAACATCGACACGCGCATCGCCGTGGTCATCAAGGGCGACATCAAGGCCGGCTTCACCGTCAAGAGCGCCGACTCGATCTGCGTCCACGGTTCCGTCGAGGACGCGCGCGTGTCGGCGCAGGGCGACCTCGACGTGCGCGGCGGCATCCTGCCGGGCGCGCGCCGCGTCAAGGCGCACGGCGATGTGCACGCGCGCTTCATCGAGGAGCGCGAGGTCAAGGGACGCGACATCGAGGCCAAGGCGGGGATCCTGCACGCGACGGTGCTCGCCACCGGCGGCGTGCGCGCCAAGGACATCGTCGGGGGTCGGATCACCGTCGCCGGCTCGGTGGCGTGCACGACGCTCGGTTCGCCCGCGGAGGTGCCGACCGTGGTCGAGGTCGGCGTCGATCCGTTCGCCGACGCGCTGATCAGCGAGCTCGACCGGCGTTGCCGGTTCGCGCGCGACCACGTCGCCGAGCTCGGCGAGCGCGCCAAGCTGCTGGCGCACGCCATCGCACGCAACGGCGACCCGGTCCCCGGCGAGGCGTCGGCGCTGCGCGCGGTGCAGGGCGAGCGCACGCGCCTCATCGCCCAGATCGGCGAATGGGAGGCGGCGCTGGTGGAGGCGCGCGAACGGCACGCCGCCGTCGCGCGCGCGCCGCTGGTGTCGACCGTCGCCGTCGGCGGCTACGCCCACGCCGGCGTCGAGCTGCGCTTCCGCGACGTCGCGCGCGTGCGCCTGCTCGACAGCACGCCGCGACCGCGCTTCCACTGCGTCGATGGCGCCATCGCGACGTGAGGCGCTGTTGTCCAGCGGCCGCTAGAACCCGTCGACCGGCTGGTTGATCATCGCGTAGGCCGTCTTGCGCATCTGATCCATGTACGCCGCGCGCGCCGCGTCGGGCATGGCGCTCGCGTCGACCGCGGCGCGCATGCACGCGAGCCAGGTGTCGGCCTCGGCCATGCCGATCGGGAACGGCAGGTGGCGGGCGCGCAGCCGCGGATGGCCGCGCCACGGCGAGTAGCGCGCCGGGCCGCCCCAGAACTCGCTCTGGAAGGCGAACTGCTTGCGCCGCGTCTCGTCGAGATCGGGCGGGAACAGCCGCGCGATCGGGCTGGCGGCGATGCGCGCGTAGAAATCGGCGAGCAGCGGCTCCATCACCGCGTCGCCGCCGAGCTCGTCCCACGCGGCCATGCCCATTCGTAGGCGGTGGCGGACGGCGGGGAATTGCGTTGCCGCTACGGCCTCGGCGACACCGTGCGCGATGGAGATCGCGCCATGCGCCCGTTCACGCCGCCCGGCTACCATACCATCACGCCCTACCTGGTCGTTCCCGACGTGCAGGGCCAGATCGACTTCCTGGTCCGCGCCTTCGGCGCGATCGTCTTCGCCCCGCCGTTGCGCGGTCCGGATGGGGTCATCCAGCACGCCGAGGTCCGGATCGGCGACTCGGTCGTGATGATGGGCCGGGCCGGTGCCGAGCATCCCGCGACGCGGACCATGTTGAACCTCTACGTCGAGCGCGCCGACGACGCCTACCGCGCCGCGCTGGCCGCGGGCGCGACCAGCGTACGCGAGCCGATGGACCAGTTCTACGGCGACCGGAGCGGCATCGTCCGCGACCGCTTCGGCAACGACTGGTGCGTGGCGACCAACATCGAGGACGTCGCCCCCGATGAGCTCGAGCGCCGCATCGCCGCGATGTCCGGGCCGTGACGCAGCGCCAGGTCGCGTGGCGACCCGCACGCGGGCCGGGCATCGAACGCGTGGCGCTGCGCACCTCGCCGGCGTTCATCGCCGACGCGCTGGTCGTCGGGCGGCGCTGGGCGGTCACGTATCGCCTGCGCTGCGACCGGGCAGGCACCACGCGCGCGCTCGACGTCGCGGTGCTGGGCGGGCGCGGCGTGCGGCTGCGCCACGACGGCCGCGGCCGTTGGCGCATCGATGGCCGTCGGGTCCGCGCGCTCGATGGTTGCCGCGACGCCGATCTGAGCTGCACGCCGCTGACCAACGCGCTGCCCATCCGTCGGCTGCGCCTCGCGGTCGGCGCTTCGTGCGACATCCGCGTGGCGCTGGTCGCGGTGCCGTCGCTCACGGTCGCGACCGCCGTCCAGACCTACCGTCGGCTCGCCGGCGACCGCTACCGCTTCACCGCGTCGCGTGGCCGCTTCCAACGGTCGCTGCGCGTCGATCGCGACGGCTTGGTCGTCGATTATCCGGGCTTGTTCAGACGCCTGCGCTGAGCGCGGCGACGCGATCACTCGCCGAGGAAGACCGTGACGCCCGCCTGGGCGGTGATCAGCAGCACGTCGGCCTGGCGGTCGGCGGGCGCGTCCTGGCCGGCGCCGACGTCGTCGCCGTGGCGCGCCTGCGCGGCGAGGTCCCAGGTCATGCGCCGCGTGACCCAGCTCAACCCGAGCGAGCCGCCCCAGAAGCGGTCGTGCGTGGCGCTGAAGGCGGCGGGATCGACGGTGTCCAGCGGCACCGGCTCGGCGGCCGGCAGCTCCTGGTAGAGCGCGCCGATGCGCGCGACCAGCACGGCGCGCTCGAAGATCAGCACGCGCTCGTAGCCCAGGCGGATATCCCAGCCGGCATCGAACTCGGACGGGTCGATGTTGGTGTTGACCGCGCTGCGCGTCGCGCCGCCGGCCACCGTGCGGTACTGGCTCCACCGCGTCAGCGTCGCGTCGGCGGCGATCGTGTCGTGATCGTCGATGATCCAGGCGACGCCGAGCGTGCCGCTGCCGGGGTAGCGCGTCTCGACGCTGGACGAGGAGCGGGTGCCGTCGTCCGGCGTCGGGCCGAAGTCGTCGCTCTGGCGCAGGTGGTCGTCGATCTCCTGGTCGAGGGTGAACCCCGGGCGGAACACCCCGGCGAACGCCAGCGACGTCGTCGCCCGCCACCACGACCCGATGACGGCGTTCGCGCCGTGCTCGACGCGCACCTCGCGCGTACGCGTGGTGACGACCCGCGCCGCGAACAGCGTGTTGAGCTCGTCCTCGGCGATGCGCTGCTCGTAGCGGCTGTCCCCGGTCCAGTCGTCGGACCAGAGGTTGGCGGTGATCCCCAGGCCCAGACCCGGAACCACCTCGATGCCGTAGCCGAGGCCGAGCGACGCGTACGAGCCGTCCTGGTCGACCTCGATGTCGAACTCCGAATCGGCGGCGGCGTACCGGTAGTCGATCGCGCGCATGAAATCGAGCTGACGCTGCCAGATCACGCCCACGGTCTGCTGGCAGCCGAAGGCGTGGAAGGGCACGGCGAGCGCGGCGTGGTCGACGCGCAGGCCGCGGACGTGCTGGTCCTCGCCGCCGGCGATGCTGGAACGGCGGTCGTACGCGCCCAGCGCCACGGCGGCCTCGGGCGTCTCGAGCTGGATCGCGCCGGCGGGATTCCAGGACAGCGCGGTGACGTCGTCGTCGATCGCCGCGAACGCGCCGAGCCCGCTGGCGCGGACCCCGGAACCGAGGCTCAACGCCCCGGAGGCGTCGACCGCGGCGAGCGCCGGAGCGACGGCGACCAGCAGCAGGATCGGACGTCGCGACGTCATCAGCGCGCGGACGCCGTCGTCACGGTGACGTCGCGGCGGACGGCGGCCTCGCCGTCCTTCGCCGATCGTCCGCGCTTCGCGCCCTTCCGCGCCGAGGCCGCCGGTGTCGCGTCCGTGATGACCACGGTGGTCGGCTTGCCGCCCGCGGCCTGGAAGCTGAGCGTGACCGGGAGCGGCGGCAGCTCCGGGATCCAGTAGGTCAGCGTGCCCTCCTCCTCGACGACCATCGCGTGGAGCAGCGCCGGGCTGATCTCGATCTCGCTCCAATGCACCTTGGCGCCGGTGACGGTGATCTCGCCGACGAGCATGCGGCGTGGACTGGGCATGGCGGTGTCCTCGGCCTTCACGGGATGTTGAGGGTGATGACGGGATCGCTGAACTGGACGTTCACCGGCGCCGACGCGAACAGCGCGGGGGCGGCCGGATCGTAGTAGCAGCGCACCCAGTACGACCCGGTGAACACGCCGGCGAACCAGAAGCGGTTGACCAGCACGCCGTTGGCGCGCTGGCGGACGCGCACGGTGTTGCTCGCGTCCCAGAGCTGCACGTAGGCCGGGGTCGGCAGCATGTTGAGCGCGAGCGGATTCTTCGTCGGCGTCGCGCTGACGACGAAACCTTGGACGGATGACATCGGCGGGTTCCTCGGATGGAGCAGACGGGCAGGGGGGCGAAGGAGCGGCCGGCGCGGCAGCGGCGTGACGCAAGCGGCGACAGCGGCCCAGCGCGCACGGTCCGCCCGCGGGGGTCCGTGTCTCTATTCCCGAAGTCGCTGACGTCAACGTGCGGTGCGCGGCGCGGCTCCGGTAAGGCGCCATCCGCGTCCGGTCGGCCGAACTGTCCGGAACGGATGCGGGCATGGATCAACCCCGGCCGACGGCGAGCGTTTGCCGATGATGCCCCTCCCTCTCGTCGTCGCGCTCTGCCTGATCGGTCCGCTCCTCTCCGCCAGCGAATCGCTGCGCGCGGCCGCGCTCGACGCGATCGACGCCGCGCTGGCGCGTCGCGAGATCGCCGGCGTCTCGTGGGCGGGCGTGGCGACCGTCGAGGTCGTGCGCCTGGACCGCGCCGGCGGCGCGCTGGTCACGCGGCTCGATCGTTCGGAGATGAGCTCGCCGCTCGCGCGCGTCGACGACGCGCAGCTGGCCGAGGTGCTGCGCGCCGCGGGCGAGCGCGGCGCCGAGGACGTCGACGCCGCGCTGGTCGGGGCGGCGCTCGTGCTGCACGCCGGCGACCAGGTCCGCGCCATCGCCATGCTCGACGCGGCGACCCGCCTCGCCGGCGACATCGAGGGGCGTTTCGCCGACCTCTGCCGCGCGCACGGGCTGACGCCTCCACCCAGCCGCGCCGAGCGGCAGGCGGCGGCCCGGGCCGCGCGCGACCAGAAGAAGAAGGACGCGGCCGAGCGCACCGCCGAGAAGAAGCGCAAGGCGCTGGAACGCGTCAACCACGCGGGGCGCGTGCTGCCGCCCCTGCCCGAGTTCGACGTCCCGATCAGCTTCGGCACTCCCGAGTCGGACGCGATCCTCGCGGCGCTGCAGATCTTCCCCAAGGACAACCCCTGGAACGAGGACATCAGCGTCCGGCCGGTGCATCCGGATTCGGATGCGATCATCGCCAAGGTCGGCGCCGCGACCAAGGTGCACGTCGACTTCGGGCACAACTTCATCATCGTCCCGCCCAATCAGCCGAAGGTCGACGTGCGGATCTCGTTGACCAGCGAATCCGATCCCGGCCCGTGGCCGTTCCCCGACGCGGCTCCGATCCAGGGGTGGCCGGCGTGGTGGGAGGAGCCGCAGACGCTCGACCACGTGCAGCGCATCGGTGAAGGCGACCGCCATGTCGTGCTGGTCGATCCCGTGAACATGATGCTTCACGAGTTCTTCTACGTGCGGCGCACCGACACCGGCTGGCAGGCCACCTGCGCCGCGAACTGGGACCTGACCTCCAACCGCCAGCGTCCGCTGGAGTGGACCAGCGCCGACGCCGCCGGGCTGCCGATCTTCCCGGGCGTCGTGCGGTACGACGAGCTCGCCCGCGGCAAGGTCGAGCACGCCATCCGCATGACCGTCGCCGCGACGCGCAAGGAGTACATCTATCCGGCGTCGCACCACGCCTCGCTGAACCACCATCCGCATTGGCCGGCGATGGGTCAGCGCTTCCGCCTCAAGGCGTCCGCCGACCTCACCGGGCTGGGTCCGCAGGCGACGGCGATGGCCACGGCGATGAAGACCTACGGCATGATCGTCGCCGACAACGGCCGCGACTGGGACATGCCGGTGGCGATCGACAAGCGCGTCGACGTCGACGATCTCTTCGGCCTGCACCGCTTCACCGGCGCCGATCTGGAGATGATCGTCACCACCGGTCCCGAGGAGGGCCCGCGCGCGCCCGGCGCGCGCTGAGCCCGGCTGGCCGGCGATCGCACCGGCCGAAAACCGATGCGGTGGTCCACATCAGCCGCAGCATCGGCGCATGGCCCAGCGTCGCGCCGCCGCGCTCGTCGATTCCCTGCTGGCGCCGGCGCAGGCCGTGCTGGTGGCGGTCGATCCCGCCGCCGCCAAGGCCAAGCGCGCGCGCATGCGCGGCTCGCCGTTCGCCTTCTACCGCGCGACGCTCGCCCTGCAGCTGCCCGCGCTGGCCGCGCGCGCCGGCGCCGATGGCCCGTGGGCCTGGGCGGTCGGCGACGCGCATCTCGCGAACTTCGCGACCGTGGCCAGCGGCGTCGAGCGCGGCGGCGACGGTCCGCGCGTGGTCTTCGACGTCGCCGACGGCGACGAGGAGCATCCCGCGCCGTGGGCGTGGGACCTGCTGCGCTTCTGCGCATCGCTGGCGGTGGCGCGTCCGCGGATGGACCGCGCCGCGCTGCGCGGGCTCGCCCGGCTGACGTTCGCGCGCTACGCCGAGGTCATGGCGCGCGCCGCCGAGGACGATCTCGAGCACGGCGCGCGGGTCTTCGTCCAGGACCTGCCGCCGAGCGTCGTCGCGCTGATGGAGCGCGATGGCGATCCCGCTCGACGCCGGTCGTGGCTGAAGGAGACCATCGCCCGCGGCCGCCTGCGCCGGCGCGACGGGCTGAGCGACGACGCCGAGGCCAAGCGCACGCTGGCGCCGGTCCTCGCCGCCGCGCTCGCGGACTCGCACGCCGCCCGGGTGATCGATCTGTGCCGGCGCGAGGCGAGCGGCGTCGGCTCGCTGGGCCTGCGGCGCTGGCTGGCGCTGGCGGTCGGCCCGGACGCCGGCGCGGTGCGCACCATCGAGATCAAGGAGCGCCGGCCGAGCGAGCTGGCGCGCGTCGTCCCGGCCCTGCCCGATCACCGGCTGCCGCGGCGCGGCATCGCCGTCACCGTGGCGCTGGGCGGCGATCCGTGCCAGGTCGTGCTGCCCGGCGCCGCATGGCCGCTGCTCGCGCGCACGCGCTGCCATGCGCGCACGGCGCTCGACCCCGCCGCCATCGCGGCCGATGAGCTGCCGGCGCTGGCGCGCCTGTGCGCGACGCTGATCGCCCGCTTCCACGCGCGCGGACTCGCGCTGTGCGGCGTCGACGTGCCGGCGCGCGCCGAGGCGATCGCGGCGGATGCGCGGCGGCGCGGCGAGGCGCTGTCGGCGCTGCCGTGGGACCTGGCGCAGGACAACCGCGCGGCGTTCGCGATCTGGAAGGCGAGGAAGGCATGACTCCGGGAATGAGACGCCTGCGGCTGCTCGGGCTGATCGAAGGCACGTCGACGCTGCTGCTGTTCGGCGTCGCCATGCCGCTCAAGTACGCGTGGGGCATGCCGCTCGCGGTGCGCATCGTCGGCTCGGTGCACGGCGCGCTGTTCGTCGCCTTCTGCCTGGCGGCGGTGGTCGTCGCCGCGCGGCGGCGTTGGCCGGCGACGCGGCCGCTGGCGCTGATCGCCGCCGCGATCGTGCCGTTCGGGCCGTTCGTCCTCGATCGACGGCTGCGTTCGTGGGATCCGTCGGTCGGGTGAGCGCGCTCGCCATCCCGCCGCTGGTCGCCAGCCATTGCCTCGATCACGCGCTCGGCCCGGTGGTCGCCGCCGAGGCGTTGTCGGGCGGCATCATCTGCGCCACGCGCCGGCTGACGACCGCCTCGGGCGCGAGCCTGGTCGTGAAGCAGGACCGCGGCTGCGCCAACGATTTCTTCCAGCTGGAGGCGCGCGGCCTGGACGCGATCGCCTTGGGCGACGGCTGGCGCGTCCCGCGGGTCCTCGCCTGCGATCACGAGTGCCTGGTGCTCGAGGATCTCGGGCCCGGCGATGCGCGCGCGGACGATTTCAGCGAACGGCTCGGACGCGCGTGGGCGCGCCTGCATGGGCGGCTCGGCACGCGCTTCGGATGGGACGCGGACAACCACTACGGGCGGTTCCGCATGGACAACCGCTGGCGCGACGACGGGTGCGCGTTCTACGCCGAGACGCGTTTCCTGCCGTGGCTCGGGCGCCCGCGCTGCGCCGCGCTGTTCGGGCGCGACGACCGCCGGGATCTCGAACGCCTCTGCGCGCGCTTCGCCGAGCTCATGCCGCGCCAGCGTCCGGCGCTGCTGCACGGCGACCTGTGGTACGGGAACCTGCTGTCGGACCGGGCCGGCGGGCCGGCGGTGGTCGACCCGTCGCCGCATTTCGGCTGGCCCGAGGAGGACCTGCACAACGCGCGCATGTTCGGCGGCTTCGACGAGCGCTTCTGGGACGCCTACCGCGAGAGCCACCCGCTCGACCCCGGCTGGCGCGAGCGCTGCGAGATCCTCTACCTGCCGCACCTGATGGGCATGATCGAGCACGGCTGCGACGTCGCCGAGTCGCTCGCCTGGGCGCGCGCGATCCTGCGCCGCTACGCCTGAGCGCTCGCCGCGAGCCTGGTCAGCGCGTCGCCGGCGAGACGGAAGCTGGTCCACTCATCGAGCCGCACCGCGCCGAGCGCGTGGTAGAAGCCGATCGCCGGCGCGTTCCAGTCCAGCGCCGACCATTCGAAGCGGCCGCATCCGCGCTCGACCGCCAGCGCCGCGATGCTCGCGATCAGCGCCTTGCCGTGACCGCGGCCGCGCTGCGCCGGGTCGACGTAGAGATCCTCCAGCCAGATGCCGGGCTTGCCGAGGAAGGTCGAGTAGGTCGGGAAGAACAGCGCGAAGCCCACGACGCGCCCGCCGTCGGCGCACGCGACCAGCGCCTCGGCGAACGGACGCTGGGCGAACAGGTGCGCGCGCAGCCGCGCGGGGGTGATCTCGACCAGATGCGACAGGCGCTCGTAGTCGGCCAGGCCGCGGATGAGCCCGACGATCGCCTCGACGTCGTCCGGCGTGGCCGGGCGGATCATGCGGTGCCGCGCCGGATCAGATCGTGTCGCCGGCCTTGGCCTCGGCGATGCCCTTGAAGGCCTCGTCGTAGAGCGGGCCGGTCAGGTAGCGTTCGCCGGAGTCGGGCAGCACGGTGACGATGACCTTGCCGCGGAACTCGGGCAGCGCCGCCAGGCGCGCGCAGGCCACCACCGCCGCGCCGCAGCTGACGCCGGCGAGGATGCCCTCCTCGGCGGCGAGCCGGCGCGCCATCGCCAGCGACTCCGGACCGGTGACCTGCTCGACGCGGTCGATCAGGGACAGGTCGAGGATCTTCGGCACGAAGCCGGCGCCGATGCCCTGGATCGGGTGCGATCCGGGCTTGAGCTCCTGCTTCTGCATGGTCTGGGTGATGACCGGGCTCTCGACCGGCTCGACCGCGACCGAGGTGATCGCCTTCTTCTTCTGCTGCTTGATGAAGCGCGAGACGCCGGTGATCGTGCCGCCGGTGCCGACGCCGGCGACGAAGACGTCGATCGCCCCGGCGGTGTCCTCCCAGATCTCAGGGCCGGTGGTCTGCTCGTGGATCAGCGGGTTGGCCGGGTTCTCGAACTGCTGGGGCATCCAGTAGCGCTTGGGATCGGTGGCGACGATCTCCCTGGCCTTGTCGATCGCGCCGTTCATGCGCTTGGGCGCTTCGGTGAGCACGACCTTGGCGCCGAACGCCTTGAGCACCTTGCGGCGCTCGACGCTCATGCTCTCGGGCATGGTCAGGGTGATCTTGTAGCCGCGGCTGGCGGCGACGAAGGCCAGCGCGATGCCGGTGTTGCCCGAGGTCGGCTCGACGATCTCCATGCCCGGCTTGAGCACGCCGCGCTTCTCGGCGTCCCAGATCATCGCCGCGCCGATGCGGCACTTGACCGAGAACGCCGGATTGCGGCCTTCGATCTTCGCCAGCACGGTCGCGCCGCCCGGCACCACGCGGTTGAGCTTCACCAGCGGCGTGCGGCCGATGGAGAGCGAGTTGTCGGCGTTGATGGGCATGGGGCGCTCCTGGACGCGACCGTGGTGATCCGGCGGGCCGGCGCGCGGAGTGTGCTGGAGGCCGGCGCATGGCAACCGCGGGCCGGATCAGGTGATGCATGGGCCACCGGGCGGCATGGCGCCGGTTCGCTGACGCCATCTGGCGGGCGGCGGCCATCAGGGGTATGTCGACCGGGATGACCGACGACCCCGTGCCCGTCGCCGAGGCCAGCGACGCCGACCTGATGGGCCGGTACCGCCTCGCGCCGTCGGACGCGATCTTCGCCGAGCTCGTGCGGCGCCACGCCGGGCTGGTCCACGGCGTCTGCCTGCGCGTGCTCGGCGACCCGCAGGGGGCGGACGACGCGACCCAGGCGACGTTCCTGGTGCTGCTGCGGCGGCTCGAGGGGCTCGGCCGCGACACCGTGCTGCCGGCGTGGCTGTTCCGCGTCGCCGGATACGCGGCGCGCGACGTGCGGCGCGAGCAGGCCCGGCGCCGGCGACGGGAACGGGAGGCGGCGATGACGCGCGCGGTGGACGATGCGGCCGCGGACGGCGAGCGCTGGGATCTCATGCGGCCGCATCTCGACGCGGCCTTGTCGAGCCTGCCGCGCGTGCAGCGCGAGGTCGTCGTCCTGCGCTACCTCCAGGGGCTCTCGCGCGCCGAGATCGCCGCGACCCTGCGCTGCGGCGAGCGCACCATCCAGACGCGCCTGACGCGCGCGCTCGAGCGGCTGCGCGAGGCGTTCCGCCGTCGCGGCGTGCCGGTGTCGTCGGCGCTCGTGCTGGGCTTCCTGGGCGCGCAGACGGCGCAGGCGGCGCCGCCGGCGCTGGTCGCCACGTGCGCGGCCGGCAGCGCGTCGCCGGTGGCGGTCGCGGCAGCGCACGCGACCGGCCGGACGCTCGTCCTCGTCAAGCTCAAGGCGATGGCGTTGGCGGCGTGCGCCGCCCTCGCTCTGGCGGCACCGACCGGGTGGTGGCTGGCGCAGCGCGACGGGATCGTCCGCATCGCGGTCGGCGACGACCTGCAGGCGGCGGTCGACGCGCATCCGCCCGGGACGACCTTCGTCATCGCGACGGGCGTCCATCGCCTGCAGTCGGTGGCGCCGAAGGCGCGCGACCGCTTCATCGGCGAACCCGGCGCGGTGCTGGACGGCGCGCGGCTGCTCGATGGGTTCGTCCGCGACGGCGCGCACTGGGTGGTCCGCGGCCAGACCCAGGAGGCGTCGGCGCAGGGCGAGATGGAGCCGGGACGCGAACGTGGCGCCTTCCGCCACGACTGCTTCCTCGATAGCCGGGTGCTGCGCCACGTCGCCAGCCGCGACGCGCTCGGGCCGGGCGCGTGGTTCTTCGACTACGCCGAGGACGCGATCTGGATCGCCGACGATCCGGCGGGGCGCGAGGTCGCCACCAGCGTGGCGCCGCACGCCTTCCGCGGCCTGGTCGACGGCGTCGAGATCCGCGGCCTGGTGGTCGAGCGCTACGCGACGCCGGCGCATCTCGCGGCGATCATGGCCGGCGACGGCGAGCGGGTGTCGACGGGTTGGCTGATCGAGGACAACGACGTGCGCGGCAACCATTTCGCCGGCATCCGCATCGGCGACCGCTGCGTGGTGCGCGGCAATCGCGTCCACGGCAACGGCGCGTGCGGGGTCAACGGCGGCGGCGAGGACGCGCTGATCGAGGACAACCGCATCGCCGACAACGGTTTCGCCGGCTTCGGCGTGCGTTGGGGGGCGGCGGGCGCGAAGCTCGATGGCGCGCGGCGGCTGCGGCTGATCGCGAACGAGGTGCACGACAATCGCGGCAGCGGGTTGTGGGTCGACTCGGACAGCGCCGGCGTGCGCTGCGAACGCAACGTCGTCACCGGCAATGCCGGCGGGATCTTGGTCAAGGCGAGCTCGGAGGTGGTGATCGCCGGGAACACCGCCATCGACAACGGCGTCGGCCACGACCAGTGGCTGTTCGGGGCGCAGATCACCGGGTACAACGCGCGCGACGTCGACATCGCCGGCAACCGCGTGGTCGTCGGCGCGGCTGGCGGCAATGGCATCGCCATCATCCAGGACCGCGAGGGGATCTGCGCGGACGTGCGCGTGCGCGGCAACGACATCACCTTCCGCGGCTCCGCCGGCGCGACCGGCGCGGGTGGACCGGAGCGCGGCGATCGCTTCTACGAGGCGGTCGTCTTCGACGGCAACACCTACCACGTCGCGTCGGGCGATGCGCGGCACTGGGACTGGCTCGGTCGGTTGACCTGGGACGAGTTCCGCGCGCTGGGGCACGAGGCGACCGGGCGCATCGATACGATCGTGCACGAGCGGTGACGCGGCGCGGGCGTGGAGCCCGACGCTCGAAGCTCGAAGCCCGAAGCCCGAAGCCCGAAGCTCGAAGTACCGAGCTCGCGCCCGTGTCCGGTGTGTCACCGGCCGCCGCCGCAGGCGCCGGTGCCCTGACGCCGCTCAACGACACGGCGGCCACCTCGGGCGAACCCCCAGGAGCACCGCATGATCCCCAGCCCACCGTCCCGCATCCACGCAGGCCTGACCGCGGCGATCGTCCTCGCCGCGCTCGCCGTGGCGGCGGTGCCAGGACTCGACGCCGTCGAGGTCGTCATCGTGCCCGGCCAGAGCATCCAGGCGGCGGTCGACGCCAATCCCGGCGCGACGACGTTCCGCCTGCGCGCCGGCGTCCACCTGCGGCAATCGGTGCTGCCGCGAGCGGGTCAGCGGTTCATCGGCGATGGCGGCGCGATCATGGATGGCGGCGGCACGGTCGAATACGCCTTCATGGGCGATGTCGCGGCGCGGCCGGCCGGCGTGCGCATCGAGAACCTGGTCATCCAGCGCTACAATCCGCCGCTGCACTTCGGCGCGATCCGCATCGGCGGACACGGGACCGGCCAGGGCGGGATCGGCTGGGTCATCGACGCCTGCGTCGTCCGCGACAACGCGATGGCGGCGATCCGCACCGGCGACGGCGCGCGCATCACCCGTTGCCGGCTGCTCGACAACGGCTGGAACGGGCTGATCGGCACCGGCGACGGCATGCTGATCGAAGGCAACGAGATCGCGGGCAACAACTGGAAGCGGCTCGAGGACGGCGGCGCCGGCAAGCTGGTCGTGACGCGTGGCCTGGTCGTCCGCGGCAACCACAGCCACCACAACCACGGCCCGGGCATCTGGACCGACATCAACAACATCGACACGCTCTACGAGAACAACGTCATCGTCGACAACGCCGGCATGGGGATCTTCCACGAGATCAGCTACCGCGCGACGATCCGGAACAACTTCGTCGCGCGCAACGGCGGCGACGCGACGTGGCTGTGGGGCGCCGGCATCCTGGTGTCGGAGAGCCCGGACGTCGAGGTCCACGGCAACACGGTGATCGACAACGCGAGCGCGATCTGCGCCAAGCAGCAGATCCG
>Ga0196963_10000504_pt1 | contig 35093 bp, 25 predicted proteins | sample S1_5metaG_FD_148600 | JGI IMG/M metagenome (GOLD analysis project Ga0196963, IMG submission 148600) | Soil microbial communities from Anza Borrego desert, Southern California, United States - S1_5 | ecosystem: Environmental > Terrestrial > Soil > Desert | place: USA: California | collected...
CGCAATTAAAAGCGGAAAAAGCGAAAGCAAAAGGCCCTCTGACGCTGGTGATCGAAGCGGATCAGGATGTCCGATATGCGGTGGTTATGCGGCTGAGCCTGCTGGCGAGAGAAGCGGGGTTTTCCGAAGTTCTCCTGGGCGGGCGGCCGAAGGTTGATCCCATTTCAACCAGTTTCTTCTGAGCATCATGGAATCCGCGGAAGCAAAGGTTTGGCCGTGGGGGAAGGTCGCTGCGGTGGCTGTGGGTCTATTCCTGGCGCAACTGGTCACACTGCACTTTCTCACCTGCGGGAGCGGCCTGGCTCCGAGAACTGCGGACCACAGAACTGCTTTCCATTTCGGAACGAGCCCGCGCGCCGTGGGGGCCGTGGCGCTTATCGAGGATCCGACAGTTTTTGCCCTGCCGCATCCGAAAGGTTTTTCTGGGCCAGCCTGGTTTGGAATTGCCGAAACGAAGCATTCGCTTGCCGAGATTCGCTCCCTGCCCAAGTTTTTGGAGATCACAGATGGGATTGCCTTCGATCCTGCCCTGCGGGCTGCGACGCTAGAGAGAGCGTCCGCGTTCGAGTTGGCGCGGCCGGTGGCTCCAGCCACTCCCCTCGAGCTTCCTCCAACTGCCCCGACGCAATCCATCATGCGTGTCGAAGGAGAGTTGGCGAGCCGGCCATTGTTGCGAAGCGCCCCGCTGCCCGTCCAGCACCACACCGACATCCTGAGCAACAGCGTGGTTCAGGTGGGGGTGGATGACCGCGGGTTCCCTATTCACGTGCGGCTGCTCGGCTCCAGCGGGTTGCGCTCAACGGATTTAACGGCGCTGCAGCATGCGGCTGAAACGCGCTTTTCACCCACGGGAGCCGTCAAGCGCTCAGCGACGCTGGATCCAACGCCGCTCCCCAGCTTTACGGCGACCCCAGGGGAACTGGCCTGGGGGCAGCTTGTTTACCGTTGGCTGACGCTGGAACCCCCCACCACAAACGCGCCGGGCGTCAAGTGATTATGTCCATCGACGCCGCCTTATTTCTCTATTTCTTTTGTTTACTTGCTGGGCTCTGTTTTGTGGGCATATATTACGAACTCCGGGGGAGAAGATTTGAACCGACTCCAACGGAGGACCACATCTTCCGCTGTGAACGATGCGCTTTCGTTTACACTGATGATCCAGACGTGGATCGTTCGCGTTGCCCCCAGTGCGGGACAACGAACGAGAAGATTACTTTTTAACGACAACCAAACAAACGGCTGAGCCGTCTCTACGAGCGGCGAGGCAATTGAACAGAAGAACGAGTATGGGAATGTGGATTGGCCGCAACCGAAAAGCCCGTGTGACTTACGGTTTCGACGAAATCGCCCTCGTGCCAGGCGACATCACCATAAATCCTGCCGAAGTGGACACCTCCTTCAAGATCCCCCGGAAGGACGGCAGCGCAATCGAACTGAAGATTCCCATTATGGCTTCGGCCATGGATGGTGTCACGGACGTCCCCTTTTGCATCGAGATGAACCGCCTGGGCGGCCTTGGTGTGATCAACCTGGAAGGCATTCAGACCCGCTACGAGAATCCCGGCGAAGTTCTGAAGCAGATTCTTAAGGCCAGCAAGGAAGAGGTCACGGCGCTGATCCAAAAGATGTACACCGCGCCGATCAAAGAGGAATTGATCTCGCGGCGTGTCAGTGAGTTAAAGAACGCTGGCGTCCTTGCGGCCGTTAGCTCGATTCCACAGAAGGCGGAGCGTTTCGCTGCCATTGCGCAGGAAGCAGGCGCGGACCTCTTCATTGTTCAATCGACGGTCTCAACGGTTCGCCACCTTTCAACGCAGTACAAGTCGCTCGAACTCGAAGATTTCTGCAAGCGGATGAACATCCCGATCATCATCGGGAACGCAGTCACCTACGGCGTCACGCTGGAACTGATGCAATGCGGCGTCGCTGGCGTCCTGATCGGTGTTGGCCCTGGGGCCGCCTGCACCAGCCGCGGTGTGTTGGGGTTGGGCGTCCCACAAGTCACCGCCACGGTGGATTGCGCCGCAGCCCGTGACTATCACCACAAGCAAACTGGCCGTTACGTCCCCATCATCACCGACGGTGGCATGAGCAAGGGCGGCGACGTTTGCAAGGCTCTCGCTTGCGGCGCGGATGCTGTCATGGTTGGCAGCGCCTTCGCCCGCGCGGAAGAAGCGCCTGGCCAGGGCTTCCACTGGGGCATGGCCACCCCGCATGCGAACCTGCCCCGCGGCACTCGCATTCGTGTCGGCATCAGTGGCTCACTGCGCCAGATTCTCTTTGGCCCCGCCACCGTGGACGACGGTTCACAGAACCTGGTCGGCGCCATCACGACGTGCATGGGCAACGTCGGCGCCAAATCTATCCGCGAGTTTCAGGAAACGGAGATCATTATTGCCCCGAGCATCCGGACGGAAGGCAAGCTGTTCCAAACGGTCCAAAGCGTCGGCATGGGAACGCACTAAGCTTTCCATTCAACTCTGTGCTCTTTCACTAGGCGGCTCAATGGCCGCCTTTTTTATTCCTGCGGGTAAAGAATCACGCGATCGTGGACGAGAACGACAAGGTCGTTCTTCCCGTCGGCGGTGAAGTCTTCAACTAGAGCCTCGCGTGGCTCGGCGTTGTCATTGCGGCGGCTGCGGAAGGTGCGCTCCTCAAAGACTTGCCAGCGGTTTGCCGGCACGAGTTGGTGCGGCTTTTCGTGAGTGACGATATCGATGTGGCTCTTGGCCGTTTCCAAAAAGACGAGGTCTTTCTGTTTGTCGTTGTTCAGATCCCCAGAGACGAGATCGTGCAGGAAGCCGTCCTTGATTGGCGTTTCGTAACCATCCACTTCAGTCAGTGTCCAGGCCTCCCCTTGCAGGGAAAGCCAGCCAACAGTGTTCAAGCCCATCAGGCTCACGGCCGCTCCTTCGCCCGCACCGAAGCGCAGCGGCTCAAGCGAGCTGAAATCTGCGAGCGGGAAAGAAATGTTCTTCGCGATGCGCCAGGAGCCCGAGGCATCGCGGCTTGTTACGGTAAGCGCTTTGCGATCCGCATCCAGCAGGAAGAGCAGGGGAGCCTTTCCGGGGCCGTTGTTCGGCACTGCGGCGGCGCCCACAATGCGTGAATTGCTGGCAGCGCCGTTGATTTGCTCGCGAACCTGAAAGCTCCAGGTGCGGGAAGGCTTTTTGGCTTTCGCGGCTTCAGTCGGGCTCTCCTCTTTCTTCTGTTCGTCAGTCGGCGAGACGGTGGAGGCGGTTAATGCCGGCGAGGCCTCTGCATGCAACGTCACCGCGCGGAGGAAGTTTCGTTGCGCGAGCAGGAGTTCGGTTTTTCCATCGCCATCCACATCCGCAATGCTCAGCCAGGGTTGCTCAGCGCTTCCGCCCGGCGGCGCGAGGTCCACTTCTTCGAAGTCACCACTCTCCTCCTGCACGAGAAGTTTCATCTTCTCGTACGGAATGAGCACAACCAGATCGGCGCGCCCATCCTGATTCACGTCGTGCAAGGTGATGCTGGATGGATTGGCTTTAAAACTTTCGTTCAGCTTTTGGCGTTTGGTTTCGCCTTTAGCTGTGCGGAGCAGCAACTCGCGTTTGCCATCTTGATCGACGATGACTGCCAGCGAGATCTCGTTAGCCACTTTGCCCACCGCCATCGCCAGCGGTCGGCCGTCTATGGGGAGGGTTTTCGGAAAAGCGACTTTTTGTTTCTCGTCCAGGGTTGTGAGGCCAATTTGGCGCTCATCCGCGCTGAGCAGGAAGATTTCAGCGCGCCCATCGCCGTCCCAATCGGCAGCGGAGATCTCGCTGACGCCCGTGAGCGTCGAGAACGTGCGCACCGATTGCAAGCTTCCTTCGCGGCCTTGCAAGTATACGGAGAGTTGGCCGCTGTCCGGCTCCGCAACTATAAGGTCCGGACGTTTGTCTCCGTTCAGATCGGCCCAGGTTGCGCCCCGGCGGGATTTTTTGGTGCGCGTGAGCGGCAGCAGTTCGAATTGCCCTTGCGCAAGGCCTTCGATGATCTGCGAACCCTTTTCGCGGGTGAATGTGAGCAACTGCGCGCGCCCGCTTTTTTGGGCAATGGTGATGATCTCCGTCTTCTTATCGTTGTCCAAATCATCCGCCCAGTAGGAGCGAATGGGTGGGAGTGAGAAGTGGAGTTCAGGCCCGAGCTGGCCGGCATTATTCTGAAAACGAACACGAAACGGGTTTGGGTTCTCCCAATTGATCAGCAGCAGGTCCTCGCGACCGTCGCCTTGAATATCCATGATCTGCAGCGACTTCACCGTGCCCACATATGGAATCTTCTCCGGCTCGGCCAAGGTTCCATCCTCCTGCTGCTTCAGAAAATAAACATGCTCCTCTGCCAAGAGCGCGAGGTCGGGGCGCTTGTCTCCGTTGAGATCACCGGTCGTCAGGGCGTATGGGTCGAGAGTGGCATCTTCAATCGTGAAGCGCTTCAAGGCGCTCCAACCGTTTGTGCCCTGGTTGTATTGAATGACCAATTCGCGGGGTTCGCCGTAGTAGGCCAGGTCTGGGGATTTATCGGCGTTCAAATCTGCAACAACCAATGAGGAGATGCGCTTTTCCGAAGCGATGGAATCGAGAGTAAACCGTGAACCGGGTGGCAAGTCGTTGATGCGAGTCGCGTCACGAACTTTTGGAGCAGCATTCGTTGCGCCAGTGCGGTTGAAGAGAATGTTGATCTTTGAGCGGCCGTTATTCACCAGGACGAGATCTTTCTTGCCGTCACCATCGATGTCGGCCGCTTTCATCTGCCCGATCAACGGATCGACCGGAAAAACCTCTTTGCCTGCAAAGCCGAACCTTTCGCTCACGGGTTCAGCTCCGTTTGCGGCAAGGGTGAGGAGCGCGGAAAAACCAAGCGCGCGGGCAAACAAACTCTTAGGCATGACAAGCCCACGATAGCGGCCGTTGCTCAGCTGCGCCAGTTCTCACATGGGCTGCGTCAGCAAGATCGTCGGCGCTCTGTCAGTGACTGTTGGTTGTTTCCCCATTCACATCCACGACGACCTTCAAGGAGTCAGCGGTTGGTTTTGCCGCCAGCGCGACTGCATCCGCTGTGCGCTCCAAGGGGAAGCGATGGGTGACCAATGCCCGCACATCCAGGCGACGCGAAAACACCAACCTTGCCACTTCCTTCTGCAACGTCACATCCGAGGAATAACTTCCCAGAAGCGCCTTCTCATCGACGCAGACGTTCGACAGATCAATATCCGTGACTGCGCCCCGCTTCGTGTGCGCGAAAAGCAGCAACTCTCCCCCGCCGCGCAGGAGCGTTTGCGCCTGCTTTAACGCTTCGTCGGATGGCACCGCCAAAACAGCCGCGTCCAGGCCACGCTTCCCGGTCATCTTCATCACCTGCTCCGGGAAGCCCGGAGAGTTGGCGATCAGCCCAGCAACCGCTCCATGCGCACGAGCTATCTCCAGGCGGTGAGGCGCTAGATCGCTCGCGATTACGCGCACACCCTGCAAGGTGAGCAGTCGGGTGAACATCAATCCGATGGGGCCTTGTCCAGCGACCAATGCGACATCATTCGGGAGCAAGTGGAGCTGCCGAACGCCCTTCAGCACGGTGTTGACCGGCTCCAGCAAGGCGCCTTCAACGAGGCTGTTCCCTTTCGGAACCTTTACGACACCCGGCAGCACAAAGCTCATCACGCGCACATACTCTGCGTAACCCCCGCCTGCGGGCTCGAACCCCGCCGTGATGCCGGTTTTTTTGTAAGTGGGGCATTGCGCGAACGCTTTGTGACGGCAGAAATGGCAATCTAAACAAGGCACATGGTGATGCAGGGCAACTCGGTCGCCAATCTGCCAGCCCTTCACCCGCGCGCCGACTTTGACGATCGTGCCCGCGGTTTCGTGCCCAAACACTCGCGGCGGAGGCACCGTGGCGTAATGGATCTTCTTAATGTCCGTGGGGCATACGCCGCACACGCCGACCTTTACCAGGAGTTCGTTGGAGCCGATGCGCGGCACGGGCAGCTCCTCCACACGCAAATCATTGGCGCCACGGTAAACCACCGCGCGCATGCTCCTGGGCAAACGCTCATTCACACCGCTTTGTTACTGAAAACTGGAGACGGCCAAAAGAAACAAACCGCGGCCCAGTGAAGAGGCCGCGGTCGAACACGGAACCGACTGTTACTTTAACTCAGAACCGCCAGACAAGATCCACCGTAAAGCGATTATCGAACAAACCTTTGGGAGTTGTCACAGCTTTCTCATAGGCGAAGCCAAGATCAACATTCTCGTGCACACGCGAGCGGAACCCGACACCTGCGGTCACTTGCGTGAAACCACCCGCCGCGCTGGAGCCGAAATTGATGATGTCGTAACCCTCCACATCGAGAGCAGGGCCGTCCGCCTCACTTAAAACGGTGAAGCCGTTGGCGACCACGAAGGGAATGAAGTAACGGTGCGCAAAGTAATCGAGCTGCAAACTGTAATGCGCGCTGCTCGTTTCTTCACTGAAGTCATTGGGGACTCGCGCTCCGACGCTGCCGGTCACGTGGAAGTTCCCGATCCCTTTTGCGCTTGAGACGAAGAAATCCCATTCACCTTGGCCGTTCCCTTGGAAGACGCGTGAATTGCCAGTCGGCAGCTCGATCTTCAACCCCGGCGTGAGCACGAACTGGTTCTCACGATCGTCAATGAGGGCGTATTTCAATCCCGCTGCCAAATCAGCCCAATCATCACCGAGGCCGTTGCCGCTGAACTCAATGAACCCATCCTTCGTCGCGATCAATGCAAGCCGTTCGGTGAGCGCATAGCGGAGTTGCATGGCATACACCCGCGCCTCACCGCCCCCGGTGATGAAGCCGTTGTCGATGTTGTGATGCACAAACAGCGGGCGCACTTCCGAGTTGATGTGGGGATCCTCAAAGAACAGCGGATTCGCCACCGGCTCGATCACCTTTTCCTTCCAATCCTGCGCCTGAGCTGAAGGGTGAAGCGCTGCCTGCGTTACGAGAGCGGCCACTGCCGCAACTGCGAGGGAAGAGTTTTTCATGTTTTCACGCCCTGCTCGCGGAGGGACGAGTGTCAATTTTGTTCCGTTTCGGCTCCGCGAGCGGGCAACACCATCCAAACATTCACGGTATTAGACGCCTCTCCTTTTGTTGGCCAACCCTTCGCCTCCGTTGGCGCACCACTCAGAGAAGTTGCTTTCGCTCCCAGCGCCCTATTCAGAATTTATTGGAGCCACGGGAAGAGCGATCTGCTCCGGCCAGATAAGGGGATGACCAAACTGCTCCTGCCGAATGGTGACTTGCCGAGTTACGCTGCCGTCGACAAAGGCCAGATTATCGCCACGCTTATGCATCAATCTGCTCCAACCAACCGGATTGTTGGACCTCACGCTTAGGAACCCGTTGATTACTGGCAAATTGTTTGTCAGGTTTTGGTCACCCAACAGGACGCCTTTGTTTAGCCCGGCATTTGGAAACAGTCCCACGAAGTATCCCACGTCCACGTTGCTCTTTATATCCGCGAAATTCGTCACGAGTGTCTTGTATTTGGGGTCCTCGGGGCAAACGACAATTTTTGGGGTAATCAGTCGATTGCTTAAGGCAGCGAAATGCTTGTGAGCGGAAAAGGCGTCTTGAGCCCATGGAGCAAAGCCGTCCGGAGTCCCTGCGGGAAATCGTTCATCGTTATCGTTGGCAAAGCCGCGAAAGGCCTCCGTCACTGACTTTAAATTATTCGCGCATTTGATCTCCCTAACTTTTGCTGCGTTTCCAATATGGGTTGCCCAGTGAAGGGCGAAAGGTAGTCCAATGAATACGAAAAAGGCTCCGCCGATAAGCAGCCCCAACACACGCACTCCCACATTGCTCGTGCTGGACTGCTTCCCTTCGGGCTTTGTCATAACTTCGTTCAAATCGTCTGCGTCCATTATCCCCGCTAGGTCTTCACGGGCAGAAGGGCGTCAGGCTAAGGCGCGCCCAGCCCGGCCAAAAATCCGCCTGGTTACGTAAGGACTTCTTGTAGGGTGTTCCTGCACGATTTCTGAAATCACCGCTTGTAACTCTTCATCGCGTTCCAGCGCACATAAAGCGACAGCCCGTTGCATTAACGCATACTTCCGGAACTTTGATTTGACCGTTGTGCAGGCAAAAAATCGCATGCTATGCTCGAGGAGTTCACCCCATTGCTTGCGTGCCTCCAGGAGCTTTCCGCGAAGTTCGAGCGCTGCTTCGTGGCCCGGAAAGCTTCCCAACACAGCGTTCACTATGTCCTCTGCTTCAGCTGAACGATCCAAGTGAATTAAGGTGTCGGCTTTCCAAACGAGACTTCTCGTGTCCTCAGGATTATCCTTGAGCAGGCTTTCTAAAATCTGGAGGCATTCAACGTACGCGTCGGCGTAATGAAGTTGCTCAGCGAAGGCATAGCGTGATTCGTGGACGCTCTTACATCCGGGGAACTCACCTACCCACAGCTGAAAAGCGTCCGCGGAACTAAACACGAGCCTTACATGACCATCGCGTTCTGTGCGGCGGGGATCGTCAGCCAAAAACGTGAGACTCAGGCGAATGCCGCCGTGATGCTCAACCCACGAAAGTAGCTCATTCACCTCGGGCTTGTAGGTTGCCTCAAGATAAGGAACAACGATTTCCCGCGTCCACTGGTGCTCCATTCGTTCAGCGTAGTTCTCAAAGTTTTCTTTCCGATCTGCCAGCCAGCGACCTCGCGCCACTCTCGCGGTGTTGTCGTGATGATGGGCCACTTCGTGAACGAAGGTTCCTAGAGCATGGAGTTTCAGGTACACGTCCCGCGCAGCAGTCGGCAACGGACTCTTGCTGGGATCCACCACGAAGGCATACACAGAAACCAGCCCCCGCGATGGTAAGTACGTCCCCAGCACATTTCCACAGTAGACACCAGGGAAAAGCTGACTGCCAAGACGGCCAATGATGGGGTCTGTAATGGACTGTGGCTCGCCTGTCGATCGTTCTTCCTGGTAGGCTTTTCCTAAGGACAGCTGAATCCTCGATATTCCCTGCCATGCCGCATCTGGCATTCGGGACAGAACAGCTCGAACATCTTCTTCAGATGCTGCGTGAAGAACTCCTTGGCCAGCGTCAAGTATCTCGATGGGGATGTCTGGTGGAGCTGTTGCTCCTAATCGGACAGGAGGCTTGCTGCGCTCCTTGAGCACAGCGCGTTTGATGCGTCGTTTACGCAGCTTCTGCTGAGACGCTGTTTCCAACTCACCGGCTGCTTTCTCAGGCGTCTCGACAGCAATGTTGGCAAGATCCTTTAGCGTTCGTCGGGTGGTGTGAATGCTTCGCGACATGACCTGTTTTGGAAAAGCATCGGCGGATTCTTAGCATCCTCCGGCCCGAGAGGCAGCACGTCCAGTAAGAAACTTCTCGTCATTGATCCCCTCGTTCCGCCTTATTCACATGACCGTTGTTGAAGATAGCAACAAGGATGCGGTCCTTTCCCACAGACAGCATTCCGCCCCTCCTCGCGTAGTGGCTTGCACCGGAGTTATACGCTTTGCGCGCTACTTTGAAGCTTGAAGGAGCAGGGGCGTCCAATCATCCTATTCTTATGCACTTAGCCCGATCCAATTCTTTGCGCGCACTCGTTCAGCGCGCTTGCCTCGCAGTGACGGTCATCGTTGCCGCCGCGCTCGTGCCGGAGGCCTTCAGCCAGGCCCAGCCCGACGCCGCTGCTGCTCTCAAAGTGGCCACGGATTTCAAAGCCGATTTGCTCTACACCGTTCCCAAGGACCAGCAGGGATCCTGGGTCGCGATGTGCCTGGATAACAAAAACCGACTCATTGTATCCGACCAATACGGCAAGCTGTATCGCTTAACTCTGCCGCCTGTGGGCATGATCGAGGCACCGAAGATTGAAACGATCGAAGCGGAAATCGGCTGCGCGCAAGGCCTCCTTTATGCCTTCGACAGCCTTTATGTGATGGTGAACGAGGAGCGTTTCCAGGGCCGCGGCCTTTACCGCCTCCGCGACACGAATGGCGACGATAAATACGACGATCTGAAGCTGCTGCGGAAACTTCAAGGGGGCGGCGAGCATGGGCCTCATGCGATTCTGCTCTCGCCAGACAAGCAATCGCTGCACGTGATCATTGGCAATCAAACTAAGCTCACGGACATCAATTCTTCACGAGTGCCCTTTATTTGGGGTGAGGATCATCTGATTCCGCGACTCTGGGACGGCAACGGGTTCATGAAAGGGGTTCTCGCTCCCGGCGGCTGGATCGCCAAAGTTGATCCTGATGGCCAGAAGTGGGAGCTGATCGCGACCGGTTTTCGCAATGAGTATGACGCTGGCTTCAATGAGCATGGCGAGTTGTTCACCTACGATGCCGACATGGAGTGGGATTTGAACACCCCATGGTACCGCCCGACCCGCGTGAACCACGTCATCAGCGGCGCGGAGTTCGGCTGGCGCAGCGGCGCTGGCAAATTCCCCGCCTATTACCTCGATAGCTTCGGCGCAGTGACGAACATTGGGCCAGGGTCTCCGACGGGCGTTGCCTTCGGCTACGGCGCAAAGTTCCCTGCAAAATATCAGCAAGCTTTCTACATCTGCGATTGGAGCTTCGGCAAAATGTATGCCGTCCACATGGAGCCGCAGGGCGCCAGCTACACCGCGAGCGTGGAGGAATTTATCACAGGCCAACCGCTCGCGCTCACCGACCTGGTGATTAACCCTGCTGACGGAGCGATGTACTTTGCTGTTGGCGGCCGCCGCACGCAATCTGCGCTTTATCGCGTCACGTACACAGGCCATGAATCCACTGCTCCAGCGAAGGCAAATAATAAATTCTCAAAGGAGCGCGCTCAACGCCGCAAGTTAGAAGCGTTCCACGGCAAACAGGACGCCAATGCTGTTAAAGAAGCGTGGCCTTTCCTCAGCGAGAAGGATCGCGCGCTCCGGTTCGCCGCCCGCACAGCTCTGGAGTGGCAAGACGCTGCTCAATGGCGGGAGAAGGCGCTGCAGGAGAAAAATCCCCGCGCCTCAATGGCCGCGCTCGCCGCGCTCGCTCGTGTGAGCAGCCGGGATCAATTCCATCGCGCCACCAATGCCGCCGCTCCGGACAAAGCCTTGCAGAGTCAAATGCTCGCCGCACTGGACCGCATTGACTGGCGGAAGCTCACAGAGGAGGAGCGCCTGGACCTGCTGCGCACCTATTCTCTCACTTTCACACGCCTGGGCGCGCCTGATGATGCGACCCGCAAGCGCCTGGCCGCGAAATTCGAGCCGCTCTATCCCGCCGACTCCCGTGAGGTGAATGCGGAACTCGCGCCGATGCTCGTGTTCCTCGAGGCTCCTAACGCGGCCAACAAGCTGGTCACCGCCTTGCGCACCGCCCCCACTCAGGAAGAGCAGATCGACCTCGCGCGCGCGTTGCGCGTTTTGAAGAGCGGCTGGACTATGCCATTGCGGGAAGATTATTTCCGCTGGTTCCTCAAGGCGGGCAGTTTCAAGGGGGGTTCAAGTTTGGCTGGGTTTATGCGGGACATCAAAGCGGACGCCGTCGCTACTTTAACGAGCGAGGAGAAAGCCGCCCTTAAGGCCATCCTCGAAGCACAGCCGGAAAAGAAGAATCCTTGGGACGAACTGGCCGCGCGCGATGTTGTTAAGGAATGGACCGTTGCAGACCTCGCTCCTGTGGTTGAACGCGGGCTGAGGGGTGGGCGCGACTTTGAAAAAGGACGCAAGCTTTTCGGAGCCGCGGGTTGCGCGGCTTGCCATCGCTATAATGACGAAGGCGCTTCAGTCGGTCCTGACCTGAGCAATGTGGCTGGCCGCTTCAGCGCTCGCGACCTGTTGGAATCAATCATCGAGCCGAGCAAGGAAATCAGCGATCAATACGGCGCGATTGTGATCACTAAAAAGAACGGCGACGAGATCACCGGCCGCGTGGGCAATCTGAACGGTGACAACCTGATGGTCATCCAGAACATGTTCGCGCCAGGTGATTTCACGAATGTGAAGCGCCAGGACATTGAGAAGATCGAACGCTCTACCACGTCCATGATGCCTGAAGGTTTGCTCAACACCTTCACTGAGCAAGAGATTCAGGACCTCATGGCCTACATGCTTTCGCGCGGCGACCGCCAGGCTAAGATGTTCCGCTAAGGCGCAGAACCACGGTTTGAACACAAGGCGGAGCGGCAACGCTCCGCCTTTTCTTTGCGGAAACAACCCACAACCGTTCACCGTGGTGGGGCGTTCTCCTGCCTTTCGGCTTTCTCGCGATCTTCGCGCTCAGCTTCTTTCATCGCGCGCTCGGTGTCCTCGCGCATCTGGGCCTGAGCTTTTCGATAGCGCGTTTGAATAGAATTTGCTTCGAGATCGCTAATGATCTTGCGAGCGCGGAAAGGAGCGAGGAGGAACTTGGGAATGTAAACTGGCTCGCTCTTCGGCTCGGAAAGTGTGCCGCTGACTTTGTATTCAAAAAGCTTCCGCACAGGCCAGAGCACCGCGCTAAAGATGCGCCCGAATAGGAAGGTGTCCCGGAGCAACTCCGCCTCAACGCGCGCTTTCACATTCGCGTCGAAGTCAACGGTGCCATCGTAGTGCAGGCGAAAGGCGTCCGAACGGAGCACCAGGTCGCGCGTGTGCAGAACGCTGTTGGTCATCATGAAATGCATGGAAGCAGCCTTCACTTCGCTTCGTCCCAGCCCCGAGGAAACTGCGTCGAGCATGGGCGAGAAAAAGCCAAAGACAGGGACATCCCAGAGGAATCCATTCGTCAATTGCGCTGAGCCGTAGCCGCTCCAGCTTTTCATGTCCGCCGAGTTGGCGCTGGTCACGACCAACAAAGTGTCCACGCCCCCTTCCATGCGGTTGGTTTTGCCAAGGACATCCTGCATGAACGGCTGAAGTTGGCCGCCGCGAACATGGGCTGTGAAGCTGAAGTCTGCCGAGGTTGTTTCCTTCGGAAAATGGAAGTCGCCTATGAAATCCATGCTGCCGCCATAAAATGGGCCGCGGATATCCCGCACAGCGAGGTCGTCCCCCTTCCAATGCAAGCGTCCCGAGATGCTCGGCACATTGAACTTCCAATAGTGGAACGGCCCGCCTTCGACTTGGAAACGCACATCCGCGGCCGCGTCATCATCCGCAGGCACCCAGCCATGCACGTGCACGGTCGGCGGAGAGAGGAAGACGTAATCTTCGATCGCGCGCACCGCAACTCGCCCAACGGCTCGCGCGACGAGCATCGGGTCTAGCGTGCTGAAACCGTTGCTCAGGAAAATGCGGTTCGCAGCAATGTCGTAATGCACTGCCGGGACAGTCGCGTGGCCCACTTCGCCAATGACTTCAACATTGCGGGCATGCAGAAAATTGTTCGTAAGGGCAACTTGCGCTTTCAGGCTGCGAACGAACTGCTCGCGAAAGGCAACGTTTGTCAGCGCCACGTCTGCTTCCAACGCAGTATTCTCCGGCTCGCCCCAACGGCCCCAGATTTGAGCGGCAAACTTTGGAGCCTCGCTGAATTTGAACAACTCGAGCGCGTCCTGGGCCGGCGGATCCAGCAGGCTCTTGATGGCTGTCGGGTCGAGTTGCCCGGCAAGCTTCCAGCGGAAATCGCGCGATTCAACATGATTCCAGTAATCGACGACCGTGACACCTTCAGGGCGTGTGATCGTTAGATCGGGCAGAGTCCATTGCAGGTTCGTGAAGGCCAGGTGGGTTCGCACATGATCCGCTTTGGCGCCACGAAACGCGCCGGGCCCGCCACTCAGTTCCCCCGCCAAGGTCAGCGTGGGTAGCAGCTCCTTCTCCCAATCGGGGGATTTTTCGTCCCACCGGGGCAGAGTCACGCCCACCTCCGCGCGGACTTCCGGTGGAGTGTCCCAGGTGTATTGGGCGAGCCAGCGTCGCGCCCCCCGGCTAAGGAACCCTTCCACGCGCTTCACGTCGAAGTTCAAGAAGGCGCGGGCGTTCACTCGCCGTGTGAGAAGGTTCACATCCGCGGAGCTTTCGAGCTTCTTCCCATACAATTCGGCCGCAATGTTTGTGAGCTGGAGGTAAGGAGCCTTGTAGCTGCCCGCCAGTTTAAGTGAGTCGACAACCGCGTTGGTATGCGCAACCGCCGCCGCTTCCAGCGACACATCGAACTGCCAGGGACGGAGATAATTCCAATGCGCGAGACTCGCCGAGGCAGGCGGCGCGTTGGTGGCCGGCTCGAATCGCGCTTGCACCATGGCGGGACCACTCCTCACCCACTTCGTGTTCACACCGGACCAACTCACGCGCAAATTGCCGCTGGCGTGGTTCGTCCGAGAGTTCAGTTGGTAAGGGAGTTTCGCCAGCGAACGGAAGCTGCGGATCGTTTGCTCCGTCACGGTGTGCGGCTCGCTGAGAGCGTGGGGCCGGCTTTGGTCCGCTGTAAGGGTGAGGTTCAAGTTCGTGATCTGCCCTTGGTGTGCATCGACCACTTGCGAGGTTAGTTGGAGGGTGTGCAGCAGATTGGAACTCCCCGGCACATGATGCGATTCTATGCCCGCGCTGAACCCAGCTACGCGGCCCCACTCCGTCGAGGCCTCCCCCAGCGACAATCGGGCGCTTGCGGTGACTGGAGCATTGGTCGTCAGCGGGTATGTAGAGGTGATCTCGAACAGGAGGTTTTGCGCGGAGTTTGAGAGGTAGTAAAAAGCGGAGCTTTGCAGTGTCGCATCAGCTCGGAACTCGTTCAGATTTGTGGCTGCATAAATGCGGGCCTTGAGATCCAGGTTTGCCCATTTGCCCCAGGGACTCGAGGCAGGACCGACATCAAAATTGACCGTTGTTCTAAGCGAGGCCAAGTCATCGAGGTCACCGTCAAAGGAGAGGCGCAAGCGGCCCCCCCGCTCCGGTTCGATCTGCTGGATGTGCTCTAAAACCTGGCCAATCTGCTCCTGCCACCGTCTCCACGCTTCTTCAGTTTCAGCACGGGTCCGCTCCATTTGTTTGCCGGTGGATTTCCTGGGCTTCACTGCGGCTGACAACTCCACGTCAATCCCCTTGGCCCGCGCGCGGATGATGCCGAAGCTCCAGTCGCGTTCCGGCAATGCGGCCAGTTCGAGAGAAATATTCGTCACCACAAACGGCGCGTGCTCGTTCTGCGCCTGGAACGGCCAGGAGAGCGTCCCGCTCACCAGGCTTATGGTTTGAAAAGGTGTGTCGCCAAAGATCGCCCAAGGATTGAGGCTCACGACGGCCCGCTCGCCCGTCAGGCGGGGAGATGGATTTTGCCCAGGCCGCTCGAGGATGAAGTTCTGCAGAGCAACTTCCCGAAAGCGGCGCACACGCAGATCACTGAATTGAACATTGAACCCTTGCTCCGCAAGCTCGGCGGTGAGGCGTTTTTTCACAAACGCGGGCACACCGATGTAATTCACATAAGCAAGGAGCGCCAGCGTGACGATGATGATGACAAGGAAGAATCTCCGCACGTACCGGAGAATTCTTCTGGGCCATCCATGCCTCGCAAATGCCCCCATACAGAACTACTGGCTAAGCGGGGCAAAGAGATTGCTGACGAGATCCATGTAGAGCTTGCCAGAGAGTTGGAAGACGGTCGGTTGAGTGTCGCCAGGGAGCACGGCGGCGGCATACACATTTCCACCCGGCCCCCGGTGGCCAAAGCCAATTGTTCGTTGCACAGGCTGGCCGTCCGCGCCAACGCCACTCAAGGTGATCCTTTGCGACTGAGGAGTGATTCCGAAACGCTGGGCCACGCCATCTCCAAAGCCGGTCCATGCTTCGGCTTTGGCAGTGCAAAGACGCAGCACGATTTCGGTAAGGATTTCCCGCACGATGTCGTCCTTGTCCCAGCCGGTGAGAGGATCTTTAGTTGCGGAGCGTTGAACAGCGCCGATGCTCACCGCGAGATTGGTGACTGTGCTGGGGTTCAGAGACCACAGCGTCCGGTCACGGAACTGCCACGCAGCCGCAGAAAGCTCCGAAGCGAATCCTAGCTGCGTCAGATACACGGGAATCTCATCACTTCTCCTCACGTAAACAGCATCAACCGTGTTGCTTCCGAAATCGAGGTGAGCGAGCAACAAATTCGTCGTGGCAGGCGCGTTGGTGGATTGGGTGAAGAAACTGTAGCGGCGGACGGGAGGGCTGAGTTGCAGCATGGCCAGATCCTGCTCCGTTGGCGCTTCCTTCCCGAAGTCGAGAATTTCAAGGCCGCTCACCCGCGCCATAAAGGTTTCGATCAACTCCTTGTCCCCGGCAACGATGTTGGTGGACAGCACCTGCCAGGTGTTATTCGTGCGGAGCAGCGAAAACTTCTGCGCTGCCTGCACGTCAATTCGGCTGATTTTCTCCGCAGGCACCGAGAGTAATTGCGGGTCGTGGTAGCTCTTGTAAGGCAGGCGGAGAGCGTCCACGAACTCTTTGGAAACCAGCACGATGTTCGTGTGGCTCAGCCGCCGCGCGTAAACCAGATCCGGCGCGTTTGTCGGGCTGCGGCCGAACTCCACCGCCGCCACCACGTTGGAATTGAGCATGAATGCCGCGCGGACATCGGCGTTCTGCAATCCGTATGCCTCCAGATCCGCAGTGGGAAGGTCGCTCACGAAGCTGACCACCCGCGCATCCCGCATCTGCGCCAGCAGCGCTGTCACCCGATTTGCGTCTGCCCGAGCTTCGATCGGGCGTCTTATGGCCCACGTTCCGCCAGTGCGTTGAAGCTCTAAAGGCCGGTTGCCCGAGCGGATCTGAACCCGATCAAAAGCAAGGCCCCCGAAGTGGATCAGGGAAGGATCGCGCCACTCATCCAGGTTGAAAGGGAGTTGCTCGAGCAAAGCGGCATCGGTCAGAAAAACCCCAGCGTCGCCCACCTTTCGCACATAAACCTGCTTCGCAATCGGAGCGCGGTTGCCGACTTCGAGGCGGATCTTCTCCACGCCCGCAGTGAAAAGCACGGTCGCGCGTGGTGGCTCCAGGCCGAAGCTCGCGGGGCCGCCCTGCTCGGCCGCGACATCTTTGGGTGTGATATATCCCAGTTGCGGAATTCGAGCAGCGATTTCAACGAACCCTTGCACGACCGATTGTTGAGCTGGGTAGCGCGGGCTGATCAAAGCCCAGGCCGCGTTCGTTTTTTCCACCCGCAGAAACTGGTTGGAAATCGTGACATCAATCGACGTGACGGCGGAAGGCTCGAGCCGGGGCAGCAGCGGTGCGCCGATGCTTGGCCCCGTGGTTCGCAGAGGCTGTGTCTCGGTAACGTAAATAACCCCGCCGAGCACGAGCGCGAGGAACAGGAGCCAAATGGTGGTGCGAAAGCTCATGTCAAAAACGGCGGCGGAACCAGACAATCGCGCCAATCAGCAAAGCGGCGCCGGGGGCTACGACCAGGAAGAAGAGGCGAACCTCCTTCATTTCATCCCGCGTTAATGAAAGCCGATATTCCTCAATCGCACGCGGCGGGATGTCGCCCAGAAGCAGCTCGCGATTGAGAAGCCAATTTACAGCCAGGTTCGCAAAATCATAATTCGCGGCCTGATCCAGCATCACGTTGCTCAGGAACAGAGCATCACCCGTGGCCACGATGCGCGTTGAGTTTCGCAATGAGCTTACCCCCGCGATCGCTCCTTTTTCGGAGGCTGCGGCAACGGAGAAGTTTCCTTTCCTGGTCTGACCGCGAGCTGTCACGGTGCCATCCTCACTCGTTAGCAGGAGGTTGACAGCATTGGCGGCATCCGCGCTGCGGCCTTTGCCTTCACGCGCGGTCACGGGGCGGGGGAACGCCATGGCAATCGCGGAGTTATCGAGCGGAGTTGCGATCGGGTGAACACCGAAATTATCCAGCACGAGCACCGTTTCATCTCCCGCTTGCGCGCGTGTGCTGTCCGCAACCACGCCTTGTCCCACCTCGATGCCATATTGAAGCAGGAGGGCGTCGAGGCCAGTCTGAATTCGTTGGGTGTTGAATCGATACATCACCATCAACCGGCCCGGCGCGGCCAGGTAACGGCTGAGCCGTTCCAGCTCAATTGGCTGCAACGGCTCCACGGGGCCGGGGATGATAAGCAGATCGCAATCGAGCGGAACATCCGAGCGGAGCAGGGCGTTGAACTCGCGCACCTCCACGTTGTTTTGTTCCAGGATCTCGCGAAAACGGCTGTAGCCATCCTGTCGTTTGTCTTCGGAATCGTGCTCTCCATGCCCGGTCAGGAAATAGACTTTCGGCTGCTCCGCGTTGCAAACGCTGTAGATCGCGGAGCTGAACAACTGCTCACCGCGAAAAGCTGTGCGGCGGATCGGCCGCCCCTGAATGGCGGCATCGGTGTCATAGACCGACAGTTCCTTGTCATGGACCACTTTCACCCGATTCTGCGCGTCGAAGATGATCCGATTGCCATCGCTTTGATCGACAAACTTGTAAGTCTCCCGAATTTGCTGGGCGCGCCCCGGCAAACGATGGTCCACGAACTCCACCTGCAGGCGTGGGGATTGAAGTTTAAACTGGTGCAGCAGCGTTGAGACGGAGCTGAAAAGGTCATCCTCGCGATCGTAATAGACGATCACCTTCACGTCGTTCGTAAGCGTGTTCAGCAGATGCCGAGTCGTGGCGGAAAGCGGAGGCGCGCCAGCGGTCCAGCGGTAGTGGAAGCGATTCGAGAGGTAATTCACCATCCCGAGCACAACGACCAGCAGGAGGGCGGAAAAAATGACATTCAGGCCAATGCGCCATTTGCGTCCGGGAGTGAAGCTGGGAGGGAGGTATGGATCCATAGCTTCACTTCCAGCGGCGGGACTCCACCACTTTGTGCGTCAGGAAAAGGAACAAGGTCGTAAGCGAGGCGTAGTAAACAAGATATCTGGTGTCGATAACCCCCCGGGCGAACTCCGCCATGTGCTCCGTCATAGACGTGTGCGCAAGGAGTTGAGCCAGCCAATCGTTGTCTGCAACCTGCACACCGGGGCGCAGGCTTAGAATGAATAGCGCCAGCCCAATGGCGTAACTGATAATGGCCGCGACGATTTGGCTGCGCGTTAGCGATGAGGCAAAAACCCCCATGGAGATGAACAGGCAGCCGATCAGGAAAATTCCCAAGTACGTTGTGGCCAGGGTCCACGGCAGCAGCGCGATCTTCTCCTGGCCTGTGAAATGATTTAGCAAAGCGACGTAACCAATCAGCGGCGCCCAGGTAATCAGGTAGAACAGCAGGGCGCCGGTAAACTTTGAGAGAACCACCTGCCAGTCACTCACGGGCGAAGTCATCAGCGTCTCGTAAGTGCCGAGGGCGCGTTCCTGCGCGAACGACCGCATCGTCATGACCGGCGCGCTCAGCAGCAGAATGATCCAGAAGTACATCGACGCGTAGAACACCTCGGTCACCGGAGCGTCTGTGGCGTCGTTGTTCAGCTTCCCGACGATGTCCACAAAGCTGAATCCAAGCAGGAGCAGCACTCCGGCAATGATGATGTACCCCGTGAACGCGAAGAAATACCCGCCCAACTCGCGCCGGACGAGAGTTCGAAAAACTTGCATCAGGCTGCCTCCTCCTCGTGCGAACGGGTGACGCGGACGAAAATATCCTCGAGCGTGTGCCGCTCGCGCGTCAACTCGCGCATGCGCCACTGGTTGCGGAACGCCTCCTCGTAAATCAGCGGTCGCAGGTCAACGCCGTCGCGGGGAGTCAGCGCGCAGCGATAGTAATCCCCCTCAATCGGGCTGACATCGAAATGCTCGATTTGCTCAATTTCCTCGAAGCGATTCCGCAGCTCATCCGGTGACGCGGCAATTTCAGCGAGCACCATGCCGCCCTGGAAAATGGTGGCTCGGAGATTCTCCGGTGTGTCCGCCACTGGGATGCGGCCCTGGTGCAGGATCAGCACACGTGTGCATGTCATCTCCACTTCGGGCAAAATGTGCGTGGAAAGGAGCACGGTGTACGCGCCGCCAAGGCTCTTAATGAGTTGGCGCACAGATCGAATCTGATTGGGATCAAGCCCAATGGTTGGCTCATCCAGAATGACCAGTTCAGGCTCATGAATGAGGGCATCAGCCAGGCCGACCCGTTGCCGGTAGCCCTTCGAAAGATGGCCAATGATCTTCTTGTGAACGTCCGCCAGGCCGCATTGGGTTATAACCGCATCAAGCCTCTCGCGGATGTGAGCGCGAGTCATTCCCTTCAGGCGCGCTCGAAACTTCAGGTATTCACGAACCCGCATCTCCACTGGCAACGGGTTGTTCTCCGGCATGTACCCGATGCGCTTGCGGGTTTCTGTCGATTGGTGAAAGACATCGTAGCCTGCCACCCGCACGGAGCCGGAGGTGGCGGGTAAAAATCCGCTCAGGATGCGCATGATCGTGCTCTTGCCCGCGCCATTCAGCCCGAGCAAGCCCACGATCTCGCCCCGATCGACGCTGAAAGAAACGCCCGAAACAGCGGTATGTCCCGCATACCGCTTGGTCAGGTTTTCAACTTCAATCATGGGGTCTGGCATCCACGCCGGTAAAACAGGAGTTTCTACTCGGGGGGCCTCGTCACTTCAACGTAAAACCAGTTCAAATAAACCGCTCCGCATGCTTCGAGGGCTGGTCGCAAGAACCTTCACCAACTCCCCGGCCTTCCGGTTATGAACGGCTCTTCCAGCAGCGACGACGTCAGCGATGGGCAGTTCATCGATCTTGCTTAAAATATAACCGCGCTGCAGGCCTGCGTCCGAGGCGGGGCTGTTTGCCTCGACTGCGGTGACAACCAGCCCCTCCAATGCGCCAAGCCCCAGCCGCTGCGCATCCGCGGCCGTCAACGGTTGCACCGTCACTCCGATCCGTTCCTGGAGGTAGTTTGCTGTGAAATAGGCGCTCTCGGGTATCAATCGCACTTTAATCGGCCGCTCGCTGTTCCCGCGGCGGACCGCCAGTTCGAGGTCGCGCGAGTTCCCGCGTGGCAGGAGCAAGCGATGAAGCTCGATGAGGCTGCGGGGAGCTTGCCCCTGGACCCGGGTGACGACATCGCCTGGCTTCAGCCCAGCCTTTTCGGCAGGGCTGTCTCTTTCGACCGCTTTTACGGCGTAACTGTTGGTTTGAGACTCAAATGTCGCGCCCAGCCAGAGGGACCGGAGCGCTTCCGGAGTGAATAGTTCGGAGAAGGCTTCGAGGACGCGCTTAATCGGAATCGCAAAGCCGATGCCCTGGCCTTCACGATAAACCGCCACGTTCAGGCCTATAACCTCACCCCGCAAATTGATCAACGGCCCGCCACTGTTGCCAGGGTTAATCGCTGCATCAGTCTGAAGCCAATCCGCAATTTCCAGCGAGCCTTCGACCCGTTCCCGGCGACTTTTGGAGCTGAGAATCCCGCGGCTCACAGACCCACCAAGGCCGAATGGGTTCCCCAACGTGATAACCGTTTCGCCGAGCAGGAGATCGTTTTCAGCAGCCAACTGAGCGGCTTGAAACTTTTGGCCTGGCTTTCCCTTTAGCTTCAGGACAGCGACATCCGTGTTCTTGGCTCCGGCGACCAGATCCGCCTGAAGCATCGATCCATCATGAAGCTTGACCCAGATCTCCGTGGCTCCTTCAACGACATGAACATTGCTCAGGACGTAACCTTCCTCGTCCACGATCACGCCTGAGCCTGCGCTGTATTGCGGAGGGCCTGCCTGGACTCCCCCGTAATGCCAGCCAAACCAATTGCGGATCCAGACCGGCCGCTCAACCACCGTTTTCGTCGCGATGTTCACGACGGTCGGCATGACTTTCTCGACCGCGATCACAGTGGCGTCTCGCCGGGGATCGGCGGCTGAATTTGCAGCGGGCTCTGCGCCAAAACTCTGCAATGGCGCAAATGCAAGCACGACGGCAGTAAGCAACGAGTTCAGTCGCATAGCAGCGTTATGACATTCACGATGCCAGAGCTGTTCAACCCCGGCCAGTGGGCCTCCTACTTAGAAGCCCCCTCTCAGGTCGTGAGGCTCAGGACGGTATAATTCCGTTTGCCTTTGCGAAGGAGCAAATACTTGCCGAATAGAAAATCCGCCTGGCTGAGAGCCCGCTGGGCATTGCCTTCGCGGATATTGTTCACGTAAATGCCGCCCCCTTCCACATCCTTGCGAGCCTGACCCTTCGATGTCGCAAGCCCGGAGTGCGCCAGGGCTTCCACCAAGGGCAAGCCAGCCCCGCTAAAGCGCGCGCTCTCGATTTCCTTTGTGGGAACCTCACCAACGATGTCTTTAAAGGTGGATTCAGAGATCCCTTCGAGGCCGCCGCCGAACAGGATCTCACTGGCGCGAATAGCTTCTTCCGTTGCCGCGCTCCCGTGAATGAGCGTGGTGACCGCCTTCGCCAGCGCTTTGTGCGCTTCACGCGCTTCCGGCTTCGCCGTGTGCTGCTGCTCGAGCGCTTCGATTTCTTCTTTGGAGAGGAAGGTGAAGAACTTGAGCAAACGAACAACATCGCGATCATCCGCTCGAATCCAGAATTGGTAGAAGCGATAAACGCTCGTGCGTTGCGGGTCGAGCCACACCGCGCCTGCGACCGTCTTGCCGAACTTGCTCCCGTCCGCATTTGTGAGCAACGGCAGCGTGAGACCGAAGACAGATGCCCCGATCTTCTTGCGCGCCAAATCGATGCCCGCAGTGATGTTCCCCCACTGATCGCTGCCGCCAATTTGCAGCTCACAATTGTGCTGGGCGCGCAGATGGTAGAAGTCGAAGGCCTGCAGCAGCATGTAGCTGAACTCCGTGTAGCTGATGCCGGCGTCACGGTCTTCCATGCGGGCGCGCACGCTTTCCTTGTGAACCATCATGTTCACTGAAAAGTGCTTGCCGACATCGCGCAGAAAATCGAGGTAGCTGATCGGCGCTGTCCACGAAGCATTATCAAGCAACTGGGCCTTGTTGGCTTGGGTGTCGAAATCGAGCAGGCGCGCGAGCTGCTTTTTCACCGATGAAATGTTGTGCTCCAGCAATTCGCGAGTGAGCAAGTTTCGCTCAGCCGACTTGCCGCTTGGATCGCCAATTAATCCGGTCGCCCCGCCAGCGAGGGCGATTGGATTGTGGCCATGAAGCTGAAATCGGCGAAGGGCCAGCAGAGGAACGAGATTCCCGACGTGGAGCGAGTCGGCAGTGGGATCAAACCCGCAATACAATGTGATCGGGCCTTTGGCCAGACGCTCGCGCAATGCGGCTTCGTCTGTGCAATCCGCAACCAACCCACGCCATTGCAACTCGTCAAAAATCGTCATGACGCGCGATTTATTAGCAGGGAACCTGCCTGGGGCAAACCCGCAAACAGCAGCCTAGATTCCGACGCACTTCCCTTTTTCAGCAAGCAGGGCGGCCACAACCTGGTCAAACTCTGTCTTGAGTTCCGCCAACACGTCCGGCGCGAAACTCAAGCGGCCTTCCCGCGCAATGCCGACCAGTTGCGCCGCCAGAGCGGAGAGGTGGCGAGCGCCGAGATTCGACGAGCTTCCTTTCAAGCTGTGGGCCGAGGCTTCCAGTCCATGGGCGCTGCGGTTTTGCACCGCGGATTCGATCTCACGCAGGCGGAGAGGAGCGTCTTTGAGGAAAAGATCGATTAATTCTATGAGCGGGTCTGGCTCGCCATCCATTTTGAGCGCGCGCAGGCTCTCGAGCGTTTCTGCGTCCAACGAGCTTCCGCGCGGGGTGGGCGCCGCAGCATGGTTGCCGTTGCCTGAACTGGTTGCCCGCGCCACAGCGCGTTGCAGGGCAGCCTCAAGCTCTTCCAGCCGAACGGGCTTCGAGATGTAATCGTCCATCCCAGCGTCCAGGCACTTTTGCCGATCTCCCTCCAGCGCGTTCGCCGTCAGAGCAATCACGTAAACTGCTTTGTTCCGACCGGGGAATCCGCGCGATTTCTCCAGCTCACGAATGCGGCGTGTGGCCTGGTAGCCATCCATCTCTGGCATGTGGCAATCCATCAGCACCAGGTCGTAAGGAATCTTGTGTAGTGCAATTAAAGCCTCGGCGCCGTTTGCTACAGCATCTGCACCATAACCGAGCTTCAGGAGCTGGCGGAGAGCCACCTTTTGATTCACCGCATTGTCCTCGGCCAACAGCACGCGGATGGGCGCCGGTTTCACCGGAACAGGCCGTGGCGCGGCGGCAGCCGGCTCCTCCACTTCCATGCGTGTTTTCAGCGCAGTGACAATGGCGTCCAGCAGGCGGGATTGTTTGGCCGGTTTGATCAAATAAGCGTCAATGCCAGCTTCTTTCCACCGCCGCTCCTCTGGGAGATACCCCAGGGACGTGAGCATAATCAGCTTCAAATTCGCAAGCTGCGGGTCGTCCTTGATCGTGCGGGCGAGCGTGAGGCCATCCATCTCCGGCATTTGCATGTCGAGAATCGCGAGGGAATATGGATCCCGATCAGCAGCAGCTTTGCGCAGAATTTTTAGCGCATCCGCGCCATTCGCGGCTGAACCGTTGCGCATGCCCCAGGAAATTACCTGCCGATGCACGATCTCACGATTGGTTTCGTTGTCATCCACGACCAACACCCGCAGCCCTTTAATCATGGGATCTGGTGTTTTCGTGGGGGCGAACGGTTGGCGTTCAAACGTGAGCACGAAAGAGAAGGTCGATCCTTTGCCTGGGGCGCTTTGCAACTGAATGTTCCCGCCGAGCAACTCCACCAACTGCCGTGTTATCGCCAGACCCAACCCGGTGCCCCCGTACTTACGGGTTGTCGAACCGTCAGCCTGGGTGAACGCCTCAAAAATTTTCTTCTGCGCTTCCTCCGGCACTCCAATGCCTGTGTCGCGCACCGAAAACCGCAGGGTCGCCTGCTGTTCAGTCGTGTTTTCGGGCGTGACGCTCAGCACAACTTCACCCGTTTCTGTGAATTTGACTGCATTGGAGAGAAGGTTCGTTAGAACCTGGCGCAGTCGGCCAGGATCCCCTTTCAAATAACGCGGGCAGTCAGTCGGCAGCCACGTTAGCAGCTCCAGGCCCTTGATCTCCGCCTGCTCTGCCAGAAGTTCCACCGTCCCTTCGACAGTCTCGCACAGGTCAAAATCGACGGTCTCCAAAGCCATCTTTCCGGCCTCAATTTTCGAGAAATCGAGGATGTCGTTGATGATATCCAGAAGGGCGTCAGCGCTATGGCGAATCGTGTCGGCGAAATCGCGCTGCTCCGGGTTCAAATTCGTCTCGAGAAGCAAGCCGCTCATGCCGATCACGGCGTTCATCGGCGTGCGGATTTCATGGCTCATGTTCGCCAGGAACTCTGACTTCAGACGGGCCGTTTCCAAAGCGGCATCGCGGGCCTTGCCCAACTCCGCCTCCGCGCGCTTCAGTTCCGTGATGTCGCGGGAGATGCCCAAAGTTCCCATCACCGTCCCCTGGCGATTGCGCAATGGAACCTTCGAGGTCAGCACCCAGCGTTCTTCGCCACTGGGCAGAGCTTCCTTCTCCGCCTGCGCAATGATCGGCTCGCCCGTTTTAATAATGCGCTGCTCGTCGTTAAAAGCGCGTTGCGCATGCTCGGGCTTGAAGTAATCAAAGTCCGTTTTGCCGATGGCTTCATCCGGGTTTTTAATGCCCATGTGCCCGGCGAGCGCGCGGCTGCATCGGATAAAGCGCGATTTCAGATCCTTGAAATAGATGCTGTCCGGCGAGTTATCGAGCATCGCCCGGAGCAGATCACGTTCAAACGCCAACGCTTCCTCCGCTTTGAAACGAAGTGTCTCGTCCCAAAAAATTCCCTGGATGCCGATAATTCGCCCGGTGAAATCCTTAAGCGGGGCTTTCAGCACATGGACATAGCTGTAACTGCCATCCGGTGATTTATGCTGCTCAATCGTGTCAAGAGTTTGCCCGGCAAGGATCACCTTTTGATCGTCTGCCTGATACTTGCTGGCTAATTCCGGCGGGAAGAAATCAAAGTCGGTCTTCCCAATCACCTCCGACCGTTGTTTCCCGAGAGTCTCGCAAAACCGCGTGTTCACAAATGTGAACCGCCCCTTCAGATCCTTGCGGAAGATGTTTTGCGGAAGGCTTTCGACCAGCGAGTGGTAAAATCCTTCCGACTCGCGCAGCAGGAATTCCGTTTGCTGCTGCTTTGCGTTCAAGTCCGCTAAATTTCGGCGCAATTCCAATTGCGTCACCACCTGGCGGGCTAGAGTGCGCAACCCTTCCAGTTGCTCGTTGATCAGCGTGCGTGGATGGGTGTCCATCACGCACAACGTGCCGAGCGGCACCACTTCGGGGTTCAGGAAAGGGCTGGCGGACGCCGCGGAAATTGCCAGCGGAATCCCCGCATAAAAACGAACCCCCGGTTGTCCACTGACGAGAGGGCTGCCAGCAAAGCGCGGATCCTTCTGGGCGTCTTCGACAATGAGACCGTCGGCTTTCTCGATCGCCTTGCTGCAAAAAGAGCCTTCGCGAGGCAGCTCAGCGCGGTTCCAGCCAATGCGGGACTTGTTCCATTGACGATCCGCATCGACGAAGCTGATGAATGCCAAGGGTGTCCGGCAGATTTGAGATGCCAGCCGGGCGAGTTCGTCGAACGCTTCTTCTGGTTCAGTATCGAGGATTCGATACGCTGCTAGAGCTTCCAGGCGTTCATCTTCATTTGGAAAAACGAAAGATGTGCTCACAGGGAACGTGGCGGAGAACCTAATGCTGGTTGCACCGAGTTGCAAGTGGCCATGAAGCCCGTTTGGCAACAAAACCCCCTTGAGAAACCGTTCCACCCTGCTAGGTATTATCGAGACTTCAATGCTAAAGCGCTTTCTTTGTGTTTTGCCGGCAGTTTGCCTTCAGATTGCCGGAGCTGATTTTGGTCCGCCTGTCACTGCGACAATGGAAGTAATCGTGGGGACGGGAAACCCAATGAACGTGTGGTTTGAGCGCGGTTTTAATGCATCCGCTCCCACTTACGGGCTGCCTCCCGCTGGAGTTCCGTTCGAGAGCGCTTCTCACCCCAATCACTTCTACACCCTCCAGAGTTACACATCTTCCAACGCACTGTTGCTGGCTCCACGAGGCAAAGGGGTCCTTGACATTAAGAGCCCAAAGGCCGCGGAAGGCTTATCTTTCCTCGGCGCATCCGCTTTCGGACAAGCGTCAGTCTCTTACAAGATCTATTACGAAGACCAAACCTCACAAACCGGCACGCTCCTGCTCCCAGATTGGTTCAATGGCGCAGCTCCGGCTTTTGTCGCGAACGGTCGGTTTAATATGGCCACCAGGGATTTCGATAGCGCCGCCGGGCAGAATCCTCGCCTCTACGCCCGAGATGTGTCGTTAACCAACACAACTTCCCCCGTCACCCGCATTGAGCTGCAGAACACGGAGATGGCGTTTAGGAACACGGCTATCCTTGCCGTCAGCGGGGGAAGCACAGGCGAATCGATGTTCACACCGGTGGACATCAACGGCTTCAATCATGATATTGTCATCGAAGCTGACTACCAGGGCTTCCGCGCCCCGGACTGGCAAGTTGGGGCTCCTATGCATCCCTCGTCTGGGTTCGTTGGAGGTGAAACCATTCGAATTGAGGCGATGGTGAGAAACCTCTCACAGGTGGCAGCCCCGCCGACTCAAGCACGCCTTCGTATCTCGCCAGAAGGCCCGATTGGCGCGGCGCCCATCTGGGAAGAGATCAAGGATGTGCCCGCACTCCCCCCCGGTGGCAGCTCAACGATCGCTTTCGAGTACCAGCTTCCCTCCTCTTCGGCCACAAACCTCCTTGAGGTTCGCATTACCGTAGATGCAGAAGACACCGTCGCGGAGTTCACCGGCAAAAATAATGTCGGTCTCCGCAGCCAAATACGCATTGGTCCGAACCTTGACCTTTGGTTCCAGAAAGCGGACGTCGTTACCACAAATAACTCCCGAGTTTTGGAAGTCCGATTCGCCGTGCAGAACGGCGGGTCCGAGAGCCCTCCGACAACCGCGAAGATTTACTTCGGCAAGGACCTTCCTGCGCCTTCAGAAGCCCACTTGATCGCCGAGGTCCCAGTGCCGGGCATCACGGCCAATAGCGACTCACCCACTATTGTGGTGCGCCACCCGATCCCCGCTGATGTGCCTGAGGGCTTCTACAGCCTCATCATCTTCCTCGATCCTTCCAACTTAGTTCCCGAATATCTGGAAGGCGCCTTCAACTGGTTCAATGTAGCTGTGCCGGCGCGGAACCCCGGAGCCCTGCTTGTCACCTACAATCGCGAAGCGAATGGTTTGACCATTTCCGCAACACCCCCCTCTCCTGCGGTTCTGGAGACTAGCGCGGATCTGATGACGTGGGAAAGTGTGACTTCCGTGAACGCTGGGGAGCTTTTTTCCAGGTCGGTTCCTGCAGCAACGTCGCGAGGCTTTTTCCGCCTGCGACCATCACCGTAAAGGGAGCCTTCAAAGCTCAGAACAACGTCTTGCCGATAATCTGGGAGCGGTCAACCGCGCCAAACACCGACGTTTCCCGGTTGTCACCGATCACGAAATACTCGTTCTGCCTGAGTTGCGTCTTTTGCACTTCCCAGGGAACCCGGCGGTGCGAGAAGTCATCGGCCACTGGGCGATCGTTCACGTAGATGATGCCGTAATGGATAGAAACGGATTCACCGGGCATGGCGATAATCCGTTTGAGGAGCACTTCACCTTCGCTATGGAGAGCAATGACATCCCCACGATTGGGTCGGCCTGTTTGGTAGCAAAGGCGATTGATGATGTTTAGAGACCCATTCGAGTAGGTTGGGGCCATGCTGGAGCCCACGATCTTCACCGGCAGCACGCAGTGTTGGAAGACCACAGAGCAGAAAATCCACCAACAGATCACACGGGCCAAGGTCCATTTCGGATTGATGCCGAAGATCGTGTGCCTCCACTCAGTAGAAGACCGCCCGAAGATTCCCCGCCCGACTACTGCTGCTCCGTCCATAACGCTCCTTTTTCGCTGATACGAACCTAAATCCGGCGCACGTTCGTTCAATGGCAGCTCACCCCGATACGCCCTTAGGAGGAGCGCGGAAACCGCCCGAATGTTCCCCTCACTCGCAACGTAATCTCGCTTCGGTCGCGCCTAGGCGGCTCCCCGCTTGCCCTGACAAGGTCCCTCCCTATAATGCGCCGGAATGTTGGACATCCGCCTGATCCGCGAACAAACAGAACGCATCAAATCTCGCCTGGCCGCCCGAGGGGCTGGGGATGAAAAGAAGATTGATGAGGCGATCTCCCTGGATGACCGACGCCGCACCCTCATTGCCGAGGTGGAGCAGCTCAAGGCTCAGCGCAATCGTGTTTCGAAGGAAATCGGTGCCCTCATGGCCCAGAAGAAAGCCCCGGAAGCCGAAGCCAAGAAGACCGAAACTCGCGAAATTGGCGACCGCATCACGGCCTTGGATAAAGAGATTGCGACTGTGGAAGCCGCTCGCGAAGACATTTTGCTCCGTGTGCCCAATGCCCCTCACGAAAGCGTTCCCACTGGCCACAGTCCTGAGGACAATCCAGTGATCCGCGAAGTCGGCGCCAAGGCGCAGTTCAGCTTCAAGCCCAAGACCCACATCGAGCTTTGCGAATCGTTGCGGCTGGTGGACTTTGCGCGCGGCGCAAAACTCTCCGGAAGCGGATTTCTGCTTTACACCAACGTCGGCGCAAAGCTGGAGCGCGCCTTAATCCATTACATGCTCGACCTGCATTCCACACAGCATGGTTACACCGAAGTCGCGCCGCCGTACATCATCGGCCGCGATTGCATGGTTGGGGTGGGGCAATTCCCAAAATTCACCGACCAGGCTTACGCCGTGCAGGAGGGCGAAGACGGATCGACGCTCGGGAAATTGTATTTGCTGCCAACTGCGGAAGCGCCCGTCGCGAACATTCACCGCGAAGAGATTCTGAAGGAATCGCAGCTCCCGATTCGTTACTGCGCCTACAGCCCTTGTTTTCGCGCGGAAGCTGGAGCCGCCGGCGTCGGGACTCGCGGCATGATCCGCGTGCATCAATTCGACAAAGTCGAGCTGATAAAAATCGTTAAGCCGGAGGATGGCTACAGCGAGCTGGAGAAGATGGTCGCGAATGCTGAAACCATTCTCCAGCAGATGGGCCTTCACTACCGCGTGATCATGCTTTGCACCGGCGACATGGGCTTTGCGAGCGCGAAGACCTACGACATCGAAGTCTGGGCTCCCGGACAGGGTCAGTATTTGGAAGTGTCGAGCTGCTCGAACTGTGAGGATTACCAGGCCCGCCGCATGAACATGCGTTTCAAAACTGAGTCTGGTGAGAACAAGCTTCCCCACATTCTGAACGGCAGCGGCACCGCGCTCGCCCGTCTCTTCGTCGCATTGCTTGAAACGCATCAGCAGCCAGACGGCAGCGTGCTTGTCCCACCCGCGCTCCAGCCGTACCTTAGAATGGAGCGGATCACCCCTTCCTGATCCGTGCAAGAGGGGCGAGCGGCATGAGAGTTCTTTTAGCCAGCAGCGAGGTCTTTCCATATTCCAAGACGGGTGGTCTTGCCGACATGGTCGGCGCCCTGGGGAAAAGTCTCGCCGAGAATGGCCATGAAGTCGCAATTCTCACTCCGCTTTACCGCGGCATTCGAGAAAAGTTCCCTGCCATCGCTCCTGCGAACTACCAGTTCGATCTCCCCATAGGAGACACTCGCGTTTACGGCCAAGCCTGGAGACTGGATGTTCAGGAGCGGCTCACCGTATATTTCGTCGAGCAGCAGGAATATTTCGATCGCACCGGCCTCTATCAGGAGCGCGCGCACGATTACCCAGACAACGCGGCGCGCTTCGCGTTCCTCTCGAAAGCGGTCGCAAACTTTGCCCGGTACCATCCTCTGAAGCCAGAAGTGGTCCACATCCACGATTGGCAAGTCGGGCCAGTGCCGTTGCTCATTCGTCACGACGCAGCAGTGAACGGTTGGCACGACCGGCCAGCCACCGTGCTCACGATCCATAATCTCGCCTACCAGGGGACTTTCGCACGCGACGCCTACGCGCTCCTCAATCTGCCGTTGGATTACTTCAATCCCAATGGAGTGGAGTTTTACACACGAGTTAATTTCCTGAAGACCGCAATCGTTTATAGCGATTTGCTCACCACTGTAAGCCCTCGGTATGCGCGTGAAATTACGACTGAACAGTTCGGCTGCGGCCTCGACGGTGTCTTGCGCCAACGGCAGTCATCTCTCGTCGGCATCTTAAACGGCGTCGACTACACGGAGTGGAACACAGAGAGGAACCGCCTTCTGCCAGCTCAGTATTCCGCCGAAGATCTCGCTGGAAAAGCTGAAGCGAAGAAGGTTTTGCAGGAGCGAATGGGCCTGCCGCAAAGGGCGGACGTGCCGATGTTCGGCACCGTTTCACGCCTCGCCGACCAGAAGGGCGTGGATATCCAGTTGGCCGCACTCGAAGAAATGCTTTCCGCAGACATGCAGTTCGCCTTGCTCGGCAGCGGCAGTCCCGAATACGAGCAGGGTTTCCAACGCCTCGCCAAGCGTCACCCACACAAAGTCGCGATCAAGATCGGTTACGATCATGCCCTGGCGCATCTCATTGAAGCTGGCTCCGACTTTTTCATCATGCCTTCCAAGTTCGAGCCGTGCGGGTTGAACCAGATGTACAGCCTTCGCTACGGCACGATTCCCATCGTCCGTGTGACCGGCGGGCTTGATGACTCTGTCATCGATGTCACCGAAAATCCTGAGAAGGCGGACGGCATTAAGTTTTACACCTACAGCGCGGGCGCCCTGGCGAAAGCTATTCGCAAGGCCCTGGCGCTTTATGCGCACCCCGAGTGGCTGGAACGGTATCGCCTCAACGGAATGCAGGCGGACTTCTCCTGGACGCAAACCACCGGGGAGTATCTGAAGGTGTATGAGCGCGCGCAGCTCGCGCGTGACGCGGCGCCCCACCCGTAAGGGGGAGCCGTTGAATTTCTTGTAACTCCCCGCCTTCCCGGTACAAACGGGGCATGGCTGATCTTGCGCAAATGGTGCATCGGGGCGCTGCCTTGGTTACCCCGGAAGTTCTCAAGCAGGTCGTGAAGAACCTGCCCGCGTGGAAACTGGAATTCACGCAACTGAACACCAGCCCCTTTCCACATCTCCAGGATCAGCTCCAGTTCCTCGCCAATTTCGTGGAGGACTTTCATGACGGCGAAGCCGAGCACACCCCGTACTACACAGCAGCCGCCGCTGTTTACGCTCTGATCTACGCCCACCGCAAATATGACCTCATACCCGACCATGTCCCATCGGTTGGGTTCGCGGATGATTCCGGCGTTGTGCGTGTCGTATTAATCGAGCATCAGCCGCACCTCGCCGCCCAGGCGAAGAAGATGGGCTTCGAGTGGAGCGAGATCACCATATCTCCTTAGCAACGAAAAGCCCGGCCATATGGCCGGGCTTCGCGTCTGTTTAGTTTTGTATTGTTATTTGTTCTCTAAAGAAGCGTCTGGCTCGGGCGCATTGTCTGGCAGCCCATTGCCGACGCTGAGATTGTTTGATACCGACTTTACGTCCGGCATCCGCTGAACGCGTTGTTCAATAAGCCCTTTTTCACTCTCGTTATTGACGCTCCCGTTCAGCGAAACCACACCATCCTTCGCAGAGATCTTAATGTCTCTGAGATTGTCCTGGGTCAGGCTTCCTGGAGGATTGGATTGCAACTGGCGATAGACTTTGTCTCCCAGATCTTTGTCTGGATTCAACTCTGTGGCACTGCTGCCGCCCCCGCTTTGTGCGCCCGCAGGCGCCCCGCTCGCATCATCATTCGCGGAGCTGGAGCTGACGCTCACATCTTTTTCGGCGCTCGTGACTGTTCCAAGAGGTGTGCTGATTGCGCCTGCCTCAGGGCTGGTGCGGTCAATTGAGGTGCCGCTGTTAATTTCCGAAGACGAGCCATCGCTGGGCGTTCCGCCGCCGAGCGGCGCGCTAAAATCGCTCTCGTCCCGGTCCAATGTTTGATCGACAGGAGCGGTGTTCTCCTGAAGGTCATCGTTGGAAAGATTGTTATCCTGCACATCAACGGCTGAGCTGGAGCTTGAGCCGCTTTCCGCGCTCGCAGCCCCTCCGACTGCTTCAGGTGTGTATGCTTCGGGGAAGTTAGGATCATCCGTCAGGTCCGGATGATTATCTTTCAATGGAGCCAAAGCCGCTGGGATATCCTGCTGCCGTGCCTCCGCGCCTGGAAGCTCATCTGAACTGGTGGCGAGATCCGACGAGCCAGACTGTGACTCGCTGGTGACCACGGTAGTAGAGGAAGAGGCAGTGCCGCTCTCCGCCTCGGCTGCCGCCCCAATGCCCGTGGCTGCGCTTGCGCTCGCGTCGATGTCACGGCCATTGCCGCGCACATTCACGTTCACCCTGGAGCCTGGATCCAACTGTTCAGCAACGGTGGCCTCATCCTGTGCCATCTCGATGCCACGCAGGTAATCTGCCGCTGTTGGGCTCGCGATGTTTGGGTCTGGCGCTGGAGCGTCAATTTCCATGTCGCGCCAGGTCGTTGCGCCGTAATATTGATCTGAAGCCCGTGTTTCCACCTGGGCTGATGATGATGAGGCTGAACCGCTCTCGTGGCGGGCGCTGCCGCCCTGGTGAGCGCAACCTGCTGCCAACACTGTGGCGAGTAAAACTGCAGACCGTTTCATAACTTTCATGCTCCTGTTTCTGGCAGCCAATTCTGCCCCCACCCTCGCGTTTTCACTTATGCAGCAACCTCGTCGTTTCTTTGCCTTGGCTCAATTCGGAGCGGTGATATAAAACCCCTAAGGGGATAAGGGTAGGGCAGGTGGGGAAATGTCGTAGCCCTTCCAGGCGAGATTAAAGATCCTCACGAACCAACCGACAGCCACGCCAGGGATGCAACACCAGACCGCCCGTCCTCATGCTCAGATCCGTCCTGCTATGCCCTCAGAGCATGCGGCTTTAACGGCTTTGGCCTGGCGCAGCAAAGCGTTCTGGGGTTACTCAGCAGACCAAATGGAGACTTGGCGCGAAGCGTTGACGATCAAGGAGGAGGAACTCCGCGTGCAGCCGAGTTTCCTCGCAGAGGTTCACAACGAAGTTGCTGGGTTTTATCTTCTCAGCCAGTCCAACAATATGCTCTGGCTGGACCATCTATGGGTTGAGCCAACCTTCATGCGGCAGGGCTGCGGTAGAGCGCTTGTCACGCATGCGTGTGCGGTGGCGGGCGCATCCGGCGCCAAAGAGCTTCACGTGGCATCGGACCCCAACGCAGCCCCGTTCTACCAACGGCTGGGAGCCGCGGCGATTGGGCATATTCCACCGGGCGCAAATAGCGGCCGAGCGTTGCCACACCTGGTTTTCGTCCTCGGCGCCTCAGAGTAAACCAATCCTGTTTGAATACTGGACGATGAGCCTTCGCTGCCGCTGGTCCTGCCTTGACGAGTCGCTTTGCGATTGCCGCGACATACCCATTGGTATAGGAACTCGCGTGATGCATCCAACGGGGTTATGGATTCCGCTTTTTACTGCGGCCCTAATCTATGCGTTGCGCATCATAGAGTTGCGAACTCGGCGGGCGCTCACTCCGGGGATCATCCAGGAGCGTTTAACGCTGCGAGTCTTTGTCGCCAGTGGAACGGTTTTCTTCATTGCGGCTGTCATTGAATTCTTCGCTTTGTCGAAAGCGCTGTACCGGTGGGAGTTTTATTTCGTGGGCTGCTTGTTTGGCGCCGCGTCCTTCTGGCTGCGCAGGCGGGCCATTCGCGCTCTCGGCCCATGGTGGAGCTTGCACATCGAAATCCGAGATCGGCACGAACTGATTAAATCCGGCCCGTATCGCGCGATGCGGCACCCGACCTATCTGTCCATGTTATTTGAACTGCTGTCTGGCGCGTTCATTTTGCACGCGCCATATTCGTTTGCAGCGGTGAGCCTGTTCTTCTTTCCGGCGCTCTGGCTGCGCATTCGCCTGGAGGAGCGCGCCATGGTCGAGAAGTTCGGCTCTCAGTATATCGAGTACCAGCGGAGCACACCGGTCTTGATTCCCTGGAAAGGTTGGCGATGAGCATGGATGGGTGGAGAAAGAGGCGGGTGGTCATCACCGGCATGGGCGTTATTGCCGCCAACGGCAGCTCGCTTCCAACGTTCTGGAGCAGCATCGTTGAAGGGCGGAGCGCCGGGGATTACGTCACCAAGTTTGATGC
>Ga0196963_10000505_pt1 | contig 35082 bp, 33 predicted proteins | sample S1_5metaG_FD_148600 | JGI IMG/M metagenome (GOLD analysis project Ga0196963, IMG submission 148600) | Soil microbial communities from Anza Borrego desert, Southern California, United States - S1_5 | ecosystem: Environmental > Terrestrial > Soil > Desert | place: USA: California | collected...
TGCCGGAGGCACGTCCGCTTGAGCGACGGGTTGTGCAGGAAACGGCAGCAGTAGCACTGCCTTTGGCTTTGGCCGAACCGCACGCTGCGCCACGCGGACTCCTCAACGAAGGGAGCGCCGCCGCCGGCTGGGCCGACCGGCACTGCCGCCGCACGACCACGCGAGACACCGCCGTGTTTCCGACGCGCAAGCCACTGGCCATATGGAGAATGCCTTTCATGCACAACGTTTGACATGAGCGGCGGCTGGAAGCAAGCGAAGCTTGCTGGAAGACGTCCGCTCGATGGAAGGGTTAGGCGCCGCTCGAGCAATGAATACGGTAGACGCGACGAAGACAATGGCCGCCGCGAGAAGCGCCCAGTTGAACCACCGGGCAGAGGCACTTTGCTCTTGCGACGTGGGGACGAGCTCAGTGCTATGCCACAGCCAGGTGTAGCAGCCCAGCACAACGACCAAGCCCAGGATTGCTAACAGCCATGATTGCGCTGCTGCAGCGACGACAGCGGCAAGCAGGAGCAACAGGCCGCCAACGACGAAGATGCCGTTGCGGCCGCTCGCTCGCACATGGCTGAAGCCACCACAGCGCACACACTTGGCCGGTGCCGCGGCACTTGACCACCACTTACCGAGGCCGGACACACCTGCCTTCCCGCAGTGAGGGCACTGGTACATGAGGCGCCTAACGTTTGAGGTAACCGGCGGCCGCAAGTGGGCGAAGCCCGCTTGTGGACGTCCGGTTGACTGAAGGGTTAGGCGTCGCCGTCACGGTGCAGACAACGCCTTGCCGATCTCTTCACGGGCTTGATTCATGGTTGCTATCAACGCGCGCTTGACACGCTCGCGTGTGATCTCGCCCCGGATTCCTTCTTCCCTGCCTTGCGGGTCGAGCTGTACGACGTTGCCGACAATCCGCTTGCCATTCACGGCCAGATCAACGTCGACGATGATCGCCGGTAGATTCTTCGGATTTTTCTCTGGGGCTAGGCTGGCCTCGCAATTAAAAGACTGAATGAGTGAAACGACAGCACCACTAACCACCCAGCCTAAGGCATTGGAGCCACTTATACCAAATGCACTTGGATTGGTAGCACTCTCAGGTGACCACGTGCCGCGCAGCATGGCCTGGTAGTTGTTAAAGACTTCAAAGCGGTGAACTTCGATACTCTTGCCAGACAAGCGATCGCCGTGCGCAGTCTGAAGGGCTTGCCCCAGTAGTGCCAGTCGATCTGGAACGAGTTGATCATCTCCGATGCGATAGACGCCGTACCAGCAATCCGTGTTGAGAGCGGACATGCCCTCTGAAGTCTTTTGCTTCTGATCTCTCTTGTCTAGAAGCGTGAAGGAGAGGGGTACGGGCGACGACTGTTGCGGAACTTGATACTGAACCGAAGTTGCGCAACCAGCAAAGACGAGCATGCATGGAAGCGCAAGGGCAAGGGTTCGGGGCAGGTTGTTGTGCATAAGGAGTGCGGGTGCCAGCGAAGGGAACCGAGTGTGGCTGAGCAAGGGTCGATGGTACTTTGGAGGGAAGGCAAGCGGCAGCGGTGTTTGCGACGCCTAACGCAAATTTGGCATCATCCAACTGATGCCCACAAGTTGCCTAAGTCTATCGCGCATCACCTCGTTTTCCTCCTCCGCACTGCTGATGCGCTGTGCATTAGACCGCCTAAAAATCGGCAGATGAGCTTCTTGGCGGTCTCGGAATCTGTTCCCCAGGGCATGGCGTCGCCGGATGGGCTGCCAGCGTCCAGCCGGCCTCGCCTCCTGGATGAACTGCGGGCCGCCCTGCGCATTCGCCACTACGCATATCGCACAGAGCAGGTGTACGTGGATTGGGTGCGGCGCTTCATTCTCTTCCATGGCAAGCGCCACCCGCGCGACATGGGGGCGCGAGAGGTCACTGCCTTTCTGTCGCATCTGGCCACCGAGCGCTGCGTTTCCGCTTCGACGCAGAACCAGGCCAAGGCGGCCATTCTGTTCTTGTACGAGAACGTTCTTCACATCGATCTGCCGTGGCTGGGTGAAGTGGTGTCGGCCCAGGTGTCGCGGCGGCTGCCGGTGGTGCTGACGCAGAAGGAAGTCGGTGCGATGTTGCAGTGCCTGGATGGCACGATGGGTTTGATTGCATCGCTTCTGTACGGCACCGGGATGCGGGTGCTCGAAGCGCTTCGCCTGCGCGTCAAGGACGTCGAGTTCGAACGCCGGGAAATCATCGTCAGGGAGGGGAAAGGCAACAAGGACCGCGTTACCGTGTTGCCCGAGAACCTGCTGCTGCCGTTGCGCGCCCAGTTGGATTCCGCCCGGCTGCTGCACCAGCGCGATCTGGCTGCCGGCCTGGGCACGGTGTACCTGCCCTTTGCGCTGGCCGACAAGTACCCGCATGCCAGCCGGTCGTGGGGCTGGCAGTTCGTCTTTCCTGGGGGGCGTCCGTCGGTCGATCCACGTTCGGGCGAGCGACGGCGCCATCACCTTCAGCCGCAATCGGTGCAGCGCGCAGTCGCCGACGCAGCCCGCCGGGCAGGCATTGACAAGCCCTGTACGCCGCATGTGCTGCGGCACAGCTTCGCGACGCACCTGCTGCAGGACGGATACGACATTCGCACCGTGCAGGAGTTGCTGGGGCACACCGACGTCTCCACCACGATGGTCTACACACACGTGCTGAACAAGGGCGGCCGCGGCGTGCTCAGCCCGCTGGACCGCCTGTGAGATGCGCTGAGCATCTTCGGGCCGTTCACATCGTTCACACCGCTCGCACCGTTCGCAGCTTTCGTCCATCACCACCGTCAGGCAATGCCGCGCCGGCCGTCTGCCGCTTGACGCATGAGCCGAGCCGGCATTGGGCAGGGGCTGGCGCCGGAACCGGCGGCGCGTTCTGGATGCCGTCAAGGCAACTGGTGCAGCACCAGCGGTAGCACCGCGCTGGCGCCGGCCTCGCGCAGCAATGCCGCCGCCACCGTCATGGACCAGCCGCTGCGGTAGCGGGCGTCGATCAGCAGCAGGGGCCCGGCCGGTACATCCACCTTGGGCTGCAGGGACAGGGCCTCGACCAGTGCCGACACCTTCGCGCCGGAAGCGGCGTCCACCCCAGCCACGGGTCCGCCGGGGCGGTCCGCGAGTCGCAACGCGTCGAGCAGCGGCAGCCTGCCCACCGCCGCCACGTGCTCGGCCACCGAGCGGATCAAGCGCGGGTGCAGCGCGGAGGGCATCGGCACCACGGCCACGGGCCTATCCCCCCAGTTGCGCCGCCAGCGGCTCAGCACCTCCACCACGCCGTCCAGCACCTGCTGGGGGGCGGGCGCGTCGGGTGCGGCGAACAGCGGCTGCAGCACGTCGGCCCAGCCGGGATCGTCGGCGAAGGCCAGCGCGCGGCCTTCGCTGCAGCCGGCGATGCGGCCCTTGGGCCTGCTTCCGGCCGCGCCCGCGGAAGGCCAGAGCTTGCGCGGCTCGATGACCACGTCTTGCCCGCGTGCGAACACGCGTGCCGACTCGATGCGCGCGGCGCTGGGCCGTGCGCCCGGGCCGGGCAGCCGGCCCGTGCACACGCTGCAGCGGCCGCAGTCGCTGGGATCGGGGTCGTCCAGCGCTTCCTGCAGGAAGCGCATCAGGCAGCCTGTGCCGCCGGCGAAGGATCGCATCAGGTCCGCCTCGCGCTCGCGCACCTGCGCCAGGACCTGCCAGCGCACGGCGTCGTACCGCCACGGCTTGCCGGTCAGCGCCCAGGCCGAGCCGTCGCGCCGCACCACTTCGTCCACGGCCAGGATCTTCAGCAGGCCCTCGAGCCGTCCGCGCCGGATCGCGGTGCTGTTCTCCAGTTCCACCAGGGTCTGCGGCTTCCGGTCCAGCGCGCCGAGGATCCTGCCCACGCGCTCTTCGTCCGGCACGCCTGCCGTGGCGAAGTAATTCCAGATCCGCTCGTCCGTCTCCGCCGGCAGCAGCACGGCCACGGCATCGTCCAGCGCCCGGCCGGCGCGTCCCACTTGCTGGTAGTAGGCCACCGGTGATGCAGGCGAGCCGACGTGGATGCAGAACGCGAGGTCCGGCTTGTCGTAGCCCATGCCCAGCGCCGATGTCGCGACCACGGCCTTCAGCGCATTGCGCCGCAGCCCATCCTCGACGTGCTGCCGCACGGCACTGTCCAGGCCGCCGTGGTAGGCCGCCACCTCGACGCCGCAGGACCGCAGGAATCCCGCCAGCCGCTCGGTCTCTGCGACGGTGAGGGCGTAGACGATGCCCGAACCGGCGAACTGGTCCAGCGCATCGGCGACCCAGGCATAACGTTCCAAAGCAGCGAGCCCCGGCACCACGGCCAGGCGCAGCGACGCCCGTGCGAGCGAGCCGCGGAAGGTGAGTGTCTCGGGTCCCAGCTGGCGGGCGATGTCCTGCGTCACCCGCTGGTTGGCGGTCGCGGTGGTGGCCAGCACCGGCGTGCCGGCGCCAATGCCCACCAGCGTCTTCGCCAGGCGCTGGTAATCGGGGCGGAAGTCGAAGCCCCAGTCGGAGATGCAGTGCGCCTCGTCGATCACCACCAGCCCGGCGGCGGCCACCAGGCCGGGCAGGCGCCGCGCGAAACCGGCGTTGCCCAGCCGTTCGGGGGAGACCAGCAGCACGTCCAGGCGGTCGGCGGCGATGTCGTCGAAGACCGCGTCCCAGTCCTCCAGGTTGGTGGAGTTGACGGTGGCCGCGCGCAGCCCGGCCTGCGCGGCGGCGCTGACCTGGTCGCGCATCAGCGCCAGCAGCGGAGAGACGATCAGCGTGGGCCCCTTGCCGGTACCGCGCAAGGCCGAGGTCGCCGCCCAGTAGACCGCGGACTTGCCCCAGCCGGTGGCCTGGACGACGAGCACCCGGGCCCGCTGCTCGACCAGCGCCGCCACCGCCGCGGTCTGGTCTTCGCGCGGCCGGGCGGCGGGCCCCGCCATGGAGGCGAGGACTCGGTTCAGGTGGAGATCGGCAAGGCTCACTGCAGTACCTTCGGGCTGCGCCCTCCGGTATTCGCCTTGGGGCGGGGCGGGCTCATGCGGGCAGTGTGCCGCCTTCCCCACGGCGTGGCTCCGCCTTCGTCACTCCGACGCATGAGGTCGTCGGGAGGCGATGTGCGGGTGCTAGCGGCAGTCGTCAGCGGCCGGTGGCAGGCATGGTTCCCAGGAACGGCGCGCTCGCGGGCGTGGGCCGCAGCTTCCGCTGGCTCCTCTTTGCCTCGCCCGTGGTCCCTCTACACTCCGGGCCGGGTGTTGCACCACCGGTGCAGCAGGTTTCACGCGAAGGTCGGGCCGCCTCGCGGGCCTTCCCTTGCCTGTCGCCGATGCCCACTTCCACCATCGACCTGGTCGCCGCCATCCTCTTTGCGACCGCACTGCTCCACACCTTTGCCGCCAAGCAGATCGAACGTCTCGCCCACCGCTGGCCACGCCATGCCGGGATGCTCCATCTGCTGGGCGAGGTGGAGGTGGTGTTCGGCTTCTGGGCCATCGTGCTCGTGCTCGCGATGGCGCTGCTGTCGGGCGGCCCGGCAGCGCTGGCCTATGCCGAATCGCGCAACTACACCGAGCCGCTGTTCGTCTTCGTCGTGATGGTGATCGCCGGATCGCGGCCGGTGCTGCAGACGGTGCGCACGCTCGTCGCTGAGGCCGCGCGGCGGCTGCCGGTGCCGACGCCGCTGGCCGCGGCCTGGCTGGGGCTGGCCGCGGTGCCGCTGCTGGGCTCGCTGGTCACCGAGCCGGCGGCGATGACGATCGCCGCGCTGATGCTGGCGCCGCTGGTCTTCCGCCCCGACCTGCCCGAGCCGCCGAAGTACCTGGCGCTGGGCGTGCTGTTCGTCAACGTGTCGATCGGCGGCACGCTCACCTCCTACGCGGCGCCGCCGGTGCTGATGGTGGCCACCACCTGGCAATGGGACAGCGCCTTCATGCTGGCGAACTTCGGCTGGAAGGCGGCGCTGGCGGTGCTGGTGAACGCGACGGTGGCGGTCTTCGTGCTGCGCCGGTACCTGGTGGCCGAGCCGGGCAGGGCAGATGCGCCGGCGTCGGTGGCCGCGGCGGGCCCCGTGCCGTTGCTGGTAGCCCTGGTGCACGTGGCGCTGCTGGCCGGCGTGGTGCTGATGGCGCACCACCCGGTGGCCTTTCTCGGCCTGTTCCTGCTCTTCCTGGGCTTCGCGCAGGCCTACGAGCGCCACCAGGACCCGCTGCTCATCAAGGAGGCGCTGCTGGTGGCCTTCTTCCTCGCCGGCCTGGTGGTGCTGGGCGGCCTGCAGCGCTGGTGGCTGCAGCCCATCGTCTCGGCGCTGGAGCCGCTGGCACTTTTCTTCGGCGCGCTGGGCCTCACCGCGGTCACCGACAACGCGGCGCTGACCTACCTGGGCTCGCAGATCGCCGGCATCGGCGACGACGCGAAGTACATGCTGATGGCCGGTGCCGTGGCTGGCGGCGGCCTGACGGTGATCGCCAACGCGCCGAACCCCGCCGGGCTGGCGCTGCTGAAGCGCGGCTTTGCCGATGAATCGGTGGGCGCGGGCGGGCTGCTGCTCGGCGCGCTGGGGCCCACGGTGGTGGCTGCCGCGGCCTTCTTGTTGCTCTGACCCCGGACGGTTCCGATGACCATCGCCTACTGGTGCGTGCTCGTGGTCGTGCTGCTGCCTTACTTCCTGTCCGTGGCGGCCCGGTCCGGCACACCGCGGCGGCAGTACGTGGCGGATCCCCGTGCCTACAGCGCGACGCTGACGGGATGGCGCCAGCGCGCCCACCTGGCGCATCTGAATGCCTTCGAGGCCACGCCGGCGCTCGTCGCCGGCGTGGTCGTGGCCCACCTCGCTGGAGCGCCGGGTGGCCACACGGACCTGCTGGCCGTTTTCTTCGTGGGCCTGCGCCTGTCACATGCCGCGCTGTACCTGGCCGATCGCCCGATGCTGCGCAGCCACGCATGGCGGCTCGGCATCGTCTGCGTGATCGCGATGTTCATCGACGCGGCGGTCTACGGGCGCTGAGCTTCGGCGCCCCACGGGCGGTGGCATGTCCGCTGGCGGCAGCCGGCTCGGTGAGCTGCTGGCCCCAGCCCTGCACCAGCTGCTGCACGGTGTCCGCCACCACGCGGCAGGCCGGCGACAGCTTGCCGTGCTTCGGCAGCGCCAGCGTCACGTGGCGGCACAGGTCGGGCCGCACCAGCTGCGTGGCCTGCAGGCGGCCGCCGCGCACTTCAGGCGCTATCGAGTAGGACCCCAGGATCGAATAGAGGCCGCGGCGGCCGGCCACCAGCTCCTTCTGCACGGTCAGCGAATCGGCCTCGGCCACCGCTGCCAGCCTGAAGCCCAGGCCGCGCGCCGTTTCGTCCAGCGCATTGCGCCAGTGGCTGGGGCGGCGCGGCAGCACCAGCGGCAGGCCGGCCAGCCGCGCGAAGGGCAGGGTGGGTTCGGCCGTCAGCGGGTCGCCAGGGGCGGAAACGAGGTAGGTGTGCGCGACGCTCAGCAGCCGTTCGTCGCGGCCGCTGGGCCGCACGAAGCGGAACAGGATCGCGATGTCCACCGCGCCGCTGTCCAGCATCGCGTCCAGCTCGGTGCCCTGCGCCTCGGCGATGTCCAGCTGGATGCCGGGGTGCTCGGCCTGCAGCCGCTCGAAGAGCCGCGTGGCCAGCGGATGCGCGGCCGACGGGATGAGCCCCAGGCGCACCACGCCGATCATCTGCGCGGAGTCGGATCGCAGCTCCTGCGCCAGCTGCTCGGTCTGCTGAAGCCAGGGGCGCAGCCGGGCCACCGCACGTTCCCCCAACTCGGTCAGCGCCACGCCGCGGCCGGTGCGGCGGAAGAGTCGGCCGCCGCAGTCCGCCTCGAAATCGGTGACCTGGCGGCTGATGTGGGACTGCGCGGTCTGCCGCCGTGCCGCCACCTTGCTGAGGCTGCCGGCCTCGGCCACCTCGAGGAAGAGCTTGACGCTGGCCACGTTCATGCGGATCCCGGTCGTGCCGTGGATTCTGTGATTTGCCTGAATCGGCAAGTCTGAAGTCTCTGAAGTGTAGCTAGGCGGCATGTCGTCGCCTGCCTAAAGTCACTTCGCTCGCCCTTCACTTCTCCGGAACAGGGCGCTGAAGCGCACGCCACACCAGCGCCCGAACCGACGTAACCCGCCCCAAGGAATCTGCCATGAACGCCCCTGATCTCCGCGGCCTCGTGCCCGCCCCCGTCACCCCCTTCACCCGCGACGGCGAAGTCGACTGCGCCGCCATCCTGCGCATCGGCCGATGGCTGGGCGGCATCGACGGCGTCAAGGGCCTCACCGTGCTCGGCCACGCCGGCGAAGGCACCTTCCTGACGCAGGACGAGCAGGCCCGGGTCATCGAAGCCTTTCGCGAGTCGGTGGGCGGCCGCCTGCCGATCATTGCCGGCATCACGCTCGAAGGCACCCAGGTCGCGGCCGAGGAAGCCAAGCGCGCGGTGAAGGCCGGCGCCTCCGCCGGCCTGGTGTACCCGTCGCACGGCTGGCTGCGCTTCGGCTACCAGCAGGGCGCCGCGCAGGACCGCTACCGCGCCATCTTCGAGGCCAGCGGCCTGCCGCTGATCCTGTTCCAGTACCCCGACGCCACCAAGGCCACCTACGACCTGCAGACGCAGCTCGACATCGCCGCGCTGCCGGGCGTCTTCGCGATGAAGAACGGCGTGCGCAACATGAAGCGCTGGGACACCGAGATCCCCGTGATCCGCCGCGAGCGCCCCGAGTTGCAGATCCTGACCTGCCACGACGAGTACCTGCTGCACACCATGTTCGACGTGGACGGTGCCTTGGTCGGTTATGGCGGCATCGCGCCCGAGCCGCTGATCGAGATGATCGATGCCGGCAAGGCCAAGGACTATGCAAGGGCCCGTGCGCTGCACGACCGCCTGCTGCCGGTGACGAAGAACGTCTACCACCGCGGCTCGCACATGGAAGGCACGGTGGCGCTGAAGCATGCGCTGGTCGCCCGCGGCATCCTGGAGCACGCCACCATCCGCAGCCCACTGCGGCCGCTGCCGGAGGGCGCGGGCGCCGAGATTGCCGCGGCGATGAAGTCGGCTGGGCTGGCGAGCTGACCCTGGCCCGGTGCCCGGCGGGCAGGCACCCGCCCGCCACCACCGGGCGGCGGATGCCGGAAGCGCGCGGCCGGAAGGCGCGCCGGCGAGCGCGCCCGCAGCCGCGGGCGCGTGTTCTGATCACGGTCGAGGAGACATCATGAAATCGCTGAACTGGCTTGGCGCCGCGGCCGCCCTGGGCTGCACGGCGCTGGCCGCGGCCACGCCGGCCGCGTTCCCTGAGCGCGGCCAGACGCTGCGCATCGTCGTGCCCTTCGCGGCCGGCGGCGGCGTCGACAACGCGGCGCGCCTGCTGGGCGAGCAATTGCGCAAGCAGCTGGGCGTGGCGGTGGTGGTCGAGAACAAGGCCGGCGCCAGCGGCACGATCGGCGGCAAGGCGGTGCAGACCGCCGCGCCGGACGGCACCACGCTGCTCTTCTCCGCCGCCACGCACGTGCTGGCGAAGCAGGTGCTGACGAATGCGCCCTACGACCCGCAGACGGAGTTCACGCCGGTGGCGCGCTTTGGTGAAGCGCCGCTGATGGTGGTGGTGGGCCCGCAGGCGCAGCAGCAGAAGCTGGTTGACGTGCTGGCCGCTGCGCGCAAGCAGCCCGAGGGCTGGACCGCCGCCATCCCAGCCGCTGGCGCGCCCAGCCACTTGGCCACGCTGCTGCTGGCGCAGCAGGGTGGCGTCAAGTTCACTTACGTCACCTACAAGGGCACGCAGCCGGCGCTGACGGACGTCGGTGGCGGCCACGTCAACCTGCTGGTCGACTCGATGATCTCGGTGCTGCCGCTGGCCAAGGCCGGCCGCGTCAAGCCGCTGGCCATCACCTCGCAAAAGCGCAGCCCGCTGGCGCCGGACGTGCCGACCGCGCAGGAGGCCGGCGTGCCCGGCTTTGCCTACGCGTCCTGGTACGGCGTGTGGGCGCCCAAGGCCACGCCGCCCGAACGCGTGGCGGCGCTGAACACCGCCATCAACAGCGCGGTGGCCGAACTGGCCAAGTCCGGTGCGCTGGCGGCCATGGGCATCGAGCCGGTGGCCGAGACGCCGGAGCAGTTCCGGCGCTTCATCGCGGCCGACGTGGCGCAGGGCACCCAGTTGCTGAAGAGCGCGGGCTTCAAGCCCGAGTGATTGCCGAGTGATGGCCGGATCGCTCGGGCTCCGAACCCGGGCGACTGCTGAAGGCCTCGGGTTTCGCCCGACGCTGCGCACCCTCGCTTTCCCATTTTTCCGAGGAGACAAAGCAATGAATACCAAGCCGCTGTGGGCGGCAGGCCTGGGCCTGGCCTGCGTTTCCGTGATGGCGCAATCCACCGTCACGCTGTCGGGCACGCTGGACGCCGGCGTGCGCCGGGTGAAGAACGCATCGGTCGGATCAGTGACGTCCGAAGTGAGCGGCGCCAACTCGACCAGCAAGCTGGTGATCCGCGGCACCGAGGACCTGGGCGGTGGCCTGAGCGCCGGCTTCTTCCTCGACAGCACGATAGCCGCCGACACCGGCAGCGCCGGCGGCCTGCAGTTCTGGGACCGGCGCTCGACGGTGAGCCTGGCTTCCACGAAGTTCGGCGAGTTCCGCCTGGGCCGCGACTGGGTGCCGACGCACCTGGCGTGGAGCGCCTTCGATCCGTTCTCGACCTTGGGCGTGGCCAGCGCCAACACCTTCCGCTCGTTCGCCGCATCACGCGCACTGGGCCAGGCCTTCGGCACGGCGCCGGAAGCGCAAGCCGCCAACCCGACGCTGCGCGTCAGCAATGCCATCGAGTACTTCCTGCCGCCCGGCCTGGGCGGCTTTTACGGCACGGTGATCGTCACGAAGGGCGAGAACGGGACGACGGCCGCCGGCTTCACGAAGGGCAACGGCTTTCGCGCCGGCTGGACCGGCCACGGCTTCCACGCGGCCGCCGCGCAGTTCACGACGCGCAACGCCAGCGGCGGCCAGCGCTTCCAGGACCAGGTGGCCGGCCTATCGTATGAATTCAGCGGCCACCGCATCAGCGCCGCGCAGCGGCGCTGGCGCTTCGGCCCCGACCGCATGGTCAGCACGCAGCTGGGCGCCGTCATCGCCGTGGGCGCGGGCCAGGTCAAGCTGAGCTACGTGCATGCCGACCAGAGCGGCGCCACGGCGGCGCAGAGCGCCAACGACGCACGCCTCTTTGGCGCTGGCTACGTGCACTACCTGTCCAAGCGCACCGCGCTGTACGTGCATGCGGCACGGGTCGACAACCGCGGCACGGCGGTGTTCACGATTCCCGGCGGACCGGCCGTCAGCGCCAGCCCGACGGCGGCCAACCACTTCGGCGGCACGTCGTCCACGGCCTTCGAAAGCGGGATCCGGCACGACTTCTGACGGCTGTTGCCCCCAAGGCCCCGGCGGCGCGGGCAGGTGCAAAACCCGCGTATGGTGCGACCTTCCTCCGCCTCCGTCCTCGCCGCATGGGCCCGCGCGCCGTCCCTGTTCTCTTCGTCCTGTTGTGGTCCACCGGCTTCATCGGCGCGCGGCTGGGCGTGCCGCATGCGCCGCCGCTGGTGTTCCTGACGCTGCGCTTCGCGGCCGTCATCATGCTGATGGCGCTCATTGCGGTGGCCATGCGCGCGCCCTGGCCGCGCGGCTGCGAGGCCTGGGCCAACATCGGCATTGCCGGGCTGCTGATGCATGGCCTCTACCTGGGCGGTGTCTTCATCGCCATCAGCCAGGGCTTGCCGGCGGGCGTCACCAGCCTGGTGGTGGGCCTGCAGCCGCTGCTGACGGCGGTGGTCGCGGCCGGCTGGCTGGGCGATCGGCTGCGTGGCCGGCAATGGGCCGGGCTGGCGCTGGGCTTCGTGGGCGTGGCGCTGGTCGTGTCGCGGCAGTTCGGCGGTGGCTTGGGGATCGGCCAGTCGGGCGGCGGCTTCGCGGCCGGTGGGCTGCCGGCCGCGCTGCTGGCGTTGTTGGCCATCACTGCCGGCACGCTGTGGCAGAAGCGGCGTTGCCCGTCCTTCGACTGGCGCACCGGGCTCGTCGTGCAGTTCATCCCCGCCACCATCGCCACCGCGCTGGCGGCTGCGCTGACCGAGCCGCTGCAGGTGCGCTGGACCGGTGAATTCATCTTCGCGCTGGGCTGGCTGGTGCTGGTGCTGTCGCTGGGCGCGGTGACCTTGTTGAACACGCTCATCCGTGCCGGCAGCGCGGTGGACAGCGCCAGCCTGTTCTACCTGGTGCCACCGGTCACCGCGCTGCTGGCGTGGGCACTGTTCGGCGAACGGCTGACGCCGCTGTCGCTGGCGGGCATGGCGCTGGCAGCCGCCGGCGTGTGGCTGGCCCGGGGCAAATAGCACCGGCGCGGTGGCCTTGCCGCTAGCGCACGATATAAGCGGCCACGTGGCTGCCCGCCTGCAGCATGCCGGCGCAGGCGGCTGCGTCGCTGCCGCCGAGGCCGTAGCCGGCATGGACGACGGTGCCGGCCAGCGCCGACAGGTCGGCCGGCATGCCGATCAGCACCAGCTCGGCTGATGCGGGCAGCGGGCCGCCTGCGGCCGAGGCCGCATCCTCGCAGCCCTTGAACGGCAGCCAGCCGGCGGGCGACAGCAGGTAGAGGCCGCCGCCCGCCGCCGCCGGTAGCGCGGCGGCGACGAAGAGGCGGCCGGGCTGGCCGGCCACGTCAGGCGGCAGCACCAGCCGCAGGCCCAGGGTCTGCGCCTGCAGCGGCCCGTGCACCAGCGGCTGCACCGAGGGCGGCGTGGTGCCGCGCAGCAGCACGTGTTCGAGCGCATCGGCCGGCGGATCGACGAAGGCCTCGCCGCTGCACTGCAGCGGCGCGGCATCGCGCTGCGCGCGCGAGGTGACCAAGGTCTCGCGGCTGGTGATGCCGCGCGCTTGATAGGCGGCAAAGGCCGCGTCCGTGAGCGTGTCGAAGTAGGAGACGAGGCGGAAGCCCTGCGTCGAGTCGACCCGCACCGCGATGTCCGATGCGGTCTGCGTGCCGACGTGGGTGCCCAGCGGCTGACCCGCCACCACAGGTTCGCCTTCAGCCAGCGGCCGCGCCAGCGTGACGTGGAACAGGATGAAGGTGAACTGCGGCTGGTCTGCCGACGTGACCTGCACCTGCCAGCCGGCCCATTCGGGGTACACGCGGGTGACCGTGCCGCTCACCGGCGACACGATCGCGGTGCTGGCGTCCGGGAACATGAAGTAGTGCTTCATCGAGCGGCAGCGCTCGACGTTGTCCGAATAGTCGTGCCCCATGCCCGAGCGGAACTTCGACAGCCGCGAGACCTTGGCGAGGTCGATGTAGTTGACGTCGACGAAACGCGGCACGCCCAGGCGCTCGAGGTCGTAGGGCGCGCCGTGCGCCAGGCCGGCGGCGGTGAGCAGCGCGGCAGCAGGCGCCAGCCGCCGCAGTGACAGGAAACGGGGCAGGAAAGCGGACAGGGACCGGGAGCGGGGCATGCACACCATGCCTCGTTGTCGGCGCTGGGCGCGCCGGGCTTGAGCCGGCGTCGCGGGCCGGCGAGGACGAGGCGTCCGGCCCGCACGCCCGGATCGGGTACCTCAGCCCACGCTGGCGGTGTCGCGCCGCCCGCCTTCGCGCAGGCGCAATGCCGGCGCCAGGGTCAATGACCGGGTCACCGCCTGGCGCTGCGCGGGATCGATCTCGTGCAGGAACTCGATCTGACCGGCGATGCTGGTGGCCAGCGGCAGGCCGTCGCGGTAGGCGACGCGGGTGCCGGCGGTGCGCGGCGCCCGCGAGCCCGGCAGCAGCGTGCCCAGCAGGTTGGCCGGGTCGGCGGCGGCCAGGCTGATGCACTCGCCATCCGGGGCGCGGCGCCGCACCTGGCGCAGGCTGGCGATGGCCTCGGGCAGCGCGAACTGCTCGCCGGTCAGCCCGGCGATGAAGCGGCCGCCGCGCACCTCGCCGCGCGCTTCCAGGCGCTGGTAGATGCGCACCAGCTCGCGCCAGGGCGGCAGCCAGGGGGCCTCGCGTTCCAGCAGGCGCCAGCAGACCACGCCGTAGCGGCGCAGCAGCACGCGGGCCACGTGTTCCGCGGCGGCGGCCGCGTCCTCGGCCGGTGCCGCGGGCGGTGCGGGGTCCGGCAGCGCGGGCACGGCGGCGGGCGCGGTGTTGATCAGCGCCCAGCGGCCGGCATCCGCCATGCCGGACAGCGGCGCACGGCGCCCGCGCGTGGCCGGCGCGCCGCGCTTGGAGGCCGGCACCAGCAGCGCCCGCAGCCCGGCGAAGCTGTCGCAGGTGACGCGGCCGTGCACCACCAGCTCGGCCAGCGCCTCTTCGACCTCGGCGCGCAGCAGGCGGCAGCCGCGCTCGATCTCGTCGAAGAAGGACGCGCCGCGCGCGGCCAGGAATTCGGCGACGCGGCGTGCGCGCCAGCCCAGGGCAGCATCGTCGCGCGTGGCGTCGGACAGCGTGGACCACAGCCCGGCCACCGGCCGGGGCAGCAGCACGATGGGCGCGCTGCGCAGCGAGGCGCCGCTGCCGGCACCGTCGCCCGCCGGCGCGCGCAGCCGGGCCCACACGCTGCGGCCGGCGCTGGTCAGCGCGTCCAGCCAGTGCGGCGCGTAGTCGTCGACGCGCGCGGCCAGGATCTCCGCTTCCCACAGCGCGGCCGGCGCCTCGTAGCCTTCCAGCTGCGCCAGCACCTCGGCCAGCGCCGCCGGACCGCTGGCGCGGGCGTCGGCCGCCACGCGCTGCCAGTCGAACAGGAAGCGGGCAAAGTCGCGCGGCTCCACCGGCTCGATCTCGCGCCGCAGCCGGCCCAGCGTGTAGCGGTGGATGCGGGCCAGCAGGTGGCGTTCGCACCATTCGGGGCCGGCGGCGTCGGGTGAATAGTGGCCGTGCATCGCGCTGCCGTCTCGCTGCAGGCCGAGCAGGCCGTGCTCGATGCGCGGCAGCGGCAGCTGCAGCAGCGCGGCCAGTGCCTCGGCGCGCACCGGGCCCATCGCGGACAGGCGCGAGCGCAGCAGTTCGCGCAGGGCTTCATCCTCGTTCCCGGGCGGCGCCGCAAGGCCGACCGGCGCGATGGCGGGCTGGGCGCTGGCTTGCGGGTACAGCGGCGCCAGGCGCGCGAGACGCTCGGCCGTCGTCCACAGCGCGAAGGCCTGTCCATCCGAGTTGCCTATCAAGCAAGTGGCGCGGCCATCGCCTGCCAGCGACTGCAGCCATGCGGACCAGCCTTCGTGCCTGCGCGCCTCCTCGTCGGGCACGATGGCCAGCATGCCCAGCGCCTCGTGCATCTCGTCGGCGCTGCGCGGCGTGGGCCAGGCTTCTTCCCGCACCGCGGCGATGGCCTCGGGATCGAGGCGGCCCAGCGCGTCGACGTGGCCGGCGTCGCCGAAGCGGCGCGCCATCACCGCCTGCGTGCGGCGTTCTTCCAGCGGCGCGTCGTCCAGGAAGGCGTAGGGGCGGGCGTTGAGCACTTCGGCGGCCAGCGGCGACGGCGCGGACAGGTCGCGCGTGACCACCTGCACCGCGCCGGACTCGATGTCCCGCAGCAGGGCCAGCCAGCGGTCCGCATCCATGGCCTCGTGCAGGCAGTCGTGCATCGTCTGCGCCACCAGCGGATGGTCGGGCACCTCGCGCGGGCCGGCGAGGTTCTCGGCGCAGGCCACCTGGTCGGGGAACACCGCGGCCAGCAGGTCTTCCGACTTCATGCGCTGCAGCTGCGGCGGCACCTTGCGGCCGCCCACGTAACGCGGCAGCGCCAGCGCGGTGGTGGCGTTCCAGCGCCAGCGCACGGCGAACAGCGGCGCATCCAGCAGCGCCTGCACCAGCACGTCCAGCGCGGTGGCCGAGCGCAGGTAGCGCGGCACCTCGTCGAGCGGAAAACTGTGGCTTTCGGACAGCGACAGCACGATGGCGTCTTCCGTCGCCGCGGCCTGCAGCTCGAAATTGAACTGGCGGCAAAAGCGCTTGCGCAACGCCAGTCCCCAGGCCTTGTTGACGCGGCTGCCGAACGGCGAATGGATCACCAGCTGCATGCCGCCGGAGGCGTCGAAGAAGCGTTCGATGGCGATGCAGCGCTGCGTCGGCATCACGCCCAGCGCCTCCTGGCCGCGGGCCAGGTACTGCACGATCTGCTGCGCGGCTTCACGCTGGCCGCCCAGGCGTTCGGACAGCGCGGCCACGGCGACCGGCTCGCCGCCATCGGCCAGGCACGCCGACACGTCGGCCCGCAGCCGCGCCACCGCGAAGGACAGCTCGTCGCTGCGCCCCGGCGCCTCGCCAAGCCAGAACGGGATGCTGGGCGGCGCGCCCTGCGCGTCTTCCACCCGCACGCGGCCGGGCTCGACGCGCAGGATGCGGTAGCTGGTGTTGCCCAGCTGGAAAATGTCACCGGCGATGCTCTCGACCGCGAAGTCTTCGTTGACGGTGCCGATGCGCTCGGCCTGCGGCTCCAGCACCACGGCGTAGTCGCCGGTCTCGGGGATGGTGCCGCCGGAGGTCAGCGCGGTCATGCGGGCGCCGCGGCGCTCGCGCAGCTGGTGGTGCACGCGGTCGTGGTGCACGTAGGCGCCGCGCTGGCCCTGGCGTGTCGTGAAGCCTTCGGCCAGCATCGCGACCACGGCGTCGTAGCGTTCGCGCGGCAGGCCGCGGTAAGGCCAGGCGCGGCGCATCAGGTCGAAAAGCGCGCTGTCGTCCCAGGGCTGGCAGGCGGTCTCGGCGACGATCTGCTGCGCCAGCACGTCCAGCGGCGCCGCCGGCACGCGCAGCGCATCCAGTTCGCCGCGGTTCACGGCGTCCAGCAGCGCGGCGCATTCGACCAGCTCGTCGCGCGAGGACGGGAAGAGCCGCGCCTTCGGCACGCCGCCTACCGCGTGACCGGAGCGTCCAGCGCGCTGCAGGAAGGCCGCGATGGAGCGGGTGGAGGCGAGCTGGCACACGAGATCCACGTCGCCGATGTCCAGGCCCAGCTCGAGCGAGGCGGTGGCCACCAGCACCTTCAGGTCGCCGCGCTTCAGGCGCTGCTCGGCGCGCAGCCGCAGCTCCTTGGCCAGGCTGCCGTGGTGCGCCGCCACCGCGTCCTTGCCCAGCAGCTCGCCCAGGTGGCGCGCGGTGCGCTCGGCCATGCGGCGGGTGTTGACGAAAACCAGCGTGGTGCGGTGCTGCGCGATCAGCTCGACCAGGCGCGTGTGCACCTGCGCCCACTGGTCGGTGGACATCACGGGGCCCAGCGGCGTCGGCGGCAGCTCCAGTCCCAGGTCGCGCTGCTTTGCGTAGCCGATGTCGACGATGGCGCAGTCGGGGCGGCCGTCGTCCGCCACGTGGGCCGCGCCCACCAGGAAGCGCGCCACCTCGTCCAGCGGCTTTTGCGTCGCCGAGAGGCCGATGCGCACCGGCGGCCGGGCGCACAGCGCCTGCAGCCGCTCGATCGACAGCGCCAGGTGGCTGCCGCGCTTGTTGCCGGCCAGCGCGTGGATCTCGTCGACGACCAGCGTGCGCGTGGTGGCCAGCATGCGCCGGCCCGACAGCGAGCCCAGCAGCACGTACAGCGATTCGGGCGTGGTCACCAGCACGTGCGGCGGGCGCTTCAGGCCCTGCTGCCGTTCACGCGCAGGCGTGTCACCGGTGCGCACCGCGGTGCGGATCTCCAGCTCGGGCAGGTCCAGCCGTTTCAGCGCGGCCCGGATGCCGGCCAGCGGCGCGTCCAGGTTCAGCCGGATGTCGTTGGACAGCGCCTTCAGCGGCGAGACGTAGACCACCGCGACCTCGTCGCGCAAGCCCCCTTCGGTGATGCCCTGGCGCACCAGTGCGTCCAGGGCAGCCAGGAAGGCGGTGAGGGTCTTGCCCGATCCCGTGGGCGCGGCCACCAGCGTGTGGCGGCCCTGCGCGATGGCCGGCCAGGCAGCCGCCTGCGCCGGCGTGGGCTGCGAGAACGTGCGTTCGAACCACTGCGCGACGGCGGGGTGGAAGTCGGCGAGGGGCATGGATGGGATGGTGGCGGGTGGCGCGGCGCCCGATCGGTGTGGCGGGGCCAGGCCGGCGCGCAGAACGGCGCTGCGACCTTAACCTGAAAGGCGATGACCGGAAGCAAGCCGAGGACACTGCTGCCTGCACGCTGGCAGCAGGCCGTAGAGTCGGCGGTCTGGCCGGTCCTCCCGCTGTCGATGCTCACCACCACCCCCACGACCTTCCGTGCCCCGCGCGAGGATGAATGGCCCTGCATCGCGGCCTGGGCGATGGCCGAGGGCTGGTTGGGCCGCCAGAAGGGCGTGCCGCTGGACGAGGTGGAGTTTGCGGCCATCCTGGCCCTGCCGGGCCACCACAACCATTGCCTGGCCGATGCGCAGGGCGTGGCGGCGGCTTTCGGCCAGGTGTGGATCGACTCTTCCGGCGGCGTGAACCTGGTGCGGATCGTGGTCGACCCCGCACGGCGGCGGAAGGGCCTGGGCCGCGAGCTGAGCCGGCTCCTGCTGCGGGAAGCGCTGCGCCACGCACAAGGCGGGCCGGTGCGGCTGCGCGTGCGGCGCGACAACACCGGCGCGATCGCGGTCTACCGCGCGCTGGGCTTCCGTGAGAACGACGCGGCGTCGAACGTGGTGGCGTTGGCGATGGTGTACGACCCCGCCGCGCCGCGGCCCTGAGGCTTCAGTTCGGGCAGCCGGCCTGCAGCGACACGCTGCGAGGCGCCATCGGCGGGTCGTTGCCGGCCAGGGCCGGGCGCTGGGCTGGATTCGCGCACGCCGCAGCGTGGAGGCGGAACTGCCACGGACCGTGGCCACCGCCAGGCCGCCATCGATGGCGCGGCCCCCCATGCCGGGCCCGCGGTGCCGCCGTGCTTCAGCCAGGCCTGCGTGGTATCGAAGGAAACGCGGCGCAGGCCGGCGCGGGTGCCGGCCATTTCCGCCGAGATCTTGGCCACCAGGCTCGTCAGCGTCATGCGTCGGGGTCACCAGGGCTCCGGCGCCGGCGTTCGAGCAGCTCGAACACCGCCATGCCGGCCAGCATCGCCAGCACGAAGACCAGCGCCTTCGGCTCGGCCATGCCGGCGGCGACCAGCGCCGGTCCCGGGCAGAAGCCGGCCAGGCCCCAGCCGATGCCGAACAGCAGGCTGCCGGCGATCAGCCGGCGGTCGACGTGGCGCGCCGCGGGCAGTTGCAGGTCGGCGCCCAGCACCGTGCAGCCGCGGCGCCGCGCGAACGCGAAGGCCGGCAGCGCGGTGCCGATGGCCCCGGCCATCACCAGCGCGAGGGACGGATCCCAGGCGCCGGCCAGGTCCAGGAAGGCCAGCACCTTGGCCGGGTTGGCCATGCCCGAGACGACCAGCCCGAGGCCGAAGACCAGCCCGGCGAAGGCAGCGGCGAGTACGGCAATGAAGGCATTCATCAGTGCATCCTCATGCGCCGACCAGGTGGCGCAGCAGGTACACGGTGACGAAGCCCGCCGCCATGAAGGCCAGCGTGGCGGCGAGCGACCGCGGCGACAGCCGCGACAGCCCGCACACGCCATGGCCGCTGGTGCAGCCCGCCGCGTAGCGCGTGCCGATGCCGACGAGCAGGCCGGCCGCCGCCAGCGCGACCCACCCGGCATCGATGCGGGGCAGCGGCAGCGCCGCCACGGCGCCGTACAGCCAGGGCGCAATGACCAGGCCGCCGATGAAGGCGGCGCGCCAGGTGGTGTCGCCCGTGGGCAGCTTCAGCAAGCCGCCCAGGATGCCGCTGATGCCGGCGATGCGGCCGTTGAGCAGCAGCAACAGCGCCGCCGCTGCGCCGATGAGCGCGCCGCCGGCCAGCGCGGACCAGGGCGTGAAGTTGTTCCAATCGACGTTCATGACTTCAGTCCTCGGGGCAGTAGACGCGGTAGAGCACCGCCAGGATGTCCAGCAGTTGCCGGTCGGCCACGCTGTAGAAGACACGCTTGCCGTCCTTCCGGGTGGCCACCACGCCTTCGTTGCGCAGCACGCCTAGCTGCTGCGACAGCGTGGGCTGGCGGATGTCCAGCGCTTCTTCCAGCTCGCCCACGCTCAGTTCGCCCTGCGACAGCTGGCACAGCAGCAGCAGCCGATCTTCATTGGCCAGCAGCTTCAGCGCCGCCACGGCGCTGCCGGCGGCGGCGCGCAGGCGGGTGGGATCGATCTTCAGCGGCGTCTTGGGCATGATGCGGGGCGGGGCGACATGCGTGTTCGTCAATATATTTGCAAATATACTATCAGGCAATAGATTGGAGCGGCCGTGGCCCCACCGATGACGACACCCACTACACCGGCACCCACACCGGCACCCACACCGGCGATGACCGCGGCAATGACACAGCCGCCGCAGCGCAGCGCCACTGTCCAGCCCTTCTTCGACGCGCGCACCGGCACCTGGTCCTACCTGGTCGCCGACACCGCCACCCGGGCCGCGGCCGTCATCGATCCGGTGCTGGACTTCGACATCAAGGCCGCCCGCACCAGCACCGAAGGCGCCGACGAGATCCTGGCCTGCCTGCGCGCGCAGGGCCTCACGCTGCAATGGATCCTGGAGACCCATGCGCATGCCGACCACCTGTCCGCGGCGCGCCACATCCAGCGCCAAGCCGGCGGCCGCATCGCCATCGGCGAGCACATCACGCAGGTGCAGGCCACCTTCCGCAAGCTGTACAACCTGGAACGCAGCTTCCTGCCCGACGGCAGCCAGTTCGACCACCTGTTCGCCGACGGCGAGCGCTTCCACATCGGCGACACCGAGGTCACTGCGCTGCACGTGCCCGGCCACACGCCGGCGGACCTGGCCTACCTGATGGACGGCGCCGCGTTCGTCGGCGACACGCTGTTCATGCCGGACGTGGGTTCGGCGCGGGCGGACTTTCCCGGCGGCGATGCGCGCACGCTGTACCGCTCGGTGCGGCGGCTGCTGGCGCTGCCGGACGATACGCGGCTGTACGTCTGCCACGACTACCCGCCCGCGGGCCGCGCGCCGCGCTGCGAATGCACGGTCGCGGAGCAGCGCGCGGCCAACATCCACGTGCACGACGGCGTCACCGAAGACGCCTTCGTCGCGATGCGCGAGCAGCGCGACGCGACGCTGGAGGTGCCGACGCTGATCCTGCCGTCGCTGCAGGTCAACGTGCGCGCGGGGCAGCTGCCGCCGGCGGAAGACGACGGCGTGAGCTACCTGAAGATCCCGCTCAACGTGCTGCCGGGCGCGCCGGGGCGCTGATCACCGCGGCGGCAACCCGCGGTAGCCGCCGGCGAAGGCCATCAGGAAGCGTTCGCACGCGGCCAGCTGCGGCAGGGCCACGTACTCGTCCGGCCGGTGCGCCTGCGCGATGTCGCCCGGGCCGCACAGCACCGTGGGGATGCCGGCGCGCTGGAACAGGCCGGCCTCGGTGTTGTAGGCCACGCGGCCGGGCACCTGCTGGCCCAGCAGCGCGTTGGCCTGCCGCAGCAGCGGGTGCTGCTCGGGCAGGTCCAGGCCCGGCGTGTCGTTCAGCACCGTCCATTCGATGCTGGCCTCGCGGTGCAGCGCGCTCATTTCCGGCACCAGCGTGTCCTGCGTGAACTGCAGCAGCCGGTCCAGCGGCGCCAGCTCGTCCGGACCGGGCAGGTAGCGCAGCTCCACCGTCAACTCGCAATCGCGCGGCACGGTGTTGGCGGCCAGGCCGCCGTGGATGGTGCCCACCTGCAGCGTCGAGTACGGCACGTCGTAGCCGGCGCCGTGCGCGTTCAGCGCGGCCTCGGCGCGCGCCAGGCGCTGCACTTCCGCCGCCACGCGGCCGGCGTATTCGATGGCATTGACGCCGTGCGTGGGCAGCGACGAGTGCGCCTCGCGCCCGGTCACGCAGCAGCGCAGGGCGCGCCGCCCCTTGTGGCCGATGACCGGGCGCATGCCGGTCGGCTCGCCGACCAGGCAGGCGGCGGGGCGGATGCCGGCTTCGGCCAGGTCGGCCAGCATCTCGCGCACGCCCAGGCAGCCTACCTCCTCGTCATAGCTCAGCGCCAGGTGCAGCGGCGGCGCATCACCGCGCTGCAGCAGCGCCGGCACCAGCGCGAGCGCGCAGGCGATGAAGCCCTTCATGTCGCAGGCGCCGCGGGCGTACAGGCGGCCGTCGCGCACGACCGCGTCGAAAGGGTCGGTGTGCCAGTCCTGGCCATCGACCGGCACCACGTCGGTGTGGCCGGACAGCACCAGGCCGCCGCTGGCGCCGGGCTCGCCCAGCGTCGCGAACAGGTTGGCCTTGCGGCGCTCGGCGTCGTGGCTGAGCCGGCAGTGCGCGCCCTGGGCCCGCAGCCGGTCGCGTGTCCACTCGATCAGGCCGAGGTTCGAATTCCGGCTGGTGGTGTCGAAGCCGATCAGCGTGGCGGCGATGTCCAGCACGTCGGGCGAGGGCCCTGCGTCGTCGGGCGATGCCGTCATGCGGCCACCCCGTTCGCCGCCACGGCCGCCGCGGCCGAGGCCGTGGGTCCCAAGGCCGCGGCCATGGGCGCCATGGCCCCGGCGCGCCCCCGCTGCGCGAAGCCGAAGAAGCGCGTCGCGAGCAGCGCCTCGACGTCGCGTGCGTTGCAGGCGTCGAGCTGGCGCTGGACGATCACTTCGCCTGATGTGAACTTCATGATGAGCCCTTCGCGGTTCAGTCCAGCAGGTGGCACGCCGCCTGGTGGCCGGCGGCGTCCTGGTTCAAGGATGGCGCCTCGGCCGAGCATTTCGGCATGGCATGCGGGCAGCGCGGGTGGTAGTGGCAGCCGCTGGGCGGCGCCAGCGGCGAGGGCAACTCGCCACGGATGGCGATGAAGTCCTTCTTGCGCACCTCCAGCCGCGGGCTTTCCGCCAGCAGCGCCTGCGTGTACGGATGGCGCGGCGCGGCGAACAGGCGATCGGCCGGTGCCGATTCGACGACGCGGCCCAGGTACATCACGACCACCCGGTCGCTCAGGTGGCGGATGACGCCCAGGTCGTGGCTGATGAAGACCAGCGTCAGCCCCAGCTCGGCGCGCAGCCGCGCCAGCAGGTTGATGACCTGCGCCTGGATCGACACGTCCAGCGCCGCCACCGCCTCGTCGCACACCACCAGTTCCGACTGCAGCGCCAACGCCCGCGCAATGCCCACGCGCGCGCGCTGGCCACCCGAGAACTGGTGCGGAAAGCGCGCCATCACCGCCGGGTCCAGGCCGACGCGCTCGAGCCAGTCGGCCACGTAGCCACGGCGCTGCGACGCCGGCACCAGGCCGTGGAAGACGGGCGCCTCGCCGACGATGGCCTCGACCCGGCGGCGCGGGTTCAGCGAGGCATACGGATCCTGGAACACCATCTGCAGCTTCAGCGCGATGCGGCGCTGCTCGGCCGGCGGCAGGGTATCGATGGCCTGCCCGCGCCACAGGCGCTGGCCACCGCTGGGCTTGAGCAGCCCGACCGCGAGCCGCCCCAGCGTGGACTTGCCGCAGCCCGACTCACCGGCGATGCCGATCACCTCGCCCTGGCGCACGGCCAGGTCCACGCGGTCGACCGCGTGCACCACCGGTGCCGGCGGCGCGAGGCCGGCGCGCACGGCGAGTTTCTGGATCCAGTCGGCCGGCGGGCTGAAGCGCTTCTCGATGCCGCGCAGTTCCAGCAGCGGCGCACCATCGCGCGGCGCCTCGGCCCGGCGCAGGGCGGGCCGTTCGATCGTGGTGGCATCGTTCATGCTGTCTCCCGGGCGGTGCTCGAAGCGGCGGTGAACGGCGACCAGCAGCGCACCGTGCTACGGTGGATGGCCTGCGGTGGCGGTGCGCGGTCGCACAACTCGGTGGCGGAGCGGCAGCGGCCGCTGAAGGCGCAGCCCGGCGGCAGCGCCAGCAGCGATGGCGTGGCGCCGTCGATCTGGCGCAACGGCCGGCCGCGTTCGTTGCGCGCGGGCAGCGAGTCGAGCAGGCCGCGGGTGTAGGGGTGCAGCGGGCGCAGCAGCACGTCGGCGGTGGGGCCGCTTTCCACCAGGCGGCCGGCGTACATCACCGCCACCTGGTCGGCGATGGAGGCCACCACCGACAGGTCGTGCGTGATCCAGATCAGCGCGGTGCCGGCCTCGCGGCACAGCTTCTGCACCTCGTGCAGGATCTGCGACTGGATGGTCACGTCCAGCGCCGTGGTCGGCTCGTCGGCGATCACCAGGTCCGGCCGGTTCAACAGCGCAATGGCGATGGCCACCCGCTGGCGCATGCCGCCGGAAAACTGGTGCGGATAACTCTCCAAGCGCTCGTCCGGCGACGGGATGCCAACCCGCGCCAATGCCTCGCGCGCGCGTTCACGCGCGGCCTGGCGGCTGATGGATTCGTGCGCGCGCAGCGCCTCGATCATCTGCGTGTCCACGCGCAGCACCGGGTTCAGCGTCATCATCGGATCCTGGAAGATCATCGAGATGCGGTTGCCGCGCAGTGAGCGCAGTTCCTCGGCTGAGGCATGGCGCAGGTCGCGGCCCTGGAACAGGATGCGGCCGTCCACCACCTCGCCCGGCGGGTCGACCAGGCCGACGATGGAATAGCCGGTCATCGATTTCCCGGAGCCCGATTCGCCGACCAGGCCCAGCACTTCGCCCGGTTGCAGCGTGAAGCTCACGCCGTCGACGGCTTTCGCGATGCCGCGGCTGGTGTTGAACCAGGTGCGCAGGCCATCGACTTCGAGGGTTGGGGTCATATCGATCGTTCCATCGTCTTTGCTGCGGAGCGTGGCATGAGGGGGCTTGGGTTGCGCTTGGCACGGATGCGCGTGGTGCATCGGGTCATTCGGTGGGAATCCCGGGCTTCCACCGAGGCAGGCTGACGCGCGAGGTTTCCGTCCTGCCAAAAACGTCTTTCAAACGTTCATGCTCACCGTGGGATGCAAGGTCATCCGACACGGTGTGTTCACCGCCGGAGGACTGAACAGAAATGCTGTCCCATCCGTGCACGTGCGCCGTGGCTTGGACCACGGAGCACTCCGGAGGGGCGAAAGCGTGCGCGTGGCGTGGAGAGCGCGGAAGCCGTTGATGGACGCGTATTGCGGATGCTAGCGATTGACCCTGGCAGTGGCACGGCGGGGGGGCGTCTCGGTCATGCAGAGTGCTCCGTGCATTCCTGTCCCGACGCCCGTGCACGGATGGGGCAGCATTACGGCTCAGTGCCGCCAGCAGGTGAACACACCGTGTCGAATGCCTTGGCATGCCCCGGCGTACATGAACGTTTGGAAGACGTTTTTGATTCCATTTGGCGTCCACCAAAAGGAATTCGCCTGCCGGGGCGAGACCCGGCCGGGTGGCAGGGCGGGAACCTTCAACGCCAGCCGGCCGGGTCGGCACGAACATGGACATGGACATGGACAGCAACATGGCTCACTGCCTCTGCAGCTTGGGATTGAAGGCGTCGCGCAGCTGGTCGGCGACGAGGTTGATGCAGACGATCAGCAGCAGCAGCACCAGCCCGGGGAAGAAGCTGATCCAGTAGCGGCCCGACAGCAGGTGCTGGAAGCCGTTGGCGATCAGCAGGCCCAGCGACGGCTCGGTGATCGGCAGCCCCAGGCCCAGGAAGGACAGCGTCGCTTCCAGCGAGATGGCGGCGGCCACCTGCAGTGCCGCCACCACGATGACCGGCGGCACGCAATTGGGCAGCAGGTGGCCCAGCACGATGCGCCCAGCCGACAGGCCCTGCATGCGGGCAGCCTCGATGTATTCCTTGCGCCGTTCCACCAAGGCTGCGCTGCGCGTGGTGCGGGCGTAGTAGGCCCACTGCACGGCCACCAGCGCCGCGATGATCTTGCCCAGGCCCTGGCCCAGCGCGGCCAGCAGCACCAGCGCGACCAGGATGGCAGGGAATGAGAGCTGGATGTCGACGATGCGCATCACCAGGCTGTCGATGCGGCCGCCGGCATAACCCGCCAGCAGGCCGACCACCACGCCGATCAGCAGCGCCAGTGCGGTGCTGGCCAGCCCCACGGCGATGCTGGTGCGCAGGCCGTAGAGGATGGCCGAGCCGATGTCGCGGCCCTGCTCGTCGGTGCCCAGCCAGTAACGTTGGCGTGCATCGGCGGACGATTCGGTGGCGGGCGGCAGGCGTGCGTCCAGGATGTCCAGCTGCGTCAGGTCGTAGGGGTTCTGTGGTGCCAGCCACGGCGCGAAGGCCGCGCCGAAGGCCAGCAGCAGCAACAGCAGCAGTGCGGCGGTGGCCACGTGGCTGCGGGCGAAGGCGCGCAGCGCGGCGAAGGAGGGGGTGTCGGTCATGGATGCAGATCAGGCTGGGCTGTCGGACAAGCGCACGCGCGGGTCCAGCAGCGAATAGGCAAGGTCGACCAGCAGGTTGATGGCGACGAACATCGTGACGATCACCAGCAGGTAGGCGACGACGACGGGGCGGTCGAGCAGGTTGATCGAATCGATCAGCAGCTTGCCCATGCCGGGCCACGAATAGATGGTCTCGGTGACGACGGCGAAGGCAATCACCGAGCCGAACTCCAGCCCGACCACGGTGACGATGGGCACGAGGATGTTCTTCAGCACGTGCACGCCGACGATGCGCGACGGCTTCAGCCCCTTGGCGCGGGCGAACTTCACGTAGTCCTGCAGCAGGGCCTCGCGGGTGCCGGCCGCGGTGAGGCGGATGACCAGCGAGATCTTGAAGAGCGCCAGGTTCAGCGCCGGCAGGGCCAGGTGGGCCCAGCCGTCGGCCGTCAGCACCGAGAGCGGCACGCCCAGCACCTCCACCGTCTGGCCGCGTCCATTGGACGGCAGCCATCCCAACTGCACCGAGAACAAGAGGATCAGCATCAGCCCGACCCAGAAGGTGGGCAGCGAGAAGCCGACGATGGAGCCGGCCATCACGCCGCGGCCGGCGGCCGAGTCGGGCTTCAGCCCCGCCAGCAGCCCGAGCGGGATGCCGACGAGCACCGCCAGGCCCATCGCCACCACGGCCAGTTCCAGCGTCGCCGGCAGCCGTTCCAGGATGAGCCCCAGCGCGCTGGTGCTGTGCACGAAGGACTGGCCCAGGTCGCCGCGCAGCGCCTGCGACAGGAAGCGGCCGTACTGTTCCCACAGCGGCCGGTCCAGGCCCAGCTGGCGTGTGATGCGCTCGATCTCGGCCTGGTCGGCCTGCGGGCTCACCAGCACGTCCACCGGGTTGCCCACCGCGAAGATGCCGGTGAAGACCAGCACCGACATCGCCAGCAGCACGACGGCGCTTTGCAGCACGCGGCGCAGCAGAACGGTCTTCATGCACGCCTCCGGGTCTTCACGCGCTGGCACCGCGGCGTGCAGCGCCGTACAGTGCGTTTTGCTTCAGGGCGGCGTCCCGCGTTCCTCGTTCCATTCATCGCATGCATCCCTTGATTCCCTCGACGACGGCCCTGCGTGTGTTCGAAGCCGCCGCCCGCCACGGCAGCTTCACCGAGGCCGCCGAGGAGTTGTTCCTGACGCAAAGCGCGGTCTCCAAGCAGATCAAGTCGCTGGAAGACGCGCTGGGCGTCGCCTTGTTCGTGCGCATCAACCGCGGCCTGGTGCTGACCGAGCTGGGTCGCTGGTACCTCGACGACGTGCGCCCCGCGCTGCAGCAGCTGGAAGCGGCCACGGTGAAGCTGGCCACGCGCCGTGCCTCGCGCACCACGCTGACCTTGCGCATCGTCGCCATCGTGGGCGACCGCTGGCTGCTGCCGCGCTTCAGCCGCTTCGCGCAGGCCCATCCCGAGCTGGACGTGCAGTTCACCAGCCTGCTGTCGCGCGATGGGCACGACCAGGTCCAGGCCGATGGCGAGTTCCGCTTCGGCGAAGGCAGCTGGCCCGGCTGCGCTGCCGACTACCTGTTCGGCCGCGAGCTGCTGCTGGTGGCCGCGCCCGCGCTGCTGGCCAAGCTGGGCAACCTGCAGCACGCGTGGGAAGTGCTGCGATTCCCGCTGCTGCAGCACTTCCAGGTGCCGCACGCGTGGCAGGAATTCTTCGACGCGCACGGCGTGGTGCAGGAGGCGGCGCCGCAGGTCGTGCGCTACGAGTTCTATTCCACGATCATCGGCGCGGCGGTGGCCGGCATGGGCCTGGCGCTGGTGCCGCGCCTGTTCCTGCTGGACGAGCTGCAGCGCGGCACGCTGGTGAACCCGATGGCCGCCGGCGTCATCGGCCGCAGCGGCTACTACTTCGTGTTTCCGCAGCACAAGCAGGCCGACCCGGCACTGGCCGCGCTGCGCGCCTGGCTGGTCGACGAAGCGCGCGCCGGCACGCTGGAAGACGAGGGCCGCGTTCATTGGGCGAACGTCCCGTCCGATCGCAACATCGTCAGCTCGACGTAGCGTGATCCGCTGCGGCGGCCGCCGCTGAAGTCGAGCACGTGGCCGCCCAGGTCGATGCGGCCCAGTGCCGAGACCGCATCGGCCAGCGCGCGGCGCGTCGGTGCCCCGACCGATGCGCCCATCCGCTCCAGCGTCTTCAGCATCACCTTCGCGTTGACGAAGCCTTCCAGCTCGACGAAGTCCGGCTCGGCATTCGGCTGGCGTTGCTGCAGCAGGCGCCGGTACTCGGCCACGATGGGCAGGCCCGTGCGGGCGGGCGAGGGCACGAGCTGGCTGACGACGATGCCTTGCGCCTCGCGCCCCAGTGCCGCATGCAGCTGACGGCTGCCGACCAGGCTGCGGGCGAAATACACCGGGCGCGCGCCGCCGCTGCGTTGCGCCTGGATCAAGGCCACCGCATCGGTGCCGGAGACGCCCAGCAGCACCGCGTCGGGCGCCCCGTCGTTCAACGCCTTGGCCGCGGCGGCCGCGGCCTGCGTGCCGCCGATCGGCATGGCCGCGGACACCGCCAGCGCCTTGCCGCCGCGCTGCTGGAGCCCCGCCTGCACCTCCTGCTTCAGTTCCAGCCCGACCGCGTTGTCGTAGTAAGCCAGGCCGACGCGGTGATAACCGACGATAGCCACGTAGTCGAGGATGCGCGCCAGCTCGTCGTCGAAGCTCGCGCGCGTCAGCACCAGCAGCGGGTGGCGCATGCGGTAGAGGTCGGCATGGCCGGTGTAGGGGCCCAGGTAGCACACGCCCGCTTCGCGCGCTATCGGCCAGCTGGCGCGCACGGTGTTCGTGAACATGTGGTTCAGGAAGCCGATGGCGCCGTGCTCGTCCAGCAGGGCATGCGCGTTGGCGGCGGCGCGTGCGGCGTCGTAGGCATCGTCCAGTGTGATCAGGCGAAGAGAGCGGCCATGCACGCCGCCGGCACGGTTGGCTTCGGCGAAGGCCAGCAGCGCGCCGTTGCGGTAGTGCATGCCCAGCGCCGCGAAGGGGCCGGACAGCGGCGCCGACTGGCCCAGCACGATCTCGCCTGCCGCGGGGCGCGGTGCCGCGGGGGCAGCGCAGGGGGAAGCCGCCAGCGCGGCCAGTGCGCCGCGGCGGGTGAGCATCGTCATCGGAACCTCCGGTTCAGCGGGGGCAGGGCGTGCACCTGGGGTGCGCCGCGTGCACTCAAGGTTGCTGCAGCACGAAGTCGAAGCCGTAGATGCGCTCGTCCGTGCGGCCGCCGTAGCGGATGCTCTTGCGCACCGCGTTGACGTTCACCTGGTGGTGGATCGGGATCACCGCCAGGTCGGCCATCGCCACCTCCACCGCCTGCTGCAGCAGCTTGTCGCGCTCGCCGTCGTTGATGGTGACGAGCGCGCGTTCCAGCAGCTGGTCGACCTTGGCGTTGCTGTAGTTGCCGGCATTGAAGGCGCCGAAGCCCTTGTCCTTGTTGCGCGTCGCGATGAAGGCGCGCAGCGGCGACGAGGCCTCGCCCGAATCGGGCACCCAGCCGCTCATCGATACCGAGTATTCGCTGCGGTTGTTGCGCGGGAAGAAGACGGCCGCGGGCTGCGCTTCCACCTTCACCGCCATGCCGATGCGGCTCCACATCTGCGCCACGGTCTGCAGGATCTGGTCGTCCTGCACGTAGCGGTTGCTGGTGCCGTGCAGCGTCAGGCCGAATCCGTTGGGGTAGCCCGCTTCGGCCAGCAGCTTCTTCGCGCCTTCGATGTCCACCACCTCGGGCTTCAGTGCCTCGCTGTAGCCCTGCAGGCCCGAGATCACCAGCTGGTTGGCCGGGCGTGATGCACCTTCCATCACGCGGGTGCGGATCAGCTCGCGGTCGATCGCCTTGGACAGCGCCTGGCGCACGCGCAGGTCCTTCAGCGGGTTGGCGGCCAGCGGCTTGCCGTCCTTGTCGGTGACGAAGGGCGAGACATCGCGCGACACGTCGAGGTAGAGGTAGATCAGCCGCGTGCCGGCGCGCTGCAGCACGGCCAGGTCGGCGTTCGCGCTGAGCTTGCGGATGTCGGCCACTGGCACGGCGTCGATGGCTGCCACGTCACCGGAGAGCAGCGCGGCGACGCGCGCCGCGTCGTTGGTGATCAGCTTGAAGCTGAGCTTTTCCACCGCCGGCTTGCGGCCCCAATAGGCGTCGTTGCGCACCAGTTCGATACGGTCGCCGCGGGTGAAGCGGGCCAGCTTGTAGGGACCGGTGCCGATGGCCGCCTTGCCGCTGTTGAAGTCCGCCGTGGTGGCGCCCGCCGCGGCCTTCTTCGAGACGATGCTGATCACCGACAGGTCGTTCGGCAGCAGCGGATGCGGCTTGCTGGTCTTGATGCGCAAAGTGAGCGGGTCCATCACCTGCAGGCCGGAGATTTCCTTCGTGTAGGGCACGAAGGGGCCGGGGCTGTCCTTCACCGCGGGCACGCGCTCGATCGAGAACACCACGTCTTCGGCGGTGAAGGGCGAGCCGTCGTGGAAGCTGACGTTGGGGCGGAGCTTGAACTCCCAGGTCAGCTCGTCCACCGCGCGCCACGACAAGGCCAGCGCGGGCACCATGCGCAGGTTGTCGGCGCGCTCGATCAGCCGGTTGAAGACATGGTCGGCGATGTTCTGGTTCGGCGAATACAGGTGGTAGTGCGGGTCGGTGGACGTGACGTCGGCGCCGACGCCGATCGTGACGGACTGCGCGTGCGCGGCCAGCGCCATGACGGCGAGGGTCACGGCGATCGCAGTCTTGCGCCAGGGGGTGGTGGACATCGGCGGCTCCTTTGCGTGTTGAGACAAGTGCAGTCTCGGCAACGCGGGCGCCGCGCTCAAACGATCAATTTTCGGAAGCGCATTCCATTTCGGAATGCGGGGTGCAACATGGCCGCGGTCAGCCCTTCAGCCCACGCGCGGCAGCGTCCTGATCTCGGGCGTGGGCGCGTCCTTCAGGCACATGGCACCCACCTGCTGCGCCGAGCCGCCCAGCACGTGGCGCTGCCCGTCGCTGCCTTCGCCGGTCAGCAGTTCGGTGGCGACGCCGATGTCCTTCAGCCGCTTGGCCAGCGGTGTCTGCGTCGACCACGGCACGTTGCCGTCCTTCGGGTCTCCCAGCACGAAGACACGCAGCTTCGGATGGAAGACGGCGGCGCTCGTCGGCAGGTGGTCGACCGGTTCGTAGGAGTCGGCGAAGCCGGTGAGGTCCGTGCTGCGGCCCAGGCCCTGCCAGCGCAGGCGCGGCGACGACACCGCCGAGGCCGGCACCGCGCACACGATGTCCGACCGCCAGCCCAGCAGCGACGCGACGATGTGACCACCGCCGCTCAAGCCGGCGAGCACGAATTCGGCAATGCCGTGCCGGGCTTTCAGTTCGTCGAGCGCGGCATTCATCAGCCGCGGCTCCAGTTCACGCCGGCGCTGCGTGTGCTCGCCGGAGGAGCCGAAGATGCCCGGCCGCGAGAGCAGGACGTAGGGCACCCCCAGTCGCGTGCCGGCGGCATCGGACAGACGCTGCAGCGTTTGCGGGCTGCTGCTGGTGTAGCCAGCCTCCGGGCGATCGAAGGCCATCTGGTCGCTGGGGATGTAGACCAGCATGCGTGGCGTCGGTCCACCCGGGCGCGGGCCGGCCATCCAGTAGCGGATGCATTCGGCGGCGCCAGTCCCGGTGCGCGCCCACACCGCCTGCGGCAGGGCGGCGCACTGCTCGGCGCTGGCACTCACGCCCTTCAGCAGGCCTTCGGCCGTGAACGGGTCGGTGTCGGAGGGATTGAAGGGGACGCGCTGCGCGTGCGCGAAGGGCGTGCAGAGCGCCAGCGCGGCGCCCACGGCCAGCAGGTGCGCGAGCGTGTGCCGCATGGTCGGTCCCGCGTCTGTCGCGATCAGCGGGGCGCTTGCGATTCGAGCCAGCGCTGCAGCGCCTGCGCGAGGATGGTGTTGACCCCGCCGTCGATGGACATGGCGCGGTCTCGCATCTGCTGCACCAGGTCGGCCGGCAAGCGGCAGGTCAGCTGCACCGGCTTCGGCGCGGACTGTGCTTTCACCGGTTCGGCTTTCGCGGCGGCGCTCGATCCTTTCGCGAAGCGGTTCGGGATGGCGGCGGACTTGCGCTGTCCGTCGAGCTTCTTGGCCAGGTTCTTGACCATGTCGGTTTTCTTCAGGCTCATGCGGGGGTCCAGTGGTCAGGGGTCGCAGGGGACGCACCGCAATCCGAGGTGCTTGGTGAAGGGCTCGAAGTCGCGGTCGTCATGAAGCAATTCATGTCGCCCGACGATGCAGCGTGTCGCGATCACGGTGTCGATGGTCTTGCGCACCGTGATGCCCAGTGTGCGCAGCTTCCGAAAGTTCCGGGCGGCTTCGATAGCGACGTCGGGTCCACCCAGCGTGATCAGTTCGAGGGCCCCCAGTGTGCGCTTCACCTCGTTGAATTCCTTGTCGCTTCCGCAGCCTTGAAGGACTTCCGTCAGGATGAGGTCGCCGATCGCCAGTGGGGTGGTTCCCAAGAGGGCATCGAGCTTGTCGGTCTGAGGTGTGGCGGTGCCGCGCAGATAGTCGATCCATACGCTGGAATCCACCAGGATCACTTGTCGCGCCTCATGGTCTCGAGATCGCCTTGCCACTGGATCTTGCCTCGCAGGCGCTTCACCTCGCTCTGCTTTCCAAGCTGCAGCAGGGTCTTGAGACCGAGCTCGACGACTTCGCGCTTCGTTCGCGCGCCGGACGCCTTGAGAGCGTCGGACATCAACTTGTCGTCGATGACGATGTTCGTGCGCATGTGTACTCCTTGACGGCGGATACACATTCTAGCGGCCGCGAGCCTGCGCAGGCCGCAAGAGAAAGCGCTTGACCTAGAGCGCACTCGAATTTCTAGGATCCGGCAGGTCGGGTCGGCATGGTGCGGGCCCCGAGGAGGCTGGCATGGATGAAACGTCGAACTCGCCGTGGCTGACGCTGACCGTCAACGGCCGCGTGCACACGCTGCCGCCACCGGGTGCCGCGACGCTGCTGGACCTGCTGCGTGGGCCCGGGTTGAACCTGCGTGGCACCAAGCGCGGCTGCGATGCCGGAGCCTGCGGCGCCTGCACGGTGCTGGTGGACGGGCTGCGCGTGAACGCGTGCCTGACCTTGGCGGCGCTGGTCGATGGCGCCGTGGTCACGACGATCGAAGGCCTGCCGGCGCTGGGTGGCCTGGCCGGTGGCCTGCACCCATTGCAGCAGGCCTTCATCGATTGCGACGCGCTGCAGTGCGGCTACTGCACGCCGGGGCAGCTGATGTCGGCCGCCGGGCTGTTGGGCGAAGGTGGCGCCACGTCCATGGCGGCGATCCGCGAGGGCATGTGCGGCAACCTGTGCCGCTGCGGGGCCTATCCGATGATCGGCGCGGCCATCGCGCGGGTGGCGGGGATCGCGCAGGCCGGAGGCGCGGCATGAGTGGCGTGCTGGTACCCGGCTGGCAGATGCTGCGCAGGGGGCGCGCTTGCTGGCCGAGCAGCCACAGGCCCGCCTGATCGGCGGTGGGACCGACCTCGTGCCGCTGGCCCGTGATGGGCTCGCGGCACTGGGGCCGCTGGTGTCCGTGCGGGCGATGGGCTTGGGACGCATCGAGCTGCGCGATGGGCGCCTGGTGATCGGTGCCGGCGCCACGCTGTCCGAGGTCCTTCGATCGGCGCTCGTGCAGCGCGAGGCACCGGCCGTGGTGCAGGCACTGCAGGCCAGCGCGTCGCCGCAGGTGCGCAATGCGGCGACCGTCGGCGGCAACCTGCTGCAGCGCACCCGCTGCCCGTACTTCCGTGGCGGCGCGCCGGCCTGCAACAGGCGCGCGGCGGGCTCCGGCTGTGCCGCGCGCGAAGGCGAGCAGCGCCACGCCGCGCTGTTCGGCACCAGCGAACATTGCGTGGCGGCACATGCCTCGGACCTGGCGGTGGCGCTGCTGGCGCTGGACGCCGACGTGACGATCGCCGGCCCGAACGGCGAACGCCGCATCCCGCTGGAGGCGCTGTACCCGGCCATCGCGACACCGGAGCGCGAGCACACGCTGGCGGTTGGCGAGCTGATCACGTCGATCGCGATCGGCACCTGCCCTGCGGCGCGTGCCTCGGGCTACCTGAAGGTGCGGGACCGCGCGTCGCTCCAGTTCGCGCTGGTGTCGCTGGCGCATGCCGTGGATCGTGCGGACGGCGTGCTGCGGCACGTGCGGCTCGCCGCCGGCGGCGTCGGCAGCCGGCCGTGGCGATTGCGTGATAGCGAAGCAATGCTGCAAGGCCGCGATGACGCTCCCGCGGCGTGGCGCCATGCTGCTGCCCTGGCTGGGCAGGGCGCGCAGCCGCTGCCGGGCAATGCCTTCAAGCTCGACCTGCTGCAGCGCTGCGTCGCGCACGTCGGCGGCGTGCCTGCGGCGCCCGCAGGACCGGGCCGTGATCAGACCGGATCCCGAGGCGAGCGGGAACCTCGAGCGCGGCCCTTCGGTTCTTCGGGGGAGGCCACATGAACTCGACCCGCTGGGAAGCCGCCGCCAAGGTGCGCGGCGAGGCGCTGTACAGCGCCGAAGAGCCGGTGCCCGGTACTCTTCATGCCGCCGTCGTCGGTGCGCCGATGGCCAGCGGCCGCATCACGCAGGTCGACAGCGCCGCCGCGCGGGCCATGCCCGGCGTGGCGGCCATCTTCGGCATCGGCGACCTGCCGCAGCTGCGGCCGGCCGGCTACGCGAACTGGCTGGAAGACGATCGTGTGCACTGGGCCGGCCAGCCCGTGGCCCTGGTGGTGGCCGCGACCGAAGCGCAAGCGCGCGCCGCTGCGGCGGCCGTGCGGGTGACGATGCAGCCCGAACCGCACACCGCTGGCCTGGCGCCGGCGGCCGAGCCTCCTTTCGCGCCGGCCGTGGCCGGCCGCCTGGCCACCGATTCA
>Ga0196963_10000506_pt1 | contig 35044 bp, 32 predicted proteins | sample S1_5metaG_FD_148600 | JGI IMG/M metagenome (GOLD analysis project Ga0196963, IMG submission 148600) | Soil microbial communities from Anza Borrego desert, Southern California, United States - S1_5 | ecosystem: Environmental > Terrestrial > Soil > Desert | place: USA: California | collected...
TGCTGCAGCGTGGGCGGCACTGCATCAGCAACAGCCTGGACGAGCTGGAGCGTCCAGCCTACGAACACCTGCGGGCCCACGGCGTCGCCGCGCTGGCAGCGTTGCCGATCCGGCGCGGCGGGCGCATCACCGGCGCGCTGTGCCTCTTCGTCGGCGAGCTCGACTTCTTCGACGCGCCGCTGGTGGCGCTGCTCGACGAACTGGCCGGCGACCTGTCCTTCGCGCTTGAGCATGCCGACCAGGAAGCGGCCCGTGTCCGCGCCCAGCAGGCGGCGGAAACCGGCTACGCCAACTTCCAGCGCATCTTCGACGCGATCCCCTCGCTGGCCCTGGTGACACGGCTGGGCGACTGGCAGGTGGCCGAGATCAACGCCGCCGGCTGTGCACTCTACGGCCTGACGCGGCAGCAGGCGATCGGCGCGCGGTTGACCGACCTCGGCGTGGGCATGTCCGACGCCGACCGCATGCGCTTCTACGGGCTGGTGATGCGGCACGGCTCGGTGCGCGATTTCGAGGTGAGCAGCCGCACCCGCCATGCCGAGCCGCGCACCCTGCTGCTGAACGGCGAGCGCATCGAGTTCAACGGCCGCGACTGCCTGCTGACGATCGGCTCGGACATCACCGAGCTGCGCCAGGCCGAACATGCGCGCCAGGCGCGCGCCGCTGCGGAAGCGGCGAACCAGGCGAAGACCGAGTTCCTGTCACGCATGAGCCATGAGTTGCGCACGCCGCTGAACGCGATGCTGGGCTTCGTCCTCCTGCTGCTGAGCGATGCGGACGAGCAGCTGAGCCCGCGCCAGCGCAGCGACCTGCAGCGCGTGCTCGATGCCGGCCAGCACCTGCTGGCGCTGGTCGAGGACGTGCTCGACGTCGCCCGCATCGAGGTGGGGCGGCTCACGGTCACGACCGGCGCGGTGGCACTGCCGCCGGTGCTGGAATCGGCGCTGGAAATGGTCGCCGAGAGCGCGCGCCAGCGCGGCGTGCACATCGAGGCCGGGCACGGCGCCGAGCCAGGCATGGCCGTCATCGCTGACGCGCTGCGGCTGCGGCAGGTGGTGTGCAACCTGCTGTCGAATGCCATCAAGTACAACCGGCCCGGCGGCCGGGTGCGGCTGCGGGCGTGCCGCGCTGGCGAGCAGGTCGGGATCGTGGTCGAGGACGACGGGCCCGGCATGAGCGCGGAGCAGCTGAGCCATGCCTTCGAGCCCTTCAACCGCCTCGGGCGCGAGCGCGGCCCGGTGGAAGGCACGGGCATCGGCCTGGCGCTGTCGAACCAGCTGGTGCGCCTGATGGGCGGCAGCATCGCCATCGACAGCACGCCCGGCCAAGGCTGCCGCGTCACCGTCACGCTGGACGCGGCGGATTCGTCCGTGCCGCCGGATGAGCCGGCTCAAGGGCACGCCGAAGCGCCCTTCGAGCAGCTGGTCCGCGGACCGGCGGAAGCGCCGCGCCGCGACATGGCCAACGGCCCGCCGCTGCCCGCGCCGGCCGGCACCGAACCGCTGGGCACCGTGCTGTGCGTCGACGACGAGCCAACCAACCTGATGCTGCTCGACCGCTACCTGGCGCGCTTTCCCGGCCTGAGCGTGGTGCAGGCCAGCACCGGCACCGCGGCGATCGAGCAGGCCCTGCGGCTCCTGCCCGACCTGGTGCTGCTGGACATGCAGCTGCCCGACCTGGACGGCGCCGAGGTGCTGCGCCGCCTGCGCGCCGAGCCGGCCACCCGCGCGCTGCCGATCGTCGTGGTGTCCGCGTCGGCGATGCCCGACGAGATTGCCCACGCCCGCCAGGCCGGCGCCACCGACTACTGGACCAAGCCGCTCGATTTCGCGGCCATCGAGCCGCAGCTGCGGCGGCTGCTGCAGCGGCGCGCGCCGCGGCGATGACGGGCCGCCGCCGCACCAACCGCGCGTCAGCAGGGTCATTGGCCGGCTCGCACAATCGCGCGGATGACCAGACCCCAACCCACTTGCTTCGCGGCCCGCGCAGGCCGCTCCGTGCCCTTCGGGCGTCCGGGCGGGCACTGATGCCCGGCCTGACCCGCTTCGCCATCACGCGCAAATGGCCCGCCGCCCACCCCGACCGCCTGCAGCTGTACTCGCTGCCGACGCCCAACGGCGTCAAGGTGTCGATCGCGCTGGAAGAACTGGGCCTGCCCTACGAGGCGCACCGCGTGTCCTTCGACAGCAACGACCAGCTGTCGCCGGAATTCCTGTCGCTGAACCCGAACAACAAGATCCCGGCCATCATCGATCCGGACGGTCCCGGCGGCGAGCCGCTGGCGCTGTTCGAGTCGGGCGCCATCCTGGTCTACCTGGCCGAGAAGACCGGGCGCCTGTGGCCGGCCGCTCCGGCAAGGCGTTATGAAGCGCTGCAGTGCGTGATGTGGCAGATGGGCGGCGTCGGGCCGATGTTCGGCCAGGTCGGCTTCTTCCACAGGTTCGCCGGCAAGGACTACGAGGACAAGCGCCCGCGCGACCGCTACGTCGAGGAATCGAAGCGCCTGCTGCGGGTGCTGGATGCGCGCCTGGCCGGGCGCGACTGGATCATGGGCGACGACTACACGATGGCCGACATCGCCACCTTGCCCTGGGTGCGCAACCTGATCGGCTTCTACGGCGCGGGCGAGCTGGTCGGCTTCGACCGCTTCGACAACGTGGCGCGCGTGCTGCAGGCCTTCGTCGAACGGCCTGCGGTCGTGCGCGGGCTGGCGATTCCCGCCGCGCCCTGACCGCACCCTGACCGCGCCGGCCGGCGCCAGTCCGGGCGGGCTCGCCGAGGCCGCGCTGATAACTCGCTAGACGACCGCCACAGCCCGCTCGCCCGGCCGCCGCGCCCGAACGGCTGGCGCGGCCCCGGCGCCCTGCGCACGGTGCCGGCCGCTACACTGCGCGCCGGTGGATGGGGCTTCGGTGCCTGCGTCCGCCAGCACCGTTGTGCCCCGCGTGAGTGCCGCTTCCGGCGTCGGTTCGTCGTCCTGCCCCAGGCCGGCGGCCCCCCGTTCGGCGTGACCATGAGCCCGCCGCATCGCGCCATTCCACGCCGGTCCGGCCCGCCCTTGGGGCACAGGCCGGCCACCTCAGGGCCATCACCGTGCCGGGCTACCAAACCAAGCAAGAACACATCGCCATCCAGGGCGCAGCCAGCCTCGTCATCTGCTCGCTGCTCGACCGCCAGCAGTACGCCGATCCGCACGGCGAGGCCGCCGCGCAAGGCATCTCCAGCGCGACGTGGCCGCTGTTCGGGCTGGTGTGGCCTTCGTCGCTGCAGCTCGCGGCGCACATGGCGGCGCGGCCGGTGATGGCCAGCGAGCGCATCCTGGAAGTCGGCTGCGGCCTGGGGCTCGCCAGCCTGGTGTCGCACCGCCGCGGCGCCGACGTGACGGCATCGGACTGCCACCCGCTGGCGTCGATGTTCCTCGGCCGCAACGTGCTGCTGAACGCGCTGCCGCCGCTGGCCTACCACCACGGCCCCTGGCAGGCCGCCGCCAACGAGTCCAGCCCCGGCCTGCACGCCCGCTACGACCTGATCATCGGCAGCGACGTGCTGTATGAACGCGACGAAGCCGGGCACCTGTCGCGTTTCATCGACCAGCGTGCGATGCCGACTGCCGAGGTGCTGATCGTCGACCCCAACCGCGGCAACCGCGCGGCCTTCAACCGGCGCATGGCGCAGGCCGGCTTCGTGCTGACGGAATCGCGCCTGTCGCGGCTGGCGCCCACGGACGAGGCCTACCGCGGCCGCCTGCTGCACTACCGGCGCAGCGCGCTGCCGGGCGGCGGCCTCGGCCAGGCAGGCTGCTAACGCTCGGACAAGTCGACCATGCCCTCGCGGATGGCCCAGCGCACCAGCGCCGGCACGTCGGCCAGGCCCAGCTTGGTCATCAGCCGGCTGCGGTAGGTCTCGACCGTCTTGGGCGACAGGTGCAGCACCTCGGCGATCGCGGCGCTGGTGGCGCCGCGGCACACCATGACGAGGATCTGCCGCTCGCGCGGCGAGAGGTCGGAGGCCTGGCCTTCGGCCGGCGCGGCCAGGCCGCGCACCGCCAGGTCCGATTCTTCCTTGCCGAGGTAGCGGCGGCCTGAGGTCACCGCGTCGATGGCGGCCAGCAGTTCGGTGCTGGCCGAGCCTTTCAGCACATAGCCGCGCGCGCCCAGGCGCAGCGCCTCCGCCACGTGGCGGGGCTGGGTCGACATGCTCAGCATGACCACCGCCACGTCGTTGCGCCGCCGCGTCAGTTCAGCCAGCAGTTCGAAGCCCGAGCGTTCGCCGAGGTTGAGGTCCAGCAGCACGACGTCGGGCCGCGTGTCGCCGATTCCGGCCACCGCGGGAGTGGGCGCATCGGCCTCGCCGACGACCTCGTGCCCCTCGCTCTGCAGCAGCGCACGCAGGCCCTCGCGGATGATGGCGTGGTCGTCGACGATGAAGACGCGGCTCATGGACGGGGGCGTGGTGGGGCGGGGGGTCGCGGCGCCGGCCGAAGATCCGGCCGTGGTGCCGTCCAGTATGCCGCCGGACTTGCCCCACGGCGCAAGTCAAACAACTCCGACTGCCCGCCGTGCGTTCGCGCCGAAGAATCGCGGACATCAGCATCGGCGTGGGGAGCGTGCGTGGAGTTCGTGTCAAGCATCGTTGTCGGCGGCTGGCGTCATGATCATGCGCCCGATGCGATGTCGGCACTGCGGCCCGCACAGCCGGCCCTGGCGCAGCGCGATGCCGCCGACCGCAGCACGCTGGGCGCGTTGCTGGCCGGGTTGCTGCCCCCGCTGGCCCTGCAGGCGGCCCTGCGCGTCGTGGCGGTGGAGTCCGACCTGCAATCGGCGGACCTGGATCGCCCGGTGGCCGATGCCGCGGCACTGGGTGCGCTGCTGGAGCGGGTGCTGGACAACGCCGTCGAGCACAACCTGCTCGGCGGCCTGGTGTGGCTGGGCCTGGTCGACGAGACCCCCGGGCCGGTGCTGGTCGTGGCCGACACCGGCTTCGGCATGGGAGAAGCGGCCACCGCGCGCCTGCAGGCCGCGCTGGGCCCGGGCGTCACCGTGCAAAGCGTTCTCGGCGCCGGCACGCGGGTGCGCATCCTGTTGGACGGCGGCGCCGCCGCGGCCCAGGCCCGGGCGGCCGCCCGGCACGACGGCGCCGTGCCGGTCGACGAGCTGGAAGGCACGGTGCTGTGCATCGAAGACCACGACGTGGATTTCTACCTGATCGAGGAAGCGCTGGCCCGCTGGCCCAAGGTGCGCGTGATGCATGCCGCGGGCGTGCAGGCGGCGCTGGAGGCCATGACCACGTTGCGGCCGAGCGTCACGCTGCTGGACATGCGCCTGACCGACGGCACCGGCATGGACGTGCTGCGGCCCGTCCGCAGCAACCCGGCCACTGCCGGGCTGCGCGTGTTCGTGCTTTCGGCCGACGCCATGCCGCACCAGATGCGCGCGGCCTTCGACGCCGGTGCCGACGGCTACTGGACCAAGCCACTGGACATCGATCACTTCCTCGAGAAGATGCAGGAACTGCTGCTGCGCGACCACGGCGATCCGCTGCGGGCCTGAACAGCGGGCCAACGGGACACGGCCCGGCTGGCGCGCAGCCAGCGGCGGCGCGGCATCAGCGGGTGGAATCACCCGGCGGCTGGCCAGGCGGCGGCGGCATCAGGCGCCGGTAGGCGTTGAAGTGCCGGATCGCCTCGCGCGCATGCCCCAGCTGCTCATGCAGGCGGGCGGCGTTGAAATGCGCGTCCGCGAAGCCGGGGTCGAGCGCCAGGCACTCGGCATAACGCCTCAAGGCCTCGGCCGGGCGCCCCAGGTCTTCCAGCGCAATCGCCAGGTTGAACAGGATCGCCGGGTCGTCCGGCACCTGGCGATGCCCTTCCTCCAGCAGGCTTTCCGCCTCGGCGCAACGGCCGGTGTCGCACAGCAGCGCGCCCAGGTTGACCAGGCTCGCGACATGGGCGGGGTCGCGTGCCAGCGCGGCGCGGTAGGCCGCTTCGGCACCGTTGGGGTTCTGCGCTTCCAGCGCCTCGGCGCGGGCATGCCAGGCGGGCGCGTCGTCCGCCGGCGCGGCATGCGCCGGGCCGCGGTGGTGCAGCAGCACCACGTGTCCGCCGTCGTCCGGCCGCAACTCGAAATCCAGCAGCTGCTGCCCCGAATCGGCGCGCCAGCGCGCGCCGCCGGCGCTGACGACGACGTCGGCCCCGATCGCCTGGATGCGCAGCCCCGACAGCGGCAACTCCTGCGGCAGCCGTGCCCGCAGCGCCCGCAGCGAAGCCAGCAGCCGCCGCCGCGGCACCTGGGCCGCGACCAGCGCCTGCGCGGTGCGCAGCAGCACGACGTCCTGGAAGCTGAAGCGGTAGGCGTTGCGCGGGCCGCGCTGTGGTGTCACGAATCCGGCGGCGATGAAGCGCGCCACCACGCCGCGCTTGAAGCCCAGCAGTTCCTCGACCGCGCGCAGCGTGTAGGGCGCGGGGTCCGGCGTTGCCGTCACTTGCGGGCGCGGGCGCGCGGCGCGGGCGCCACGGCAGGTTCAGCCACGGGCGCGGCACGGCGGGCCGACTTGCGCACGGCCAGCGCCGGCTCGGCCGCGGGAACGGCGGCGGGGGCGGTCTTGGCCGTGGAGGGCTTCTTGGCCGGCGCCGGCTGGGCGGACGCCTCAGCCGCGCCCTTCGCGCGGCGCGGGCCCAGGCTGGCACGCAGCGCTTCCATCAGGTCGATCACCTGCGCGCCGCCGGCAGGCTGTTCTTCGCGCGCGGAGGCCACCACCTGCTGACCGGCGATCTTCTTGTCGATGGCCTCCAGCACGCGGGCCTTTTCCTCGTCCTTGAACTGCGTGGGGTCGTATTCGTCCTGCGTGATCTGGTCGATCAGCTGCATCGCCAGTGCCAGCTCGGCCTTGGAGACCTCGGCATGCTCGATCCCCAGGTCCTTCATCGACCGCACTTCGTCCGCATAGAGCAGCTGCTGCAGCACCAGGCCGTCTTCCGCCGCGCGGATCTGCACCACGTACTGCTTGGCCTTCCAGCTCCAGCGCGCCAATGCGCAGCGCCCGCTTTCACGCATCGCCGCGGCCAGCAGCGCATAGGGCTTGCCGCCGCGCTTGTCCGGCGCCAGGAAATAGGCCTTGTCGTAGTAGATCGGGTCCACCGACTTCTCGGGCACGAAGGCCACGATGTCGATCACGTGGCTGGCCGCCTCGTCCAGCGCCTTGAGCTCGTCCGGCGTGAACAGCACGAAATGGTCTTTCTCGAACTCGTAGCCCTTGACCATCTCCGAGCGCTCGACCACTTTGCCGGTCTTCTCGGACACGTACTGCTGCTTCAGCCGCGATCCGTCCTTGGCCAGCAGGTTGAAGCGCACCGCCGACGAGCTTTCGGTCGCCGAATACAGCTTCACCGGGATGTTGACCAAGCCGAAGCTGAGCGAGAGCGAAGCGATCGAACGGGCGGCCATGGCGGGGTTCCCAAGTCGACGAAGTCCCGAGCATAGAAGCGGCGTGCCGGGTTTGAAAAGACCGAAAAGCGCGGCGCGGCGGCCGATGCGGCGACTGGCGGCGGCTGCCGGCCCCCAGGCCGGCAGGGATGCCGGGACCCGCCGAGGCCTTTGGAAGCGGGTGTTAGGCTCGCGCGACACCCTTCCGACCTGCCCAGGAGACCCCCATGCCCGGCCTGCTGCCCGACGTCGATCCCGACGGCCTGCTCGAGTACTCCGTCGTCTACACGGACCGTGCGCTGAACCACATGTCCAAGCGCTTCCAGCAGGTGATGCGCGACATCTCCGGCGTCTTGAAAGAGGCCTACCACGCGCGTTCGGCGATCGTCGTGCCCGGCAGCGGCACCTTTGGCATGGAAGCGGTGGCGCGCCAGTTCGCGACCGACCGCGACGTGTTGGTACTGCGCAACGGCTGGTTCAGTTTCCGCTGGTCGCAGATCCTCGAGATGGGCCGCATCGCCAAGTCCCAGCAGGTGCTGAAGGCGCGCCCGGTGCGCGCCGGCAGCCAGGCCGCCTTCGCGCCCGCGCCGCTGGACGAGGTGCTGGCCGCCATCCGCGCGCAGCGGCCGCAGGTGGTGTTTGCGCCGCACGTGGAAACCGCCTCCGGCATCGTGCTGCCGGACACCTACCTGAAGGCGGTGGCCGATGCGGTGCACGAGGTGGGTGGCCTCTTCGTGCTCGACTGCATCGCCTCCGGCGCGCTGTGGGTGGACATGGCCGCCACCGGCGTCGACGTGCTGGTCAGCGCGCCGCAGAAGGGCTGGAGCGGCTCGCCGTGCTGCGCCTTCGTGATGCTGGGCGAACGCGCCCGCGCGGCCATCGACGGCACCACCAGCAGCACCTTCGCGGCCGACCTGAAGAAGTGGCTGCAGATGATGGAAGCCTACGAAGGCGGCGGCTTCGCCTACCACGCGACGATGCCGACCGACGCGCTGGCCCGCACCCGCGACGCCATGCTGCAGACGCGCGCGCTGGGCTTCGAGGCGCTGCGCGCCGCGCAGTGGACCCTGGGCCAGCGCGTGCGCGCGCTGATGGCCGCGCACGGCCTGCCCAGCGTCGCGGCCGAGGGTTTCGAGGCGCCAGGCGTGGTTGTGAGCTACACCGACGACGACGGCCTGCACAGTGCCAAGGCCTTCATCAACCAGGGGCTGCAGACCGCCGCCGGCGTGCCGCTGCAGTGCGACGAGCCGGCCGACTTCAAGACCTTCCGCGTCGGCTTGTTCGGGCTGGAGAAGCTGCAGCACGTGGACCGCACGGTGGCGAACCTGCAGCGCGCGCTGGCGGCCATCACCGGCGCGGCCACGGGACAGCGCGCCGCGGCCTGATGCAGGGGCGGCGCACCGGGCTGCCGGCGCTGGCCTGACGGCGCGCGAAAAGAGGGACGCGGCTGTCACAGGCGCAAGGTGCCGCACGTCTTGAGGACTGGAGCGGCCGCATGGTGCGGCCGCCCGGAACCCGGAAAGACCCCGAACCATGAGCACCCACGGCCCCCGCGTCGCCTACGACCAGCTGGCCCCGAAGGCTTTCAAGGGCTTGTACGAACTCTCTGCCGGCCTGCGCCGCGACCTGCTGGGCCACCGCCTGGTGGACCTGGTCTTCCTGCGTGTCTCGCAGATCAACGGCTGCGCCTTTTGCATCGACATGCACTGGCGCGACCTGATCCATCTGGGTGCCGACGCGCGGCACCTGAACACGCTGGCGGGCTGGCGCGAATCGCCCTTCTTCGACGCGCGCGAACGTGCCGCGCTGCGCTGGGCGGAGATCATCACCGACACCCCGCGCAGCGACGCCAGCGACGAGGAATTCGCGGCGCTGAAGCAGCACTTCAGCAATGAGGAAATCGCTGAGCTCGGCTTCGTGATCGCGACGATCAACGCCTGGAACCTGCTGAACGTGGGCTTCCGCAACCCGGTGCCCGAAGTGGCCTGAGCCGCGGTCGCCCAGGCATCGTCTGCCAGCCTGGCCCATCATGACGCCTGAAAGGAGCGTGCGATCGTGTCAGGCCTTTTTCGTCCCTCGTCGAGAAGTTGAAGCAGGCGCCGGCCACTGGCTGCAGGGTATCCGTCCACGCTGTCATCCGCTGTTTTCCGGACGCGGCGACGAGCTCCCGCCTGGCTATACACACAACCGGTGATGCGGACTCCGTGAGGCTCCGGCGCAATACGCGTACGGTCAATCAAGGAGCACCGCATGCCTTCAAACACGCTTCCCATTCTTGTTAAGTTCCAGCGTTCCGGTGGCGCACTCACCCGCCTGACGGTCAGCATCTGGCCCGGCCAAGGCGAGCTCACCGTGCCGGTCGACTCCATCAGCTTCGTCAACTTCAAGCGCGAAGCGGAGCACGGCACGCTCAGCGTGCCGCCTGGCAAATACCGCGTGGTCACGATCGTCGAGGTCATCGAAGCGATCAGTGGACGCTTCGAGTACCGCTGTGAAGTGGCCGGCAAGGAACGCGACAAGCGAGAGGGCAACATCAACACGACCTCGAAGCGCGACGTCGAGATCTTCACCAACCGCTTCGAGCTGGAGGTCGCGTGAGCAGTGCGGCCAGGCTCCTGGCTGCCGGCGCCATCATGGTCGCGCCGGAGGTGTGGGCGGCGGACGGTGCCGGCGACGACAAGGCGATCAAGCTGTTCGAGGAGGCGAAGGGCACGCCGCTGCAGTTCTCGGACTTCTTCGTCAACGACGGTGCGCTCCAGGTCTCCGCCGCCGCGCTGGCCGGGGTTCCGCAGTCTTCAGTCAACATTGCCGAATCGGTGAATGACGTGGCGGTCTTTGTCCAGGGCCTGGATTCGAAGAACAAGGGCACCGGCTTCTCCATCGCGCCTGCGCGCATCCGCAAGCCCTGGCCGCGGGTGGAACTGAAGGACTATCTCGAGCGCAAGACCAGCGCGCTGCTGCTCGCCAACCTGTCGCTGAGCTATGCGCAGGGCAACGGCGAAGTCGAAGCCACGAAGGTGATCCGACGCGCCGTCAGCGTCAGCACGGGGGGTACCTTCTTCCGGGCTGACGACCCGATCCAGGCGATGGTCAACGAACTCGCCGCCTCGGAGGGCGCGTGCGGCAAGGCCGAGCGTATGGCGCTCGCAGCGGCCGTCGCCAAGGGGCAGGGCGAAGCCGAAGCGAAGACCAATCTCAAGAAGGCACTCGTCCAGTGCATCGACAACGCGCAGAAGAAGCTGGACCAGCGCTGGTTCCGCCCCATCTGGTCCGCCACGCTCGGCACGGGCGATATCCGCGCCGATGCGGCGGGCAGCCGCACCGTCCGGCTGGGCCATGCCGTTGCCGTGGCGGCGCGTTATGGAAGGGGCATAAGGGGCACGGACGCGGCGGCATCGGCCGATGAGTTCGAATGGGGTTGGTCGGTCGCCGGCAGCTTCACGCTGCGCAAGGACGAGCCCGTGATTGCGACCCTCGACGGTGCCCAGCTGAAGCGCGTCGACACCAAGGTGTCAGCGCTCAAGTTGAGTGCCGGAACCGACGTGTGGCGCGCCGTGGGGGAGCTCAGCAACGTCGGACGCAAGGGCACCGATACCGGCGACCGAACGATGAAGCGGGCGCTGGGCATGGACTACAAGCTGGGCGAGGCCTGGTGGCTGAACTTCCGCTACGGTCAGCGGCAGCGCGCCAGCGGCAGGGGTGACGAAAACGCGAGCCTGTTGTCCTTGACGATCAGCCCGTCCAAGCTCTTCTGAAGCAGCAAACCGCAGTCAGCGGTAGGCCGCGTGAGCGCCGCGGGCGGGCCCTTCAGGAGGCCTGCAGGCCGCCGCGGCGGTTGGTCGCCAGCGGCGCCGAAGCCGGCACCGACCCGAACTGCAGCCGCACCGCGATCTCCCCCGCCGGTGCCGGCCGGCCGAGCAGGTAACCCTGTACCTCATCGCAGTGCAGGCTTTGCAGCAGGCCCAGCTGGTCGGCGGTCTCGACCCCTTCGGCCACCACGCGCAGGCCCAGCGAATGCGCCATCGCGATCACCGCCTGCGTGATCGCGGTGTCGTCGCGGTCGCTGGGCAGGCCGCGGATGAAGGAGCGGTCGATCTTCACCGTCTGCGCCGGAAAGCGCTTCAGGTACGACAGCGACGAGTAGCCGGTGCCGAAGTCGTCGATCGCGATGCGCACGCCCATCTCGTGCAGGCGCCGCAGCACCTCGTTGGCGCGCTCGGGGTCGGCGACCAGCACGCTCTCGGTCAGCTCGATCTCCAGGTCGCTCGGGTCGACGCCCGACTCCTGCATCGCCGTCGCGAAATCCTCGATCAGCCGCGTGTCGGCGAACTGCCGCGCCGACAGGTTCACCGCCACCGGCGGCGTCGCCAGGCCGGCATCGCGCCAGGCGCGGATCTGGCGGCAGGCGGTGGTGACCACCCAGCGGCCGATCGGCACGATGAGCCCGCGCTCCTCGGCGAGTGGAATGAATTCACCCGGCGCGACGAGGCCGCGCTGCGGGTGGTGCCAGCGCACCAGCGCCTCCAGGCCGACGATGTCACCGCTGCTCACATCGACCTTGGGCTGGTAGTGCAGCACCAGTTCCTCGCGCACCAGCGCCAGCCGCAGCGCCGATTCCAGCTCGAACTGCCGCGTCGCCATGCCGGCCAGCTCGTCGGTATAGAACTGCACGTTGTTCTTGCCGTTCTCCTTGGCCAGGTACATCGCCGCGTCGGCATGCTTGAGCAGCGTCGCCGAGTCGTCGCCGTTGGCCGGGTACAGGCCGACGCCGATGCTGCCGGTGACCAGGAACTGGCAGCCGTTGATGGTGACATGCTCGCCGATCGCGGCCAGCAGCTTGTCCGCCACCTCCGCCAGGTCGGCGGCCGGGCCGCCTTCCAGCAGCACGACGAACTCGTCGCCGCCCAGGCGTGCCACCAGGTCGCTCTTGCGCACCGCGGCGCGCAGGCGCTCGGCCATCACCTTCAGCAGCTCGTCGCCGGCATCGTGGCCCAGCGTGTCGTTGATGGTCTTGAAGCGGTCCAGGTCGATGAAGCAGACCGCGAACTCGCCGCCCTGGCGCTGGGCCCGCGCGATGGTGCGGTCGAGCTCGCCGACGAACATGTTGCGGTTGGGCAGGCCGGTCAGGCTGTCGTAGCGCGCCAGCTCCTGCATCTTCTGCTCGGCCAGCATGGCCTGCGTCACGTCGCGGCTGACGCCGCGGTAGCCCTGGAAGCTGCCGTCGACCCCGAACACCGGCTCGCCGCTGGTGCGGACGTAGCGGTGCATGCCGTCCGGGCGGGTGCGGCGGAACACCACGTCGCGGAAGGGCCGGCGTGCCGCGACGCAGGCCTCGTACTCCGCACGAACCTCGGGGGCGGCGTCGTAGGCGGGGCCGTCGAGGCGGCGCCGGCCGATCAGCGCCGAGGCCGGTACGCCGGTCGACAGCTCGATGCTCTCCGATACGTAGGTGAAGCGCATCTGGTCGTCCTGCTCCCAGATCCAGTCGGCCGACAGCGACAGCAGGCTGTGCATGCGCGCTTCGCTGCGCTGGCGCTGCTGCTCGTGGCCGGCGTAGGCGCGGCCCACGCAGTCGAGCAGCCGGTGCCAGTCGTGGGCGTCGGCCGGCGGCGCATCGGCGCCGAGGGACAGCTGCGCCAGCTGGTCCGCAAGCAGGGGATGAAGACCGTCCATCGGCCGCGGCTCAGGGCGCGGCCCGGCGGCCGGCACGGCAGGGCGCGGCGATCGCCGATGGCGGTGCGGACCGGCTCGGGCCGGCGCGGTGGACGAGGTGGTGCAGACGCATGGGACTCCCGTGTCGGCCCCGGGTTGGCCCGGGGTCCATCCAGGGCTTATCGGCCGGCCGCGCGAGATCTCAAGTCGCCTTGCGGGCAACGGGATAAAGTGCCGCCGCGCGAGCCTCTGCGATCGCCGGATTCCGCTGGAGGAGCCCCACGGCCATGGCCGGCGACGACCTGTTCCCCGGGCAGCGCGAGGCCGCCGACCTGCGCGGCGGCACCTTGCCCTGCGGCCACTGCATCGCCGGGCAAGCGCCGGACGACCCGCTGTGGGCAGCGGCCCTGCCTGAGCGAGGCACTGGCGTGAGAAGCAGGCCGCCGCCGGGCGCTGGCGCGTCTTTTGAACGCTACTGAATCAGGCACCGCAGCGGCACGCTATCCTGCCCGCCCAGTCGCAACGGCCGATCGCGCCCCCATCGCCATGCCTCGCTTCAGCTCGCCCGAGATCGTCGTGCAGCGCCAGCTCGACGCCTACAACGCCAAGGACCTGGAAGCCTGGCTGGCCACCTACGCGCCGGACGCGCGCCAGTACGAGCACCCCGGCAAGCTGCTGGCCGAAGGCCACGAGCAGATCCGCGCCCGCACCGCGCCGCGCTTCACCGAGCCGAACCTGCATGCCAGGCTGCTCAAGCGCACCGTGATGGGCCCGGTCGTCATCGACCACGAAGACGTCTCGCGCAGCTTTCCCGAAGGCCCGGGCCGCATCGAGCTGGTGTGCATCTACCTCGTCGAAGAGGGACTGATCCGCAGCGCGTCCTTCGTCTTCGGGCCGCAGGTGCCGGGGACCGCGGCCATCGACGCCGGTTCGTCCTGAACGAAGGGGCGGTCCCGCGCCGGAAGCGGCTGCTCAACGCCCCCGCTGTGCAGGCCGCGCGGCCGCCGCCTTGGCGCGGTAGGCATTCACGCCGAACTCCATCGGCCTGCCCGCCTGCTGCTGGGCGCCGATGTCCGGCTTCTCCATGTCGTTGAAGTTCGGCAGCCACTGCCCGGCTTGATGGGCAGGCGATCCCGGGATCACCTTGAAGTTGCCGCCGGCGCTGACGTCCCGGGCCGACAGGTAGAGCTTGCCCACGTACTTGTTGGGGGCATCCTTCATCGGGTCGACGCCGGGCGGCACGTCGTAGCCGACGTCGCGCTGCACGCTCGAGTCCAGGTCCGCGACGTACAGGTCGGCGCCGAAGTTCAAGGTCGGCACGGTCAGGATGTGCGTGCCCAGCTTGGTCGCCGTTTCGTCGACGCCGCCGCGCGTCAGTTCGTAGTCGATGTCGCTGCTGCCGCAGACGGCATTGATGCGCACCGCCGATCTCCGGCCCGGCTTCCAGATCGGCAGGATGTTGTTGCGGCTGACGATGTTGCAGGTGTCGCCACCGGCCTTGTCGATGCCGCCGGCCACGCCCATCCAGTACTGGATGCCCAGCCCCGACGGTTGCTTGGGCTGCAGCGCCGTGTTGTGGAAGAAGTACATGCGCCCGCCGTTGACCTTGGGGACGATCGATCCGACCTTGAAGAACGAGCCGCGGTCGTCGCTGTCAGGCGTGGGATTGAACGGGCGCGACACGCCGGCGCTGTTGTTCATGACGTTCTCGAACACGTACAGCGGGCCGATGGACGTGGTGGCCGCCGCGATGCCGATCTGCGCCTGCTCGATGAAGTTGCCCCAGATGCGAACGTTGCGGTTGGCGCCTTCGGCCTCGATGCCGTCGTCGTACACCCCGGCGATCTTGTTGCCGTAGATGTCCGAGTCGGCGTAGGGAAAGCCTTCGAAGGTGAAGTTGTCGCTGCCGCCGATGCCGTCGTTGAAGTAGTGGCCCGGGACGGCACTGATCTCGTTGTAGCGAACGACGTTGTTGGCCCCGCAGTGGTAGAAGCCGACTGCATTGGTGACATTGGGATGCCCATAGGCCCAATGCTGCGAGCCATAGCGCGGATCGTGGATGCGGTTGCGCTGCACGATCACGGTGTGGACCTTGCGGTCGACCGCGGTGCGGTAGTTCCAGCAGCCGACGCCGGCCTGCTCGTGGTAACCCTGGCGGATGAGACTGGTGGGGCCGGGAATCGCCGACGGAAAGTCCTTCCAGCCACTGCCGAAGCCGCTGATGTCGTTCTCTTCCACGACCACGTGGTGCGACCCGTCCAGCAGTGCCACGCCGTTGCGCTGGCAGTTCTTGAGCGTCAGGCCGCGCACGATCACATAGGACGCCTGGACATTGACGCAGCTGTGGTAGCCGTTCAGGTGCCGGTCCTCCTGGCCCATGTCGATCGTGCTGCCGGCCGCGTCAGCGGTATAGAGCACGTAGCCATCCGGTGTGCCGGATTCCTTGACGTCGTAGGGGACGCTGCTGTTGCGCGGCAGCCGGACGGTCTTGGCGATGGGGAACTCTTCCTTCCAGGTCGTCACCGTGGTGGTGGAGAGCAGCACGTTCGGAATCCAGGCCATCACCTCGTAGCTGGTTCCCGGCGCCAGCTTGACGATGCTGCCGCGGTATTCCTTGTTGCGGGCGTCGTACCACAGTGGCAGGGCGAATTTCCATTCGCCCCCGGCCTGGCGGTAGTAGACGTAGGCGGGCTGGCCACTGCTGCCACTGGGGGTTCCCCAATACAGGCCCAGGGAATGGAAGGTGGGGACGGCTTTCAGATCGGGTCCGAAATGCGGCCGGCCTTTCCGGAACGGCATGTCGGTGTCGTCGGAGTACTTCACCTTCGTCCCGGGTTCGAATTCGATGGCCTCGTAGCCGACGTCCTGCAGCGGATCGTTGGTCGCGGCGAAATCGCCGGCTTGGGCCGCGGCGGGCAGCAGGCACGGCATGGCCGTGGCCATGCATGCGAGTGCCGATGACAGGGATTGATTCAGGTGCCGGATCGGCCGGGAGGGTCGAAGCAATTTCATGGACTGAAAGGAGGGTTGCGTGAGTGAAAGTGAGTTCGGAGTCGACTCGTCCCAACGACGGTCAGCGTGCGCCCGTGCGCAGCCGGCGGGGCTCTATGCAGAGCTCGACCACCTCGGCCACACCGTCTGGCGGTTGTAGTTGTCGAAAACATGCGCAGCCGGCGGCGGCTGCGCGCGGTGTCCTGCGGGCCTGCCGGACGCCCTGGCGCGCGGCAAACGCGCCCCGGCTCGCCCACCTGCTCACGGCGTGCCGCGCAGCCTGGCCAGGCTCGCCTGCACCTCCTGCCACAGGTCCATGCCCACGGTCGTGGCGATGCTCGCGTTGACCGCGGCCAGCTTTTCGCGCATGCGGCCGGTCTCCTTGGGCGCGATCTTGTTGAAGACCATGCCCTTGCCCTGCAGCTCGGCCAGCGCCCGGGCCGAAGCCTCGCGCGTGTCCTTGCGCTCGAAGTCGCGGCTGGCGCGCGCGGCATCGAGCAGCAGCTTCTGCTCGTCCTTCGACAGGCCGTCCCAGTACTTCTTGCTCACCAGCACGATGAACGGGCTGTACGCGTGGTTCGTCGCGCTGACGTACTTCTGCACCTCGTAGAACTTGCCGGACAGGATGTTCGTGTACGGGTTCTCCTGCCCATCGACCGTGCCCGTCTCCATGGCCGCAAAGAGCTCCGGGAACGCCAGGGGAACCGGGTTGGCGCCCAGTTGCTTGAAGGTCTCCAGGTACACCGGGTTCTGCATCACCCGCAGCTTGATGCCCTCGAAGTCGCTCGCGGTCTGGATCGGCTTCTTGCTGTTGGTGACGTTGCGGAAGCCGTTCTCCCAGTACACCAGGCCGACCAGGCCCTTGTCCCGCAAGCTGTCCAGCACCTTCTGGCCCACCGGCCCGTCGAGGATGGCGTCCGCCTCCTGCGTGCTGTTGAAGAGGAAGGGCGTATCCCACAGCGCCATCTCCTTGGAGATGCCGACCAGCGTGGCGGTGGAGCCCACCATCATTTCCTGCGCGCCGCCGATCAGCGCCTGCTGCATCTGCACGTCCGAGCCCAGCGCGGCGGCGCCGAGGGCGCGCACCTTCATCTTGCCGCCCGAGGCTTTCTCGACCTGCTCCGCGAAGAACTTCACCGCGCGGCCCTGGTTGCTGGTCTCGGCCAGGCCATAGCCGAAGCGGACGATGCGCGGCTTGATGTCCTGGGCCTGGACGGCGGCGGGCACCAGCGCGCCGGCGGCGCATGCCAAGGTGGTGGCGAAGGTGAGGGCGAGGCGGCGCAGCGGGATCATCGATGTCTCCTGGTGTCTAGGGGGAATGGGTAGGAATTCAGCGCATCCAGGCCAGTGGCGCGGTCACCACGGCCGGAACCGCCACGAAGAGCGACAGGATCAGCACGTACGAGATCAGGAAAGGATTGACGCCCTTGATCACGCCGTGCAGCGGCAGCCGGCCGACGCCGGCGACGACGTTGAGCACCGTGCCCACCGGCGGCGTGATGAGGCCGATGGAGCCGTTGAGGATGAACATCAGGCCGAAGTACACCGGGTCGATGCCAGCCTTGACCGCCAGCGGCAGCATCACCGGCGCGAAGATCAGGATGGTCGGTGTCAGGTCCAGTGCGGTGCCGATCAGCACCAGCGCCAGCATCATCGCCACCATCAGCAGGCGCGGGTTGTCCACCAGCGGCCCCAGCAGCTGCACCAGCACGGTGGTCAGGTCAGCCAGCGTGATCATGTAGCTCACCACCTGGGCGCCGGCGCACAGGAACATCACGATGGCGGTGGTCCTGGCCGAGCGCAGCAGCACGCCGTAGAGGGCCGAGACCTTCATCTCGCGGTGCACGAAGAGGGCGATCACCAGCGCGTAGAAGGCGGCGACCACCGCCGCCTCGGTCGGCGTGAAGACGCCGCTCTTCATGCCGCCGATGATGATGACCGGCATCACCAGCGCCCAAAATGCGCGGCCCACCGACTTCCAGCGCTGGATCCACGGCGTGGCGGTGCCGGCAGGCAGCTCGACCCGGCGCATCACGATCTTCCAGGTCAGCACCAGCGCCACGCCCATCAGCAACCCCGGTGCGATGCCGGAGAGGAAAAGCGCCGAGATCGAGGTGTTGGTGGTGACGCCGTAGATCACGAAGGCCATCGACGGCGGGATGATCGGCCCGACCACGGCGCCGGCGGCGATCAGCCCGGCCGAGGCGTTCTCGGGGTAGTGGTGCTGCCGCATCATCGGCAGCAGGATGGCGGACATGGCCGCCGCATCGGCCAGCGCCGAGCCGGACATGGCCGACAGCAGGATGGCCGCGCCGATGGTGACGAAGCCAAGGCCGCCGCGCACGTGGCCCACCCAGGCCTGGGCCATCGCGATGATGCGCTGGCTGATGCCGCCGGTGTTCATCAACTCGCCGGCCAGCACGAAGAAGGGCACCGCCAGCAGCGGAAAGCTGTCGACGCCGGCCACCAGGTTCTGCGCCAGCAGCTGGGTGTCCCAGAACTCCAGCGCCCAGGCCATCGCGGCGCCGGTCAGCACCAGGGCCAGGCCCATGTTCATGCCGATGCCCAGCAGCATCACCATGCCGCCGACGAAGACGGCGAAGGCGAGCATCTCGTTGCTCATGTTTGTCCTTTGGCGCTGACGCGTCTTTCGTCTGCTACTGGCCGTTCCTCAGGCATGGCCTCACTCGATGTCCCGCGCGTCGCCGGTGTCCAGCGGCCGGCGCTGCAGCAGCTCCATGGCCGCCATGGCGCCGATGGCCAGCGCGCACAGCAGCGCCGGCAGCGGCAGCAGTGCGCTGGGGTAGCCCAGCACCACCGAGCGGCTGCCCATGCCCACCACCACCTGCTGCCAGGCGCCCCAGGCCAGCAGCGCGCAGGCCAGCAGCACCAGCGTCCGGATCAGCAGCGCGGCCGGCGCCAGCACCGCGGGCCGGCGTTTCAGCGCCTGCAGCAGGCTGGTGAAAGCCATGTGCTCACCCGCCGGGTAGGCCAGCGTCGCGCCGATGAAGACCATCCAGACGAAGAGCAGGCGCGCCAGTTCCTCGCTGCCGGGGATGCCGGTGCCGAAGCCGTAGCGCAGCACGACGTTGATGAAGACGGCCACCGCCATCACCCCCATGCAGCAGGCCATCGCGACGCGGCCGCAGCGGGCAGCGCGGGCGACGAGCGCGGACCGTTCGGCCAGTGCCGTTTCGACGCCTGCTACCACGGGTTGACCCAATGACGCGGCGGCTCGCCGCGCAGCACGCGCACCGCCTCCTCGGTGGCCTTGCGCTGCAGCTCGCGCATCGACTCCTCGCTGTACCAGCCGACGTGGTTGGTGACGATGACGTTGTCGAGCGCGAACAGGGGATGCGGCAGGTCTGGCGGCTCGGGATCGAAGACGTCGAGGCCGGCGCCGAGCAGGTGGCCCGCGGCCAGCGCGGCATGCAAGGCGTCGAGGTCCACCAGTCCTCCGCGTGCGGTGTTGACCAGGATCGCGCCCGGCGGCATCAGTGCAAGCCGGCGAGCATTGGCCAAGTGCCGGGTCTCGGCATTCAGCGGCGCGTGCAGCGAGACCACGTCGGACTGCGCGAACAGCGTGTCGAGGTCCACCGCCCGCACGCCGGCGGGCAACTCGGCATGGGGGTCGTGCACGAGGACACGGGCGAAGCCGAAGCCGAGGAGCTTCTCCTCGGTCATGCGCGCGATGCGACCGTAGCCGACCAGGCCCAGGGTGCGTCCGCGCCAGCGGTACATCGGCTTCAGTACACCGCCAGTCCAGCGGCCGGCGCGCACCTCGGCGTCGTGCAGCGGCAGCCGCCGGGCCACCGCCAGCGCCAGCGCCACGGCTTGGCTGCTGACCTCGTCGACACCGTAGTCGGGCACGTTGGCAACCATGATGCGGCGCTCCCGCGCAGCAGCAAGGTCGACGTTGTCGACACCAACGCCGTAGCGCACGACCGCGCGCAGCCGCGGCAGCGCCTCGATCACCGCGCGCGACAGCGGCGACTCACGCACCAGCACGACGTCGGCGTCCTGCGCCGCGGCCGCGACGGCAACGGGGTTGCCGCTGCACGGCCGCACGTGGAAATGCGCGCCGATGGAGGCGAGCAACGCGGCCTCCTGGTCGTAGGCGGCATACCCGTCGTCGACCGCCACGACGCGTGGCCGAAGCGGGTCGCCGCGCTCCAGCGCGCTGTGTCGGGACGATAGCGGGTGGCAGTGATCCATCACGGTAGCGGCAGTGCCTGCAAGTAAGATTTCGTGTACGGTATCTGATATATCAGATACTGCATCTAGTATTTACCCTAGGACGCTATACTGCCGCTCTCCTCCCGATGCGAGCACCGCCATGAGCGCCGCGCTGAACCTAGAGCGACCGCAACTGCTGACCGACCTGGTGGCCGACCGCATCCGCGAGGCGATCGTGCGGGGCGAGCTCAAGCTCGGTGAACAGGTCTCCGAGGCCCAGCTCGCGCAACGCACCGGGGTCAGCAAGACCCCCGTGCGCGAGGCGCTGCTTCGACTGAAGTCCGAGGGCTTGGTCGAGGTGCATCCGCAGCGCGGCACCTTCGTGTTCCGGCTCGAGCCCGAGCAGGTCGGGCAGCTGTGCCGCTACCGGGTGATGGTCGAGAGCGCGGCGCTGCGCGAGGCGATGGCCATCGATGCGCCGGCGCTGGCCGCGGAAATGGAGAAGCTGGTCGGCGAGATGAAGAAGGCCGAACGCGCGCGGGACCAGCAGGCCCTGGCGCGACTCGACATGGACTTCCACTGGCTGTTCTTCGCGCGCTGCAGCAACGGCTACCTGCGCGCGGGCTACGAGGTCATTCGCTCGCAGCTCGTCGCGCTGCGCCACCGCTCGCCGACCGGCGACATGGCCGTGGCACATCAGGTGCTGGTCGACGCCGTGGCGGCCGGAGACGCGCGGCGCGCCACGGCGCTGCTGGGCGAGCACGTCCTGCTGAACGAGCCACGCTATCGCATCGCTTGCGGCGGTGACTGAGCGCCGCCGGCGCGCGGGCCGGGATCGGCCAGGCTGCGGCGCCGGGAAGCGGCCCCGGCTGGGGCCGTCCTGGATTCAGTGCGCCTGTTCGCCTGCCTCGCCGCGGCGCAGCAGGCGGCCGCCGCGCGGCGCACCGTCGGCCGCCTGCAGGCTGGGCACGCCGTTGACGAAGACCTCGGCGATGCCCTCGCTCGGCAGGGACGGTTCGTCGTATGTGGCACGGTCGCGCACATGGCGCGGATCGAAGACCACCACGTCGGCGAACCAGCCACGCTCGATGCCGCCACGCTGCGGCAGCCGGAACTGCCGCGCCGACAGCCCGGTCATCTTGTGCACCGCCTGCTCCAGCGTCAGCAGCCGGCGCTCGCGGCAGTGGTGCGCCAGCACCCGCGGAAACGCACCCCACAGCCGCGGGTGCGGGTGGCGGTCGTGCGGCAGGCCGTCGGAGCCGATCATGCTCATGGGATGCGCGACCACGCGGTCGACATCTGCCGCGTCCATCTGGAAATAGCAGGCACCGCCCGGCTGCAGGCGGCGGCAGGCTTCCTGCTGGCTGATGCCCCAGCCGGCCGCGATGTCAGCCAGCAGCCGGCCCTCGGCCTCGGGGTGCGGGTCCGACCAGGTGACGCGCACGTCGATCACGCCATCCACCAGGTCTTCGCGCAGCACGGTGGAGCCGGCGGTGTAGGGGTAGACGTCCATCGCCACCGGCTGGCGCTTCGCCAGCTGCTCGATCAGCGGCAGGGTTTCCTTCGTGCGGCCCCAGTTGGCCGGACCGGCGCACTTGTGGTGCGAGATCACCAGCGGCACGCCGCCTGCGAAGGCGGTGTCGCCAGCCTCGTGCAGTGCCTCGACGATGGCCTGCATCTCGCTGCGCAGGTGGGTGGCGTAGATGCCGCCGTGGCGCGCCACCGCCTGCACCAGCGGCAGCAACTCGTCCGGCGGCGCGGCGAAGGCGGGTTCGTAGAACAGGCCGGAGGAGAGGCCGAACGCACCGTCGGCCAGGCATCGGTCCAGCAGCGCGACCATGCGCCGGCGCTCGTCCGCCGTGGCGGCGCGCGACAGCTCACCCATCGCCGCGAACCGCAGCGTGGTGTGGCCGACCAGCAGCGCGACGTTGACGGCCGGCCGGGCCACGTCGAAGGCCTGGCGGTAGGACGCGATCGAGGCGTGGCGGAATGAATCACGCCCCAGCAGGTTCAGGGGCGGTGGCGCATCGGCGGTGACCCAGGGCAGCAGCGAGATGCCGCAGTTGCCGGCAATCACGGTCGTGATGCCCTGCGACAGCTTGGGCCGCATCGCCGGCTGCTGCAGCACGATGGCGTCGTCGTGCGTGTGCACGTCGATGAAGCCGGGCGCGATCACCAGGCCGCGGCAATCATGGCGCTGCACGCCAGCCAGGTCTTCGTGCGCGGCGAGCCGGGTGCCGATCGCGGCGATGCGGTCGCCGCGCAGCAGCACGTCGGCCGGCCGACCCGGCGCGCCGCTGCCGTCCACCACCAGGCCGCCTTCCAGCAGGTGGCCGGCGGCATGGCCGCTGCTATCGTCCGTCATTCATCGGCCCCGCCCCAGTGCAATTGCGGATGGTGGCGGGTGTCCAGGCCGTGGGTCGCCAGCACGCGGCGCACGCCCGCCAGGCGCGACACCGCCGCGTCGCCCAGGCGCTGGGCGATCAGCACCGTCAGCACCTCGATCACCGTCAGGTGCGCGAGGTAAGCCTCGGTGCCCACGTGCATCACCGGGTCCTCAGGCACCCGGATGCCCAGCACGATGTCGGCCTCGCGCGCCAGCGGCGTGCCCGCCTGCGTCAGCGCGATCACGGTGGCCTTCTGCGCACGGGCCACGGCCACCGCTTCCATCAGCGAAGGCATGCCGCCGACGTGCGAGATCGCGAACGCCACGCTGCCCGCGTCCAGCGTGGCCGCCGACACCAGCTGCAGGTGCTGGTCCAGGTAGGCATTGGCCACCAGGCCCATGCGAAAGAGGCGCGCCTGCAGGTCCGAGGCCATGAAGCTCGACGTGGCGCCGACGCACCAGCAGTCGGTGCGCGAGGCCTTGACGATGGCGCCGGCCGCCGCTTCCAGCGCCAGCGGGTCCAGCTGCGCCTGCACGCCGTTGACCGCTGCGGCGGCACTCTTGATGACCTTGGACAGGACCTGCTCGGTCGAGTCGGCCAGCTGCACGCGGCGGTGCAGCGGCGAGCCGCTGACGGCCAGCTCCTGCGCCAGCGCCAGCTTGAATTCGCGCAGGCCGGCGAATCCCAAGTCACGCGCGGTGCGCATGATGGTCGGCACCGAGCTGCCCGAGCGGTCGGCCAGCGCTTCGAAGCCTTCGGCCAGCGCACGCTCGGGATCGGTGCGGATCAGCTCCAGCACCTCGCGCCGCGCGCTGGGCAGCGGCTCGGCCGGGTCGTCCAGCAGGTCGGAGATGCGTTGCAGCACGCCGGGGTGGTTCATCTCGACGCGGCGCTCAGAAGCAGGTGACCAGCGCGTCGACGACGCGGTAGTGATCATCGACGATGGGCATCCAGCGCCACTTGTCGAACGTGGTGCAGGGATGTGAAAGGCCCAGGATCACGCGGTCCCCCACGGCCAACGCAGCCAGCGCGCCGCGCAGGTAGCCGTGCTGGTCGTTCAGGCCGGTGATGGTCCAGTCTGAAGGGGCTGGCTGCGGCGTGACCTGGCCGCGCGGCACCAGCGCCAGCGGCAGCGGCCAGCCCAGGTCGTGGGAGATGTCGCGCTTGCCCACGGCCAGGATCGCCAGGCCGGGCTCGGGCATGGCCTGCACCGTGGCCCACACCTCCATCGCGGCCTGCAGGCCGGCCGCGTCGGCACAGCCGATGCGCTGGTTCACCACCGACACCAGGCGCCGGTAGTTGCCCTGGTCGTGCGTAACGTAGCAGCCGGAGCGCAAGAGGCCGCTCACTTGGCGTGTCAGTACCGGTTTCAGGCCCGGCACCACCAGGTCGAAGATGGCCGAGCCGCCGGCCGAGACGATGACCTCGTCGCGCTCGAACAGGTGCTCGCGGTCGGCCAGCATGGCGATGTCGGTGACGCGCTGCATCAGCGCGTCGGTGAAGGCGCGGTCCTTGGCATCGTCGCCGGTCGCGTTCAGGCCCTCGTAGCACTCGATGCCGGCCAGCGCCACCGCCGGGCTGGCCTTGGCACGGCGGGCGAGGGCCGCCGCCTCTTCGCCCGTGCGGCAGCCGGTGCGGCCGCCTGGCACGCCGATCTCCAGCAGCACCTCGAAGGGCGTGCCGGCGCCGGCGGACTCGATGGCGGCCAGCTGCGCCGGCGAATCGAGCAGGAACAGCACGCGCAGGCCGTCGTGCCGCGCTTTCAGCGCATCGATGGCGCGCAGGTCGGCGGCCGTGATCACCTGGTTCGCGATCAGCACCCGGCGTGCGCCGGCTTCGACGGCGATGCGCAGCTGGTGCACGGTCGCCAGCGTCAGGCCCCAGGCGCCGGCGTCGAGCTGGGCGCGGAAAAGCTGCGGCGACATCGTCGTCTTGCCGTGCGGCGCCAGGCCGATGCCGCGCTCGTCGCAGAAGCGCTGCATCCAGCCCAGGTTGTGCTGCAGGGCAGACCGCTTGATGACGGCCAAAGGAAGCGGCAGGTCGCCGGCGGGCACCGACCAGCCTTGCTGGCCGATCTGCGAGCGGCGCAGCGGCGGCGCGTCATGCGGGTAGCCCTTGTGGCGGTTGTCGAGCAGCGGGTCGAGGAGGTCGTTCATGCGAAAAGCTCGGTTCGGATGCAGGCGGCGAAGCGGCCGGGGGCGGATTCTTGCAGCGGCGGGCGTTCGGCGGCGCAGGCGGCGATGGCATGCGGGCAGCGCGTGCGGAAGACGCAGCCCGACGGCGGATTCACCGGGCTCGGGATGTCGCCCTTCAGCGCGATGGGGACCAGCGGCGCGTCGGGATCGGGCTTCGGGCTCGCGGCCAGCAGCGCCTGCGTGTACGGGTGCAGCGGGCGCGCGAACAACTCGTCCGTGCGCGCCACCTCCATCACGCGGCCCAGGTACAGCACCACCACGCGGTCGCACAGGTACTCGACCACGTCGAGGTCGTGCGAGATGAACAGCATCGTCAGCTTGAATTTCTCGCGCAGCTCGCACAGCAGGTTCACCACCTGGGCCTGGATCGACACGTCCAGCGCCGACAGCGGCTCGTCGGCGACGATGAATTCCGGCTCCACCGCCAGCGCCCGCGCCGCGCCGATGCGCTGGCGCTGGCCGCCGGAGAACTCGTGCGGGTAGCGGCTGGCGTGCTCGGGCCGCAGGCCGACGAGCTGCAGCAGCTCGGCGATGCGCGCTTCACGGGCCGCGCGCCCCGGCGCCAGGCCGTGGGTCGACAGCGCCTCGGCCAGCACGTCGCCGATGCGCATCTTCGGGTTCAGGCTGGCATACGGGTCCTGGAAGATGATCTGCAGCTTGCTGCGCAGAGCCCGCATCCGGCTCGACGACGCGGCGCCCAGGTCCTCGCCCCGGTACAGCACCTGGCCATCGCTGGCCTCGATCAGCCGCAGCAGCGTGCGGCCGATGGTGCTCTTGCCCGAGCCCGATTCGCCGACCAAACCCAGCGTTTCGCCGGGCTGGATCGCGAAGGACACGTCGTCGACGGCGCGCACGGGCTGCTTCGCCGCGCCGAAATAACGCTTGAGGTGCTTGACCTCGATCAGCGCAGGAGAGGCGGCAGTGTTCATGCGGCAAGCGCCTTGGCAGCGGGTCGATCGACAAGGACGCAGCGCGTCAGCCGCTGCACCCCATCCGCCTTCAACGCCGGCATCGCTGCATCGCAGGCCGGGACGGCGTGGTCGCAGCGCGGCGCGAAGGCACAGCCCGGTGGCGGCGCGAAAGGACTGGCGACCTGGCCGCGAATGGCGACCAGCCGCCGCACGGCGCCATGCTGCCGCGGCTGCCGTGCCGGCAGGCAGGCCAGCAACCCTTGCGTGTACGGGTGGCGCGGCCGCGCGAACAGCTCGCGCACCGGCGCCGCCTCGACGATGCGGCCGGCGTACATCACCGCCACCTGGTCGGCGTGGTGCGCGACCACGCCCAGGTTGTGCGTGATGAACAGGATGCTGGTGCCGGTCTCGCGCTGCAGCCTTCGCATCAGCGCCAGGATCTGCGCCTGGATCGTCACGTCCAGTGCGGTGGTGGGCTCGTCGGCGATCAGCAGCGTCGGATCGCAGGCCATCGCCAGCGCAATCATCACGCGCTGCCGCATGCCACCCGACAACTGGTGCGGGTACTCGTGCAGGCGCTGCGCCGCGGCGGGAATCTCGACCAGCTCCAGCATGCGCTGCGCATGCGCCAGCGCGGCGCGCCGGTCCAGGCCCTTGTGCAGGCGCACGCTCTCGGCGATCTGCTCGCCGATCGTGAACACCGGGTTCAGGCTGGTCATCGGCTCCTGGAAGATCATCGCCACCTGGTTGCCGCGGATCGCACGCATGCGGCGCTCGGGCACGCTCAGCAGGTCGATGCGCTCGCCGGCGCGGTCGACGAACATCGCGCTGCCGCCGACGGTAACGCGCGCGGTGCGGGGCAGCAGGCGCATCAGCGTCAGGCTGGTGACCGACTTGCCGGAGCCCGATTCGCCGACCAGCGCGGTCGTCTCTCCAGGGCGGATGGTGAAGCTGACGTCGGCCACCGAGTGCACGTCGCCTTCGTCGGTGTGGAAGCAGGTGCCGAGGTTGCGGACCTCGAGCCGGGGGTGGTCGCTCATGTCTGGCGTCATCACATCGACTTCTTCAGGCGTGGGTCCAGCAGGTCGCGCACGCCATCGCCCAGCAGCTGCAGCGACAAGGCGGTGACGATGATCGCCAGCCCCGGGTACAGCACGACGCCGATGGCCTGGTGCGCGTACTGCTGGCTGCCCGCGACCATCGTGCCCCAGGTGGGAATCTCCGGCGGCACGCCGACACCCAGGAAGGACAGCGCCGCCTCGGCCAGGATGGCGTAGGCGAAGATGAACGACACCTGCACGAGGATGGGCGAAAGCAGGTTGGGCAGGATGTGACGCAGCAGGATGGCCGGCGTGGAGACGCCCAGCGCGCGCGCCGCTTCGACGAACAGCAGTTCGCGCACCACCAGCGTCGATGCGCGGACCACGCGGGCCACCCGCGGCGTGTACACCAGCACCAGCGCCAGCACCACGTTCAGGAGCGACGGCCCGAGGATGGCCACCAAGGCGATGGCCAGCAGGATGTCCGGCAAGGACATCATCGCGTCGACGACGCGCATCAGCGGCGCATCCAGCCGGCGGAAGAAGCCGGCGACCAGGCCCAGCAGCGTGCCGCCGACGATGGCGCCGAGCGCCGTCAGCGCCGCGATCGCCAGCGAGTAGCGGCCGCCATGCGCGATGCGGGCGAAGATGTCGCGGCCGAGCTCGTCGGTGCCCAGCAGGTGCTCGCCGCTGGGTGCCTTCAGGCGCTGCAGCACGGCCGTGTCGTTCGGGTCATAGGACGTGACCCACTGCGCGCCCAGCGCGGTCGCGGCCACGGCGGCCAGCAGCAGGGCGGCCAGCAGCACGACCTTGCGGCGGAAGAACTTCCTCAGCATCGTGTTCATCAGAACTTCACCCGCGGGTCGACCAGGGTGTAGAGCAGGTCGACCGCAAAATTGATGACCACGTAGATCACCGCGATGACGAGCAGCGCGCCCTGGATGACCGGATAGTCGCGCCGCAGCACCGCGCTGACGACGAGGTTGCCGACCCCAGGCAGGCCAAACACCGTCTCGGTGACGACCGCGCCGCCGATCATCAAGGCCACGGTCAGCCCGAGCACGGTGACGATGGGCACCAGCGCATTGCGCAGCGCATGCTTGAGCACCACTGGCCCCTCCCCCAGGCCCTTGGCGCGGGCGGTGCGCACGTAGTCTTCGTTCAGCACGTCCAGCATCGAAGCGCGGGTGAAGCGGATGATCAGCGCCGAGTTCAACAGGCCCAGCACCGCGGCCGGCAGCACCAGGTGCCGCAGGCGTTCCAGCAGCGGCGCACCGGGATCGCCATAGCCCGACACCGGAAACCAGCCCAGCGCCACCGCGAACACCTGCATCAGCACCAGGCCGAGCCAGAAGCTGGGGATGCTCGCGCCCAGCATTGCGAGCGAGGTGAAGACCTGGTCGATCCACTTGCCGCGGAACACCGCGCCGACGATGCCGGCCGGGATGCCGATGACGGCGGCAATGGCCACGGCCATCAACGCGAGCAAGGTGGTGGGTTCGGCGCGTTCCCACAGGGCCTGGGTGACGGGACGCTGCAGGAAGATCGAATCGCCGAGGTTGCCGCGGGCGAGTTCTTTCAGCCAATAGCCGAATTGCACCGGGAGCGGCTTGTCGAGTCCGTATTGCTGCTGGATGCGGGCAATGTCCGCTGCAGTGGCCTGATCGCCCAGCAGCACGGACACGGGGTCGCCTGACGCGGCGCGCGTCAGCACGAACACCAGCACGGCGACGATGGCCATCACGACGGCCATGCCGGCCAGGCGCGAACCCAGGTACTTCAACATCTCGGCGGTTCCACGGTTTTCAGCCCATGCGGACGGAGCGAGGGATCAGGCCGCCAGGCACGCCATGCCAGGCACGCCATGCCAGGGGCCGAAGACCCTCAGCCCTTCAACCTGACATTCCAGAAGAACGGCCAGACCGCCGGCACGTACCCTTCCAGCCCGGGTGACTTCGCCGACAAGCTGTTGAACTTGCCCACGTTGATGTAGGGCACCTCGTCGTACACCACCTTCTGCACCGCGCCCCACAGTGCCGCGCGCTTGGCCGGGTTCGTCTGCTGGTTGAAGGCGGCCAGCGCCGACTGCTTGGCCGGCGAACTCCACCAGCCCGGCGCGCCGTCACCCAATTGCGGCGGCGACAGCATCGGCTCGGGAAACTGGCCGGAGTGCGTCACGTAGATGTCCCACAGCTTCGGATCGTTGCGGCGCTGCACCAGCGTGGCCCAGTCGACCACGTTCAACTCGGCCTTGAAGCCCGCGCGCTTCAATTGCTCGGCCATGATCAGCGCCATGTTGTAGTGGAAGTCGTACTGGCGGCTGGTCAACACGCGGATGGTCTCGCCCTTGTAGCCGGCCGCCGCCGCAGCCGCCTTGGCCTTGGCCGCATTGCGTTCGTTGTACGCGTCCACGCCGGCGTCGGAGTAGTAGGGCGTGCCCTTGGGGAAATGATTGCCCTCGGCGATGAAGAAGCGCGTGTCGCCGAAGCCGGCGGCCAGCATCTCGCCCTGGCCGATGGCTGTCTGCACGGCCTTGCGCAACGGCAATGACGCCATCACGCCTTCCTTCGTGTTGAGCACCAGGTACGGGAAACCGAACGAGGCGGTCATCACCGGCACCGTCTTGGCGGCGGCCTTCTCGAGCCGCGGCAGCGCCTCGATCGGCAGCAGGTCGGCGTACTGGAACTGGCCGGCCAGCGCACCCTCGACCCGGGTGTTCGCATTGGGCACCGGCACGAAGCGCAGTTCCTCCACCGCCGCCTCGCGCTTGCCGCCATAGCCGCTGGGCGCTTCCTTGCGTGCGCTGTACTGCTCGAAGCGCGTCAGCAGCACGTACTGGTCAGGGCGCCGCTCCTTGAAGCGGTAAGGCCCGGTGCCAACGAACGAAGTGAGCGGGTTGGCGATCGACTCCTTGGCCATGATCGCCGCCATGCCGCTGGGCAGGGCGAGCTGCGGCAGCAAGGGCGCGTAGGGCGTCTTCAGCACGATCTCCACCGTGCCGGGGCCCTTGGCCTCGATGCCGGCCATCTCCTTCGCCACCGCCTTGCCGCGCGGCGCCATTTCCATCCATCGCTTCAGGCTGGCCACCACGTCCTCGGCGTCCAGGTCGCGGCCGCTGTGCAGCTTCACGCCCTTGCGCAAGGTGATGGTGTAGCGCAGGCCGTCCTTCGACACCGCGGGCATCGCCTCGGCCAGCATCGGCACCACGTTCCACTTGGCGTCGAAGGTGTACAGCGGCTCATACACGTGCTGCATGATCGTGCCCACCAGGTCGGCCGTGGAGGCCATCGGGTCCAGCGTCTGCGGCTCGGCGACCATCGCCAGGTTGAGGGCCGACTTCGGCGCCTGGGCACTCGCCAGGTGGGGCCAGGCCAGCGTGGCGGACGCAGCAGCCACGGTCAGCAGCAGGCGGCGAGCGGAGGGGAACGGCAGCATCGGCGACTCCTCGGTCGTGAAAATTACTTTCAACGACGTGACGATAAACGCGGAAAGCAGGTCGATGCACTCGGGTTAACCCGTGAATATTCGCGGTATGTTGAAAGTTGATTTCAGTTCACCGATGATCGCGGCTTTCAAACACGCAGGACCACCCACCATGCCTCTCGAACACCTCGGCAACCCGCCGCTCGCCTCCGACCGCCAGCCGCGTCCCTTCTCGCCCGCGGTGCGCGCGGGCGACTTCGTCTACGTCTCGGGCCAGGTGCCGGCCAACGCGGCGGGGGAAATCGTCAGCGGCGGCATCGAGGTGCAGACGCGCCAGGTCTTCGAGAACCTGAAGGCGGTGCTGGCGCTGGCCGGCTGCACGCTGGACGACGTGTGCAAGGCCACGGTGTGGCTGGACGATGCACGCGACTTCGGCGCCTTCAACCGCGTCTACCTGGAGCAGTTCAGCGGCAACAAGCCGGCGCGCTCGACCACCGAGGCGCGGCTGATGGTGGACGCGAAGGTCGAGATCGACGTGGTGGCGTACAAGCCACGCGGCTGAGGCTCAGCGCCTCTGAGGAGGCGCCCCGGCGCGTCGGGTCGGGCGGCCCGGTGGGCGCCCCTCCCGCGCGGGCGGGCGGGAACGGTTCACGGGCGCTTCAGCGTCAGATCGGCAGCGGGCGGAAGCGCTGCAGCCAGTGGCTGTCGAGGAATTCCACGAACTCGCTGTCGGCCTCGACGTCGCGGCAGATCGCCAGCATCGCGTCGCGCGCCTTGGCCATGCCCAGCAGGGTGATGAAGCGCTCGGGCTGCGGGCCCGTGCCCCAGCCGGCGCGATCGTCGGCGAGGCAGCGGTACACCGCGCTCAGCACCTGTTGCATCAGATCGTGGTCGGCATCGGACATGCACCGAATGCTCGCCCGGGCGGGCCGGATCCGGAAGGAACGAATCCACGCCTGCGCCGATCCTGACGTCGCGCATCGCCGGGCGGGCACGCCGGGCTTGCCCGACCGCGCGGGCGCACCGCCGGCCCCGGCCGCACGCGGCGCCGGCCTTCGCTCAACCCACCAGCCGGCCGGACACGGCGGCCGGCGCCTCCGGCGGCGCGGCCTGGCGGCGCACCGCCAGCACCTGGACGAGCACTTCAGGCGGTATCACCCGGCGCCGGCGCAGCACCCAGGGCAGGCCATGCAGCGCCTGGCACAGCGGCACGGCGGCGCGCCACAGGCTGCCCTGGGCGCGCAGCAGGCGCCGGGTGTCGGCCCAGGCGATGCGCCACGGCAGGCGCAGCCAGGCCAGCCACAGCAGGTTGCGGGTGTACAGCCTGCTTCGCGCGGCCGGGTCGCGCTGCGGCGACGGGTGGTGGTGCGTCGTCACGTCGGCCAGGTAGACGATGCACCAGCCGCGCGCCAGCAGGTCCAGGCTGAGCAAGCCCTCTTCGGCCCCGATGAAGAAGCGCGGTTCGTAGCCGCCGGCCTGCAGGAAGGCGCTGCGCCGCAGCACCACCGCGCCGGCCATGAAGCCGATCAACGCCGGCCCGGGCAGGCCGCGCGCCGGCAGCGGGCTGGCGGCCATCGCGTGGCAGGTCGGATCGGTGCGGTTCGACGGTCCCACCAGCACGCGCGCGGCCACCGCCGCGACACGCGGGTGCGCGTCCAGCGCATCGGCGGCGCGGCGCAGCGCGCCGGGGTCCCACCAGGTGTCGTCGTCGCAAAAGGCGACGTAGGGCGTGCGCACGCAGGCCACGCCGGCGTTGCGCCCGGCGGCGGCGACGTTGACCGGCAGCGCCACCAGGTCCACCTGCGGGAAAGCCGCGGCCACGCGGGCGGCGGTGCCGTCGCGCGAGCCGTTGTCGACCACGACGATCGGCGGCGCCTCGGGCAGGGCCTGCAGGCGCGCCAGCGTGCGCAGCAGCTCGCCGGCCCGGTTGTGCGTGAGCACGACGATGCTGGTGCGCGGGTCCGGCGCCGCTGCGCCGCGGGGCGGTGCTGCGTCCATGGTCACGGCGGCTGCAGGCGCCAGCGGCGTTCGGGCTGCTCGGCATCGGCGGCCATGCCGCGGCCGAGCGCACGCCACTGGCTGGCGTAGGCCTGCACGGCGGCCCGCTTGGCGGCGGCGCATGCGGACCAGCCCGCATCGTCCGCCGCGGCGTCGCCGGGTTCCGGCGTCGCCGCCACGCCGGCCTCGGCCAGCGCGGCCAGGCGGCGCTGCAGCAGGCCGGGCATCACGCGGTAGCCCACGTCTTCGTAGGCCAGCAGCAGCGGCGGGGTGGGCAGGCGCTGCGCGGCGCGGCACGCGGCCTCATGGCACAGCTGGTGGTCACTGTGGAACAGCCCCAGCGGCAGCAGCAGGCGCCGCGGCGACAGGGCCTGCAGCCGCGCCTGCAGCGCATCGGCCAATTTGCCGGCATCGGGCGAGTCGCCGTACTGGCTGTCGAGGAAATCCAGCCACAGGGGCTCGGCCCGCAGCCGGCGCAGCGCGGCGGCGTCCTCGGCCCGGCGGGCGGCGATGGCCTGGGCCGCATCACCGAAGCCGCAGCGGCCGTCCCAATCGGTGCGGCGTTGCGCGGCGTCCGGCGGCGCCCCGGCGAAGACGGTCAGCACCGTGGTGCCGGGATGGGCCGCAAGCCAGTGGCCGCAGCCCAGCACGGCATCGTCCAGGTGAGGCGAGATGATCAGCTCGGAGGCCATGGCCGGTGTCCCGTCACGCCCGCGCCTCCACGAAAAGCGTCTCGCGCTCGCGGTTGTCGAGCGCGGTGATGCTGGCGTCGCCGCTGGCGCTGCAGCGGAAGGCGCAGCGCTGCGGCGCGTGGAAGCCGGCCTGCTCCAGCACCTCGCACGCGAAGTCGAAGGTGAAGGGCGTGCGCACCGAGCCGTACCAGATGATCTGCGTGACCAGCTTGGCGCCGATGCGGCGGGCGTCGCCGTCGGGCACGTGGAAGTAGTCGCCGCGGCCGCTGCGGTAGGCATCGATGGCGCGGTCCAGGTCGGGCACGCCGATGCGCAGCACGCCCCCGGGCACCAGCGCACGGCGCAGTTCGGCCAGCGCCGGCACGATCTCTCCCCAGGCCAGGTCCTGCAGCAGGTGCATCGCCACCGCGCAGTGCATGCTGGCCTCGGCCAGCGGCAGGCCGCTGCGCAGGTCGCACACCAGGTCCACGCCCGGGCCGGCCAGGCGGTCGGCGTTCAGCCAGCCGGGCAGCGGCTGCGGTCCGCAGCCGATGTTCAGGCGGCGCGGCAGGGCGGCGGCGACCGGCGGGGCCGCGGCCATGGCCGCCGGTCCGGCCGAAGCATCAGCCCTCAGGTCCAGCGCCGCTGCGCCGGCGCTGCCTGCCGACCCGCCCGGTGGGACAAGAGGCCCTCCGGGCGGCCGCGGGTGGCCGCTCATCCGGCCGCCACCTCCAGCGGCACGTACAGCGTGGCCGGGCCGCGCCGCACCAGCGCGGCGACGGTGCCGCCGCCGGGCACCTCGTTCATGCGCCGGTTGAAGTCGCCCAGGCTGCGCAGGCGCTGCTGGTTGAGGCCGATGATCACGTCGCCACGCTGCAGCGGCGCGTCGGCGTTGACGCCTTCGATGCGCTCGACCACCAGCCCGTAGTCCACGCCCAGCGCGCGCCGCCCTTCGCGCGGGAGCTCGCTGACATGCAGCCCCAGGCGGCCGCCGCTGGCCGCCGCCTGCGCGGGCCGCTGCGGCGGGGCCGCGGCCACCGTCGCCACCGGGGTCGGTGCCTGGCCCACGGTCACCGTCAGGGTGCGGCGCTGGCCGTCGCGCCAGACCTCCAGCGGCAGTTCGCTGCCCGGCTTGGCCTGCGCCACGCGGCGTGGCAGCGCCGTGGCATCGGGCACCGGCTCGCCGCCGATGCCGAGGATGATGTCGCCCGGCGCCACGCCCGCCCGCTGCGCCGGCCCGTTGGGCTCGACGTCGGTCACCAGCGCGCCGCGCGGCGCGTCCAGCCTGAACGAGCGGGCGAGCGGCGCGCTGACTTCCTGGATCGCGACGCCGAGGCGGCCGCGCGTGACCTTGCCATCGGCCCGCAACTGGCGCGCGACCTCCATCGCCACGCCGATCGGCACCGCGAATGACAGGCCCATGTAGCCGCCGGTCTGGCTGTAGATCTGCGAGTTGATGCCCACCACTTCACCGGCCACGTTCAGCAGCGGCCCGCCGGAGTTGCCGGGATTGACCGCCACGTCCGTCTGGATGAAGGGCACGAAGGTCTCGTCGGGCAGCGAACGCTCCTTGGCGCTGACGATGCCGGCGGTGATGGTGTTGGCAAAACCGAAGGGCGAGCCGATGGCGGCGACCCACTCACCCGCCTGCAACCGGTCCGAATCGCCGAGCTTGACCACCGGCAGGCCGGTCGCGTCCACCTTCAGCAGCGCGACGTCGGTCTGCGGATCGGTGCCGACCACGCGCGCCTTGTACTCGCCCTTGTCGTCGGCCAGGCGCACCAGCACCTCGTCGGCCTCGGCGACGACGTGCGCATTCGTCAGCACGTAGCCCTGCGCATCGATGATGAAGCCCGAGCCGACGCCCAGGCTGCGGAACTCGCGGCCGCCGCTGTCGGGCGGCGGTGCAAAGCGGCGGAAGAACTCGCGCAGCGGGTCGGGCGAACCAGGCGGCAGCCGCTGCTGCATGGCGGACATGTTGCGGCTGGTCGTCACGTTGACCACGGCCGGGCCGACGCGGGTGACCAGGGCGCTGAAGTTCGGCGCCGCCACCGTCGCCGGCGCGGCGGGCGCCGCCGGCGGGCTGGGCGAAGCGGCCGCCACGCTGGGCGCCGCGCCGGGGCCGGGCGCCGAGGCGGGTGCGCTGGCGCCAGGCGGCCAGGCCGCGGCGCTGGCCGGG
>Ga0196963_10000507_pt1 | contig 35042 bp, 41 predicted proteins | sample S1_5metaG_FD_148600 | JGI IMG/M metagenome (GOLD analysis project Ga0196963, IMG submission 148600) | Soil microbial communities from Anza Borrego desert, Southern California, United States - S1_5 | ecosystem: Environmental > Terrestrial > Soil > Desert | place: USA: California | collected...
TGATGGGCGTGATGATGGTGGTGTCCGGTACTCATATAGACAGAATGCTACAGCCCGCACATGAATAAAAAAAGCAGGCATTTGCCTGCTTTTGGTTTAGCACCAGTTTTTAGCTGGCGGTGTTATCAGATTCCTGCGACTTCTTTTCCTGATGCTTCTTGAACATTTCACGCATCTTGTCGCGGGCAGCCTGTTTTTCGCCGGCATCTACAAACCCGTCGCTATTGGCATCCATGCGCTTGAAATGTTTCTCCATGCGCTTTTCGTGCGTAGTACGGAATTCGTCGTAGCTCAGCTTGCCATCATTGTTGACGTCAGATTTTTTCATGCCGTCGCCGTGCTTGTGGCATCCTTCGCCATCGCCAGCATGGGCGGAACCAAAAGCAAACAGGCCCAGCATGGTTGCCAGTGCAGCAATTTTCGTAAAACTCATTGTGAATCTCCTCAGACAAAAGCCAACTCGGCTTGCTACTCAAACGAACTTGATTCCCTTGCGGTTGACCAACAGCTGACGGCGGCATTCCTGCCAGTCAGCGATATAATCACCACATTGAATAAAAGGAGCATGTCATGCGACTACGCAACGTATTGTTAGTCTCCCTGCTGGGCGCCACTCTGCCTGCATTTGCAGCCGAACAAATCGTGGTCATCCGGGCCATCAGCGAGGACGGCATCGGCAAGATGATAGGTACGGTCAAGCTTAGCGACAGCGACCAGGGCCTGGTGCTGGATCCCGATCTGGGCGAGCTTTCACCCGGAAACCATGGCTTTCACATTCATGAAAACCCGAGCTGTGATGCAGCCGAAAAGGATGGCAAGAAAACAGCCGGCGCTGCCGCAGGTGGACATTATGACCCAGCCAAGACTGGCGACCACAAGGGCCCCGAGGCTCATGGCCATCTGGGCGACTTGCCTGCCCTGGTCGTGAAGGAAGACGGCAGTGCGACAAGCCCTCTCACAGCGCCTCGTTTGAGGTTAGACCAGATTCACGGCCGCGCGCTCATGATCCATGAAGGCGGCGACAACTACAGCGATCAGCCCAAACCGCTGGGTGGCGGCGCCGGACGCATCGCGTGCGGCATCATTGAATAGAAACGACACAGGACAAGCCGCCATCGGATGCTGAGTTATCGCCACGCCTTTCACGCCGGCAATCATGCCGACGTGCTGAAACACTTTGTGCTCAAGGAAGTCCTGCAATACGCAGCACAGAAAGACAAACCCTTCTGGTATATCGATACTCACGCCGGTGCCGGCATGTATGCGCTCGACCGCGGTTATGCACAGCAGAATGCGGAATTCAGGGACGGCATCGAAAGGTTATGGAACAGCCCTGAACTGCCGACTGCGCTGGCTGATTATCTTGCGCTGATCCGTGGTCTGAATCGAAAGGACGAACTCAGGCTGTATCCAGGCTCGCCAGCCATCGCGCGTGCATTGCTGCGTCCCGATGACCGCTTGCGGCTGTTCGAGCTCCATCCCAACGACAGCAAGCTGCTGCGGCAGGAATTCCTCGTGGACAAGCCGCTCGCCGGCAGGCAGATCATGATTGAAACGCAGGACGGGTTTGCCGGACTCAAGGCTTTGCTGCCCCCGCCGTCCAAACGCGCGGTGGTGCTCATTGATCCGCCTTATGAAGACAAGCGCGATTACCGGAACGTCGTAAGCGCCATAGAAGACAGCCTGACGCGCTTCGCCATCGGCACCTACATGCTCTGGTATCCGCTGCTGCAGCGTCCCGAGCCCAAACAAATGCTGGACAGGCTTGCCAGGCTGCAGCCGCAAAGCTGGTTACGTGTCGAGTTGCAGGTACAGACGCCGTCGCTGGATGGATTCGGCATGCATGGCAGCGGGCTCTTCATCATCAACCCGCCATGGACCCTGCCAAAAATCCTCTCCGAAGTCATGCCATCTCTGGTTAAAATACTCGGCCAAAATGAAGGGGCTGAGTTCAGGCTTGACAGCCGCATCCCCTGATTCATCAATTCGTTTTACACAAGGAAACACCATGCAAAACAAGGCAGGTACCCCGGGCATGAAGCCCATGGCCGCAATCCTGTTCGGCAGCCGCTGGCTGCAGTTGCCGCTCTATCTGGGGCTGATCATCGCGCAGGCGGTTTATGTTTTCCACTTCATGGTGGAGCTTGTCCACCTCGTGGGCCGCGCCACCAATCTCGGCGAAGCCGACATCATGCTCATCGTGCTGGGCCTGATCGATGTGGTCATGATCTCCAACCTGCTGATCATGGTAATTGTGGGTGGGTATGAGACTTTCGTTTCACGTCTCGGCCTGGCAGGGCACCCCGACGAGCCGGACTGGCTGTCGCAGGTCAACGCCAACCTGCTCAAGGTGAAGCTGGCGACTGCCATCATCGGCATCTCGTCCATCCACCTGCTAAAGACATTCATCAATGCAGCCAATCTCGATCAGCAAACCATGATGTGGCAGACCATTATCCACGTCACGTTCGTGATCTCTGCCATTGCTATTGCTTACATCGACAAACTGCTCGGTCACGGCGCGGATGGCCAGCATTAAGCTGTAACGAAAATAAAAAGGCCGCAGATGCGGCCTTTTTTATTGCAGCCTATTCAATCAGGCTGGCGATGACAAAGCCGATGATGATACCCAGCAGCAGGGCAATGGTCAGCGAACGGTAAGTAATGACATCCTTGCTGTAGCCGCGGCGAAGAGCGCGGATTGATACCAGGTAGCCGACCGCATTCAACAGCCAGATCAACGGCATGGCCAGCACTTTCACGATCAGCGGGCCAATCAACGGTACGGTGCCGAGGGCAGCCAGAAACCACAGGAATGCATTGGTCACTACGCCAAGCAGCAAAGCCCCTGCCGCCGTGATCTTGATATCCAGACCGAAATGCAGCCCGGCCCAAGCCAGGGCAAGGATGGCAATCCAGATTGGCAGCATGATTTTCCATGCGCCCTGCTTGAAACGGGGAATGAACCCCTTGAGGGTGGCATGCCAGCGGCGAACGCGAGACTCCTGTTTGGCTTCCTGCGTCATCCGCCGCCTGCCCGATTAAACAACCTCAGCGATAGGAATGACCTTCTTCGGCTGATAGTCTTCCATCTGATCAAAGTTCAAATAGCGATAGATGTAATCGGCATGGTCCTCGATCTTGTCCTGCACCACATCCAGGTATTCCTGCAGTGACGGAATGCGACCGAGGCGTGCGCAGACTGCAGCCAGCTCAGCCGAGCCCAGATAGACGCGGGCATCCTTGCCCATACGGTTATCGAAGTTGCGCGTGCTGGTCGAGAACACCGTCGCACCATCGGCCACACGTGCCTGGTTACCCATGCACAGCGAGCAGCCCGGCATTTCGGTACGCGCACCGACGCGGCCAAAGACTGAATAGGCACCTTCTTCCTTGAGCTGGTCGGCATCCATGCGCGTCGGTGGGGCAATCCAAAGCCGCGTGGGGATGATGCCGGCGTCATCAAGCACCTTGGCTGCTGCACGGTAGTGGCCGATATTGGTCATACAGGAACCGATGAATACTTCATTCACGATGTCGCCCACCACAGCAGACAACGGCTTGATATCGTCCGGGTCATTGGGACAGGCCACCAGCGGTTCCGTGATTTCGTTGAGGTCAATCTCCAGCACGTAGGCGTACTCGGCATCGGCATCGGGCTCCAGCAGCTCGGGCTTGGCCAGCCAGGCTTCCATGGCTTCGATTCGGCGCTGCAGCGTGCGAGCATCCTCGTAGCCCTTTTCAATCATGTTCTGCATGAGAACGATGTTGGATTTGAGGAACTCGATGATGGGTTCCTTGTTGAGACGCACCGCGCAGCCATTGGCGGAACGCTCCGCCGAGGCATCGGCAAACTCGAATGCCTGCTCCACTTTCAGGTCCGGCAACCCTTCGATTTCCAGGATGCGGCCATTGAACACGTTCTTCTTGCCTTGCTTGCCGACCGTCAGTTCGCCTCGCTGAATGGCCGCATAGGGGATCGCATTCACAAGGTCGCGCAGCGTAATGCCAGGCTGCATTTCCCCCTTGAAGCGCACCAGCACCGATTCCGGCATATCGAGCGGCATCGCCCCCATCGCCGCAGCGAATGCTACCAACCCAGACCCTGCCGGGAACGAGATGCCGATCGGGAAGCGTGTATGTGAATCGCCGCCGGTACCCACCGTATCGGGCAATATCATGCGGTTGAGCCAGGAGTGGATGACGCCGTCACCGGGACGCAAGCTGACGCCGCCACGGCTGGACATGAATTCCGGCAGCTCGTGCTGCAGTCGGATGTCCACCGGCTTGGGGTAAGCAGCCGTGTGGCAGAAGCTCTGCATGACGAGATCGGCACTGAAACCCAGGCAGGCCAGTTCCTTGAGCTCGTCGCGCGTCATGGCGCCGGTCGTATCCTGCGAGCCGACGGTCGTGATCTTGGGTTCGCAATAAGTACCCGGCCGCACGCCCTTGCCCTCAGGTAATCCGCAAGCACGGCCAACCATCTTTTGCGCCAGCGTGAAGCCCTTGCCGCTATCCTGCGGCGGGATTGGCATGATGAACTGCATAGATGCCGGCAAACCAAGCAGCTCGCGCGCACGCGTCGTCAGTCCGCGGCCAATGATCAGCGGGATGCGGCCGCCGGCACGCACCTCATCCGGCATCGTCAACGGTGCCATATTGAATTCGGCGATGACCTTGCCCAGCTCATCGTACACCTTGCCTTCATAAGGACGGATGGTGATGATATTGCCCGTATGCATCTGGCTTACATCGCACTGGATGGGGAATGCGCCGGAGTCCTCCGCCGTGTTGAAGAAGATGGGCGCGATCTTGCCGCCGATGACGATGCCGCCGCTGCGCTTGTTGGGGATGTTCGGGATATCTTCACCCATGAGCCACTGCACGGAATTGATGGCCGACTTGCGTGAGGAGCCAGTACCTACTACGTCCCCGACGTAGGCCAGCGGCAGGCCGCGCCGTTTGAGCGCCTCTATTTCCATCAAGCCGTTCGGCATCTTGTTCACCAGCATGGCCTTGGCATGCAGCGGGATATCCGGCCGCGACCAGGCTTCCTGCGCAGGGGAAAGATCGTCGGTATTGGTTTCACCGGGCACCTTGAACACTACCGCCTTAATCTCTTCCGGCAGTTGCGGGCTGGCCGTAAACCAGTCAGCATTCGCCCATGATTCCACCAGTCTTTTCGCGTGAGGATTGCCCGCCTTCATCTTCGCCGCAACATCGTGAAAAGCGTCGAACATGAGGATGGTGTGCGACAGCGCATCGGCTGCCTGGCTGCCTAATGGACCGTCCAGCAATTCAACCAGCGCCTGCACGTTATAGCCGCCTAGCATGGTGCCCAGCAGTGCCACTGCCTTTTCCGGGGTCAGCAATGGCGACTGCGCGATACCTTTTGCAATATCCGCCAGGAACGCGGCCTTCACATAAGCTGCCTGATCCACGCCCGCCGGAATGCGATTTTCCAGCAAATCTAGCAACATCTGCGCCTCGCCGGCAGGAGGATTCTTCAGCAATTCGACGAGCTGGGCAGTCTGCTCTGCATTGAGTGGAAGCGGTGGCAGATCCTGGGCGGCACGGTCGGCCGCATGTTCGCGATAGGCGTTCAGCATAGTGTGTGAGTCAGTTGCAAGGGAAAGCCGTAATTATACAGTCGGGTGAAACCCCGGGCCACGGGCCGCAGAGATACGAACCAAAGAAACTCAATAGAAATTCTGCGCAAATGGCGTGCTGCAGCTTCTGCCGTCAGCCGAGGCTTCCATGTCCGCCAGCAGCGATTGCGCATAGCCCTTGCCATGCCGCGCTTCAATCGCGGCGCGCACCTCATGCACGCTTACCATGCCATCCTTGTCCTTGTCCATTTCGCGCAGGTTTTCCGCTACGCTCATCAATGGCTGGGACGAGGCCTCATCGGCATGGACGGGGGCGACGACGAACGAAGCGGCTGGTGCCAGCAGCGCAGCTAACATCATGTCTCTGCAACATTTGTTCATAGCCTGACCATCCAGCTTGTGATGCTGCCAGTATATTAGGTTGAGCCGCAGAATATGCAAAAGTTCTTGGCCCGGCTGCCGGTTTTTGCGCGCGTGGGATGTAGGGTAAAATCCAGTCTGCCAACAGCTATTAACCAAAAGGCCCCTGATGCAACTGACCCCGCTTAATGCTCTCTCTCCCCTCGACGGACGCTACCAGACCAAGCTCGATCCGCTACGGCCGTATTTCAGCGAATTTGCACTGATCCGCCACCGCATGCTGGTGGAAGTCGAGTGGCTCAAGGCGCTGGCTGCGGAGCAGGAGATCGGGGAAATCAGCGCGTTCAGTACGGACACCGTCAAGGAGCTGGATGCCGCCATCGCTGGCTTTGACGAAGCCGCGGCGGCGCAGGTCAAGGATATCGAAGCGCGCACCAACCATGATGTGAAGGCATTGGAATACTGGCTCAAGCAGCGCTTTGAGCATAACCGCGAAATCCAGACTGCCAGCGAGTTCATCCACTTTGCCTGTACCTCCGAGGACATCAACAACCTGTCGCATGCGCTCATGCTCAAGCACGCGCGCGACAACGTCATGCTGCCTGTACTGGACAAGCTCCTCGCGCGCCTGAATGAACTTGCCTCGCAGCTGGCTGAAACACCCATGCTGGCGCATACGCACGGTCAGCCTGCTTCGCCAACCACCGTGGGTAAGGAGATCGCCAATGTAATCTATCGCTTGCGCCGCCAGCGCAAGCAGCTCAGCGAAACGGAAATCCTGGGCAAGATCAATGGCGCCGTGGGTAACTTCAATGCGCATCTGTCCGCCTACCCGGAATTCAACTGGGAAGCCTTTGCCCACCAGTTCGTTACGCGCCTGGGCCTGACTTACAACCCCTACACCACGCAGATCGAGCCGCACGACTACATGGCCGAGCTGTACGACGCCATGGCGCGCATCAACACCATTCTCATTGATCTCGACCGCGACATCTGGGGTTACATTTCGCTGGGCTACTTCAAGCAGAAGGTGGTAGCCGGCGAAGTGGGCTCCTCCACCATGCCGCACAAGGTCAACCCGATTGATTTTGAAAATTCCGAGGGCAACCTGGGGCTGGCAAACGCAGTGCTGCGCCATATGGCGGAAAAACTGCCGGTCTCCCGCTGGCAGCGCGACCTCACCGACTCCACCGTCCTGCGCAACATGGGTGTGGGTTTCGGCTACAGCCTGCTGGGTTACGATTCCTGCTTGCGCGGCTTGGGCAAGCTCGAAGCCAATCAGGCACAACTAGCGGCAGACCTCGACGACAACTGGGAAGTGCTGGCCGAGCCCATCCAGACCGTCATGCGCCGCTATGGTTTGCCCAATCCTTATGAACAGCTCAAGGAACTCACGCGCGGCAAGGGCGGGATCAACAAAGATTCGCTACACAGTTTCATTCAGAACCTCGATATTCCCGATGCCGCCAAACAATCGCTGCTCGATATGACGCCAGCGTCCTATGTCGGCAAGGCCGCGGAATTGGCCAAGCGCATTCGGGAAAATGACTAGATGAAAGAAATCCTCGTTCTCTATTACTCGCAAGGCGGCTCGGTGCGTGAAATGGCGCAGCTGGTGGCGCGTGGCGTCGAGAGCGTGAAAGACGTCAAGGCGCGCATACGCACGATACCCAAGGTTTCCGCCAACTGCGAAGCGACTGAACCGGATATTCCCGCCAGCGGCGCACCCTATGCCGAATTGAAAGACCTGGAAGAATGCATCGGCCTCGCCATGGGCAGCCCTACGCGTTACGGCAACATGGCGGCGGCACTCAAGTATTTCCTCGACGGCACCGTCTCGTTGTGGCTCAAGGGCACGCTGATTGGCAAACCCGCCGCCGTCTTCACTTCCACCGGCTCGCTGCATGGCGGTCAGGAATCTACGCTGCTTACCATGATGATCCCGCTCATGCATCACGGCATGGTCATGGTCGGGCTGCCGTATTCAGAACCCGAGCTTTCCGCCACCACCACTGGCGGCACGCCTTATGGTGCTTCCCATGTTGCCGGCGCTGCTGACGACAGGCCCATCTCGGATGACGAACGCAAGCTGTGTATTGCGCTGGGCAAGCGCCTGGCAGAGACGGCACTGAAACTCGCTGCATGATCCGGCTGCTGCGCATCGGCGCCGGGTCCAGCCTGATCGCACTCATTTTCGTGTGCCTCGCCTGGGAAGGCTGGATCGCGCCGCTCAAGCCTGTAGGCTCCATGCTCATCCTGAAGGCGCTGCCATTGCTGCTGCCGCTCCCCGGCATCCTGCATGGCAAACGCTATACCTATCAGTGGTCCAGCATGTTCATCCTGCTCTATTTCACTGAAGGCGTGGTGCGCGCCTGGGCCGATACTGGAGCTTCCGCGCAGCTCGCCGCCATCGAAATGCTGCTGTCAGTGGTATTTTTCACCTGCGCCATTTTTTACGCGCGACTGACCGGCGCACCCCGGGAATCCAAAGCCAAGAGCTAGACCCTTCATATATAATTCCGGCATGCGCATTCTCCTTTCCAACGATGACGGCTATTTCTCCCCCGGCATCAACATGCTTGCCGAACACCTGTCATCCCTCGCGGAAATTGTCGTGGTGGCACCCGAACGCGACCGCAGCGGCGCCAGCAATTCACTGACGCTTGACCGCCCGCTGACCATTCGTAAAACGCCCAACGGGTTTTATTACGTCAACGGCACACCGACGGATTGCGTGCATCTGGCCGTGACCGGCCTGCTCTCAGAGCTCCCCGACATGGTGATCTCCGGCATCAACGACGGCGCCAACATGGGCGACGACACCATTTACTCGGGCACTGTAGCGGCCGCCATGGAAGGTTACCTGCTAGGTATTCCTTCGTTCGCCATTTCCATGTCGCGCCACAATCCGCAGTATTTCTCCACGGCCGCGCGCGTTGTCGAAGACCTCGTCAGGCATTACGAAAAAACCGGTTTCCCGCCGCCATTGCTGCTCAACGTCAATGTACCGGATATTCCTTACGACGAATTGCGTGGCATGGCAGTCACACGCTTGGGCAAGCGTCACAAGGCTGAGCCGGTCATCAAGTCAACCACACCGCGCGGCGAAACCGTTTACTGGGTGGGGGCCGCGGGCAGTGCGCAGGATTCCGGTCCGGGCACGGATTTTTATGCGGTGGAAAATCAGCAGGTTTCGATCACGCCCATGCAGATCGACCTTACGCAATACAAACAGCTCGATGCCGTGCAGAACTGGCTCGGACTGAGAACGGATACAAAAACAAGCGTTGAAGGATAGGTTGGCAACATGAGCATCGTAAAAACCGGCATCGGGATGACTTCCCAGCGTACGCGCGAACGCATGCTGGCCCGTCTGCGGGAACAGGGGATTCGGGACGAAGTCACGCTGGCGGCCATGGGCGCCATTCCGCGCCACAACTTCGTGGATGAAGCCATCGCCTCTCGCGCCTACGAAGATGTCTCGTTGCCCATTGGTTACGGCCAGACCATCTCTCAGCCTTACACAGTCGCGCGCATGACAGAAATCCTGCGCAACAACGGCCTGCTCGACAAGGTGCTGGAAATCGGCACCGGCTGCGGATACCAGACCGCCGTGTTATCCAAAGTCTCCAGGGAAGTCTATTCACTGGAACGCATCAGCCCGCTGGTGCTCAAGGCGCGCAATCACCTGCGCAAACTGCGTCTCGCCAACATCAAGCTCAAGCATGCTGATGGCACTATCGGTCTGCCGGAATTTGGACCGTTCGATGGCATCATGGTCACAGCCGCCTCCGCGCATGTGCCGCATGAACTGCTCGAGCAGCTCGCCGTCGGCGGCCGCATGGTGATCCCGGTGGGGACGGAAACGCAGTACCTGCAGCTCATCGAACACATCAAGACGCCCGCCGGTTCCGAATACCGGCAGACCAAGCTCGAAGCAGTGAAATTTGTACCTTTGTTGGGAGGGACCAGCTAATGACAACATCCAGAACATGGTGGCTGGTATTCCTGATCATGGCAGGCTGTGCCGCCGTCGAACCGGCACCGGTCGAGGAACGCAGACCAACTGCCCGTCAGGCGCCCGCCAAAACGCCTGTAGCTACGGCAAATGCCAGTGCCACCCCAACTCAGAAGGATTTGCGCCCGGATTCGTATGTGGTCAAACGCGGCGATACGCTATACAGCATCGGTCTTGAACACGGTTTCGACTATAGGGAAATCGCCAAGGCCAACAATATCAATCCGCCCTACTCCCTGCGCGTCGGCCAGCGGCTGGATTTCAAGAACCTCAAAACGGATGGCACCGGCACCCCTATTGGCGAAGCCCCTGCCACCGCCGACACCACGACCGAAGATGGCGTTGTCATTACGCCGCTGAATACCGCCGGCGCGCTGAGTCCGCAGCCGCCTGTCGAAGCCACACCATTGCCAGTGCCTGCTCCTGTCATTACCGAGCCCAAAGCCATCCGCCAGCCTTACAGCCTGCAGGCGCTGAATACTCCAACGCCTGCGCCCACGCAGCAGCCCAACCCTGCCACAGCGGCGCCTACGGCTGCAGCGCCCACAGCAGCGACAGTTCCTGCACCAGCCAAACCAGCCGATGCCACAACACCAGAGCCGGCAAAGCCGGCAGAAGCACCTGCCCCGGCAGCTCCAACCACCGCTGCAGGCAGTGCAGAATGGATGTGGCCGACGCAGGGCAAGATCATCAAGGGCTTCAGCGAATCCGGCTCGGCACGCGGTATCGACATTGCCGGCACCATGGGCCAGCCCGTCGTTGCGGCGGGTCCGGGCAAAGTCATCTACAGCGGTTCAGATCTCCGCGGCTACGGCAAGCTCGTCATCATCAAGCATGACAACACCTTCCTTTCCGTCTATGCCCACAACAGCAATATCCTGGTGAAGGAAGGCCAGCAAATCACCAAAGGGCAGAAGATCGCGGAAATGGGCAATACCGATACGGATCAGGTTAAGCTACACTTCGAAATTCGCCAGCAAGGCAAATCGGTGGACCCGATGAAATACCTGTCCGGCAATCCGGGCTAACCATAAGCACAGGGGGCATCACATGGCAGACCGCAACAAACCTGATTCCCTGCTAGACACCATCTTCGCCGTCAGCCGCTTCGGGCTCATGCTCATCGGCATCATCGGCATTTCCGTCGAGCTCTTTCGCGACAACGGCTGGCTCAAGCAGCTCATCGGCAAGGCATTCTCCTCCCCCAGCGCCTTGCTCCTCATCCCACTCGTCATAGGCGCGCTCTACGTGCTGGATAAAATCATCAGCAATGCCGCCGGCACCGCATCGAAGAAGGGCGATATTCCGCTCTACATCATGATGGCAATAGGGGCGTTCTTCCTGTTCAGGTTGATTACGACGGGATCGTTTTAACTCCAATTGTCTAGGTACTGATAAAGTACTTATGGTTACTTCTGATTGTGGGACAAGTTATGAGTGAACCTTGGATATTGGGCCTCTTAACATCCCTGTTAATCCTGGCTATTGGTACTTCTCTCAAATCTGCTCACGACACTTTCCTTCTCAAACAATCCGATAAGGAGATCACACGTTTAAGGTCTGAAATCGAATCGCTTAATAATCTTCACGATGAAGGGCCCATTAAGTACCTCTCATCTGAAGGCGACTCAAATTCATGGATGGCATAATCTTCCAACCTACAAGCTTTTGAAAGAATATAGATCAGCGATTATGGAAGTGCCATCCCGCGAACAGATAGAGAACACACCCGGTCCTGTACTGCTGGAATTCGGTGCTGAATGGTGCGGATACTGCCAGGCTGCGCAGCCATTAATTCAGAGTGCGCTGGCAAGACATCCCGATGTCCGGCACATCAAAATCGAAGATGGCAAGGGCAAGCGTCTGGGTAGGCAATTCGGTGTCAAGCTATGGCCTAGTCTGATTTTCCTCAAGGATGGCAAGGAAGTTTCCCGCCTGGTGCGCCCACATAATGCAGACATCATCGTCCAGCATCTGGCAGAGCTTGAGAGACCATCACCAACTGATAGCCAATAAAAAAGCCGCTTATCGCGGCTTTTTTATTTAGTTCTTTTCCTAGGCTTAAGCTTTCTTGGCCTGTTCTTCGTAGTAGGCACGAACCGGCGTCATGTCGAAATCCCGCGCCCATTCGATGATCTTGTCGAAAGCGGGAGCGCCGATCTCGCCGACCTGGGCATGAATGCCGGCCTGCTCGCGGATGACCAGGATGCCGGGAATCTGTTTGACATCGAAATACTCGCCGATTTCAGGGTCGGTTTCGGTGTTGACCATGCCGAAAACGATGTCGGAGTTTTTTTCCGCAGCAGCTTCAAACGTCGGCGTGAAGGCTACACAGGGATCGCACCACGGCGCCCAGAAATCAACGATGACGAAATCGTTCTTTTCGATGGTTTCCTTGAAATTCGCCTTGGTGAGTTGGACGACAGCCATGATCTTTCCTGTGTGAATGGTTGAGGCGGGTAATTCTACCAGCATATCAGGCGATAGGCTGACCCCAGCCGCCCTTGAAGAACAGCTCACCAAGCTCACGACGCTTGCGCGGCGCCTGTTCACGCTCCAGCGCTTCGCCCTGCAAAGTAGCGACATCCGCGGGATAACCCACGGAGATCATGGCCATGAGGGCATACTGCTCGGGAATGCTGAAAGTCGAGCGCGTCTTTTCCACATCGAAGCCACCCATCTGGTGGGCCATAAGGCCCATGGAAGCAGCCTGCAGGCAGAGATTCTCGGATGCCGCGCCGGTGTCGTACTGACCCCAGCGGTTGGGCGTGCCGTTATGGGTAAAGACGCTGTCGGCCGTTGCCAGCAGCAAAAGCGGCGCATCCTTGACCCATCCCTGGTTGCCGGAAGCGAGGCAGTCGAAAGCCTTTTCCCAACTCGCGGGATCAGTGCATCGATTCCACACGATGAACCGCCAGGGCTGGTCGCCATAACAGGAAGGCGCCCAGCGGGCGGCTTCCAGCAGCGCGATGACGTCCTGGTCGGATACCGGTTTGGACGAATCATAAGCACGACCGCTCCAGCGGTTGGCGATGGTGTCGTCTATCGGCACGCGTGTATTGGCAGGTTTTTTCATGTTTTAAATCTCAAAAAAGTTAGTTGCGCCAGATAATTCCTTCTGCAATGAAGATGCTAATGCAGCGACGCCAACAAAGTTAGGGCTTCACTTGCAGAAGGAAGATAAATCATAGGGTTGGGTAATCGGTATAACCCTCTTCCCCGCCGCCATAGAACTTGCTCTGGTCCGGCTCGTTCAGCGGTGCATTCTTGGCGAAGCGTTCCACCAGATCAGGGTTGGCGATATACAGCGCCCCGAAGGCTACCATGTCTGCGCGTCCGTCGGCGATCGCTGCATTGGCCTGCGCCTTATCATAGCCCTGATTCGCCATGTAGAGCCCGGTGTAATTGCGGCGCAGCTGGGTGAAATCGAAAGGTACGGAATCCACGCCACCCATGCCGCCTTCGACCACGTGCAGGTAGGCCAGGCCATATTCGCTCAAGGCTCTCGCCACATGATCGAACAGCAACTGGGGATCGGTATCGCTGATGTCATTGAAAGGATTGGTGGGGGAAATACGCACACCGATTCGATCCGATTCGATGATGCCGATGATGCCTTCCAGCACTTCGCGCAGCAGCCGCATGCGGTTGGCGATGCTGCCGCCGTAATTGTCGAGCCGACGATTGGTACCGTTGCGCAGGAACTGGTCGAGCAGATAGCCGTTGGCTGCGTGGATTTCCACGCCATCGAAACCCGCTTCCAGCGCATTGCGCGTCGCCTGCGCGTAATCGGCGACGATGCCCGGCAGCTCGTCCACAGACAATTCGCGCGGTGTGACGAAATCCTGCAGGCCCTGATAAGTGAATGCCTGACCTGCCGGCTTGATGGCCGAAGGCGCGACCGGCAAGGCGTTATTCGGCAGCAGGGAAGGATGGGAAATGCGACCCACATGCCACAGCTGGCAGTAAATCCTGCCGCCCTTGTCATGTACCGCTTTCGTCACCTTCATCCAGCCCTCGACCTGGTCGTGATTATGAATGCCGGGCGTGGCCGGATACCCATGGCCCATCTCGGAGATCGGCGTCGCCTCCGTGATGATGAGCCCGGCAGTTGCGCGCTGTTCATAGTAAAGCGTGTTGAGATCCGTCGGCACGTTGCCCTCACCGGCGCGGTTGCGCGTCAGCGGCGCCATCACGATGCGGTTGGGGAGTTCAATGCTGCCGACCTTGATCGGCGTAAATAAGTCAGCCATATGTTTCCTTGAAAATGCGTTGATAGGTTATTTCTTGTCTGTAGATTTGTCTGGGGATTTGCCGGCAGGCTTCGCATTCGGATCCACGCGTACGCCTTCTAACAGCAGCGTGATTTCGACGTCATCACCCACGGAAGCCTTGGGTTTGTTCATCCAGGCATAGCCGTAATCCGAGGCCTTCAATGACGTTTTCGCCTCAATGCCGGTACGGTAGCCGCCCCACGGGTCGGTGTCGAAACCCAGCACCTTGAACGGGAGGGAAATCTCCCTGGTCACGCCGTGCAGCGTGAATTTGCCGGTGATGACACCTTCATCGGCGCCGGTGGATTTGACATTGGTGCTGACGAAGGTGGCCTCGCCAAATTTGTAGGCATCCAGATAATCTTCCTTCTTGATATGGTCGTCGCGCTTGGCGTGGCTGCTGTCCACGCTGAGCATATTGATGCGCGCATCCACGCTGGAGTTGGCCAGGTTTTCACGATCGATCACGAGCGTGCCCTTGATATCCGAAAACGTGCCGGAAGCCTTGGCAGCCACATGGCGGATGGTCCAGTTGGCGAAACTGTGTGCATCGTCGATCTTGTAGGTTTCCTGTTGTGCAAAAGCCATTCCGGAAAACAGCATGAGGCCGGCCGCGATGGATAACGTCTTCATTGAAACTCCTTCAGTTTTGATTGGTGTTACGGGGAGAGCCTTCAAGCTCAGGCTCATCATTAATGCGTATTCGATTGCCGTGTTGCCTGGAGGTTCACAGGAAGATCAAAAACCAGTATTTCCGCATCCTGCAGCGCCTCCACCCGGATGACCTGTTCCATTTCCACCATGGCCGCATCACCTGCTGACAGCTGCTGTTCCGCCTGGCCCAGGCCGGTCAGGCAAACCTCGCCGCGTGCCACTTGCAGGTATAGCGTGCGCCCTACAGTCATCTCATACGACAGCGACTGACCCGCATTGAGCAAAGCGGCATAGAGCGCAATATCCTGATGCACCTGCAGCGAATCACCGCGACCGTCATTTGAAGCAATCAGGCACCAGCGCCCCTGCTTGCGGTCATCATCGAAACGTTTATCCTCGTAGGACGGATGCAGGTTGATCTCGTCAGGCATGATCCATATCTGCAGCAGATGGGTAGAGTTTTCGCTGGAAGCATTGGATTCGCTGTGCACGATGCCCGAGCCCGCCGTCATGCGCTGCACGTCACCGCGTCGTATCACTGCACCGTTGCCCAGACTGTCTTCATGGCGCAGCTCGCCGTCCAGCATATAGGTGATGATTTCCATGTCGTTGTGCGGATGCATGCCGAAGCCGCGACCCGGCGCAATGACATCCTCGTTGATCACGCGCAGTACGGAATAACCCATGAAGCGCGGATCATGGTAATGCCCAAAAGAAAATGTGTGGTAACTATCGAGCCAGCCATGGTGAGCATGGCCGCGCTCCTGCGATTTCCTCAACTTGATCATTCATGTCCCGTTCAAATAAGATGGCTGCGAGCCGAATGCAAAACTATGCCGGCCCTGGCCCATAGTCAAGGCTGTGACATACGTATAGGCTTATACCTCAACGCTAAGTTCCAGGCTGAATCATGCACAACCTCCCGACCCCGCTTTACCTGCGCAGCGATATCCGCAAACTGGAGCAGCACGAACCCGGTGGCGGCCTCATGACCAAGGCCGGGCTGGCACTGGCAACGCTGGCAGAGGAAATCGCCGGCAACGGCGCCGACCCCATCCTCATCGTGGCCGGACCGGGCAATAATGGCGGCGACGCGCTGATTGCGGCGCGGCATCTCAAAAACAGATGGCACCAGGTCATTGTCGTGCTGGCGGCCGACCCTGCCCGCCTGCCTGCAGACGCTGCTAATGCGCGCGACGCTTTACTCAGCGAGGGCGGGCATTTCACCGACAGCATTCCTGCCAATACGCGCTTCAGCCTGGTCATCGACGGGCTGTTCGGCATCGGGCTGCAGCGCCCGCTTGAAGGCCGGCATTCCGGCCTGGTTCACCAGATCAACGCACTCTCCTGCCCTGTGCTGTCGGTGGATATTCCCAGCGGTCTTGATGCCGATACTGGATGTATTCACGGCTGCGCCGTGCAAGCCGACTACACGCTGACATTCCTGGCGGCAAAACCCGGGCTCTATACACTGGACGGACCGGACCACGCAGGCGCCATCATTATCAGCGATCTGGGCATGAATGCGATCGAGGCAGTGACACCTTCCGGCTGGCTGCTGGAGGACCACATGTTCCAGCCGGCGCTGCCGGCGCGCAAGCTGAATTCGCACAAAGGACTCTACGGCAACGTCGTCGTCATCGGCGGCAGCGAAGGCATGGGCGGCGCGGCACTGCTTGCCGGGCGGGCTGCCATGTTGAGCGGCGGCGGACGCATCTATGTCGGCCTGCTGTCAGACGACATGCCTTTACTCGACGCCGCACAGCCGGAACTCATGCTGCGCCATGCGGGCATGCTGCATGAGCAGGTCAATGCCAGCTGTGCCGTCATTGGACCAGGGCTGGGCCGCTCGCCGCAGGCGCTCAAGCTGCTGAAAATCTGGCTGCAGCAGCCGGTGCCGCTGGTGTTGGATGCCGATGCGCTGCAATTGATCGGACAAAACGCCGAACTCAAATCGATTTTGCAGCAACGCAACCATCCCACGCTGATGACGCCGCACCCCGGCGAGGCGGCGACCTTGGGCGGTTTGACCAATGAAGAGATTCAGCAGGATCGCGTAAGCGCTGCGCTGAAGCTGGCTGCGGATTACAATGCCGTCATCCTGCTCAAGGGCGCCGGCACCGTGATCGCGGAACCGGAGGGCCGCTGGTATATCAATACCACTGGGAATCCCGGATTATCGAGCGCCGGCACCGGTGACGTACTGGCAGGGATGCTGGGCGCTTTTATTGCCCAGGGCTGTGAAGCCGCTGCCGCGGCCAGGCTGGGCGCGTGGCTGCATGGCGCAGCCGCTGACGCACTGGTTGCGCAAGGCACGGGGCCCATCGGTCTGACGGCTTCCGAAGTGGCCCTGCAGGTACGCAGCATGATCAATCAGGGCTTCCATCGTCCAAACCAACACCAACAATAAGGCACAACACATGCAGAACAATCCACATGCGCTGACGAACCAGATCATCAAGGCAGCAAGCAGCGTCATTCTCGGCAAGGAACAGCAGATTCGGCTGGCGCTGGCCTGCGTACTGGCGCGCGGCCATCTGCTGATTGAGGATCTGCCGGGCATGGGAAAGACCACTCTGGCGCACACCATGGCCCAGGTGCTGGGTCTCGAATTCCGCCGTGTGCAGTTCACCAGCGACCTTTTGCCAGCGGATATCCTGGGCATCTCGGTCTACGATCGCAACAGCGCGAGCTTCAAGTTTCACCCGGGCCCCATCTTCACCAATGTGCTGCTGGCGGATGAAATCAACCGCGCCACGCCCAAGACGCAAAGTGCGCTGCTGGAGGTGATGGAAGAAGGCCAGGTAACGCTGGAAGGTGAAACGCGCAAGATGCCGCAGCCTTTCTTCGTGATTGCCACGCAGAATCCGGCGCATCATATCGGCACCTTTCCACTGCCGGAATCGCAGCTCGACCGCTTCCTCATGCGCATCGAATTGGGTTACCCGGACGCGGCTTCCGAACGCAACCTGCTCAAACACAACGGCGGCCGCGCGATTGCCGACCGGCTGCAGCCGTGCATAGATACTGCCGGTCTCATCACACTGCAGCAGGCCGTGCACAACATCCACATCTCCGATGCCCTGCTCGACTACCTGCAGGCACTGCTGAATTACACCAGGACGTCTTCACGCTACCTGGCAGGGCTGTCGCCGCGTGCCGGTCTTGCGCTCAAGCACGGCGCGCAGGCCTGGGCACTCATGGCTGGACGTGACTTCGTGATTCCGGAGGATGTGCAGGCAGTGCTGCCCAGCGTCGCCGGGCACCGGCTGCAGATCGCCAGCGGCACCGAGCATATTGGCGACGCCACCACGCATTTGCTGAAAGCGGTAGCCATTCCATGAGTTGCCAGTGTTCATGCCAGGGCATTGCTTCGTTGCGCGGTGCTCACGCCCCCGCCGCACTGGATGTACTGTCTCTGACGCTGTACTCCGTGCGCCTTGCACTACCTCAGACATGAACATGGCTTGAATGGAAGCATGGCAAGTTTTTTGAACTTCGGCGGCTGGAAGCAATGGCTACGCACCGCGCGTGCCAATCAAGCCCCTGCTGTGCTCACGCGCCGCCACATCTACATCCTGCCGACGCGATTCGGCGTGGTGTACATGGTTATGCTGCTGTGCATGCTGGTCGGCTCAATCAACTACACGCTTAGTCTGGGCTTTGTGGTGACCTTCCTGCTGGCCGGCATGGGCACCATGGCCATGCTGCATACCTGGCGCAATCTGGCCTGGCTGGAGATCGAGGCCAGGCGTGCGGAGCCGGTGTTTGCCGGCGAAGATGCCATTTTCGAAATCGCCGTGACTGAAACCCGGCAGCGTGCACGGCATGCGGTCGTGGCACAGTTTGAAGGTGAAGAAGCGATTTACGCCGACATCGACGCATCCAGCGAAACCCTGATGCGCCTACCCATGCGAAGCAAAACCCGCGGCTGGCTCAAACCGGGACGCGTGACTTTTCACACTGAATTCCCGCTGTCGCTATTTCATGTCTGGTCCTACGTCGAACTGGGGAGCCGCTGCCTCATTTATCCGCACCAGCTGTCGTCGAGTGCACCGATTCCTGCAACTGCCGATGAGGGTGCTGCCGGCACGCTGGATGCACGCAGCGGGGATGATGACTTCGCCGGGCACCGCACCTATCAACTAGGCGATTCGCCACGACGCGTGGATTGGAAAGCCTCTTCCCGCGAGCAGGGCTTGTTCACCAAGCAGTTCCAGGGTGAGGCCAAAAGCTCGCTGTGGCTGGACTGGTCTCTCACCCCGGGCAAGGATGGCGAACAGCGTATTCAGCAATTGACGCGTTGGGTGGTAGATGCCCACGCAGGCCGCCAGAGCTACGGCCTGCGCCTGCCGGGCGAGGAATTTCCGCCTTCCAGCGGCGAGGCCCATTACCGCAGCTGTCTGCAGGCACTGGCTCTGATGAAAGTGCCAACATGAGGCCCACACTCAACGACCTGCGCTGGCTGTTGTTCTCCTTGGCGCTAGTGTTTGGCCTGCACATAGGGAATATCGCTGCCTGGGTCTCTGTGCTGATCGCGTTGGCCTGCGTCTGGCGCTACCTCATTGAAATAAAAGGTTGGCAGATGCCGCGGCTACCGCTGCTGTTGCTCATCACGGTGCTGGCGGCGGCGGGCATACTGGCTACCTACCGCGGCTTATTCGGGCGCGATGCGAGCGTCGCGCTGCTCGCTGTCATGCTGGCGCTCAAGATCATGGAGACCCATGCGCAGCGCGATTATATTCTGCTCATTTTTGCCGGTTACTTCCTGACCATCACCGCCTTCCTGTTCAACCAATCCATGCTGGTCGGCGCATTTATGCTGCTGCCGCTTGCCGCATTGACCGCCACGCTGGTCGGCATCAGCCATCCGAACGGCGACCTCAACTGGCGCTTCCAGGCCAGATTTGCCGGCAGCCTGCTGGCGCAGGCAGCGCCAGTCATGCTGATCATGTTCCTGCTGTTCCCGCGCGTGCCCGGACCGCTGTGGGGCGTGCCGCGCGACGCCTACAGTGGCATGAGCGGTCTTTCCGACTCCATGGAACCAGGCGCTATCAGTCAGCTTAGCCTGTCAGGCGCGGTCGCCTTCCGCGTGGAATTCAAGGACAGGATTCCGGCCAATGCACAGCTTTACTGGCGAGGCCCGGTGCTGTGGAATTTCGATGGTCGCAGCTGGCGCATGGCGGATGGCAACCGATCCCCCGAAACCCTGCAAACCACGAGCAAACCTGCGTTGTATACCGTGACGCTGGAGCCGCACAACCGTAACTGGCTGCTGATGCTGGACATGCCGACCGTACTGCCGGCAGACGCCCTGCAAAGCCACGACGGCCAAGTGCTGTCGAAACGGCCTGTACGCATCCGCATGCGTTATGACGGCGGATCCGTTTTTTCTTACGTCCTTGATAGCGAGCTCAGCGACCAGGCGCGGCGGATGGGATTGCAGCTCCCTCCTATGGGCAACCCGCGCAGCCGCGCGCTGGCGCGGCAGTGGTTGGATGAAGGCAGGGGTCCTCAGCAGATCGTGGAGGCTGCGCTCAGCATGTATCGCGAACAGCCATTCGTTTACACCCTCAACCCGCCGCTGCTCGGCGTGAATTCCATGGATGAATTCCTGTTCAACACGCGGCGCGGTTTCTGCGAACACTATGCAGGCAGCTTCGCCTATCTCATGCGCGCTGCCGGCGTGCCGGCGCGAGTGGTCACCGGCTATCAGGGCGGCGAGGTAAATCCGGTCGGCAACTATCTTCTGGTTCGGCAATCGGATGCGCATGCCTGGGTGGAAGTCTGGCTCGAAGGCCGTGGCTGGATACGCATAGACCCCACGGCTGCTGTCTCGCCGCAGCGTATCGAGCGCGGCATGTCGTCCGTGCCGGCAGCGGAAGCGCTACCCATTCTGGCGCGCCGGGATTTTTCGCTGCTGCGCGAACTCTATATGAACTGGGATGCGCTGAACAACGGCTGGAACCAGTGGGTGCTGGGCTATAACGAACAACGCCAGCGTGAGCTACTGTCGCGTCTGACGGGTAGCCGCCTTTCGTGGCAGGACCTCGCCGTTGCGCTGATTGCGCTGGTTTCTGCCGTGGTGCTGGTGATCGCGTTCTTCCTGCTGCGACGGGGACACGCGCAGACGGATCCGCTGCAGAAGCTGTATGGCGAATTCCTGCGCAAGCTCGAACGTGCTGGCCTCATGCGCCTCAGGCATGAAGGCCCGCGCGATTTCGGCAGGCGGGCAGCGCACAGACTGCCAGCCCAGGCTCATGCTATTGAAGACATTACCGACACTTACATACACTTGCGTTATCGCAAGAACTTGCAGCCGCAGGCGCTGGAATCCTTCAAACAACGGATAAGAGCTTTCAAGACACCATGATTCAGGATCGCATGACAGACGAAGAATACATGACAGCCGCACTGCTGCTGGCCAAAGAAGCGGGCTATGCGGGAGAAGTGCCGGTCGGGGCCATCGTGATCAAGGACGGCGAAGTCATCGGCACCGGGCACAATGCCCCCATCGGCAATCACGACCCCACCGCGCACGCCGAAATCCAGGCCTTGCGCGCGGCCGCCCGACATCTTGGCAATTACCGGCTCATCGGCTGCGAGCTGTTCGTGACGCTGGAGCCTTGCGCCATGTGTACAGGCGCAATCCAGCATGCCCGTATATCCCGGCTGGTATTCGGTGCAAGGGATCCCAAGACAGGCGCTTGCGGCAGCGTGGTGAATCTCATGGGCGAACCGCAGCTTAACCATCACACCCAAGTGATCGGCGGTGTCATGGCTGATGAATGCGGCGCGCTGCTCTCGCAGTTTTTCATAGAGCGCCGCAAGCGGCCGCGCGTCATGCTTCCGGACGAATCAGAATAGCCGGGATTGAGTTGAGCGGCGCCGGGAGTAGAATGGAATAACGGCATTAACAGGGCCATGGCATAAAAGGCCTGCAATTCTTGGGAAGAATAACAACCTTGTCCGACCTATTTGTATGCCAGCATAAAAAGCACCTCAAAAACTGGGCGGAAGCCTGCCCGGATGGCGAGATCGTCAGCGCTGTTTCATCTGTGAATGACAGGAAAAGACATCTCTTCTGGCTGCACGCGGCCAGCCCGGAAAGCCAGGACTGGATCATCAGCACTATCGCCGCTATTCACCGGCAATCCGCCGATTCCAGAATCATCGTGCTGGCCAATGTACCTGACCAGCGTCAGGCAGTAGACCTGCTCAAGCAGGGCGCCGCCGGATATTGCCACGCTTATACCCCAGCTGCGGTACTGCTCGAGGTCAAGGCTGTGGTCGAACATGGCGGCTTGTGGCTGGGGCAGGAACTGCTGCAACGGCTGATCATGGTCAGCAAGGGCATGCTTGGGAACCAGCCGCAGCATATTGCGGAACTCACCCACAAACTGACTGCGCGCGAACGCGAAGTGGCGCTGGAAGCTGCCCAAGGGCTCAGCAATAAGCAGATCGCGCGCAACCTGGACATTACCGAGCGCACGGTCAAGGCACACCTCAAGCATGTGTTCAAACGTCTGCAGGTCAGGGACAGGCTGCAGCTCGCACTGTTACTCAGCGAACGCAGGACGGCTGACCGCCCCAAATAAGAAAGCCCCGACTGGCGGGGCTTTCAGAGTCATCTGACTCAACTGCAAGGGTAAGGCTTACTTGCCCTCGTCCAGGCTGCCGTGCGCCTTGGGATAGGTCACGACACCCCATGGCATGGCGAAGCCAGTGATGCGACCGGTGATTTCCAGCTTGTCGGCATCGATCACGACCACCTCGTCCGAACGACCGCAGGCCAGCAGAATCTGCTTGTTGTCGGGTGTGTAGCTAAAGTGCCAGCAGCGATCACCCGTGGGGCCGATGTCCTTGATCTTGTCATAGGTCTTGGCATCGAACACCTGCAGCAGCTTGTCCTTGGCGCTCGCCACCAGCAACTGGTCACCTGATGGGCTGAACGCTACGCCATAAGGGCTGACGCCCGTCTTGACCGTCTTCAGATGGTTAAAATCCTTGTCCAGCACCATGAAGGTATTGCCGTGCTCAAGGGTTGCGATATAGGTCTGGCCGTCCGGTGAAATCTTGATGCCGCGAGGGCGGATACCGTGCTCCTTCGTATCTATCGTCTTCAGCAGATTGCCGGTTTCGATGTCATGTACGGTAACGGTATTGTCAGCTTCGTTGGTGATGATGAGCTTTTTGTCGTCCGGGGAGAATTCGATACCTTCGGTTTCAGGACCGCCTACGATTTCACGCAGCTTCTTGCCCTGCTCAATATCAATGATGGCGATGCGGGCTGGCTCTTCAGGCTCCCCGCCTTCTTCCTCTTCTTCCTCCTCTTCACCTGACTTGGGTGGAGGTCCGCCCTTGGAGCTGGGCTCGAAGGAGACGAAAGCCAGATTGCCGCGGAGACGAACAAACTCAGGATTCTTGCCGACTTCGACCTGCTTCACGATTTCACGCGTCTCGGTATTTACGACCGTAATATTGCCATCCTTGTTGGCGGTGATCAGCAGCTTGCCATCGTCGGTAACGCCGATGCCGCGCGGATCTTCTGCCTTGACGTCAATCTGGCCGACAATCTGCATGGTGCCCAGATCGACGATAGATACGCCGTCCTTCTGGTTGGAGACATAGGCCACGTTTTTGGTGATTACGTTGTCGCCGGAGAATGTCTTGCCGGCATCTGCTTCAGGAGTGGTGACATCGGGCTCCAGTCGTTCGGTACTGGCCTCATCCTTGTTTTCGCTGCAGGCCGCCAGCATGCCAGCGACTGCCATCAGGGCAACCGCCGATCTCGCGCCTTTTGCAAGGTCTGTGAATATCATCTTGATCAATCTCCTTCGGGTAATTTTTGGTTGAAAGGAACCGACTCTACATCAAGGAAACTTTTTGTCCGCTATCGCTCACAGAAGTTCACAAATGGCGCGAATTGGCTGATAGCAGCCACAGTCCTAGGTCCCGAAGGGATTGTAGCACCTACTTGGAGGACCCTCCCTGACTCCTTATCCAGGCAATGACTTTCAACGCTTCATCTACCGAGAGGCCGTTGTTGGGGTCATTGGGGTCCATCAGACCCTTGCCCTTGGGGCTCATGCCGCCATTGGTCCCGGCATGAATGATTTCGAACATGCCCTTGTCGCTGGCCGATTTGGCATGATTGAAACGCGGTCCGGTGAGGCCGCTGGCAGTCTGCCCCTGCGCCTGATGTCCGTGGCACTGGCCGCAGGAATAAAGATGGTAAAGCTTCTGGCCCTGCTTGATGGCCTCGGCGTTACCGATATAGGGGTTCTGCCCGGTGCGCACAAAAGTCTTGGCCTGCTCGCTATCTGGTGTGATCTTGAGCGGTTGGCCATTGCGGGTATCGACGAAATTCTGCTGGCCGCCCTGCTGGGCGGCTAGCGCAAGCTTGAGATTGCCGACACTGATGATCGCTGCCAGCGTGGAAACTGCAAGTATGGAATAACTGGTCTGCATGGCGATGCTCCTTCAGACAAACGAAGAACTAGCGTACCTGTTTCACAGGTGGGAAATCGTACGCTCACCCACATTGCAGAGTTACAGCCAATAAAAAACCGGCCATAAAGGCCGGTTCGTTCCGCTTGCCGACGGAATCAGTCCCGGTTGCCGAACACTGCCATCAGGATCTGCAGCAGGTTGACGAACAGGTTGTAGATATTCAGGTAGAGCGCCAGCGTTGCCATGATGTAGTTTGTTTCACCGCCATTCACGATACGGCTTACGTCATACAGGATGAAGCCGGAGAACAGCAGCACAGCCACACCGGAAAGTGCCAGCGACAGTGCCGGAATCTGGAAGAACAGGTTGGCCAGCATCGCCACGATCAGCAGGATCAGACCGACGAACAGGAAGTTGCCGATAAAGCTGAAATCCTTTTTGGTCGTGGTGGCAATACCTGCCAGCGTCAGGAAGATGATGCCGGTGCCGCCTGCAGCCAGGCCAACCAGTTGCGCACCGTTACGCAGATTCAATGCCACCTGCAGGATAGGTCCGAGGAATACGCCCATGACAAAGGTCAGGCCGAACAGCAGCACGATGCCGAGGCCGCTGTTGCTGGTAGCGCGAATGCCGAAGATCAGGCCGAACATGACAGCCAGCATGCCCAGGGTGCCGAGAATCGGACTCTGTGCCATCCAGCTGAAGTTCATGGACATGCCGACGAATGCGCCAATCACCGTCGGGATCATGGTCAGACCCAACAGCATGTAGGTGTTGCGCAATACGCGGTGCGTACTCAGCGCGGAAGTCTGGGTATTGCTTGCGACTTGATAATTCGTTGCCATTTTTATTTCATCCCTTTATGAAAACTACGAGTAAGACTAGCCAAACAGTATCAAAGTTTCAAAATCTAAGCCAGTTCAAGGTCGCCTTCGGCCTTGCCGACCAATGCCACATGATGCACGGCCTTCATGAATTCGGCATCTTCGTGCAGCGCCGTCATGCTGGGTGGATGGTGCCCGCCGTGCATGCGTGCGAGGCGGGCCATGCTGACCGCATTCATCGGGCCTTCCAGCGAATCCAGCAGCTCATCGGCCAGATCCGGGCGATTGCACACCAGCACCATGTCGCAGCCTGCATTGAGCGCTGCCAGTGCACGCTGCGTAACATTGCCAGCCACAACGGCGCCTTCCATCGAAAGGTCATCGCTGAAGATGACGCCATTGAAACCCAGGTGTTTCCGCAGCACCTGCTGCAGCCATATTCTTGAAAACCCGGCGGGTTTTTCGTCCACCTTGGGGTAAATCACATGCGCCGGCATCACCGCCTGCATGCCCATGTCTATCATGCGGCGGAAAGGCTCGATGTCCGTGTGCTCGATCTCGGCAAAGCTGCGCTCATCCACCGGAATCGCCACATGCGAATCGGCCGCTACATAGCCGTGACCAGGGAAATGCTTGCCTACGATCGCCATGCCGCCGCGCTTGAGACCAGCCATCAGGGAATGGGCGAGATCGACAATCGCCGCCGGATTTCGATGGAATGAGCGGTCACCGATGACGGAGCTGTTACCGAAATCCACATCCAGCACCGGCGTGAAGCTGAAGTCTATGCCGTGCGCGCGCAGCTCTGCGGCGAGTATCCAGCCAGCCTCTTCCGCCAGCTGTTTGGCGCGTTTGGGATGTTTATCCCAGATATGGCCGAATTCACGCATGGGCGGAATCCGCGTAAAGCCTTCGCGAAAGCGCTGCACACGCCCGCCTTCATGGTCCACTGCAATCAGCAAGGGCGGCTGGCGCACCTTGTGTATGCTTTCGGTCAACGCTTTCAGCTGAGCCGGGGTCTCATAGTTGCGGGCAAACAGAATAACGCCGCCGACGAGCGGATGCTGCAAGCGGCGGATATCGTCCGCATTGAGGTCGGTGCCTTCTATGTCCAGCATGACTGGGCCGAGTGCCATATCAATCCCTATTTAATTTGTGCAAAGCACCCGCGCGATGGGCAGGCGAGGCGCAAAGCCGGGCGGAAACCGGAGTTTACATGTAGTAAATGAGGATTTCAGACCGGTTTTGCAACAAAGCATCCGCAAGCAGGATGCTTTGCATTCGCAATCACCGTCTTACGTCCAGGCTGTCGCGCAGTCTATCGCCCAATACATTAATCGCCAAGACCAGCGACATCAGGCTGACGCCGACTGCCAATACATAATGCGGTGCGACCAATAGATAACGTACGCCATCGCGCAGCATGGCGCCCCAGGATGCATGAGGCGCCTGGATGCCCAGCCCCAGGAATGACAGGCTGGCTTCCGCAATTACCAGCCCGGCGATGCTATAGGTCGCTTCCACCATGAGCGGCGCGGCAAGCAGCGGCAACATGTGGAGCCCCATGATGCGCGGCACGCTGGCGCCCAGCGATTCCGCCGCCAGCACATGCTGGCGATTGCGCAATGCCAGCGCCTGAGCGCGCGTGAGCCTGGCATAGCCCACCCACGCAGTCAGGCACAGCGCCAGCACCAGATTGTTGAGGCCGGGGCCGAGCACGGCGGCAAAGGCAATCGCCAGCAGAATGCCGGGGAATGCCAGGAATACATCCGTGACATGCATGAGGATGCGATCCACCCAGCCGCCGAAATAGCCCGCGACAAGACCAAGCAGCGTGCCGAAAGTCAGCGTGATGGCAGTCACGGTAAACGCGATGAAGAGCGATATTTCCGCGCCAGCCAGCAGCCTTGAAAATATATCGCGGCCAAGATCGTCATTGCCCAGCCAGGCCTGACTGTCAGGTGTTGCCAGAATACGTTCCAGCGCTATCGTATTTGGATGCAGCTCAAACAGCCGCGAAGCCAGCACGGCGGCAATCCACAACAGAATGACAAGCACCGGCCATTGCCTCAGGTGCGCGACTTTCATGTTCGCGAGCTTCATGTGTGCCTGACCCGGGGGTCAAGTCGGCTGTACAGCAAATCGGTCAGCAGGTTGATGAACACATAAGCCAGCGCGATCACCAGCACGCAGGCCTGCGTGACGGGATAATCGCGCTTCTCGATGGATTCGACCAGCAGCCGGCCCAGCCCTTCCCATCCGAATACGGTTTCCGTGATGACAGCACCAGCCAGCAAGCCGCCAAGCTGCAGGCCCAGCACGGTCACTACAGGCAGCAATGCAGCGCGCATGGCATGGCGCAGGATAACGGCTCGCTCCGGCAAGCCCTTGGCGCGTGCCGTGCGTACGAAGTCTTCGTGCAACACTTCCAGCAGGCTGGCGCGTGTCATGCGCGTAAGGATGGCAGCAAGGCCGAATCCCAGTGTTAAAGCCGGCAGCACGATGGAACCTGGCGTTTCCATGCCGCTGACCGGCAGGAGGCCCAGCCACAGCGCAAACACCAGCATGAGCAGCGGTCCCAGCCAGAAAGCCGGCATGGCGGAAAGCGTCAGGCTCAACAGGGTGGCGAGCTTGTCCGGCCAGTGATTGGCCTTGAGCGCTGCCGCGATGCCCAGCGGCAAACCGATGAGAATAGCGATGGCGAACGCCACAAGCGCGAGCCTGGCGGTCGCCGGAATGCGCGCTTTGAGCACTTCAGCCACCGGAAGATGTGTGTGAATGGAGCGGCCGAAATCGCCTTGCACCAGATTCGTCAGATAAGTGCCGAACTGCACAGCCAGCGGCTTGTCGAGTCCCAGCTCCGCGCGCAGTTGCGCGCGATCAGCGCTGGTTGCAGATTCGCCCAGCATAACTTCGACTGGATCACCTGGCACCAGATGCACGAGCAGAAAGGTCAGCAGCAGCACGCCGAACACCACCGGCACCACTCCAAGCAGGCGCTTAAGCATGCTTGCGTTTATGCATCCGTGATGAGTACAGATGTGCCAACCGGAACACGGTCGAACAATTCGATGACGTCCTCGCTCCGCATGCGGATGCAGCCATGGGAATCCGGCCGGCCGATGGATCTGACATAAGGCGTGCCATGGATGTAGATATAACGCTGCATGGTGTCCACATTGCCTAAACGGTTGAAACCGGGTTCACAGCCGGAGAGCCACAGGATGCGCGTCAATATCCAGTCGCGGTCGGGATGCTGTACCCCAAGCTCTGGCGTCCAGATTTCGCCAGTTGCGCGGCGTCCACGAAAAACGCTGTTGATGGGTGCATCCTTGCCGATTTTGGCGCGAACCAGATGCGCACCACGTGGCGTGCAGTAGCTGTTCTTCTGCTCGCCTGCGCCCTTGAACGCGGTGGAAACGGGATAATCCGCCAGCAGGTTGCCTTGGTCATCCAGCAACCTCAGCTGCTGTTCCTTGATGGATATTTCGATTTTCATTGTGTACGCCGTATTGTTGCCAGGTCATCCCATTTACCGTCGGGCCTGGGCGCATAGTCTGTGATGTCTTTGCGCATGGCGGCAAACTGGCCTTCGTACCATAGCGGCACATAGGGCAGCAGCGCATGGATGCGGCTTGATGCACCCTGCCAGTCTGCCTTGTCGATCAGGATATCCGTTGCCTCATCCATGAATTGTCCGCGGTTGGCGCCATGAGGCGGAATGGAATTGGCGTGAAACGCCAGCCGATAGATTTCCGGCGTCTTGATGCCTACCCAGGTCAGCCCGTAGAGCTGGAATTTACCATGTTTGACATCATCGAAAAATGTGCCCCAATCCAGGCTGCGAATCTCCAGCTCAATGCCGGCCGGTTGCATCTGCGCCTGCAGGATGGTAGCAAGTCGTACGCGCTGCGCATCTGTGGAAGTCTTGTAAACCAGCTTTAGCGGCAACTTGACATCAGCATGCTGCAACAGATCGCGAGCCAGCTGCGGGTCATATGCATGCGGCTGCAGGCCGGGATTCCCGGCCCAGTGCTCAGGCGGCAGGATGGTTTCTGCACGGCTACCCGCGATCAGCGCATGGCGAATCACGGCCTCACGGTCAACCGCATGCGCAATCGCCTTGCGTATCTGCGGATTCTTTAGAAGAGAATCCTGCATATTGAAGCCGAGATAGGAGAAATTCGTGCCCTGCGAATATTTGACCTGCACTTCCGGCTGCTTCTCCAGATAGCGCACCAGCTCGGGCGGCAGGTCGCCCTGGATCAGGTCGGCTTCACCGCGCAGCAGCTTGAGCACGCGCACGGTAGGGTCCCTGACCTCGGTCAGCACAAAACCCTGCTTGTCGGACACGCGCTGCAGCCTCACCACGCTGTTCCATGACACAAATCGCAGCGGACCATTGCCAACTGGGTGATGCGCAAAATCATGGCCTTGTGCGATGAGGTCCGCCGGCAGTATGCCGATGATGAGCCGCGCGGGAAATTCCGGGTCAGGCGCGCGCAGGGTGAAATCAACGGTGCCCTCATCCAGCGCTGCCACTTGTTTGATGTTGGTGAATTCAGCCGTATGCGGCGAACTGCGCATGTTGAGCAGGGATTCATAGGTTGCAACGACGTCCCGGGCTGTCACCGAATTGCCGTTATGAAAAGGTGCCCGTTGCGGTTTGAGCGTGAACCTGTAATGCGTGGGGCTGATCTCCTGCCAACCCGCAAGATCGCCTACAGGCCTGGAATGATTGTCGAAATCCACCAGCGGCTGGTAGATGAGGCGATTGAGTCGCTCGGAAGCGGCATCGGAAGCATAGCGGGGATCGAGATTGAGCGGCGCTTGCGCCAGCGCGAAACGGATGTCGTCCGGGTTGCCGGGTTGCGAGCACGCTGCAAGCATTAAAAACAGCCCGGCTACGAACAATCTCATCATTTCGAGAGTCTACTGGATTAATCTTTTTGCAGGAACGCAGCATCCATGAACACTGTCTCCCCGCCTGACTTGGACCGCGTTTTCAGCTTCCCGCCAATTTCAGCGCCCAATACCAAGGTGCTGATCCTGGGTTCCATGCCAGGCGAAAAGTCGCTGCAGATGAACCAGTATTACGCACATCCGCAAAATGTCCTATGGCGCATCATGGGTGATCTCGTCGGCGCCGGTCGCGAACTCGACTATTCGGAACGCGTGGCGAAGCTGCTGGAAACCCGCATCGGCTTATGGGAAGTGCTCGAATCCTGCCACCGACCGGGCAGCCTGGATTCCGCCATCAACCCGATGACCATGCAGCCCAACGACTTCAATGTCTTTTACGCCGACCACCCGAAAGTTACACATGTGTTCTTCAACGGCGGGCTGGCGGCTGATGCATTCCGGCGCCGCGTCAAACCGCTGCTGTTACCCGAATACAACCATATCCATTATGAACGCCTGCCTTCCACCAGCCCGGCGCATGCTTCAAGGAATTATCAGCAGAAACTCGAAGTTTGGCGCAAAGTCATTGAAGCGCTTTCAGCTTGATGCACTCTGCCCATCCAATTAACTGAGCGAGGCAGATGCAGTGCAAGGTGAAGCACGAGGCCCCGCCTCGGCTTGATTAAGTCAGAAGATGCAGTTCTAGGCGTACGACGCGCAGGACCCGAGACAGTACACCCAGTACGGCGAGCGGTCCGAGCACCGCACAACGAAGAAATGCGCTTCTGAATTAATCAAGTTTTTCGAAGAGCGCGATGGACTCGACATGCGCCGTATGCGGAAACATATTAATGATACCTGCCGCAACCAGCCTGTAACCCTTCACATTCACCAACAACCCGGCATCGCGCGCCAGCGTCGCCGGATTGCATGACACATAAACGATGCGCCTGGGTGGGACTGCCTTGCTTTCGTTATCTTCACCAGGCAGCGCCTTGAGCAGCTCCAAAGCGCCATCGCGCGGCGGGTCAACCAGCCACTTATCGAAAGCGCCAAGGTCTGCCAATGCCTCCGGTGTCATCTTGAAGAGGTCGGTCTCGCGATATTCGGTTTGCTGTTGCAGTCCATTGAGGGCGGCGCTTTCCTTCGCGCGTTCAACCAGCGCTTTCGAGCCTTCCATGCCCAGCACCGTTGCGCCACTTCTTGCGATTGGCAGGGTGAAATTGCCGAGGCCGCAGAAGAAATCCGCGATGCGCTCGCCTGCCTGCGGTTTCAGCAGTTGCATGGCGCGGCGAATCATCACGCGATTGATATGCGGATTGACCTGTGTGAATTCGGTGGGCTTGAAGGTGTAGGTGAGGTCAAATTCAGGCAGCGAATAACTGAGCTTGGGCCCATCGAGCGGATGAAAAGGGATCACAGTTTCCGGGCCCTTGCTCTGCGTCCATATCTGGATGGCATGCCTGTCTGCGAACTCGCGCAGCAATGGCTCATCGGCAGGCTGTAGCGGCTCCAGAATGCGCAGCACCAGCACTGTTGTCTGCTCGCCGACCGCCACCTCGATCTGCGGCAGGCGATCGATCACGGTAAGCCTCGCAATCAGCTGCTGCAGCGGAACGATGAGCGCAGAGACATGCGGCGGCAGCACTTCGCAGCTATCCATATAAGCCACGTAGCTGCTGGCTTTTTCATTGAATCCGACCAGCACGCCGCCTTTTTTCGGCACATGGCGAACGCGCAGCCGCGCCTTGTTGCGGTATCCCCATTGCGGGCCATAGATCGGCGGCAGCATAGTTTCCGGCTTCACTTTACCGATGTGCCACAGGTTGTCTTCCAGCAGTCTTTGCTTTGCGGCGACCTGACCGCCGAAATCGAGGTGCTGCATGGCACAACCGCCGCACATGCCGAAGTGCGGGCATTTTGGTGTTGTGCGCAGATTGGAAGTCTTCAGGATATCCACCGCATCTGCCACTTCATAACTGGCTTTTTTGCGATGCGATTTGTAGGTGGCCTTTTCGCCGGGAAGCGCACCGTCTATGAAGATGGTCTTGCCCTCAACATGAGCGACGCCGCGCCCTTCCTGGTCCAGCGATTCAATGATGGCGATGGGTGAATTTTGCATGGCCGCGATTTTACAGGAAGCGACCACGCATCCCAATGCGTCAGGGCGTGCTCAAGTCTTGGGGCCGCAGTCCTCGCCCATCTGGCTGATGGCTTGCTGTATCTCTTCCGGGCTGACATCCCGCACGTGGGTTGCGATAGACCAGGTATGGCCGAACGGGTCCTTGACCACACCATAGCGGTCGCCCCAGAACATGTCCTCCAGCGGCATGACAGCCTCACACCCGGCATCCACCGACTGCTGAAACTGTTTGTCTGCATCCGCGACATGCAGATGGATGGTCACGCTCGAACCCTTCAATGCATTTGGGCCGAATGAGCCCCACTCCGGAAATTCATCGGCAATCATGATCAGTGAATCGCCAATGCGTATGCAGCCGTGCATGAGCTTGCCCTGCGGCGTCATGAATCTGGCAACCTCTTCCGCATTGAATGCCTTTTTGTAGAAGTCGATGGCAGCGCCGCCTCCGGCGCAAACAAGATGGGGCGTGACCGTATGCATGCCAAGTGCATCAGATGGTGGGCAGGAATCGCTCATGACAGTTTCCTTTATGAAGTGACGATAGATGTCTACAGTGCACACAATATTCTGAAAAATGTGGACAGTGTATACAAGAGCATGACTGAAAAACCGGAGACCACCTCTAAACGTGAGTCTTATCGCCACGGCGATCTGCGTAATGCCTTGCTGCAGGCGGCCGTTGAGCTCGCGCGCAAGGGGGGCAAGGAAGCCATTGTGCTGCGTGAAGTCACGCGCCAGGCGGGGGTTACACCTAACGCGGCCTACCGCCATTTTGCAGATTTGAGATCCCTGCTGCTGGCCACCGCGATGGCAGCGCAAGCAGAACTAGCGACATATATGGAAAAGGAACTCGCCAAAATCCAACCCGGCATGGATACGGCCGGCAATGCACGAGCACAACTACGCGCCGTGGGAACCGGCTATCTCAGGTTTGCGATGACGGAGCCGGGCCTGTTTCGGTTGGCGTTTTCAGAAAATGCCGACCTCAGCAATGCCGTGAATCCGGACAGCACAGGCAGCAGCGGCCTCACACCATTCCAGATATTGAGTGCCGCGTTGGATGCGCTAGTGGAGGCAGGCCAGTTACCCAGAGAACGGCGTGAAGCTGCAGAATTCTTTGCCTGGTCAGCCGTGCATGGATTGGCCATGCTGCAGATTGACGGACCGCTTCGCGGATTGGAAGCGAAGCAGGCCGACGTGATCGGCCAGCGGTTGATCGATATGGTCGAACGCGGCCTTTAGACAGGCTGCACAGCCGCGTCTTCTTCTGCTGACACATAGGTCAAACAGCGTCCGGACGGCGCCACAGCCATAGAATCACGCTGGCCATGATGATGGTAAGGCTTATCTGCAGCCACAGCTGCAAAGGCATCCACCAGAGGATGAAAATGCTGGAGCTTATCGTCACAGCCGCCAGATATTTAGCTCGGCGCGACACAGAACCATGCTCGCGCCAGTTGCGGATATGAGGGCCGCAATATTCGTGAGCCAGAAGATACTGCTCCATCTGAGGCCAGCCCTTACTGCTGGCCCAGGCCGCCAGCAATATGAATGGCACTGTCGGCACGACTGGAAGAAATAAACCGATGATGCCAAGCGTTAGCGCGATAGCAGCAACCAGTTTCCACAGCAGGTTTCTGGTGCCTGTGAGCATGGTTATTGTTGGTAGTGATCCACTTGCAAGGTAGTTAACCCGTCCAAGCCTGCAGGAATTCGCGCCAGTGCGGTGCTTCGTAGGAAGCAAGTGTGGAGCGCACGAGATCAACTTCCCGCGCATAAGCCTCGGGGTTCAGCAAGCCGCGCATCTGCTGGAATCGCAGGAATACAAGGTAGGTATTCGCAACATCGGTTTCGCAATAATTGCGTATGGCTTCGATCTGACCGTTCTTGAAGGCCTCCCACACCTTGCTGCCATCCATGCCTAGCTTGCCGGGGAATCCGCACAGCTGGGCGATCTCATCCAGCGGCGCATTGGCGCGCGGCTGGTACAGCGCCAGCAAGTCCATCAGATCAAGGTGGCGGGTGTGATAGCGGCTGATGTAGTTGTTCCACTTAAAATCGCGGTCGTCATCGCCCATGTCCCAGTAGCAGCAGGCCTGCACGCCATGCACCAGCGCGCGGTAGTGCAGCACTGGCAAGTCGAAGCCGCCGCCGTTCCATGACACGAGATTGGGCTTGTATTTGTCGATGCCGTCATAGAAGCGCTTGATGATCTGCGCCTCAGACTCCTCGGGTCCACCCAATGTCCACACCCTGAAAGTATCGCCTTCGCGCAGCGCACAGGAGATCGCCACGATGCGATGCTGATGCAAAGGCAGGAACTCATTGCCGTGCGACTGGCGGCGCTGGTGATAGGCGATGTTGGCGACATCCTCGGCTGAGGTCTCGGCTGGCAGGCCTAGCAAACCTTTGAGGCCGTCAGTGTCGGGGATGGTTTCGATGTCGAAGACAAGAGTAGGGATCATTATCGAGATATCTTTGGTTACTCACTTAGCTTGCCGGAAACTCCGGCAAGCTCACCTACTTCTTCACCCACGCCCCACCCGCATCCTGCACCCACCAGCCCGGCTTTGCCTTACTGATCCATCTTTCAGCAAACGTGCTGCGAATTTCGTTTTCCCATTCCGGGTGGCCGTTGGCGACCGCGATTTCCTTGTAGAGCGCGTTGCGATCCTTGTTCTGCGCAGCGACCAGCGAATTGAGTTTCTGGCGGTCAGACAGCGGGACGAGTTTTGCGTCACGCACGCCGACCATGCCGTCACGCGTGAGGCCGATCGCGCCGCTTTCGTAATAAGGCTTGAGCTG
>Ga0196963_10000508_pt1 | contig 34859 bp, 25 predicted proteins | sample S1_5metaG_FD_148600 | JGI IMG/M metagenome (GOLD analysis project Ga0196963, IMG submission 148600) | Soil microbial communities from Anza Borrego desert, Southern California, United States - S1_5 | ecosystem: Environmental > Terrestrial > Soil > Desert | place: USA: California | collected...
TCCTAGCCCTGGGCTGCTCCCTCACCATGCTGGTCGTGCGCGACCGGTGGTTGATCCACACGATTACGCGGAAGGTGCAGAAGGCCGCGTGCGCGGGGTGCGGGTACTCGCTGCTGGGCTTGCAGCCGGATCACGGCGTGGTGGTGTGCCCCGAGTGCAGCACCCCGCTGCACCTGCGGGACGCGGGGCTGAGCGAGGAGGACCTGATGGTGGGGGACCGGCCGCGGGGGACGGAGTGCGCGCGGTGCGGGTACTCGCTAGGCGGGTTGCAGCCGGTGAACGGGGTGCTGACGTGCCCGGAGTGCAGCACGGAGTTCGTGCGGGCGGGGTGAGTAGAGCGGATAGGAGTGGGGGAGTTCGATCGCTTGCGCGATCGGCGCTTTACTGGCCAACGGCCAGCAGGCACTCGCGGATGGCGAACCAGTGCAGCGTGCTGCCGGCGACCACTGCGAGGTGCCACACCGCGTGCGAGTAGCGGACCTTCCCGATCCACACGCGGGCGTAGAAGATGGTTCCGCCGGTGTACATGATGCCGCCGGCGAGAATGAGCCACAGTGCCCTGGCAGGGGTGGAGGCCATCAGCGGCCCCAGGCTGAACAGTGCGAGCCAGCCCATGGCCACGTAGAACGCCAGCGACACCTTCTCATAGCGGAGGCCGAAGCGCAGCTTGAACCAGGTGCCCAGCGCGGCCAGGGTCCACACCGCCGCGAGCATGCCCCAGCCCCACGCCCCCTGAGCGCGCAGCACGGTCATGCAGATGGCGGTGTACGTGCCCGCGATCAGGTAATAGATGCAGATGTGATCGGTGATCAGCCGGCGGTACTCGCCGGGCTTATCCTGGTGGTAGTGGTAGCGCGTGCTGGCGGTGTAGAGCATGATCAGCGTGGCGCCATACACCGCGCACGCCGCCACGTGCCCGGCGTTCCCAACGCGGTGCGCCAGCCACACCAGCACCGGCGCGCCGATCAATGCGAGCACCAGCCCCAGCCCGTGGGTGACCCAGTTTGCGGCGCTCTCGGAGAGGCGGCAGGCGGACCACCAAGGGTCACTGGCGGGGCAGGCGGAGGAACGCGTGGCGGATTCCTTCCGCCAGGAGGGCATGGCACTCATTGACGGAGTGTTCGACATACCAGGCAGCACCGGATGAAGACCCTGTGACAATCGCTCGGAGACACCGGCCCACGCTGGAATGAAAAGGGGCCCGGCACTGGCCGGGCCCCTCGCGAGGTCTGAACTTACCGGTTCACCGCGCGATCAGCAGGGGTTGCCGCCGAGCACGCGGAAGAAGGCCTCGATGTCCTGGTCGGTGCCGAAGTCGCCGTCCCCGTTGAAGTCGCTGCCCTGGCAGAAGCAGGTGTCGCAGCAGTTGCCACCCAGGCATGCGAAGAACGCCTCGATGTCCTGGTCGGTGCCGGCGTCGCCGTCGCCGTTGTAGTCCTGCGGGCCGCACTCGTCGCCCGGGCACCCGCCGCCGGGCAGCGGGATGCGGACGAAGACGTCGCCCAGGTCGGTGTTCGCAGTCGCGCAGCCCACGGCGGTGGCGCCGTCGCGGACCTGCACGATCAGGTACAGGTCGGTATCAGTGACGAACCCGCCCGCGGCGACGAAGGCACGGATGTAGACGTTGTCGTCGAACACCCCGTTGTTGTTGAGATCGACGGGGTCGTTCTCACGGGCGACGACCGTGGTGCCGTTCAGCACCACCACGCTGTCGGTGAGCGTGTTGGCGGAGTCGGTGAAGCCGCCGACCACGTAGTTGCCGTTCGGGCTGCCCGAAGCGAGCACGAAGCAGTTGGCGGTCACGGCGTCGTGCCAGTTCTCACCCGCACCGGGGAAGATGGGGGCGCCCTTGTTGGTCAGGAGCGCGCCGTTGCGGACAACCCAGTCCATGGTGTCAGCATTGCTGCCGTATGCGAACCAGTCGCCATTGGCTTCCATGAACGCGTAGTGGATGGCGAGGATGGGCGACTCGAGGGAGGTGTTGGGAACGCCCGCGGCCTCCTGGAGCACCACGGCGTTGTCGACGACGATCACGCGGTCCTGGGTGGTCGCGTCGTTCACCGTGCCCGTCCACAGGTAGTGCTGCCCGTCGGCGCTGGGGAAGAAGCCCTGGCCGTCGGTCGCGCCCGTCTCGAACGCCTTGACCGTGAAGCTCGCGCCGGCGATCTGGCCGGTGGGCACGGTCGTGCCCTCCTGCGCGAGCATCGAGGCGGCCGTGCGGCTGAAGAGGGCCGTGTCGGTGGTGGTCGTCGCGCCGGTGAAGTTGGACAGGAACGACACCGTGCCGTCGTTCTGGATCGTGGCGTTGGAGCTCGTGGACCCGAAGACGAACGCCGTGTTGGGCACGGCCTGGCCCTCGATCATCGAGAACTCAAACGCGGTCCCGTTCCACTTCACCACGGCCTCGTCGGCGGTGGTGGGGCCGGTGGTGTTGGTCGAGAAGACGAAGTGGCCGGCATCGGTGATGCCCAGCACGTCATCGAAGGCGCCAAAGGCGGAGAAGTCCGGGGCGGTGTCGCCCTCGCGCACGCCCACGGTGATCTCGTTGTTGGCATTGCCGATGAGAAGGACCTCGTCAGCGCTCGTGGTCGCGAAGTCGGTGTCCGCGGCCATGATCCACAGCTGCCCGTTGGGGCTGCGCTGCGGACGCTCGAACACGGTCGTGCTGAAGAGGGTGCCGGGGATGCCGGGGACCTCGCGGTTGGCGGCGCCGGTTACGTTGGAAACCAGCCCGCGCGCGGCCGCGGAAGTCGGCTGAGGCGCGGAAACCAGGGTGCCCCGGGAGGACGTGTTGTTCAGGGCCCGCTCGTCAGTCTCGGAGATGGTGACCGTGGCGGAGCCGGTGGCGACGCCCTGGCTAGGGAGCGTCACCGTGACCGAGAGGGTGGCCGAAGCCGCGGGCGCGAGCGAGCCGAGGTTGACCGTCACGGTGCTGCCCGAGGGCGTCGCCGTGGGGGTCGAGGACACGAACGACGAGCCGCTGGGCATGGTGAAGGTGACGGTGGCGTTGGTCACGGGGTTGGTGCCCGAGTTGACGACGGTGGCCACCCAGGTGCCGGTGCCGCCCGCACCGACCGAGCACTGCGCCGGGCCCGAGAGCGACACGCGGGCGTCGACCGCCGGGGGCGTGGGGCAGGTCGTGGGCACCCAGGCCAGGCCCAGCCAGTTGCCGGAGCCAAGGAAGCCAACGACGGTGGCGGTGCCGGTGTCGACGTTGATGGTGCTCAACGTTTGCGTGTTCGAGCACGCGACGTAGAGCGTGTCGTTGTGAGGCACGTACGCGACGCCGTGGGGGTTGGTCGGGCCGTTGAGGGGACCGACCAGCGTGCCGGCGCCGGTCGCACGGTCGACGATGTACAGCGAGTCGTCGGCTGAGGTCAGGCCGTAGAGCAGGCCGCGCCCGGAGTGGTACCCGAGGTTGAGGAACGAGGTGGTGCCCGCGTTGCCCAGCACGGTCGCGGCGCCGCTGACGGGGTCGATGGTGTACAGGCTGCCGCCGCTGCCGCCGAAGAGCTGGCCCGAGTCATGGTCCCACTCGAGGCCATGCATCACAATGGTGGAATCGCCGTAGCTGCCCACTGGGGTGGCGACGAACGTGGTGAGGTCGAGGCGGTAGAGCATGTCCTCGCTGGTGGAGGTCATGTACATCGTGCCGGTTGCGCAGTCGTAGGCGAGGCCGGCGACGGTGCCACCCGCGCTCACCGTGCCCGCCAGTGTCGTAGCGCCGGTGGCGATGTCGACGGTGTAGATGTTGCGGTTGCTGTTGAGCAGGTACATCGTGCCCTGGCCGTAGCAGGTAGCGGCGAGGACAGTGGCGGCCGTAGCCGCGAGGAACGTCTTCATGATTCAACCTCTCTTTTCTCTCAATGGAGCATCCCCGGGCCCGCCCCGCCCGGCACGCCCATAGAGTAACGAAAACGCCCCGGCTCACAAGAGCCGGGGCGGGGGAAGTCCAAAAGATCGCTCAACGTTCGATAACCTGCCCGATCAGCAGGGGTTTCCGCCGAGGACACGGAAGAAGGCCTCGATGTCCTGATCCGTGCCGAAGTCGCCGTCGCCGTTGAAGTCAGAGCCCTGGCAGAAGCAGGTGTCGCAGCAGTTGCCGCCGATGCAGGCGAAGAACGCCTCGATGTCCTGGTCGGTGCCGAAGTCCCCGTCGCCGTTATAGTCGCTGCTGCCGCAGGCGTTGCCAGCGCAGCCGCCGCCGGGGGAAATGCGTAGCAGTGCGTAGGGCACGCCCGCTGGAGCCAAGTCGGCGCCCGCGGCGGTGCGCAGGTTCGCGATGATGTACGCGGTGCCGTCGGGGGCGAGGCCGGCGCTGCTGTTGGCGCCAAACGCGGCGAGCGTGTTGTTGGACCGCCCGATGAACACTGTCTCGGGCGAACCATCGCCGTCGGTGTCCACCGACACGGGGTCGCCCTCGCGGGCCACGACGTTTCCGTTCACCACAACCACATCATCAACGGCGGGGTCTGGGTTCGTGGTCTTGCCGGCGACCAGCCAGTCGCCGCTGCTGTTGCCGGTGATGGTGAAGAAGGTGGGCGCGCCCCACGTGTCCGAGCCCACGGCGTCCCCGGTCTTGGCGATTACCGTCCCGTTCTTGACCGCCCAGGCGCCGCTGCTGGTCGTGCCGCGGGCGTACCAGTCGTTGTTGCCGGCGATAAAGATCTGGTTGATGGCGAGCACCGTGAGGCTCGAATCGCCCGGGAGCGGCTGGCCGGCCTGCACCCTGATGGCTCCGTCAACAACGACGATGTCGGGGTCGCTGGCGGCGTTGTAGGCGTTGTTCCCGTCCAGGTCGGCGGCGCCGCGGACGACGACGCGCGTCCCGTCGGCCGAGGTCTGCAGGACCGTGAGCGTGCCGAAAGACGCGATTCGGCTCAGGCCGACGGGCCCCGATCCGTCGAGGCGCGTCACCGTGTCGGCGTTGCTCTGGAGGTAACGCACGCCGTCGAGGGCGGCGATCGGGTAGCGCGTCGAGCTCAGGTTGCTGGGGTTGGGGTCGTGCCACAGGATCGCACCGTTATTGCGGAGCGAGAGGTTGCCCGGCGAGTTCCCGATCGTCTCGTTGCCCGCGTTGCCATCGGGGTTGTCGGTCAGGCCGGAGTAAGCGTCGCCCTGCTGGAAGCGCAGCACGCCGGCACCCGCGCTGGTGTACCGCACGATTTTCTGCTGGTTGGCGGCAACGCCGCCGCGGGCGCGGAACGCGAACGCCCAATCGTTCTGTGCGTTGAAGGGGTAGCTGACGGTACTGGAAAAAAACTCGATGACCTCGGACCCCACCGCCCCCGGGAAGGGCCGCCCCTCCTGGAGAACGACCGAGCCGCTGGTGCCGCTGCCCAGCAGCAGGTAAGCGTCCGACTCGGCCGTGGGCTGGCTGGTGGAGCCGCGGAGCAGCCACTTCGAGCCGTCGGGGCTGAGCCAGAACTCGAGCATCGAGTTGAAGCTGGCGGTGGCAGGGTTGCCGGAGAGGTCCACCGCGCCGGGGACGGTCGCGGTCGGCCCGCCCGAGGCACGGCTGTAGATCACCTCGATGGTGGCGGCGTGGCCCGCCAGGGCCGTCAGAACACAACCCGCGGCGAGCGCGGCGACAGCGGCCGTACGTGACATCTCAAGCTCCTGTTGACCCTGGCAAGGGCGGACATCAAAGGCGCCGGTCACCGGACCCGCGCGTACCCACCCCGCACACCCGCCAGTCTGGGAATTTGCCTGTCGCTGTCAATCCCGAACAGCATCCGCCCGGTCAGGCGCGAGGTGGCTCAGCAGGGATTACCTCCGAGAACGCGGAAAAAGGCCTCGATGTCCTGATCAGTCGCGGTGTCGCCGTCGCCATTGAAGTCGGCGCCATTGACCCAGCAGGTGGGGCAGCAGTTGCCGCCGATGCAGGCGAAGAACGCTTCGATGTCCTGGTCGGTGCCGCTGTCGCCGTCGCCGTTGAAGTCCGAGGTGCCGCAGGGGCTGGTGCCCGGGGCGGGGAACAGCGTGGCGATGTAGCCCTGGGTCTCGCCGAGCTCGTTGATCGCCTGGCCGACGACCACGCGCCCGTCGGCGCTGATGTCCCACGCGTGCGTGAGGAACCAGTCGGCGGGGATGGTCGCGCCGCGCGCCACCAGCACGTCCTGCAGCCGACGCATGCCGGTGTTTACGTCGTAGATCATCGCCTCGGGCACGAAGATGTCGTGCCACATGTTGCCGACGATGATCGTGCCGCTCGCGTTTGACCCGTACGCGACCGACCCGTCGTACCCAGCCGGCGCCGGCAGGATCTCCATGCCCGCTTCCAGCGTCCACATCACCGCCTGCTCAGAGAAGAAGTCGGTGCCGAAGGCGGCGCCGAAAACGACCTGTCCGTCGTCGGACACCCCGAACGCCTGCGCTTCCTCCGCGCCCATCGCCAGGGGCAGGGGCTGGATCCCCGAGGCCGCGGTCCACTTCCACGCCCGCAGGTAGTCGTTGCCGTCGTAGCCCGAGCCGACGATCACGCTGCCGTCGTTGCTCACGCCCATCGCCCAGGTCTCGTAGCCGCCCGGGAAGTTGCCAATGACCGTGAGCGGGCCGTCGCCCACCTTGCGCCACGCGACCGAGTACCACACGGGGTTGTCGCCCTCACCCACGATGGTGTTGCCATCCCCCGAGACTGCGTTGGCCATGCAGTACTCCGAGCCGCCGGGCAGGCGCCCCAGGTTCTGCATCACGCCGTTGCGGTAGCGGAACGCGTAGCCATAGTCGAAGAAGTCCATGCCCGAGGCGCCGACGATCGTGCTCCCGTCGCCGCTCACGCCGAACGCGACGGAATCGTCCGTGCCCGGGAGGTGCCCCAGCTCCTGGGCTGTGGGCGTGGGGAGCTGCCAGCGGCACGCCGCGTCCCAGGCGTCGGGGTTGGTCGAGACGATTCGCCCCGCGGCCGTGGTGCCGTCGTTGCTCACGGCGAAGGCCTGGGTGTACCAGTTTTCGAGCGGATAGAACGCGGCCTGCTGGGCGGACACTGATGAAGCAAGGACCAAACCAAACGCCATGCCGGCGGCAGTGGACAGCGTCACAGGGCGCATCACGGGTTCCTTTCCATTCACACGCTACCACCCCCGGCAACCACCTCATGCGCCGCTGCGACGCGGCGCGCCTCACCGGGTCAGCGAAATCTCAGCTCTTTCAGCAGGCGTTCCCACCCAGCACGCGGAAGAACGCCTCGATGTCCTGGTCGGTTCCGGCGTCGCCGTCGCCGTTGAAGTCGGCCCCGCCCGGGAAGCACGTGGCGCAGCACGTCCCGCCGATGCACGCAAAGAACGCCTCGATGTCCTGATCGGTGCCCGAGTCGCCGTCGCCGTTGAAGTCCGACGACCCGCAGCCCCAGCCGATGGGCGTGTACAGCACGGCGGCGTCGCCGATCTCCGGCGAGTAGGCCCGCCCGATGATCTGGCCGCGGTTGTTGATGTCGTGCGCGATCATGATCTGCGTGAGCGGCGGCGTGGTCTGCACGAGCGTGAAGTCAAACCGCCCCTTGCCCGGCAGCCACAGATGCGGGGTGTACAGCGGCGTCGATTCGGTGCCGTCGGCGCCGATGACCTCGTCGCGGTCGTTGATCCCCAGCGGCCTGCTCTGGTGAAACCCGCTGCCCGAGATAATCTCGGGCGCACCGCCCCGCCACAGGGCCGAGTCGCACGGGTCGCGTCCCGGGCGCTCGTCGATCACGCGCCCAGCCACGTGCCCCTGCTGGTTGATGCGCAGGCCCTCCGACCCATCCCACCCCGCGGGCCACGGCAGCAGTTCCAGCCCCGTCGCAAGCGACCACCGGTAGCCCTGCAGCGACCCCGTCATGCCCACGACGAAGCCCGCGTTGTTGATGTCCCACGCCGAGCCCTCGCCCGGTGCGATGTCGAGCACGCCCGTGGCGTCCGAGTAGTAGAACTCTCCGCCCAGCTGCCCCGCGCTCTGCACGATGAGGAAGCCCACCATCTCCCCGCTGTTGTTGACGCTGTACGCCTCGATGCCCCCTGAACTCGGCGGCGGCGTCACGATCACGAACTCGCCGCCCTGGTAGCGGAACGCGTGCGGCGGGCTCGTGAAAGTCGGGCGGATGGACCCGCAGATGATCCCGTTCTCGCTCAGCCCCTCGACGCGGATGTCGGTGTAACCCGGCGGGGGCAGCAACTCCACCATCCCACTCTCGCGCGTCCACACCCACGATCGGACCTCGAGCTGCGGGCCGCGGGCCTGGCCGATGATGGTCTCGGCGTCGTTGATACGCACGACCTGCGTCGCGTACGTGCCGGGCAGCGAGCCCAGGGGTTCGACGCGGTAATGGGGGGGCTCAGTCGCGATCGTGTGTGTGGATGCGAGCGCCAGAACCCCCAGACTGAAAAGACAGTTACTCATCACATCACCCCTCGGACGTTTGAACGGTCCCGAGAGATATGCGACGTACAAGCCCGATGTCCCGCATTCCATGCCCAAAACCTGCTGTGGTGGTGCGCGTCTAAACGCGGCCTCACGCGGCAGCGGGGACGCGTCAGGTGTCCGGTGCCGCCGGGAGTTTGGCCAGCAGCGACCTCAAGGGCTCCTCTTCCAGCCCTTCACCCTTCAGCCCATGCGTCTTGATCAGGTCCAGCGACGCGCCCAGGCACCGCCGCGCGGCCACGTCATCTCGCCCCGCTGCCGCCATGCCCAGGTCCCTGTACTGCAGCGCCAGCGCGCGCCGCTGCGACTTCGTCACACGCTCGAACCGGCTCCAGTGCGCCGCGGCCTGCTCATGCCGCTTGATCGTCGCCTGCGCCTGCGGCAGCTGCCCGGTCAGCAGTTCCAGGTATCCCAGCTTCCCCAGCACGCTCCAATACGTGAACCACAGGCGAGCATCCTCCGGATCGTTCGCCGCCAGCGGCGCGAGAATTCCGGCGGCCTTTGCATACCAACTCACCGCCTCGTCGAACACCTGCTGCTCGGACTTCACGTCACCCATGAAGTCCTGCGTCACCGCCAGATCGCGTTGAAAGGAGACGTCCGCCTTGTCGCTCGCCGCCAGCCACTCGCGGTGCTCCAGCGCTTCCGCCGCGAGCTCGTTCGCGCGGGCAAGGTTGCCGGCCTCCAGCATGCGTTCCGCCCGCCGCAGCTCCGCTACCGCGCAGTCCCGCCGCGCGTCTGCCTTGCCATCGAACTCGCTCAAGAGCTCCCGCCGCCGCTGCGCGGAGAGCTCCAGCGCCTCCGTCGACTGCTGCATGTACCGAGCTGCGCCCTGCTCATCGGATGTCAGCGCCCCCATCCGGTGCAGGATGTCAGACCGGGTTAGCAGCCCCCACGGACGCACCCGCAGCCCCTCGTAGCTCTTTGGCTCCGCCTCGAGGGTGTCCGTCACTGCGAGCGCCGCGTCCACGTGCGCCAGCGCCGGGATGTTCTGCCCGCGCTGCATCTCCAGCACCGCCATGTCCAGCCGCAGCGTGCACCACTCCAGCAGCTGGTCCTTGCTGTAGGTCCCGGGCTCGCCCACAACCTTCCACGCCGCCAGCGCCTTCGCGTAGCACGCCGCGGCCTCCAGTAGATCCTGTTGATTTCCTGACCTCGCGCCGCCGCGCACGTTCCCTAGCAGCCGATAGCCCTCGGCCAGCCGGGCCTGAAGCTCCGGATCGCTTCCTCCGAGCTCCTCGCCCGCCAGTTTGTCCAGCACCTGCACCGCCGAGCTCATCAGGACCAGCTGCGCTGTGGTGGCGCCCTCCAGCCGCCGGACGCTCCTGCTCAGCTCGGGCACGAAGGTGGCTGCGAACTCGCGCAGCTGCACCAGCCGGCGCGCCGCCTCCTGCTCCGCCGCGATCCGCTGCGTCTCCTGCTCACGCGCCTGGCCCCAGTACCACGCCGCGGACAGCCCGCCCGCGCTCAGTGCCAGCGCCACCACCGCCGCGGCCGCCACCCCCACCCTGTTCCGCTGCACGAACTTGGCGAAGAGGTACCCCAGCGTCTCGGGGCGGGCCTTCACCGGCCGCCCCTCGAGGTGGTTGGCCAGGTCTTCGGCGAAGGCCTGGGCCGACGCGTACCGCCGGCGCGGGCTCTTGCGCATCGCCATCAGCACCACGTTGTCCAGGTCCCCCGACAGCGTTCGCTTCAGGCGCGACGCGGGCGCCGCCCGCCGCTTCGCGATCTCATCCGCGGAGTACGTGCGAGTCGTGCCGTCGCGCGTGATGACCTCCGCCGGGCGCGTCACGGCCGTGGAGGGCCGCTCCGGTTCCACCTCGCACACCACCCGCACCAGCTCGTCGTGCAGGCGGCTCATGAGCTGGTACGGCTGCCGCCCGGTGAGCATCTCGTACAGCAGCACGCCCAGCGAGTACACATCGCTCGCGGTCGTGATCGGCAGCCCCTGCACCTGCTCGGGGCTGGCGTACTCGGGAGTCATCAGCCGCTCCCCGGGGAGCGTCGCCATGGCCTGCCCCATCAGGTCCGCGTTGAGCAGCTTGGCGATGCCAAAGTCCAGCAGCTTGGGCTCGCCCTGTGCGTTCACCAGGATGTTGCTGGGTTTGATGTCGCGGTGCACGATCAGGTTCTGGTGCGCGGCGTGCACCGCCGCGCACACCTTTTTGAACAGCTCCAGCCGCTCCTGCGTCGTCAGCTGCTGGGTGTCGCAGTAGTCGGTGATGGGCTGACCCTCGATGTACTCCATCACGAAGTACGGGCGGCCATCGTCGGTCTGCCCCGCGTCCAGCACCCGCGCGATGTTGGGGTGGTTGAGCGAGCTGAGCACCTGCTTCTCGACACGGAACCGCGTCAGCAGGTCCTCGGTGTCGAGTCCCTTCTTGATGAGCTTGAGGGCAACGTGCTTCTTGAGCTGGTCGTCGTCGCGGACGGCCCGCAGCACCGCGCCCATGCCGCCGCGCCCGATCTCGCCAAGGACCCGGTACGGCCCGATCTGCGGTGGGATCGGCCCGGGACCGCTCGAGGGCGGCGCGATCAGCGTTGGTTCCAGTCCTGCGGTGTGTGCGGCCGTCTCGCCCATCGGGTCCCCCCGGGGGGTTCGCCCCCGCGTCCTGCGTCGCCCAGTCTACCGCAGGGCACCGCCCCCTCAAACACTCGGTTGTCCGCCGCCCCGGACGACTTTCAAACAGTTAGGAGTTTTCCTCTCGGCCTGCTACGCTGCCCGTTCGAGTCCAAGACGGGGGAGAACAATGCTGAACCGATTCCGCTGGGTCATGCTGGCCGTGTGGTTGATGTGCGCCTGGTCCGCGCCCGCTCTTGCGCAGAGCATCGTTTACGTTCGCGCCAACGCGCCTGCTGGTGGGAACGGGCAGAGCTGGGCGACGGCGTACAACGACCTGCAATCGGCCATTAGCGCCGCGGCGGCCGTCCCCGCGGTCAGTCGCAATATTCAGATTTGGGTCGCTACTGGCACCTACTTCCCCGGCCCACCCGGTGCCCCTCGATCAACGTCGTTTTCCATGCTCAATGGTGTGACCCTCCTCGGCGGTTTCGCCGGAAACGAGTCAGCAGCCACCCAGGCCAATCCGCGCCTAAACACCACCACCCTCAGCGGTGACCTGGGCCGCAATGACGTGGGCCCGGTGACGGATCCCACACGCGACGACAACTCCTACCACGTCGTCACCGCGGGCGGCGTGGATAACACAGCTCGGATAGAGGGTTTCCTGATCCGGGGCGGCCAGGCCACGCTTCCTTATGGAGGGGGAACCCCCCAGCCCGACTCCGACGGCGGCGGCCTTACCACCAGGGGCGGCGGCAGCCCGGTGATTCATCGCTGCACTTTCATCGGCAACCGTGCTGCCAACTCGGGCGGCGCGATTTTCCTGGGTCAACCGGGAACTCCGGAAGTGACGGGCTGCACATTCGTAGGCAACCACGGCATGTGGGATACGGGCGCCGTCTGCGTCGGTGAGTACTTCGGCACCAACACCCTTCTCGCGGCGACCATCGAGAGCTGTTTTTTCTCAGGCAACTATGGGCGGGACGGCGGCTCGGCCATCCTCGTCGTGGGGACCAGTCATGCCGCGCCGGCCGTGCAGGTCACGGCCAACATCGTCGGGTGCACGTTCTCCGGGCAGACATTCACTCCGCCATCCAACTACGCCAGCTCTGTGTGGGCCCACCGCCGCTCGCTGGTCAGCATCCGCAACTGCATTTTCTGGAATGAACCAGCGACCCCGGTTCATGCTTTCGCCGGCGGATCGGTGAGTGTCCGCCGCTCGCTGGTGCAGAATGGGGCCGCGGGGGTGACCGCCAACAACGGCACGGCGACGTACGGCACAGATAACATCAGCGTCAACCCTTTGTTTCAGGCACTCAACGGTCCGGACGGTGTTGCCGGAACCATCGATGACGATCCCACGCTGACCCCCTCATCTCCGTGCATCGACCTCGCGGACGAGTCATACCTGACTCCCTGCACGGTTGCAGACGTGCTCGGGAACAGCCGCTGGCACGATGGAGATTCCAACGGCACGGTGCTGAGCGACCTGGGCGCAGCCGAGCGCGGCGCAGGTTCAGCGCATCGCCGTCTGTACGTCCGGCCGGGCGGCAATGGGGGTGGCCGCTCGTGGGCGGATGCGCTGGGCAGCCCAAACGGCGCGTCCGCCCAATCAACTTGTCGCGACCCCTGGGAGGTCTGGGTCGCCGCGGGAACGTACAGACCAGCCCCCCCGGGCGGAGATCGCAACGCGTCATTCCAGTTGCGGAGCAGACTCGCACTGTTCGGCGGATTCGCTGGAACCGAGACCACGATCAACCAGCGCGACTTCAACGCTCACCAGACCATCCTCTCGGGCGACCTCCAGGGCGACGACGTCGGCTTCTACAACCGCGCGGACAACGCCCACCATGTCGTCACCGGTGAGAACCTCGCGGCCTCCGCCATCCTCGACGGCTTCATCATCGAGCACGGCGGCGAAGGCATTGCCGACATCGGCGGGGGCGGGATTTATCTCAATGGCGGCGGCGCGACCATCCGGAACTGTCTGATCAGGGACAACGTCGCCGATGCGGGCGCCGGCGTGCAGGCGATCAGTCCGACAGGCTTGCGTTTCGAGAACTGCACGTTCCACAACAACCGCACCGACCGGGTCGCCCCGGATCAGACCCACGCATGGGACGGGGCGGCCTTCCAGGGAAGCGGCGGCAATGGACTGGTGTTCGATGGCTGCATATTTCAAGAGAACCACTCCGACTATCGGGCGGGTGTGATGTACATCACTTCTCAGACCGGCATCCTCATTCAGAACTGCCGGCTGATCCGCAACCGCTCCGAAGACGTCGCTGGAGCTGTCCTCCTTTACCAGTCGCAGGCGTCGATCTACAACTCCGAGTTCTACGGGAACAGGTCCGCCCTCGACCACAATGTGCTCGCTTGGGCCAGCAACACCACTATCGCGGGCTGCGCGTTCGTGGGCAACACCGCTCGATACCACTCTTCTATCACAGGATCCAGCGCTTTCGAGACGGTCAACACCCTTCGTGTGATCAACTCCACTATCGTGGCGAACGAGGGCCTTGAACCCGCTCAGTATCCCGGGGCCATCAGCGCGACGGGCAACGGCACCCAGAACACGCTGTCACTTCAAAACTGCATCGTCACCGGGAACACCAACGCAGGCGTCGAGAGCGAGCACACCAACATCAGCGTGCTTAGCGGCGTGTATGCATGGTCAGTCGACTATACAATCCATCATCAGAGGACCGCCGCAACGCCCGGCACTGGCTCGCATGGCGGAGCCCCTCTCTTCCGCCGTGCCCCCTCGAAGGGACCTAACGGAAGCTGGGGCGACCCCGACGACGACTATGGAGACCTGCGCGTTCAAGCCGGCTCACCCGCGCTGGACTCGGGATTTCTTGGAGCGCTGCCGCCCGACATCGGAGACATGGACCGAGATCAGAACCTGACCGAGGTCCTCCCATTCGACCTCGCTCGTCAGCCCCGCTTCGTCGACGACCCCAACGCTCCCAACACCGGCCCGGGCTCCGCACCTCACGTCGACCGCGGCTGCTACGAGAACAACCTCTCCACCACGGTCTGGTCCAACCCCGCCGGCGGCCAGTGGACGCTCGCGGCCAACTGGCTCAACAGCGTGCTCCCCAACAGCAACACCCGCGTGCTGTTCGACAGCACTGCCGGCGGCAGCAGCAACTCCTACTCTGTTCAACTCCCCAGTGATCAGCACGCCTACTCGATGGAGGTTAGTGCCAACCAGGTCACGTTCAACGCAAGGTCGGGCAGCTTCAACGGCGACCTCTTTCTCGATGCGCCCATCGCCGACCCCAACCCCTCGCTGCTTATCTCGCGAACCGCCCCCGCCGGGGTCAGTCCCGCACTCACCATCACCAACTCCGGCGGCTCGACAACCACACGCCGTGGCCTGAGCGCCGGCAGCACCACCGTCGCCAACGAAACCGGCTCGCGCGGAGCCCTCATCATCGGCGACACTAACCCCACCAACGGCCAGCGCACCCGCTTCACGGCCTCCGGGCGCACACAGATCGGCGGCGCCGGCGCGGGCGTGCTCACCATTCAGTCCCGCGCGCTGGCGCAGGTGGAGTCGCTTGTGCTGGCAGCGCAGCAGACCGCCTCCGCCACCGCATCCATCACCGGCGCCTCCTCCATCCCCTCCACCCTCGCCTACGGCGGCCTCAACGCCGACCTCGTCATCGCCCACCGCGGTCAGGCCACGCTCACCGTCGGCGGCACTCTCGCGAGCGGCCTGCCCGACGCCACCAAGCCCGGCCTGCTTACCAGCGAGGGCAACCCCGCCGACGACGTGATCCTCGGCGAGGTCGCCGGCTCTTCCGGCACGGTCCGCATCCTCGGCCCCGGCTCCGCCTGGGTCAGCGAGCACAGCAACTTCATCCTCGGCAAGGGCGGGCACGCGCACCTCACCATCGATGCCGGACAGCTGCTGACCACCACCTCCAACAACATCATCTTCGCGCAGGAGCCCGGCTCTTCGGCGCTGCTGGAGCTCAAGAACGGCGCATCATGGATTGAGAACTCCGCCGGAGCCGTGATCGGCGGCGCCGGGTTCGCGGAGCTGCGCATCGATTCGACCTCGACGGTGTCCATCAGCGGCGGACCGCTGCGCATCGATCCCGCCGGCACCATGACCGGCAACGGCGCCGTCAGCGGCGATGTCCGCAACCGCGGCACCATCGTGCCCACCGTGGGCACGGCCCCCCTCACCATCGACGGCTCCTACGAGCAGGTCTCCAGCGACCCCGCCAACCCTTACGCGGGCAACATCATCCTCGGTGTCAACGGCACGGCCGCGGGCCAGTACGCCAGCATCGAGATCAACGGCGCCCCCAACCAGATCAGAATCGGCGGGGGCCTGATCGTGCACGCACCTGCCGGCTTCGCGCTCGACCAGCCGCTTCGGCTCATCAGCACGCCCGGCACGCCCGCGCCCTTCGACGTCGCGCTGCTGCCGCGCCTGGTCACCACCCTGGGTCTGCCCACGAACCAGTACCTGCGCATCGAGTACAACGACGGCGGCGCCGACCTGGGGTTCGGGCTCTTGCAGGGTGGCATCGGCTTCGATGCCCCGGTCGACTTCCCCGTGCCCGGCACCGCGACCGACGCCGTGCTTGCCGACATGGACAACGACGGCCTGATCGACCTTGCTGTCACGATCCCCGCCCCCAGCGGCGGCCCCGGGAGCGCCTTCATCTTCTTCAACGCCGGTGACGCGGACAACGACGGCGACTGGGACGGCTTCGCCTCCAGCACGCAGATCACCACCGGGATCAACCCCCTCGCCCTCACCGTCTGCAACTTCGACGGTCAGCGCGGCCTGGACCTCGCCGTCGCCAACCAGGCCAGCAGCAGCGTGAGCGTGATCTACCACCTGAATGACCGCACCTTCGGCAGCACGCAGACGCACAGCGTGGGCGTGAGCCCGGTGGCGATCGCCAGCGCCGCGCTCAACGACCCGCTCGAGCTGCCCGCGATCGCGGTGGCGCTGAGCAGCACGCCCGCCGCGCGCCTCATGCTCAACAACCAGGACCCGCTCAACAACAGCTTCCTACTGCAGCCGCCGATCGTGCTGCCGGTGCCCCCGCGACGGATCCGCCTGCCCGACCTGGATAACGACAAGCGGATGGACATCCTGCTGATGGGCGACGGCAGTGTCATGCCCTTCCACAACGTGGGCAACTCGGTCATGGGGCCGCTGCCGCCCATCCCCGTGGGCGCGGGCACGTTCGACCTGCGCACGGCGGATCTGGACAACGACGGCCGCACCGACTTCATCACCAGCAACCAGGAGGGCGGCTCGGTGTCGATCATCCTCAACCGCACGGCCGACAGCGGCCCGGCGTTGCTGCCCGCGGTCGAGCTGCCGGTGGCCGCTGGCGCAACGAGCCTCGCGTCCATTGATCTGGAGGGTGACGGCGACAGCGACCTGGCGGTCATTGCCGAGGGCGCCGGCGGCACGCGCCAGGTGCGGCTGCTGCGGAACGACCTGGACAGCTCCGGCCTGCTGGTGTTCTCGCAGCTGCCGGCGCAGCCCAGCGGCGAGGACCCCCTGTTCGTGCTGAGCGCGAACGTGGACGCCCGCGGCCTGGACGAGCTCGTGACCGTCAACCAGTCCGGCGGCGGCGGCTTCGTGCCCGGGCCGGCGGTGATCGTCAACCCCAACGCCGGCACGCCGCCCCCGCCCCCCTGCGGTGACCAGGACTTCAACGGAGACGGCGACCTCGGCACGGACGCCGACATTGAGGCCTTCTTCGCGTGCCTGGGCGGCAACTGCTGCGAGACGTGCTACGCGGGCGGGGCCGACTTCAACGCCGACGGCGACTGGGGCACGGACGCGGATATCGAGAGCTTCTTCAGGGTCCTGGGCGGCGGGCCGTGCTGAGCGGGCGCGGTCGGGACGGGTCGCAGAACCGTGGCCCCGCACACGCCGTACTCTGCGGTGTCCTCTCAGTGTCCCAACGCCGCATGGACGCACCCAGCCGCACCAACCTGACGCGCCTCTCCCCCGTTGCCGTTGCCAGCGCGGGCGTGCTCACAGCCATCGCCGCCCTGGTCGTGCTCCCCGCGTGCAGGTCCAAGCCCGCGGCCGCTTCCGGCGTCGCAGCCGCCACAGTGGCCGCGCCGGGCGTCGATGACAACGCGCCCCGCGACTACCGCGGCCTCCACAACGTCGTCGCCTTCCACGACCACTACTACTCCGGCTCCGTGCCCGAGGGTGACGCCGGGTTCGACTCGCTCCAGGCCCTGGGCGTCCGCACCATCATCAGCGTCGACGCCATGGAGCCCGACGTGGCCGCGGCCCGGGCCCGCGGGCTGCGCTACATCCACCTGCCCATCGGCTACAACGGCTTCGACGACGAGCGCCGCCTCGAGCTCGCCCGCGCCACGCGCGACGCCCTGCGAGTCGGCCCCGTCTACATCCACTGCCACCACGGCAAGCACCGCAGTGCCGGCGCCGCCGCGGCCGCCATCGCCACGCTGGGCCTGGCTACCCCCGAAGCGGCCGTGCAGCGCATGAAGGTCTCCGGCACCAGCCCCGCCTACCCCGGCCTGTACCAGTGCGCCCTGGACTCGCGCCCCGTGAGCCCCGAGGCCCTCGCGGCCGTCAACGCCGACTTCCCCGAGGTGAGCAGGCCCGCGACCTTCGTCCGCGCCATGGTCGAGCTCGACCACGTCTTCGACCACCTTAGCGACGCCGAGCGCGCCGGCTGGCAGACCCCCGCCGACCACCCCGACCTCGTCCCCGCCGCCGAGGCCGCGCGGATGGTGGACCTCTTCCGCCAGCTCCAGACCTCCGACGAGGCCGCCCACAAGCCCGCCGACTTCGCGGCCATGCTCAAGGCCGACGAGGCCCGCGCTCAAACCCTCGAGGACACGCTTACCGAACTCGCCACTGCCCGCGCTCACACAGCCACGAGCACCGACAGCACCACCGCCGCCCACAAGGCCACCCTCTCCGCCACCTTCAAGCAGATCGGCGCCTCCTGCAAGGAGTGCCACGTGAAGCACCGCGACAGGGCCCCGTGGTAGTCCCGCGCGTCGATCGCAACGTGCCACCGAGATGTCCTCATCTTGGTGGTCCTCCCGGTGGATGGCGGATCACCCTCGCTCGGTAGACTTCCCCCATGCGCCCCCCGCGCTTCAACGACTACCAGCGCACCGCCCTCGGGCTGGGCGCGTGGCTCGTTGCGGTATTGGTAATGGCCCTCTGGCGCAACCCCTCCCTCGAAGCCCTTGGGATGTGGGCGCAGATCTTCCTGCCCATGGGCGTTGTGTGGGGCCTCTGGATCTACATCGTCTACCGCCACCGCTCCCGCCGCCCCGCGCCGCCCGAGCCGCCGCCGACGGTCCCCGCCGAGTGCCCCGCCTGCCGCTACCCGCTCCAGAGCGACTGGTGCCGGTGCCCCGAGTGCGGCCGCCCGACACTCCCCATCGTGGTGAAGCCGCCCGAGCGCATCCTCGTCAAGGACCCGGGTCACGCCACGAAAACTCACGATTGATCGTGAATGCGGCCCGCCGGTGGCGATCGTCGAGACAACGACTCCCCGGGTACCCGAATGCGTCGCGGACGCGCCCGTCCAGAGCCCCGGCAGGGGCGGCACTCCCGATCACGCCCTACACCACAACGCGACACGCGTGCGCGCACAAACCACTCCACCTACAACCACCGGCTCCCGCGACTATGAACGCCGACGCCTTCCCACCACCCCCAGCACGCCCACGCCCAACGCCAGCGTCCCCGGCCCCGGCACTGTCACGCGGAACGCGGGGTAGTACGCCTGCGGGTGGTCGAAGTACGTCCACGGCCCCGCCCCGATCCACGCGGCCTGCGGGCCGGGCAACTGCGGCGGACCGTAGAGCTGCCACCGGGCCTCCGCGAACTGCGGCAGCTGCAGCGACAGGAAGTAGTCCTGCCCGGGCGCGAGGGTGATCCCGCTCACGGCCGCCGTGACCGGCGCGGAGAACTGCCCGAAGGGCAGCGCCACGCTCGCGCTGCCCAGGCTCGCGCCGACCTGCGTCCCGTTCGCGGCGTAGAGCACGACCGTCGCCGGGGTCGTGGAGCCAGCGATTCTGTACGCCGCGAGCGTCACCGACGCCACCTCGCCGCCCGTCGCGGCCGTGAACCGCCATGCCAGGCGCGTCGGAAACTGCGAGCCGCCGCCCAGCCAATAGGTGCTCGGCAGCGGCGAGCCGTTGAACGTATCAAACGCGACCTGCCCCAACGCCCCCGCGCCGGGCATGCACAACGCAACGACACACGACAGACGCAGCATGCGGTCCCTCCCGGCCCCAGCATACCGGTGGTCCGCCGTGGGACAACTGATTCGTGCCGGGTGCTATAGCCGTCGGGTGCCAGTTGCCGGCTTCCAGCGGCAACTGATGGCGTGATGCGGGTGCGCGCACAAACCGGAGACACAACCCGCGGCCCTCCGGGCTGGGAGTCGCAAGAGGGGCGGCAAGCCCCTTTTGCACGCGCGGAACTTCTTATGCCCAGGGCGCGCCCTGCGCGTCAAGGCGCACGGCATCGCGCCACCGAGAGGGTTTGAGATGGAGGTCGACCGCTCTGGGCAGTTCCTCCGTGCGCTACTCAGGCTTCTGCCTGTACGCAACGGGGATGGGTGGCGGCCGGTCCGGATCGATGGCCCGACGTTTGTGGGGGGACCGCCTCTGTCAGAGGGCGCCTTCGGCCCACGCGGCCGCGCGCCGTCGTAGAAGAACCCGAAAACCAGGTCGGTTCCCGCGTCCATCCACTCCACATGATGGTCGGGGTATCGCGGGTTCCCGGCGCGGAGCTTCGCGAGCATCCGGTCCCGCACCTGCTCGTTGAACACCGTCTCACCCGGCGCGAGCCCGACGTCCCACCGACCCTCATAGCCCTTGAGGCCGTAAACCTCGACGTACATCCGCTGCCATGGTGCGGGCATACGGGCAGCGTACCGGGTTCCGGGCAGGGAGTCGCAAGAGGGGCGGCGAGCCCCTTTTGCACCCGCGGAACCTTCACACGCGCAGGGCGTGCCCCGAGTGACACAAACACGTGCCAGGCGCCAGGCGCGGCTAGCCCTTCCTGATGGTACTTGCGCTGTATCCCTCAACGTACCGCCGGAACGCCGCGCTGCTCATGTGGGCGTGGCGGGCGTCGTATACATCGGGCAATGTGAGGTAGAGTGAGTATTCCGAACACACGAGGAGAGGAGAATCAGGGAGCGGGTGGGCAGCACCCCGAGGCTCCGGTGCGGCGACCTCAATCCAAAGAAATGACCACACCAGGTCCTCATCGATCCGGTGGAACTCGGCACGGGTCGGGCGAAGGACGTATTCGATTCCGGTGTTGAGCCAGAGGTGGTCTCTTTCGAGTGCCCGGGCCTCATAGATGCTCAGGCCGCCGCCTGAAGGGAACAACAAGTGCGATGCGTTCGCGGTCGCAACGATCAGGGCCACGGTCTGTTCCGCGGTGAGTTCGGCACGATCCGGCAGCGGTGTGCCAAGGCACGACCGAAGGCTCCCCACCCACCGCTCATGAACCACTTCGTCTGGCATTCATAGGAGTCTACCCCGTTGTGATCGGTTGCCGGTCCTTGGTGCAATCTGATCGTGCGCAACGCGTGAAGTCCGCTCGCCTGGCCGAGGCCCCTCCGGGCAGGAAGTCGCAAGAGGGGCGGGGAGCCCCTCCTGCACGAGCGGACCTTCTGTCGAGCCAGGCGAGCTCTATGCCCAAGTGCGCACGGGCTCGCACCTCCGAAAGGGCCTCAAGGCCGGCCCTCTCGGGCTCTCCCTGGCCACTCAGTGCTGCGTCAGGTGGCATCACATTCCGTGACGTGCCATCACCTTCGGCTCTGCGAAGGTGATGGTTCCACGCGGTGACCGCGCAAGCCGCTCTCATCGATTCCACCGGGCCGGGTTGCCGCACTCGGGGCAGGATTCGTCTTTGGGCAGCCCGGCGCGGCTGTATCCGCACGCAACGCACGCGCCGGCGGCAAGCCGACGTCGCCGTGGCGTCATTCCCCTGAGCTCGGGCCACCACGCGGCGACGCCGATCGACGCCGCCGCAAGGAGGCCGTACCAGGTGGGGATGCCCCACCCGCGGACCCAGCGCCACGACGGGGCCCCGGTGCTCGCGAGAAACGTGTCGTGCGGCGGCCAGCGAAGGCCGAAGCGAGCACGTTCCGCAACGAGACCGGAGGGGATGTCCGTGACGGGGTGCGCACGCGCCCAGGCGCCGTTCGGGCTTGTCAGCATGAGACGGCCATTGCGCAAGCCGACCTGGTACTGGTTGTCGGGCGCCGTCCAGCGCAGCTCCCACGACAGCGTCGCGAGCGTGCCGAGCAGGGACATCCCGCCGAGCACGCCCGCGAGCAGCTTCAGGACGCGGCGGAAACAGATCACCTTCGGGCGGTGCACACTTTGAGTCTACCAGCGGCCGACGCCTTCCAATCCCGTGCGTGCAAGCGCGGGTATCGAACGGGGCTCGTCCGGGCAGGGAGTCGCAAGAGGGGCGGCGAGCCCCTTTTGCACGCGTGGGACTTTCGGCAGCGCAGGGCGCGCCTCATGCGTCAAGGCGCACGGGCATCGCGCAACCGAGAGGGCCTCAAGGCCGGCCCTCTCGGGCTCTCCCTGGCCCCTCCGTGCTGCGCGGGGCCCGCCGTGCGCACACGCGGAGCGCCGGACACGCCCCAGAGCCGAGCCCGCGGCCAAAGTCAACGGCCGACCTGCTGGTGTGGCGCAAGCGCCCCTCGAACAACGGAGAGCTCTCACGCCACACTTGGGCGAAGCCTCCCGAATGGTCTTTGTGTTCTTCTGCGCAGCCGCGGCCCCCACACTGGCGGGCGAGCCGCCAGTGGCACAGGAGAACCGCCGCCCGTGCCACCCGACCGGTGGGCGCAACCGACAGGCTGTTGCGGATGCGGGCAGGCTGCGCTAAGCTGCCCGCTAATGCTCACGAAGCACGCCGTCTATCTTGGGGATGCCCGCAACCTCTCCTTTATCGCATCGGAGAGCGTGCACCTGGTCGTGACGTCGCCGCCCTATGCCGCGCTCATTCATTACTCCGATGGTCAGAACCAACTCGGGAACATTCAGTCCTACGAAATGTTCCTGGATGAGTTGGACAAGTGCTGGGCCGAATGCCTCCGAATCCTGGTCCCGGGCGGGCGCATCTGCTGTGTAGTTGGGGACGTCTGCCTCTCACGGAAGCGCGCCGGGCGTCACCATGTTCTTCCGCTCTCTGCCGACATTCAGGTCCGCGCCCGCCGCATCGGGTTTGACAACCTCACCCCTATTCGCTGGATGAAAGTCGCCAACATCAAGCTGGAAGCGTCGACTTCGAGCGTGTTTCTTGGGAAGCCCAACCTCCCCAATGGCGTGGTCAAGAACGACGTCGAGAGCATTCTCTTCCTCCGAAAGCCCGGCGGATACCGCAAGCCGACCGCTGCGCAAGAGAAGGCGAGCTTCATCCCCACGGACGAGTACCGCAAGTGGTTCAGTGCGGCATGGTCCGACGTGAAGGGCCAGATCCGCCGCGACCACCCAGCCCCATACCCGCTCGAAATCCCGAACCGTCTCATTCGCATGTTCAGCTTCACAGGCGACACGGTCGTGGATCCCTTTGCAGGGACCGGCACCACCGCGCTCGCGGCAATGCAGGCGGGCCGTAACTCAATCTCAGTAGAGATCGAGACAAAGTACGTGGAGCTCATCAAAAAGCGGCTGGACAGTGCGCCCCTCGGCGCGAACGTCGAGTACAAGCTCCCGGCCTCGAAGCGTCCCGCTGCCACGACTCGGAGCGCGTGACGTGGAATACCAACTGCTCAACGCGTTCCGCGGCGTTTTCGAGGGCAAGAAGTACCTCCATCGGAACGCCAACCTCGGGGACCACGTCGCGGCCTTTCTTTACGAAGACCTGTTGGCGCTCGATCGCTCGCCGAAGCTAATCGCTCGGATCAAGTCTGGGCGTGCGGCCGTCAATGCGGCGAACAAGACCGTCGGCAAAAGGGCTCGGCGGGGGGATGGCACCTTTGGAGAGGTAGTACCCGGAACGCCGGTTGTCGGGGTCGCGGGCTTCCTCGTTCCTCGGGGTCAAATCGCGGCTGTGGAGGTCGGTGCTGAGACGAAGATCCTCGCAAAGGCGATGATGAAGCAGATCGAGCGCGTTGAGACCGCTTTGATAGGGCAGACAGCTCAGTTCAAACGCTCCAATCGCAATGCAATCACGGTTGCCTTCGTGGGGATCAACTACGCTCCCCAGTACCTGTCGTTCGAGGGGACGCGCGAGTTCCCGACCGACGGCAAAAAGTACAAGCATCCAATCCAGGAAGCGAGCGAGGCCGAGAAGCGGCTCATGACGGTGGTGCAGCCGCACTTCGACGAATTTGTGCTACTGAAGTACCGCGTGTCCAACCAGCCGCCGTATCCGTTCGAGTGGATGAACGAGGCGGCGACGAAGCTCGAGTACGCGGCTGCACTCGCCAGGATCAGCAAGGAATACGAGGCGCGCTTCTAATCTGGTCCCCCGAGCATGATCGCTACAACCCCTGCTTGATCGCGTCCACGATCCGCTGCGCCGTCCGCACGTTGGCGAAGCCGGCCTCGGCGTCGATCGCGGGCCTTCTCCCCGTCCGCACGGCCTCTAAAAACTCCTGGATCTCGGCGACGATGGGCTCGGCGTCGTCTACTACTAGCTCTTCGATGTTGACGAGCTGGTCCCACTTGAGGCTGGTGAGGTCGGCGCCCTTGGCCAGGGCCTCCTGCATTTCCCGCCGCTGGATCTCGTTGGCGGTGCGGCGGATCATGTTGCCCTTCTTGGCGCCGTAGTCGATCTTGATGTAGGCGTTCTCGCCGGTGATGCGGGTGACGCGCTCGGTCTTGAGGGCGAGGCGCGAGGCGGTGACGTTGGCGACGCAGCGGCCGTGGGGGGTGTTGAACTCCAGCCAGGCGTTGCACAGGTCCTCGTGGGGGGTGATGACGGAGACGCCGGCGGCGCGGATGAAGTCGGGCTCGCGCCCGCCCATGAGCATGAGCACGACGTCCAGGTCGTGGATCATCATGTCCATGACCACGCCCACGTCCACCGAGCGGAAGGTCATGGGGCTGACGCGCACCACCTGCATGAAGCGGGGCACGATCTCCATGCCGGTGGAGTACGCCCGCTGCACGGCCCGCATCACCGGGTTGAACCGCTCGATGTGGCCGACCATGAGGCAGGAGCCGGTGGCCTCGGCGAGGTCGCGGATGGCGCGGGCGGTCTCGACGTCCCCGGCGAGGGGCTTCTCGATGAGGCAGGCGACGCCGGCCTTGAGCAGCGGCTCGGCCACGGCGCGATGGTAGGTGGTGGGCACGGCCACGGACACGGCGTCAACGCCCGCGTCCAGCAGCTGCTCGACGGTCTCGAAGGCCCCGCAGCCGAACTGCTCGGCGAGGTTGCCGCGGCGTTCCTCGGAGGAGTCCACCACGCCGACGAGCTTGCAGCCCGCGAGCTGCGAGTAGACGCGGGCGTGGTGGCGGCCCATGCGGCCCACGCCGACGACGCCGCAGCGGACGGGGCGGCCGTCGAACTTGTCCGGGGTGCTCGTGCTCGCCTGCACGGAGGTGGTCACGCCGCCCCCGCCTGCTGGAGCGCGGCCACGAGGTCGTCCTTCTTCTTGAGGCCCACGAGCGTCTTCACGGGCTTGCCGTCCTTGAAGATGATCATGGTGGGGATGGCGGTGATGTTGTACTGCATGGCGATGCGCTGGCTGCGCTCGGTGTCCACCTTGCCGACCTTGGCCTTGCCGGCCATCTCGGTCGCGAGGGCGTCGATGACGGGCAGGAGCATCTTGCAGGGGCCGCACCACTCGGCCCAGAAGTCGACGAGGACGGGCTGCTGGCTGCCCAGGACCTCGGAGGCAAAGTTGTCTTCGGTGAACTCAAGCACGTGCTCGCTGGCCATGCCGCAATACTCCGTCGAAGGCTGGAAGGAACCGGACGCCGCCGCCCGGCGGGCGGGGCAAGTGCTCATCCTACGCGGGGTGAGGGTGGGTGCAAAACGGGGGAGGGGAGGCCCACCGCGGAGTGTGCGGAGGGGGCGGAGTTTCGCGGAGACAGACCGGGAGTGGGGGACCAAAAACACAGCCGCCCGCAACGCACGGGCGGCCGCTGACTCAACGTTCGGTTTGATCGAAGGTGTGGCGGGTTACGCCGCGGCGGAGAGCTCGTTGACCGCGCTGAGGAACTCCTCCTTGCGCCGCAGCCCGATCAGCTTCTTCACCGGGCGCCCGCCCGAGAAGATCATGACCGTGGGGATCGAGGAGATGTTGTACTGGGCCGCGAGGATGCGGTTGTCGTCGGTGTTCACCTTGCCGACCTTGACCCGCCCGCCCAGCTCGTCGGCCAGGCTGTCGATGATGGGCGACAACGCCCGGCACGGCGGGCACCACGCCGCCCAGAAGTCGACGATCACGGGCTTGTCGGACTTGAGCACCTCGCTCTCGAAGTTGCTGTCCGTAAACTGGTTCACCAGAGCACTGGCCATCACAGACTCCTTTGGCTTGGCCGTTTCCTGCCGGTGCCGTCGCTCGCCTGCGCGGGCTGTGCACCGGCTCACCAATGACTTCGCCGCCGGCCGCTCACCCGATGCAGCCACCCGGCGCGGGGAATCGTCCTCCCCGCGCTCAGATAGGTACCGCAAACCTCTGGATCACTTAGGGTTCAGGTGAGAAGCTGCCAACCGGCTTGCCGCGTTCAGGGCGGCCACATGCTCCGGCACATCGTGGACCCGGAACACCGAGGCCCCGTGGTGTTGGTGCAGCACGCTCAGCGCCAGCGTTCCCGCCAGCCGCTCCGATGGCTGCGAGTCGCGGTTGAGGCTCACGCGCCCGGTGAAACTCTTGCGCGAGAGGCCGCTGAGCACGGGGTAGCCCAGCGCCGCCAGCGCGCCCGTGCCGCGGATCAGCTCAAGGTTGTGCTCCACGCTCTTGCCGAACCCCAGCCCGGGGTCGAGAACGATCTGCTCGCGCCCGATCCCGGCCGCGAGCGCCGCCTCCGCCCGCCCGCGCAGGAACCCAGCCACCTCGGCGACCAAGTCGTGGTAGTGGGGGGGCTGCTGGTACTGGTCCGAGTACGAATCTTCCGCCGCCCTCCGCGCTCGGTGCATCAGCACGATCCCGCACCCGCGGGCCGCGCACAGCTTCAGCATCTCCGCGTCATCCAGCCCGGCCGACTGGTCGTTCACCGCGTCCGCCCCCGCGCTGAGGGCCGCCTCCGCGACCGCCGCGCTGGTGGTGTCCACCGTGATCGCCACCTCCGCCAGCGCCCCGCCGCGCCCGCGGATCGCCATGATCGCGGGCACCACCCGCTGCATCTGCTCATCGGCCGACACCGGCGCCGCACCGGGACGCGTCGACTCCCCGCCGATGTCCAGCACCCGCGCCCCCGCGCCCACGGCCGCCGCCGCCGCATCCGCCGCCTGGTGCGGCACCATCAACCGCCCGCCGTCACTGAAGCTGTCGGGCGTGATGTTGAGGATCGCCATCACGCAGGGGGCAGTGAGGTCGATCTGTTTGGAGGGGGAGAGTCGCCAGAAGGCCATGCGATGACTCTATCAGCCCATGGCGGCTCATCTTGTCCACGCGAGCACCGTGCCTCAGCCCACCAACGAAAGAGGCTCATCGCCCGTGGTGGGGTGATGAGCCTCTGATGGCACGGGACGAAAGCCCAGGGATCATGATCCCTGGGCTTTGTTGTTACGGGAAGATGCCGCGCACGAGGTACGCCTGCTTGAGCCGCTCCAGCGCCCCGATGTACGCCGCCGTGCGCAGGTCGCACTTGTACTTCTTGCGGGCGTCACGGCAGCGCCGCGCCGCCGCGATCATGTGCTTGTTCAGCTCGCGGTCCACCGTCTCCAGCTCCCACGCGTGGCTGGTCTTGTTCTGCACCCACTCGAAGTAGGACACGGTCACGCCGCCGGCGTTGCACAGGATGGCCGGCAGCACCTCGATGCCCCGCTGCTGCAGGATCCGCTCGCCCGCGGGGGTGGTGGGGGCGTTGGCGCCCTCGGCCACCACCTTGCAGTTGAGCAGCTTGGCCTCGGGCTCCTGGATCATCTGCTCCAGGGCCGCGGGGATGAACACGTCGACCTTGGTCTTGTAGAACTCGTCCTTCGCGATCGCGGTCGCGCCCTTGAACCCCGCCACGCCGCCGGTCTTCTGGCAGTGGATGGCGAGGGCGTGGGCGTCCAGCCCGCCGTCGTTGCGGATGGCGCCGGTGTGGTCCATCACCGCGATCACCTTGGCGCCCTTGTCCTGCACGATCCGCCCGCTCCACGAGCCCACGTTGCCGTAGCCCAGGATGCTCACCTTGCAGTTCTTGATGTCAACGCCGATCTCGGGCAGCATCTCGACCAGGGTGTCAACGACGCCCTGGCCCGTCGCCTTCTCGCGACCCAGCGAACCGCCGATCTCGACGGGCTTCCCGGTCACCACGGCCATGCCGTTCTTGCCGCTGCCCTCGCTGATCGACGAGTAGGTGTCGGCGATCCACGCCATGTGCTGGCTGTTGCTGCCGACGTCGGGCGCGGGGATGTCGTAGTCGGGCCCGATGTCGTGCGCGATCGCCGCGGTGAACCGCCGCACGATCCGCTCCATCTCCGCCTTGCTGTGCTTGTAGGGATCGACCTTGATGCCGCCCTTGCCGCCGCCGTAGGGCACGCCCACCAGGCTGCACTTCATCGTCATCAGGAACGACAGGCTCTTGACGTCATCAAGGTGCACGTCGTGGTGGAACCGCAGCCCGCCCTTGTACGGGCCCAGCGCGTTGTTGTGCTGCACCCGGTAGCCCTTGAACAGACGGAACTGCCCGTCGTCCATGCGCACCGGGAAGTGCACCATGATCTCGTTCTTCGGCTGCGCCAGGATGATCTTCAGCTCGTGCGGCAGGTTCATCAGGTCCGCGGCCTGCAGCATGCTGCCCACCGTCTGCCGGTACAGGTTGTTGGGGTCGGTCGGGAACGCGAGCTCATCGAACACCGAGTGCCGCATCAGCTGCTCAGAGCCCTCCGGCGCCTGCTCGGGCCGCGCGCCCTTACGCGCCTTGGCGGGCTTGGCCGCGGCGGGCTTGGCCGCCTTCGCGGGGGCGGGCTTGGAGGTGGCGGCGGTCCCGTTCGCGCCCTTGGAGGGCTTGCTCATCATTCTGGTCATGATCTCGCCTGAATCCCTTGCAGGGAAGGTTGAGAGGAGAAAAACCCCGCGGCCGCGCCGTGGGAGGGATCACCATAGTACCTCAAACCCCCACAAATCCCACCCACACCCGTGCCACCGAGATGCCCTCATCTCGGTGGTTTCCCACCCACACCCGTGCCACCGAGATGTCCTCATCTCGGTGGTTCCCCCTCACCGGCCGCTGCACTCCCGCTTCCCCCGTTGCCCACTCCCCATTCCCCATTGCCCCTCCCCCTAACCTGCCCCATGCTCCTCTACCTCGCCGCTGACCTCATCTGGGGAACCAAGATCAAGGCCACCGCCCAGGCCGTGGGGGTCACCGCGCGGCCGGTGCGGAACCTGGAGATGCTCGAAGCCCGCCTCGCCGACCAACCCCCAGAAGACCCGGTCCGCGCCGTGCTGCTGGACCTCGAGGTCCCCGAGGTCGCCCTCTCCATGCTCGCGCGCCTCAAGGGTGCTGCCCATGGTGGCACCGGTGTCCCGACCGGTGCGTCCTCTGTCTCTGGTGGCACCGGTCTCCCGACCGGTGTCCCCATCCGCGTCCTCTGCTGGGCCCCCCACGTCGAGCGCGACCTCATGGACCAGGCCCGCAGCGCCGGCGCCGACGCCGTCATGACCCGCGGCGCCTTCGACGCCCGCATGGAACTGATCCTGAAGGAGTGGGACGGCAAGTAGCGCCGCGCGCACACCTCCCGACGACGCCGGGACTGAGCCGCTCGGGGCGAAGTCCCGGGTTGGCGGTGACGCCGCAGCGCGCCCTTCGTGTGTGCACGCACAGACGTCGCGCAACCAAGAGGGCCTCAAGTCTGCCCTGTCCGCGCCACTACCTGCACGGTCCGCCACCCAGCACGCGGAAGAACGCTTCGATGTCCTGGTCGGTGCCGGCGTCGCCGTCGGCGTTGAAGTCCGAACCGCCGCGGAAGCAGGGGCCGCAGCAGTTCCCGCCCAGGCACGCGAAGAACGCCTCAATGTCCTGGTCGGTCCCGCTGTCCCCATCACCGTTGAAGTCCGCGGTCCCGCAGGCGGGGGTGATCACGCAGGCTCCATACATCGTGATCACGTACCTGCCGAGATGGTGGATGTTGTGCGAGTGCTGCCAGTGGTGCAGCGGCAGGGCCGCGCCCGGCCCGTCGGGCGCGCGGAGAGGCGCGCCAGGCCCGCTGAACAAACGCTGCCCGTTCGCGGCCACCGGCTCGGCCCGCGGCTCGCTGATCGCCAGCAGGTACCGGCCCGGCCCCGGGATGTAGGTCGAATCAATGAACGACTGCACCTCGGGGGTGCTGTTGTCTGAGTCGCACAGGGCCACGCCGTCGGGCCGGAAGAGGAACAGGCGCGTGTCAAGTGGGGCGCTGCCGTAGGCCGACGGGCGCGTAGTCGCGATGAAGTGGGCGTTGGAGTCGCACACCTCCACCTCGTACATGTCAACGTCCACCCCCGTGGCCAGCGAGCCGTAGATCGCATCGACCCGCGGCGACACCACCGGTACCTGGTGCTGTCCGGGCAGGTGGCCCGCGTCGTAGTGCTCGAGCCACCCGTAGACGCCCTGCGGCGTGGGCGTCGGCGGGGTGAAGTCCAGCAGCAGCTGGCTCCAGTACTCGCGCATCATGCGGCGGTGCAGGTGCCCAACCTGCACGTAATAGGTGCGCCCCTGGATCACCTGCACCGCCGACAGGCTGCGGGTCTCCGTGCTCGCCAGCTCCACCAGGCTGTTGCAGGTCCCGTCCAGCGATTCGTACCACGTGACGCCCATCTCCTCGGGGCGGCGCGGATTGTCCTCGGTGGTCGCGCTCGCAATCGAGAGCGTCCCCGATCGCGCGGCGGTGTGCTTGTACCACACCGTCGCCATCGCCCGCACCGAGGTCGGCCACTCGGGGTCGTCGTCGCACCCCAGCAGCTCGGCCGCAGTCATGCGCACGGGGCCGCCATCGGGGATCTCGATGGCCCCTTCGCACAAGTCGTTCACCGGCGGCGCAGGGCGCGGGGCCGCGCTGGTGGTCAGGCGGTAGGCGCGGCAGGCGGCCTGCATGTACACGCCCACCGCGTACTCGCCCGCGGGAAGGTAGTTCCGGTAGGTGGAGGTGTTGCAGCTCAGGCCCAGCCCGAGGGCGATGTGCTCCAGGCCGCCGGCCTCGGGCGCGCAGGGCCGCTCCGCCGGGCCCACCCTGTCGATGAAGATTTGGATCGTGTCGTGCTGCCCCGTGGAGGACGCGGTGAACGCGACCTGCAACAGGGTCTCCTGCGGCAGCATGAACCTGTAAAAGTCGCCGGTGTAGGCTCCGTTCCCTCCCCCCATCCCGCACACCGTGGACGGGAAGGGGACCGCCTGCGCGTAGAACGGCCCAGTGGGGTCCGCGAGGCGGTCGACACACCCGCTGTTCACCCCGTCATGGAACGGCGCACTGCACGCCGCCTCCTGCTCCACCATGGACCCGGCCGGGCACGGCGGGATCGTGCATTGAGCAGTGGCGGAGCCGGCCGAGAGAGAAAGGCTCAGGCCAGCGCACGTTTGAAGGAACCAGCGCATCGATATCTCCCGGTGTGCAGAGCGGGAGGGGGCTCCGACCCCCGTGGGTTCAATGTACACCCGGTCCCGCATACTGCTCATGAAACCAAGGGGGGCGTCGGGCACCAGAGGGCCGGGTGCGGCGCTCGCGGTGGACTCGTGTCGCGCGCCATCGGCAGTGAGCACACGGCGAGGTGGGTGACGAGCCCCGAACGCAGCGAGCGGGCCTCTCGGGCACCCGGCGCTCACCGCATCAACGCAAGGCCCGTCACTCACGTTCCGGGCTCGTTACCAACGGCGACTGCGCGCGACAGCGCTCAGCGCCACCCCAACCCCGGCAACCACCCCAGCGCGCGCAGAACCAAAACCAAACCCACCACCACCACCGCGCACGCAAGGTTCATCCACAGCCCCGCCCACGCCATTTGCCGGATGGTGATCAGGCGTGAGGAGAACACCACGGCGTTGGGCGGCGTGCCGCCCGGGAGCATGAAGGCGAGGCAGGCGCCCAGCACGCCGGGGATCAGGACCACGCCCGCGGGGGCATTGACGCTCTGGGCGAAGGCGGCGCCGACGGGGAGCATGATGGCGGTCTGCGCGGTGTTGCTGGTGACCTCCGAGAGGAACGTCGCGGCCACCACGGTGAAGGCGACCACGAGCTCGCTGGGCCAATCGGTGAGTGCGCCGCCGAACCCCGCGAGGTACTTGTCGAACCCCGTGACCTCGATGGCCTTCGCCAGTGCAAGCCCGCCGCCGAACAGCAGCAGCACACCCCACGGCACCTGCGAGCCCTCCGCCCACGTGAGCAGCGGGCGGGGCGGGGCCACGTCGGCGCGAGTGGCCGCGTCGCCGCGCCTCTCGCGCGAGCCCGCAGGCACCCCGGCAGGCACGATGAACAGCAGCAGCGCCCCCGCGATCGCGATGGCGGTGTCGCTCGCCCGCGCCCACTGGGCGATCACGGTGCCGTCTTTCGAACTCTCGACCCACACCAACGCCGCGCGGAACGGCTCCACGCTCTCCAGCATTGGCACCGCGATCCACGCCGCGGCCGTGGCCGCGAAGATGACGAGCACCCGCCACTCCGGCGAAGACATCCGCCCCAGCTCCCGCCGCCGCTGCATCAACACCGGGTGCACGCTCGCGAGGTTCGCCCCGCGCACGGGATAAAGAAACCGCGTCAGCAGCACCCACGCCACCCCGCAGCACAGCACCACCGCAGGCACACCCACCACCAGCCACTGCGCGAACGTGAGCGAGCCCGCGCCGTAACGCGAGTTCGCGAACGCGGCGATCTGCGCCGTGGGCGGCGTGCCGATCAGCGTGCCCACCCCGCCGATGCTCGCCCCGTACGCCACCGCCAGCACCAGCGACAGCCCCAGGTTCCGCGTCAGGCGCGGGTCGGCGTCACTTGTCTCCGCTTTCACCGCGCTCACAACGCTGGTCGCGATCGGCAGCATCATCACCGCCGCGGCGGTGTTGCTCACCCACATGCTCATAAAGGCGGTCGCCGCCAGGATCGCCGCGACCAGGCGCGACGGGCTGCTCCCCAGCAGCGCCACCGCGCTCAGCCCGATCCGCCGGTGCAGCCCCCAGCGCTCCAGCGCCTGCCCCAGCAGCATGCCGCCCAGGAACAGCAGGATGATGGGGTCGGCGTACGCGGGGGCGACGCGCTTGAGGTCCATCACGCCCAGCGCCGGCAGCAGCACCAGCGGCATCAGCCCCGCGACCTCCAGCGGGATCACCTCCGCCAGCCACCACACCGTCATCAGCACCGCCACCGCGGCCGTCGCCCGCCCCGCGTGCGTCAGCGCCTCGGAGTGGGGGAGCAGGAAGTAGACCAGCAGCGCCAGCGCCGGCCCGAGCATTAGGAACAGCGCGTGACGGAGCCGCGTGGGCCGCCCTCCCACCGGCCCGCCCACGGGCGAGTTCACTGCCCCGCCCCCACCCCATTGATCCACGCCAGCCCCTTCCAGTGCGGCCCCATGAACGCCACGATCACGGCCGCGAAGATCAGGCAGAACGCCAGCAGGTCCGTGTTCCGCAGCTTCTCATTCAGTACCGTGATCGAGAAAATCGCGAACACCACCAGCGTGAGGGCCTCCTGCAGCACCTTCAGCTGCGGGGCGGTGAAGGGCCCCCCGAAGTTGACGTGCCCCAGGCGGTTGGCCGGAACCTGCAGGCAGTACTCCACCCCCGCGATCGCCCAGGAGATAAGGATGGCGGTCCACAGGGCCCACTGCTTCTGCTTCACGTGGTAGTACCACGCGTAGGTCATGAAGATGTTGGAGGCGGTCAGGAGGAGGACGGCCAGGAGCCAGCGGGGTGCCATAAGGGCTGGAAGATAGCGGGATTGGGTGATGCCGGCCCCACCCGCCCCCCGCCCCCTCGCCCGCCCGGGCGGGCCGGTCCCCCGATGGCGGGGTCTTGGCTTGACGGCGGCGCTGCGATCGTGGACACTGATCGACCCGTCCGGAAACCCGGGCGGGGGCGGATGCGTACCGTCGGTGCCGGCGCGGCGTGGAGTACCACCACGTAACTCCCACGCTCGGGGCAGTTTGCCCCCCGCCGCACCCCCAACCTTTGGAGCGTTTATGGCCGGTCGGACCAGCACAAGTGTCGGAATGGGCGTGGCTGTCACGATTCTCAGCCTCACCACGGTGGGGTTTTTCGTGGCCTTCGCCGTGTACTTCGGCAAGCACAGCGACAAGACCCGCCTGCTCGCCCAGGCCAACGACACCAACAGCGAGATCATCCGCGACATCGAGCGCAACCGCGATGACATCCGCAACCTCGTCGCCGACGCCAAGAAGAACAACAAGTCGCTGACCCAGCACCTCCTGGACAGCCAGGAGGCCTCCATGCAGCTCGTGACGGGTAACCGCCGCGAGAAGGCCTCCGACCTCGCCGAGAAGATGAAGGCCGCGGGCCTGGAGAACACCAACCTCATGGCCAAGCTCAACGAGCGGGCCACCGAGATCACCACCCTCCAGACGCAGCTCGAGCAGGAGCGCAACGCCAAGGCCAAGGCCATGGCCGACCTCAAGAACGAGGTCGACCGCGTCACCCGCCTCCGCGACGACCACCAGAAGACGGTCGACACCCTCACGGCCGAGCTCAACACCGTTAAGGGCGAGTACACCGAGTACCGCGCCGGCATCGAGCAGTACAAGAAGCAGCTCGACGCCCAGCGCGAGCGTCAGCTCACCGAGGCCGCCGAGAAGCTCAAGCTCGCCCAGGACAACCTCACCAAGACCAGCGAGCAGCTCCTGATCGCCAACAACCAGCTCGCCGACCTCCGCAAGCAGAAGTCCGGCGAGATGTTCCGCGCCGACGACGAGTCCGCCCTGGTCGACGGCAGCGTCCTCAACACCAACCCCGCCGACCACCAGGCCTTCATCAGCATCGGCTCCCGCCAGAAGGTCGTCCTGGGCATGACCTTCAACGTCTACCCCACCAAGGCCGCCGTGCAGCCCGACAAGGAAGGCAACTACCCCCGCGGCAAGGCCCTCCTCGAGGTCGTGCAGGTCGGCGAGAACTCCGCGACCTGCCGCATCGTCTCCGAGGTCAAGGGCAACCCCGTCGTCAAGGGCGACGTGATCGCCAACCCGCTCTACGACCCCAACAAGTCCTACAAGTTCGTCGTTTTCGGCAACTTCGACGCCAACCGCGACAACGTGGCCACGGCCACCGAGCGTGACGACGTCGTCGTCATGATCCAGTCCTGGGGCGGCGGCGTCGCCGATGACCTCACCGGCGATGTCGACTTCCTCGTGCTCGGCGAGCGCCCCGTGGTGCCCCCGCGCCCGACCGCCGACTCTCCCATGGAGATCGTGCAGGAGTTCATCCGCCGCCAGCGCGAAGTTGAGCGCTACGACGAGCTCTACAAGCGTGCGAGCAGCACCAGCGTGCCGATCATCAGCGAGAACCGCCTCTACACGCTGATCTCCAAGAGCCCCCGCCGCGCCGGCCGCTAAAGCCCGCGACAACCCTGCCCTTCAACGGCCGGCCCCCACGGGTCGGCCGTTTTCTTGCGCTCACCCCTATGAGTCCCATGACTCGTATGACTCCTATCAACAGCACCCCAACTACCATCCCACCCTTGCCCGACGCCCCCCCCAAACACCGCCCCCCGCGCACCCGCAAAAGGAAGCCCCGCGCCATCCAGGTCGCGCAGGCCGTGGTGGCCCGCTCCGCCATGGGCCTCCCCCTCATCCTCGGC